>Ga0307507_10000250_pt1 | contig 104947 bp, 26 predicted proteins | sample 7_EM_MG_FD_207223 | JGI IMG/M metagenome (GOLD analysis project Ga0307507, IMG submission 207223) | Populus trichocarpa ectomycorrhiza microbial communities from riparian zone in the Pacific Northwest, United States - 7_EM | ecosystem: Host-associated > Plants > Roots > Unclassified | place... | reverse complement strand
CGCTTAGCTCACGTAATCAACCCCTTTTGACTCGCGTTTGTAGGCAAGTTGCCGCAAATTGCCCTAGATTGCCGTCACGTGATGGCAATTTGCGGTCACATGACTGCAAGGACGCAACCTTGATTAGACACTTATATATCTACGTTAACACACTGCGAAAGGTAGTGCTTTAGGAACGTTTAAGTATTGGTATACTACATTATTAGGTTCTAAAGGGCATTAGTTACGTTACCTAGGTAGTAGAGATATTAGAAATATCTTAGTAGGACTAGCTCTATATAATAGAACTTACTATTCTTGTTAAATACCTTACCTACGCCGTAATGGAGACTATATAGGCGCGTAACCTGCCAAAATCCCGTAATTATGCCAAGGTCCTTAATCTATAGTAAAAGAGTTAAGTACTGTAAAGGCTGGTTAGGTGAGACCTTATAGCCATAAAAGGCTTTCATTAATTGCCAAAATACGGGGATATTATCTAGGTCCAAACAAAGTAGTAGCGGCAACTTATTACGCCTAGGCTTAATATATAGCTTACTAAGCTGCTCCGCGGACGTTAAGTTAGGGGCTCTAAAAGCTTCGTTGGCAAAGAGGAGGCCTAGAAGAAAGACATAAGGGCTAAGAATAAGTAAAGGGTTAAAGATAATCTTAGGAATTAGGAAAGTATTACTAGTTCTCTATAAGCATAAGGTAAGAGAAATAGGGTAAAAAGATAATATACGCTTCCTTTATACCAAGATATTCCTTAGTGAATTTAAATATAAACTTAAGCACGATATTATAGGGATCGCCCTTTAGGTCCTAAATAAGTGTAATCATTATATATTGGTAGCATAGGTTTAGAAGAGCTTTAGGTTGGCTCGCAGTGCAAAGGCCTAGTTATATTAAGAAGTATACTTATATACAATGCTGTCTAACTATATATCGCTTCCTTATTGTGACTAAGTTAGTCTTAAGGACTAGGGCGAGATCCTCTATGTCCATAACAGTCTTTTTTTACTTTTTATCGCTTAGACTATATTTCTTTGCCAGTTTCTAAAGTACCTAAAAAAGATATCTTAGCTCCGCCTTACCTTACTAGGTTAAAGGATTAACTAGAAATATAATTACCTTATATATCTAGCGGTTTAGTTTACTAGCAATTTTCCCTTTAGTCGCTCTCTTGTATATAAGGCGATAGTACTTCTAGTACAGGCTAAGTAAGCTAAAAACCTTTGTCCCGCATTATTTCCTACCCCCTTTCCCTTATTTCTAGTTTAGGAACTAGTTAAAGAAGCTATAAAGGAGCCAAAGTAAAAGGACTTGGTATGTTTTCTTAGGGTCTTTCCCTATATAGGTGCAGTATCTAGAAATTGTTAGCTCTCTGCTAAGTTAGGCCTAAGAGGAAGCCGCTAAATAGGTTATTATATACTAATACCAGTGTTCTTTAATGCGGTTAATAAGATTTGTACTACTATTGGCATAGTCCTATATTATAAAGTTGGATTCCTTAAACTCTTTTGACTATTTAAGGTAATACTCTAGTAGATAGTCTTAATCCTTATAAAGCCATGCTTAAGCAGACGCTTTATAAGCATTTTTAGATTTAGTAGTACTGTCGGCATTACTATTAAAGACGGTCGGTTCTATCCCGTAGCTATTACCGTCGCTGTTTATATCCATATACTTATCGTCGGTGACGCTAGACGATAAGCTGTAATCTAATAATTAAGCGCGCCGCATTCTAGGGGGCTAGAAGAGAATTTAGGGCAATAACGGCAAGAAGGACCTAGAGGGCAATGACGGCGAGAAGGATCTAGAGGGTAATATAGAGTTAAGGAAATAGGAGGGTAAAGAATAAGAGAAACGGGGCCTAGATTAAAGGGATTAGAGGTAGGAGCTATAGAGTATATATAGCTTTAGCGCCAGGTGCGTAGAAGGGTTATATATTTAGATAAACTAGTCCGCCTATTAAAAAGCAAGGGGTATAGGGCGGTAAGCAAGAGGCTTAACGTTAGACTGGTAAGCAAGAGGCTTAACGTTAGACTGGTAAGCAAGAGGCTTAACGTTAGACTGGTAAGCAAGAGGCTTAACGTTAGACTGGTAAGCAAGAGGCTTAGGGCGGCGGGGAGTTTTAGTAACGCGACCTTTAAAAACGGCGATAGAACTCTCTAAAACCGGCAGTCAGATCTCTATTTTCTTTTTTAATAGAGTAAAAGATAATTAGAGTAATATAATAAGAGCACCGCATTCTTAATTAGTGGGATAAAGCTTACTTACCTACTTCTTTACTATATACTATAGATAAAGTTCCATATAGAGGCACTCTAGATAGCCTAAATATGTCCTTATTAGAACTTACTTTTATACCTACTTAATAGCTAATACCTACTTTACTACTAGCATCTACTCTATTACTAGCACCTACTCTACTGCTAGCATTTACTCTACTACTAGTATCTACCCTACTACTAGCACCTACTCTACTACTAGCATCTACTCTATGTTAGGAAAACGGAAAGTAGTATAGGAAATTTAGTTTTGCTAAAAGTGTTTTTAGGGCCCGGAGCTAGCTTTCCATTATATTAGCTAATCCCCTAAGGCCTAGGGCTAGCTTTTAGCCATATTAGCCAACCCCCTAGAGCCCAGGGCCAGCTTTTTACCATATTAGCTAAGCCATACGCTAGCATTACACTAGCTTACAGCTATAAAATAAATATTATTAATATTATTGCATTTATTGCTATTAGGGTATTAAAATCCTAAAGGACTTTTAGTAGGCTCCTAGCAGGCTTCCTAGTAGGCTCCTAGCAGGACTTTAATTTTCCTAATTATATAAATTGTCCTAGGTACTATTAGGTCCCCGCTATATTCCTAACAGCCTCCATATATGCCTTTATATACCCCTTGTATACCTAAATGCCACCTTTACCCTTTCTTCCTTATATCCTCCCTACTTAGGGAGGCACTAGAACGGTAGCTAGAGGACTATAACCAGAACTAGACAACCGTCGCTAGAACTAGACGACCGTTGCCAGAACTAGATGACCGTCGCTAGAACCAGACAACCGTCGCTAGAACTAGACGACCGTTGCCAAAACTAGACGACCGTCGCCAGAACCAGACGACCGTCGCTAGAACCAGACAACCGTCGCCAGAACCAGATAACCGTCGCTAGAACTAGACGACCGTCGCTAGAACCAGACGACCGTCGCTAGAACTAGATAACGACCGTTTAAACGACCAGCCAGCGAATACCACAAACAATTTAATTAATCGATCGATCGAATTGAACCAGAGCTTTGATATTGGCCGGTCACTAAATCAAATCAAGGCCTCCTAGGAGGCACCCCAGACAACTACCGTTCAAATATACAGCCAGCGAACGGCTATAGAGAACGATTTAAATCAATTAGAGCCTTTAATTAGGCCGACTCCTCCCCTAAACTAAACTAGATACTAACGCAGGTAGGTAGGTAGATAGGTAGAAAAGGACCGTCGCTAAAACCAGACTACCGTCACTAGAGCTAGATTATAATCGTTTAAATGACCAGCCAGCAAATACTATAATTAATTTAATTAATTGATTAAATCGAACTAGAGCCTTAATATTATCCTATTACTAAATCAAATCAAATCAAGGCCTTTTAAGGAGGCACCCCAGATAACCACTATTTAAATATACAGCCAGCAAACGCCTAAAGAGAACAATTTAAATTAATACAATTAATCGCAATTAAATTAAGCAGAGCCTTTAATTGGGCTAACCTCTCCCCTAAATTACAAATATAGATAGGTAGGTATAGACAATTAGGCATAATAGGTAGGTATAGACAGGTAGGTATAAACAAGTAGGTATAAACAAGTAGGATAGTTAGATAGGTAAGATAGGTAGAATAGGTAGAATAGGTAGAATAGGTAGAATAGGTAGAATAGGTAGAATAGGTAGAATAGGTAGAATAGGTAGAATAGGTAGAATAGGTAGAATAGGTAGAATAGGTAGAATAGGTAAGATAGGTAGGATAGATAGGACAGGTAGGATAGGTAGGATAGGCAGGATAGGCAAGATAGGTAGAATAGGTAGGCTAGGCAGGCAGGCACTAGGCCTAGTTAGGAAATCAGTATATAGCCAGTGGATTATTAGGAACGCCGCTAATTAACAATTTGGAGCCTTTGCGAGAGATATCCCTTATAGCTACTATTAATTTTAAATTTTATTATTTATTTTATAATTATAAATATTACAGCTATAGGAAATATTATATAAAATATACAAAATGTATAAAATGTGCTAATGTTGCTAATATAGCCCTGGGCTAGCGTAAAGAAGTATATATAAGCAGATTAGCAGATCTAGCTAAAATGACCCTAGGCTAGCCCCTAGCTAGCCCTTACTACTCTCCTATTTTCCTAATATACCACTAGTACCTACTCTACTACTAGCACCTACTTTACCGCTAGTACTTACTCTACTACTAGCACCTACTCTACCGCTAGCACCTACTCTACTGCTAGCACCTACTCTACTACTAGTACCTACTTTACCACTAGCACCTACTTTACTACTAGCACCTACTCTACTACTAATACTACCTTTTTTATAGTAAGCTCCCTTATAAGAAGCTCCCTTATAGTAAGCTTTATGTAATGGGACTAGCCTAGTTACAGTAGGAATGTCTTGGTGAAACACTCAACAGATAAATTCCAATGCTTTAATCAAATTCTGCCAAATTCTGCTAAGTTAATTGAATTCTGCCAAATTCTGCCAACTTAATTAATTTCCACCAGTCTCCACCAAATTCCACTAATGTAATGGAATTTGGTTAAAACCTATTAAAATCCGCGTAGGCTTATGCCCACGCGTCTGCTGCCAAGACCATAAATATTTAGTTACAAGTTTTCTATGTTCCTTTCTCTTCTTTATGTAACGTCTTATACTCTACAAGAGCTATATACCCTTAGATTTAGATAGAATTTATATTATTCCTTTAAATCTTCCCTAAAGCCTCTTCGCGCCCTTATATTACGTTACGTTAAAACAACTACTATTAAAATGGCAAACAAACCTAAATCCCTTTTAATAACTATGAGTATTATAACCCTAGTTAGGGAACAGTTAACCATAATACAACAGTCCTTTATGGACGCCTTAGCTTAGCAGCGGGCTGCACTAAAAGCCTAGCACCAGCAATTAATAGAAGCACTTCGCAAAGAACTCTATAATATTAAGGCATTTACGTTACAGACCCTAATAGCAACACCTATAAACAAAATTAAAATAATAGTACCTAAACCTAACGCGTTAAATGCGAACACTAAACTAGTAATAGTAGCTTAACCTACACCTATAGCAAACCCAGTACCTACTATAAAATCCAAAAAGCTCCCTAATCCTCTAATGTTTAATAGAAACCAAAATAACCTATATCCCTTTGTAACCAAGCTCCATCTTAAACTCTTAACAAACTATAATTAATACCCCACTAAGGCTAGCAAGGTTAGCTATAGAATGTCTTATTTAAGCAAGGACGCTGCATAAACCATAGATCCATTCTTTTACAACGGCATTTTTATTAATTTTAAAACCTTTATCTCTCTGCTAGAACGAATGTATAATAACGCTAGCCGCGAATACACAGCTATTACTAAACTTAAAAACCTATAACAATGGAACCAAGACTTTACCAGCTTCTTTTTAGAATTTTTAGGCCTTATTAGCGAACTAGATTGGAATAAAGCTGCTAGAGTTACTGCCCTTTAACGAGCTATTTCAGATAAGATTAAAGCCCAGTTAGTAGGTAGAGAACTGCCGAAAAACCTGTCCAAATTTACTATAATATGTTAACAAATTAATAAAGACCTTTAATATAACAAACAGACTTGTTCTCTGAAGTCAACCACACCTTGCGTTTAAAACTCCTTAAAACTGGTATATGCTCTAAGGCGCAATCCTTCTCTAAGACCCAAAAGCCCTACGTATAACCCTATGGACCTTAATGCCACCCAATCCTATATACCCTTAGGAACTGACAAATGAAGAACACAAGCCATAAATGGAGAATGTTTTGGATGCGGTAAAAAAGGACATATTTAAAAACATTGCCAAACTTACCCTTTTAAAAAAGTCCGCCATAGTTCCTCCCAATCCTTAAGTTGTACCTAATTGTTAAACAGACAACTAGGTATAAGAACTCTGTCTATTAAAGAGGGCTCTAGAGCCTCTATATATACACCAGATAGGTAACAAATAGGTTGCAAAGAGAATAACGACTACGTCGTCATTCGGTAATGGAAACAAGTATTTAGATATTCGATGAGACACTCAATAAGACATATAAGACATACAAGGAGACATACGAGGTAAGGAGCGGGGTATTGAGACATAGGGTTCTAGACTTGAAGCCAGTATCAAGATGGTAGTAAGGAAATCCAATCCAGTTTAACACACCCCCCCAGCTGCACAGAGCCTTCTGGGCTGCTGTAAAAAGTCACAATATTAATTTGGTGTTGAGTTTAAGAAATCCCCTATAGAGTTACCTTGCCCGAATATCATCTAAATTAAATTAAATTAGATTCTTAATGTCAACAAGGTTTAATTGCTAAATAAACGTCTTGTGCTTTTAACAAGGCAGAGCCTTCGTTAAGCCGTCTACTGTCATATCCGCAGTAGGGACCCATTTAATATTAATCCTTCCTTTATAAACTTCCTGGCGGAGCCAGTGGTAATAGATATCAACGTGTCGGAGCTTAGTATTAAGCTCAGCGTCGCTTTTAGTAAGAAGTTAAATCGTCTGCATATTATTGCAGTTAATTACTTGCTTTTCATTGGTGTCAAATCTAACTTCTTTAAAGAATCGCTGCCACTAAATTAACTTGGTAGCTGCATGCGATAGAGCTAGGAGCTCTACCTCCGTGCTTAATTTTATTACTAATTTTTGCTTGGTCGATCGCCAGTTAATTGGTCCTCTAAATAAGGTAAATAGGTAGCCTTCTGTGCTCTTTCTATTAACTAGATTATCTCTAAATAATGCATTACTTGCCCTTACGAAGATTTGGTTCATTATATTCTCCTTTAAGAACTTAATTACAAGGGTCTTTAATTGATAGAGATAGGCAATTACCCTTATAGCAGCTCCGTTATGTATTAGTAACAGATTTTATAAGAATTCCAATAGCTTGCTTGCCATTTTTGCCACATTTAGACAGGTAATATTTACTATATAGAGCATTAATCCGACCTTCCTCTAATACAGATAGGTGTCCTACTTAAAGGCCTGTTCTAGATTTAGGTTAAGCTCCTTAATTCCTATAGGTGTATATACCTTATAATAATCTTTAACTTTAAAGCTTATCGCGATCTTGTTAATATAGGAGTCCTAGCTAAGCCAAATCTTCCTATTCTCTTAGTTATAAATAATTCAAATCCCTAGGAACTAGGTAAGGTCACCTAGGTCCTTTATTTCATACTTTTTTATAAGGTGCTCCTTAAACATTTTGAGCTTAAGTAGGTCCTTCTTCCTATAGGCAGCTGTGATGTTATTAATATAGAAGAAGACTATTAGCTAATTGTTGTGATATAGGCAAGGCTCCTCCGCTACTAGCTTTAAGCCTTCCTTTTTTAGTGTTATAGTTAAGTCACCATGCTATAGTAGAGGTGATTATCGCAATCCATAGAGCGCTTATTAAAGCAGTAGGCACTTGCCCTTAATTAGAAATCCATCTAGACACTTAATGTACACAACCTTATTAATCTTGCTGTTTGCGAATGCGTTAATGGCGTTGCCCTACCAGTAATCCAGGTTAAATATTGTAACGATAGCCATTAAGGCTCTAAATGATTTTGCTGCCAGAGTTACGGCATATATATCCTTATAAACTAACTCTTATAAGTCACCTCTTGCGCAAAAACAAGCCTTAAACCTTATTAGATATCCGTTGTTATTAGTCTTATAGGTAAATACCCAAATAACAGGCACGGTTTTAATGTGGATTATCTCATTAATGACTTAGAACGTTCCTTAATTTTAAAGGTCCGCATATTCCTTTTTAGCAGCAGCCACGAACTCTTCCTTATATTAATGTCTTTAAAGCTCCTTCCAATTCCTAGGCGGCGGTGGGAGTTAATTACGGTGCAGCTTTTTATAAAAAAGGTAAGCCCTACATTAAAGGCTAATCTTTAAGCTTAAAGGCTTTAGTTATTAGTAACGTCAGCAAGAAAACCTACGTAGGTTTTTAATTAACCTTTAAGTCTCTTTCCTTTAACCACGTTTTGCTCTCCTATATTACTATTAATCTTCTTCTCTAGCTTAGATTTATTAGTTAGAACCATAATATAGTGCGGCTTCTTTGCTAAGGTCTTTAAGGATGGTGGTAGAGGCTCTGGTGAGTTAGGTTCTGGCATCTTATCTAGGGTAGGAAGCCCTAGAGCTAAGTTGTCTTTGGAGCTTAAATCTTGTTGCTTACTACTTTTAGTATTAGGCTCCTCTTAATTTCCACTAGAATCTACCTATTGTCTTCCTTTAGTGTTAACTTAAATCTTATCTAAAGTCTTATTGCTTTTATTAGACGACAATTCTAATTTGTCTTAGAGATTCTCTATTTAATAGATATTAATAATTTCTAATATTTGGTTAGTCCTTACTTGGAGTATATTTACAAGATCTGGCTGTGAGTTATTATAGAGTAACTGCTTATTAAACTTTACATCTCTTGTTCTAATAACCTTCTTCTAACTTAGAATGTAGATTTGGAAGATATTCGTTAAATTGTACCCTACTAGATATCCTATATGGGCCCTTAGCGCGAGCTTATTTAGGCGTAGAATATTATATTTAAGAGGATAGGCCCTATAGCCATAGACTTATAGGTGTCCTATATTGGGTTTTGGTGGTGTTATACCTATTGCTAACTGGATTTTCTTAAAAGGTGTTTTCCACCTAAGTCTTCTACTAGGCGTCCGATTAAGTAGATAGGTAGCTACTTTATAGGCTTCTGGCGTTAGCTTTTCTGGTAAATAGGCCTTAATCCTTATACACTAAGCCTTTTATATAATTACCCCCCCAGATTATTCCGCTGGACCGTTCTATAATTAAGTATTAGGTGCTGATCTTTTAAGAGTAATTCCTTGTTTAGCTGTCTAATCCTTAAATTCATTTCCAAGAGACGTCTCTCTATCTATATGGATTATAGCTACCTTAAAGCCGTATTGTTGTTCAATAATATTGCAATATATAATGACTCTTTAGGTAAGGGACAACTTCTTAACCATTATGTTTACCTTATTTATTCGCGTTACATTGTTAAGGAAGTGTACTGTATACTTATTGCCATTAAATGCAACTATTCTGGGTATTAAATTAAGGTGGATTTTGTAGAAAGGAACTGTTAACTAAGTTGGTGTTCTTCTAGATATTACCTTGTAAGCTTTGCTCACTCTATATGCTTTACATTCTACCATTATTAGGCCTTTTAGAATCGCGCCTGTTACTAACTTAAGTAGTTATATAATTGCTTCTTTTTCTACATAGCCCAATTACTAGTACTATACGTGACCTTCTGCCTAATTTAGCAGAGGCTTTAATAAATGCTTTACTGGTTTTAATTAAGTTGCAAAAAAAGCCTCTAGTAAGTCTTTCTTTGGCTTATTATATTCAATGGTTTTCTAACCATAGTGGTAGCTACAGTGGGCGTATATTACATTATTGCTATAGTAAAGAGTATTCTTTTTATTGTTCTAATAGACGCCCTTATTATTAAGCTTTTAGAGGCATACTAGGTTAGTATGGAAGCCTGGTATAAAGGCTGCTCCTAAGAGCTATATCTGCCTCTTCCCTTTTAGGTGGTTAATTATAACTATAGCTGTGCCATAGCCTTTGATTTTTTTAATATGCAAGCCTATATAGATGTAGTCTGAGGTAGGCTTAATATTGCTAATAAATCTAGCTCAATCGTTGATGATGTGTAGGTTGGTTCCTAAGTTAAGAATAACACTGTTATAAAGCTTATAACTGGAAGCTATATTATAGGCTCCTACTTAATAAACTGCAAAGCCTCTATTAGGCTCTTAAGAGCTCTACTAGTTACCATCCTTTGGCTTCTTATTAGCTTAATCGTCCTTTTTAATTTGCTTAATACAAGCCTTAATTTCAGGCATTATATTAGCAATTTTTTCATCCACCTTCTTCTAAATTTCATTACTTGGTTTAAACCACAATGGGCAAGGAATTAACTCTAGAATGTACCAGCACTTATTGAAGTAGTAACGCTTTCCGCATAGGCACTCTGGCAGTGGTTGCCTTTCCTTCTTTTACTTATCTGCTAACAATTCAGTCTTTAACTTAGGCTTTAAATTTGGTGACTTACTTAACTTGTCCTTAAAGGTAACTGCGAAGGATCCTTATAGGGTTTTGCCCTTTTAGGCGAGCTCTGTACAACAGTAATTTTAGTAGATTTTAACCAGTTTAAAGAAGCCAGGAAGCTTCTCCTTCTTCCACTCCATCCTTTTAAGCTGGTTCTTCCAATATTTGGACCAGCTTAGTATAATTAAATTAACTATATACACGAAGTCTCTCACTAAATAGTTACTATTTATTTCAGGTAGACCTAGCTCCTTGCACTTAGTGTACACCTTCTCCCACTCCTTTAACTAGACCTTAAAGTTCTAGTTCCAAGGCGCTTTCTTAAGCTTTGCATATTAGGTAGCTACTTAAAGCTTTTAGGCGTTATTAGTTAGAGTAATTCTCTGCTTCAGTAACACCAAGACGTTATAGGTAGTAACGCATTTAAATATATAGATAAGGTAGGTACGTAAGATTAAGCTTTAGATGTGGCTATACAACATATTAAGAGCTAACAGCTGTTTTCTGTATAGCTTCATATCTTCCCTATGGTTGGCTTTAAGCGTACGGAGCTCCTCCTTCTCCTCCTCATCTAGCTCTGCGAGCTTTGTCATCCCCCAGCTATTAGCATCCTTAGGTAAGGCTTAAACAGGTTCTTTAAGCTTTAGCAATTTAGTCTTAGGTGTTAATAGGTCAACATACTCCCAGAGACAATTGTTATTTACTTTTAACTTAATTACCTTAATCCATTTATCCCAATTGTTTAGGCTTATAAGGATTACAGATGACACAATAACGGGTTTAGTTTCTTGTTGAGAATTTATTATCGTGGTTGTCTATAATTAAGATAATAATTAATTGGAATAAAGGCTTTAGAATTAAAAATAATTTAGTAGACAGACTGGGCTTATAACTATTAAACAGACAACCAGGTATAAAAACTCTATCTATTAAAGAGGGCTCTAGAGCCTCTATATATACACCAGATAGGTAACAAATAGGTTGCAAAGAGAATAATGACTATGTCGTTATTCGGTAATAGAAACAAGTATTTAGATATTTAATAAGACACTTAATGAGACATACAAGACATATAAGGAGACATACGAGGTAAGGAGCGGGGTATTAAGACATAGGGTTCTAGACTTGAAGCCAGTATTAAGATGGTAGTAAGGAAATCCGATCCAGTTCGACACTAATCCTTAAATTATACCCGTTCTTCAAGCCGTACTTATTCCTTAAATTATACCCACGCTATAAATCATACTCAGACGTCATAAAGCACCTCGCCTTTAGTTAACTTAGAAAACAAATCATCCTAGGGCTAAGTCGCGCCTTAGGATAAAAAGTGGAAGAGTATAAGTGTCTAGGCTCTTCCAGCGCTAATACACAACATAACTCCCTTAATGTACTTAGCGAAATTTAAACACTTAGAAAATAGAAGGAAGTATAAATCCTTATAGATAGCGGAGCCACTAGTATAGGCTTTATTAATATAAACTACACAAAAACTTAACGCCTAAATTTAAAGAAACTTAATAAGCCCTAAGGCCTATAAGGCTTTAATGGCAAACCCTTAATATATAGCGAAATAACGCACTACGCTCTTGTAAAATTGCGGATAGGTAAACACCTTAAATATATTTCCCTATTTGTAACACCCTTAAAGCACTACAAGATAATACTTAGACATAGATGGCTAAAATAACACAACCCTTTAATTAGCTGGGTTAAAGAAACACTAAAGTTCTATATAACCTACTGCTAAAGTCATTACTTAAAAAACCATTTGCCCTACAAATATACACATAACTATTTAAATTTAATATAATATAAATTACCCTTGCTATAAACCTCAAGCCAACACAATAAATCTACAACTACTAATTATAGTAAAGAATGCAAAGATGTTATATCAAACCCTCTTAAAATCCATATAATACAGGCCGCGCCTTTTATCTTATTAGCAAAAAGACAAAATTATAAAATCTTTGCTATAACCATAAAAGACATTAAGAAAGCACTAGAACCAAAACAGTATCCTAATCCTTAACCTTTTGTACCTAAAGAGTACCATAACCTAATTAATAAGTTTAAAAAACAATTTGTAGACCAACTAGCCCCATACTAAAAGAAGTATGATTTTAAGATAGAACTTAAGCCTAGCATAACACCAAAGTTTAGTCTGCTATACGGCATGTTATAAGAAGAACTGCTTGTGATATAATAATACCTTAACAAGCATCTGGAAAAAGGATTTATTCGCCCTAGTTAATCTCCATTTGCCTTACCTATACTATTTATTAAAAAGCCAGGAGGAGGCTTAAGATTCTATGTTAATTATTAAGCTCTAAACGTAATTATAATTTAAAACTAAATATCCAATTCCCTTAATTTAAGAGATGCTTAACTAATTGGTAAAGGCACGGTACTTTATAAAGCTTAACATAATTACTACCTTTAATAAAATTTATATATGTAAGGGAGATAAGAAGTATATAGCCTTTTATACACAATAGGGACTCTTTAAATACCTAGTAATGCTATTTAGCGTAAAGAATGGTCCTAGTACATTTCAGTAATACGTTAATAATACACTTCGTGAATTCCTTAATGTATTTATTACCATATATATTAACAATATCTTAATCTACTCGTCCTTACTTTCTAAATATTAAAAACACATTAAAATGGTCCTTAAACGCTTATAAGACGTAGGCTTATAATGCGACATTAAGAAATGCAAGTTCTATGCATCTAAGGTTACATACTTAGGCTTAATTATATCCCGCAACGGAATTAAAATAAACCCTAAGAAAGTTACTGCGATTGTAAACTAGGAAAGCCCTAGCAACATACAGAACATTTAAGAATTTTTAGAATTCGCAAATTTCTATTAATAATTTATTAACCACTTCTTAAAAGTTACTTAGCCATTAGTAAACCTAACAAAGAAAAACATAAAATTTAAATGGACCGCTAGATGCAAATAAGCTTTTAATAACTTAAAATATTACTTTACAACTGCTCCAATCCTTACTTACTTTAACCCTAACCTTAAATATATCATTAAAACGGACTTATCAGATTATATACTAGGGGGAGTGTTATCGCAATATAATAAGAATGGTAAACTACGTCCAGTAGCCTTTTTCTCCAGAAACTTGCCCCTGCTAAATTAAACTATAAGATATACAATAAGGAACTGCTTGCAATTATTAGATACTTTAAATAATAGCGTCCCAAGCTAAAAGGATTATTATTTATAATACGTATGTTAACAGACTATAAGAACCTATAATACTTTATAACTATAAAACAATTAATATAGCGCTAAATTCATTAGGCCAAATACCTCTTATAATTTAACTTTAAGATTATATATTAACCAGGCAAACTTAATTAAAAGCCTAACGCATTAACATAATGATTACAGGACTTACCTATAAACGCCTTAGATAAACGGATTACAAATTAATTATAGATCTTACTACCCCCTAAACATTTTAAAAAACTATATCCTATATTTCTAGATATAGAACTTAATAAGAATAAATTAGAAGTTAATAAATAGGAAATAGAAATTAATAAGCTAATAAAATATAAATATAAAAATAATATATAGATAGTAGATATAATAAAGGCAATTTAAACTAGAAAACAATAGCATAAGGATATTACACTCGCTAAATATAAAATTTAAAATAATCAATTATACTATTAATAGAAGATGGTAGTTCCGAATTCCAAACCTTTACAATTTAAGATACTTAAATTTATACACAACTCCCCTATAGTAGGACATCCTAGCTGTATAAAGACCTATAAGATTGTTTAACAAGCATATTACTAGCCTATAATGCACAACTACGTATAGAAATACGTTTAAGCATATAGGATGTGCGTATGTGGAAAAACCTCTTATATAAAGAAGCAAGGAGTACTTTAACCACTACCAATCCCAATGCAAAGATGGCGCGATATCTTAATTAACTTTATAGTTAACTTGCCTAGTAGTAATAGGTTCACGAATATTATAGTAGTAGTTAACCGTCTTATAAAAATGTAATATATAATTCCTATAGACTTAATTAATGTAATATTAGTAGCCAAATGTTTTATTAAGCACGTCTTTAAGCTATACGGACTTCTTAACACAATAATATCTAACCATAGAAGCCAGTTTGTTTTAGACTTCTGGCAAGCTCTATATAAACAATTAAGTATTTAAATACGACTCTTAACTGCATTTTATCTAGAGACAGATGGTTAAACGGAAATTGCAAACATAATTATAGAATAATACTTATAAATGTACTGCTCCTACCTATAAGACAACTAGGAAAAATGGCTACCTTTAGCTAAGTTTACTGTAAATAATACAATAAATATATTAATAGGCGTGACACCGTTTTATATAACCTACGGACAAAACCCTTAACTTAGATTTAAGCTATAACCTAATATTAACATAATAGGACCCACAATTAAACAGATCCAGTTAATTAATATATATAACTTTGCTAATTAAATAAAGCAGTTAATAGAACCGTTATAAAGTAAGTTAATATACGCTTTAACGTTATAGGAATAGCATATAAATAAAGGACGAGCTCTTGTATAGGACTTTAAGAAAGGTAATATGGCTTACCTAAGTATACAAAACCTAAAGACTTAACGGCCTTTAAAGAAACTCAATTGGAAGTTTATAGGCCTATATTAAATTAAGAAGAAACTAAGCCTATATACCTATAAGCTTAAACTACTAACTAAAATAAAAATATACCTAACGTTTTATGTAAGCTTGCTATAACCCTTAAGAGACAATCCTATAACTTGCGAAATTCCGCCACTACCTCCTGTAATTGTTAACAATAGCAACAGTTTATACTTTATTAACTCAATTAATAATATGCGATGGAAAACATAATCTAAACAATTTAAACTTCTTGTTAAGTGGGAAGGATATAAAATATAAACCTAGGAAACCTATAAACAGGTTAAGGCCAACGCGCCTTCCCTAGTAAAAGAATTCTATAAAGACCATCCTTCGCGGCCAGCTTTGGCTGGATAAACACAACATAAAGGCAAACAACTGCCACCTAATATAAAGACACGAAACATAATAGTAGGAAACTCAAAATCAAAAAGAACTTAAACCACATCACGACGCTTATAAGGCGATAAGTTATAAATTCTTAACCAAATTGAATTGTTTTAGACCTTTAGCTAAAGGGGGGGGTACTATAACGGGACTAGCCCAGTTACAGTAGGAATGTCTCAGTAAAACACTTAACAGATAAATTCCAACGCTTTAATTAAATTCTGCCAAATTCTGCTAAGTTAGGGTGCGTTCGGTTGCAAGTTCAGATCAGAATAAGGGCTTTAGATTGGAGTTGACCTGGAGCTCCAATCTGATTCTAAGGCGACTGTTCGGTTGAATTCCAGTTCAACTTAACTTTAGCTATAAATTTTTGATGTTCCTCTAACCGCCCAAAAAACACGCTAAAAGTTACTAAAAGTTGGCAACTTTACCGTATACGGCTTCTGAACTGAAGGTCTTGGCGTTAGTTTAATCTGGAGGTCTAAGTTCCAGACCCCATCCAGTTGCAATCTGAAGCCTCTAGCTTGCACATGCCCGTGCTTTTATAAAGCCACAAACGCGTACCAAATGAGGAAGGAACGCGTCCTTTTCTACCGGACTTTCAGTTCTGATCTAATCTGAAGTTTTGCAACCGAACGCAGCCTTAATTAAATTCTGCCAAATTCCGCCAACTTAATTAATTTCCACTAGTCTCCACCAAATTCTACTAATGTAATGGAATTTGGTTAAAACCTATTAAAATCCGCGTGGGCTTGTGCCCACGCGTCTGCTGCCAAGACCACGAATATTTAGTTACAAGTTTCCTATATTCCTTTCTCTTCTCCACGTAACGTCTTGTACTCTGTAAGAGCTATATACCCTTAGATTTAGATAGAATTTATATTATTCCTTCGAATCTTCCCTAAAGCCTCTTCGCGCCCTTACACTTTAATTACAGCTATACTACTACCTATTTTAGCTGTTAATTAGAAGTAAATTAAGAAGTTTAGGAGTATACTATAGGCTAAATATATAGAGATGTGTAGTTATTATAAGGAGTAGTATATTACGGCGCTAGTGGAAAATAGTAGATTGTGGCAGTAGATTGTGGCGGATAATCGCAGACAGTTTCTTACTGTTTTAGATAGTCGCAGTTACGTAACCAGACAATCGTATAAAACCTTAAGCGGCGCTACCCTTCTTCTCTTTTTCTTTCTCTAGCTTTAGATTCTTGTTTATAGACAATCCAATTATATAGGCTTACGCGACCCTCTTGCCATGCTCGTGCCTTAATTAACTAAGTCGCTAATATTATCCAAAGCTTATCACTACTCTTTCTTCCTAAGAAGGAACTTAAATATATCTATAAGGATAAAGAATAGGGACCTAAGGATAGGACAAAACCCTAAGAACTAAAAAAATATAAACGGAACGCAAAACCTAAAATAGGACACGTATAGACCAGAACCCCTAGAAAATAAATAAACAACTGGAAATTACCTAATACCCCTATTACTATACTAAGAAACATAGTAGCTGGCAAAGCTACTATAGGACCTGTAAATACCTCCAATAGTGAAATAGTTACCGTCTTAACCCCCTAGGAAGAGCTTGCAGCAGCTAATACTAAAATTAAATAGCTCTAAGAGCTGCTTAAAACTAGAGATACCCCTATACCTAGTAATAAGTTATTAGACACCTAGAGGCTTGCTATAGTCCTTAAGGCCCTAGCCTAATATATAGTATTAGCATTATTACGGTCTATAAAGGTCGCAGACCCCTATTACTAACAGATGGAACTAACCCTATATTTAATAACTGGAAGCTTTAATTATAGGACAAGCTTAAAGTTAATATAGACTACTTTCCTAATACCCAAGCTAAAATGGCATACGTCTTTAGCCGCACTAGTAGTAACGCATAAACACACCTACGTCCGTAATACGCCTAGGACTTAGCAGACCCCTTTCTCTTAAAAGAAAAGATAATTAACTACCTATTTTTTATTTATAAGGACCCCTTTAAAGTATAAAACACCCAGCTTAATTATAAAAGCCTAAATATAAAAACAATAGAGACCTTCTCGGTTTTCTATACCCGCTTTCTATACCTAACCAGATAGGCTTAAATCCCCTAGAAAGATCTAATACTAGACCTCTTTAATAAGCTTACCCTAGACCTACAGCGCGCTATACTACTAGTTTATACCACTATATAGACGCTAAAGGAACTTATAGACTAATGCCTAGCTATTAACTAGGGCCTCTATTAAATTAAGGCATATACCAAGCAGTATAAGACTAGAAGCTCTACTAACCAAAATATAAGTACTATAAAAACGGGCCGCAGTGCCCTAGTAAGATCTGTAACCCCTATAGCACTGGCTGTATAGCCCACTGCTAATTTAGCAGCTAGCTGTATAACTAGTCCTACTATAGGTCTAGCGAATACTTAGCCTATATATAGTAACCCCTATATATAAGCCCTTAGTAATTAGGGAGCTTGCTTCTCTTACGGCCAGAAGGGCTATATTATAAATAATTGCCTAATAAACGTAAAAGTAGGCGAGGTTCTGTTAATCTAGAAAGATAGTACAGTGTTAGAAAAAGAGGAACTCTAGAGGAAGACTCCTCTCTAGGGTTAAAAGGAATTAATATATTATATATTAATCCGGGTCAGCTAGTTAATAAAAGAAGCTGTCAGATAATCTGTATTCTCTAAAAGCGTGGGTCACGTGCACGAGTCACGTGCACGGAGACCGTGCATTGTAAATCTCTTCAGAGCCCTAGGGGCCCTAGGTCAAGACCAACCAACAATCAAGTCAAGATCATCAATCAATCAACCCATTTCATCAATGAACTGCTCTACACGAACTTCGTGACAGTTATAAGCCCGGTCCGCCGACTCAAGAAGCTATTCAGCTATTACTCAATCATTTAAAGAAATTCTACCTCATTGTTAGACTCTGACACCTTATCGTTAAGACGCAGACTCTAACAGAAATCCTACCTCAATTGTCACAGGACGATTCTTCTACAAGATTCTACGAGATTCCACGAGATTCCACAAGAAATCCTACCTTAATCGTTATAGGACGACCCTAATAACAAGGACGATCCTAATAACAAAAATACCATCTTAATTCCTCCTTTGCCTATCAGTCAAATGACTCCACCGACATTAAGTTCGTTGACCACAATCATCCTTAATAAACCAGAAGACTAGGAGCAATAGATCTGGCAACTACAAGCCCTTATAGATTAGCAAATTTGGGCCCACATTAACCCAGACACAGAAGCACCTTAAAAAGGTCTACTTAAAAAACCACCTCTACCAAAGGTCACAGACTTTAATAAGAATGCAACTATATATGCATAGCTCTCAGCGAATCAACAGAAAGCGTATAAGAATAGCAGACAATACTATAACTAGGATATAAAGTATTTCCTAAAATAGGAAGATTATCTTTAACAGATCCGCACCTAGATCACGTCTACAGTATTAATCCAGAAGAAGCTACTGCTTGACCCTTCCTTAACAGTTAAAGAATGGCTATCTCGGCTGAAAGAGAACATAGAACCTACCTTATTGTTTATTAGGAAGAAGGTACAACACTAGTACATGGAAGCCCTTAAGGGGTTTAAACACTTATTAAAAATAAATTAGTAGTTAGATTAATAGGAACATACAATAGTACTAGGAGAGAAATATAAGATCCCTTAAATATCCAATAGAATCTGGCTTTAAGATTTGGCAGAAGTTATTCAACCTTTTAGCAACGCTTACTATATAAAGTACACTACCGAGTCAAATAACCCGCAGAAGTTGAGATCTTCCAAATACCGCAGAGTAGCAAAGGAGCTGCAAGAAGGACTTAGAATACCCTTAAAGAAAGCTAATGCTACTATAAGAGGGAGTACCTTTAATGTAGACTTCACAGAGCAAGCTATTAAGGATTACTCTAATACTACTAAAGGTTCACAGAGAGAAAGGACCTTAGCACGCAATAGACACTTAAAGAGAGCCGGGACACTAGTAGATAAGGAGACGTCCTACAAGAAACCAACACCCAAGTACTTAGCGTGCGGAATACGAGGACACTCTCTACAGGACTGTTAGTGTTTATTTAAAGACAAGAGACCTGCAGGAGTTATAATAGGAGATGCGCGCATTAATAGGGCACTAAAGAAGGTAGAAAAGAATAAGAATCTTACTAACCAAGTTATAAAGATCAGACTTGAAGAACAGGAAGACGAGGCTTAATAATAACAGGACAAGAGCTAGGAAGTTAAGATTAAGGGAGAAGCTAATATAATATTCCTAGAATCGTATTATACCGGTCAACTCCATCTACTAAAGCTATTAACTATTCTGGACTTAGGAACCACTCTCTACATCTTTAATAACCTTTCTCGTTTTTACAATTTCAAGAAAGCTTTAAGACACGAATACGTTATCGCCGGCAGCTCAAAAGTGCCTATACTAGGCTACGGCGATATTAATATCCAAGTCACAAAACTAGACAAAAGCAAGGGAACCCTACGTCTTAAGGACGTTGCCTTTTGTACGGACTTTAATATAAATCTAGTGTCGTTCCGTCTACTTCGAAAACGAGGGTACTACTAGGATAATAAAGGAGACAACAATCTTCTAGTTCGGAAGGATGACACAATTCTATATTAAATGGAAGAACGTCACGGTTAATAGACTATTAAGTACGTCTAATTAGGAAGTCTTAAATCAGCTTTTAATTTAAGCCGACTGCCACGTCGCTAACGGAAGCGCAGGATATCGTTAAGAGATGTTTATCCAGATTTAAAAGGTAATATATAACTATGGTATTTGTATCTAGGTCATCTAGGACCTATAAGCCTTTATTATCTAGGTCAGTGTGGCTTTTCATAAATGGATTAGGCTGCAATCCATTATCGATATGGACTTGTCCATACCTCTCCATATCCATACGCTAGTCCATACTCCTTAGAATTGTAATATGTACGTTTATCCGTTTAATTTCCGCACAGACCCTATAACAAAAGGGGCATATTATTAACTTAGTTGCTAGGTTAACAGGAGTCACGCTATGCACGGGGCAGATTACGGTTTTGGCAGAATTTAGCAGAATTTGGCGGACTTAGCAGAATTCGGCAGATATTGTAGATATTGCAGATATTGTAGATATTGCAGATATTGCGGATATTGCAGATATTGCAGATATTACGGATATTGGATAGTCTATTTAAGTTATCATCTTAAGTTTTTTATCTGAAATACCACTTCGTTTCTAATACTTTAAACACTCTACTCTCTTAAGGTTTTCGGCTCCTATCTGCGCCCTTTCCTATAATACCGTACGACGTCCCCCTAAAAAGACTCGCTCTGGTTTATCCTTTATAGCTGGAATTAAGAGAATATCAATTGCTATATACGATAACCTTGGCCAACGTTTTCTCTGTTAATTTTAACACCACTATTTAAGAGCCAACATCTTACCAATATCATACGGTTCCCTATTATAATAGTCTTGGAACTTATCCTAACTTTATAGTTAAGCATACTTCCCTAACTTTTAAGTAATCTGATTAAATACATTAAGCTCCTACTCCTGAGGTTGTTTCTTTTCATACGATAAAGAAATTAGGGGAAAAGAAGCCTTTTCCCAGTAGGACTCCTAAAGTCCTTTAACCTTTTTTAATATAGGCTTTACCCATTTTGGCTTCTAGTTAGCCTTAATATACTTTATACAACGGTTCGGATGAAGAATAAGGGCTGCAGCGTAAAAGGGTAAATTGTCTGTTTTGCTGTAGTACTTATTAAAGATTTCCTACCCCTTTTTAATACGAGAGCTAAACTCCTTATTAGAAGCATATTTAGACTACCATATGGTGTTACTATCGTCCAATTTAGTAGGAAGTTTACTTACAAGTATAGCTTCAAAGTACTAGATAAGAACATCTATAGTAAAGAGTACACTATTAATTGTTGCATAATCTCCTTAAGTCTCTAGAGTTACTCAGTGGAATAGTTAAAGGAATTCCTTAGTCATATAAAGCCGTTCCCAGTCCTCTGGGGAGAGATAGTCTGCCTAGAGTGTAGCAAAGTGGTTCTTAGTATAGGTATTAATAGCTCCTACCTTTTAATCGGCTATAGCTAGCATTTGAAACCAGCTATTCCATCTCATACGGTTATTAAGTGGAATTATTCTCTCTACAAGATCCTTAAACTCCTTCGTATGACTAGCAGAACTGCGGATGTGTATAATAATATTATAAAGCTTGCCGAGTGGTCCTATAACCCAAAAGGTTGCCCGTTTCTCCTCTTTATCTCCTACTTCCCCTTTTCCTTCCTGTTCGTTATATGACTTAAGTTATTCCATTTTAATTTGACTGCAAAATAGGAAGGCTTGTACGGCTAAGTTAATAATATGGCTAGTATAGCGGATCCGCCGATACGTAAAATCCTATTTAATCTCCTCCTCTTCTAAGAGATAGGCTTCTACTTTGCAACAAAGGGTATTGTTTAAACTAGTATTATCACAAATAATAGACCTAAGCTTTTGTATAATACCGTAGTCCTTAAGGACTGGGAGAAGAGTAGCGAATTGCTTGTCTCCGCTATGATTTACTACCGTATAAAGGGCAAGAAGGGCCTTTGATTGCTTCTCCTAACCCTAATTAACAAAGTGGGCGCAGATCCCTAGAAGAAGGAGCCTATTTAGGGAGGTCCAGATATTAAGCAACAGATGAATACTTAATATTACCAACTGAAGTTTCTTTTGTATGATATCTTTATGAGCTTGCCAGGATAGTTCAATCTTTTTTATAATTTGAGAGTGTGCTATTATAAGAAAGTTGGATGATTCTAGATTAAGAACTTGGCAAAAAGCATAAAATTTAGGCCATTTAACAATACGGAATGGAATATTTTGTACAATAATTAATGAGATTAAAGCCTTATTAATTATATCCTAATCTAGTTATTTTTAAAAGACCTAGGTATCTATTTCTATTATTTGACCTAAAGACTCTGCTTTAATATATAGTTGCTGAAGTTTTTCAAGTATCTCTAATTATATTGGGCTAGTATCTTTTTTAACCTAAAGTAGATATTTCGAATTAAGATGCTTTCGAAAATTACTAGTAACTAGACTACTATATAGCAATTCTTGTGGATAGTGAATGCAGTAGAGAATACGATTTTAATCTAAATATTCTAGCTCTGTGCCAAGCGCCGTATGAGTATGGGCCTATGTTGCAACGGCTGTTCGGGTCCTCGTTGGGCGAATTAGGGCTGAATTAACGGTAGTTAAAGGCGCAAGAAGAGATGATTCTGCTTCAGAATCCATATTTGTACAATAGGGTAAAGGGAAGGTAAAAGCTGAGAATTTTTCTGGCGGTGAGGAAGTATGGACAATATTTGTAATCCATATTGATAAGATCCATATCGATAATGGATTGATAAGATGGACGATAAGAGAATGGAAAGCCACACTAATCTAGGTCTTAACGCCCTAGGAGTTAAGCTTTAAGGCCCGAAGATAATAGAATGTTAATACTACAGTCTTGCTAAAATCAAGCGTTAGGTCTTAAGAAGGTTCTTAGAATAGAATATTAATAAACCTTATCTTAACCTCTATATTGACTGGACTGACCTTAAAGAAGCGCATACTGGATTTGTATGAGTTATATTTATCTATAACACATTCTTAGGAAGAACCTTCCCGTATTTTATAACAACGTATAGCAAAGAGAAGGAGACACTATAAGTGCTTAAAGATTTCACCTAATGGATTCATCTAAGGTATAACCTTAAGGTTAACACTATCAGATCAGACAACGAGCTAGGGAGAAGGAGAACCCTTAAATAGCTACGGACTTAAGGAATTACATTTAAGCCTTTAGCGCCATATACCCAAGCTCAGAATGGTACCGCCGAACGCTTAGGGGGTGTAATTATTAAGAGATTATAAGTAATAAGAATTGCTGCCAATCTACCACATAACCTATAGAACGAGATAGTTAACGGTGCAGTCTACCTTTGAGATCGAACGCCATAAGAAAGGAATGGATGGAAATCGCTATATAAGAGGTTCCATACCTTTCTAGCTAATGGGAGATTAAGAAAGCTGCAACTAGCGCACCTAAAAGCCTACGGCTGTAGGGCGTACGCGATGACGTTGGACGCCTAGCTAAAGAAGAAAAGGCTAAGCAAGCTAGATCTATGAGCCCATATTGGCTACCTCGTTAGCTATGACTCTACCAATATCTACAGGATCTGGATCCTATATAAAGGTATCGTTATCTCTACTAGGGACGTCATCTTTGACAAGAAGACGTTCTTTAACGGCAAGTAAACGGACATCTTAAAGGACCTACATACTGAGTTAGACACGCTAATTAAGAAGATTTAACTCCCTAATACCCTAATTAAGAATGAGGTTCTTCTGGAAGATAATAAAGAAGTATTTGAACCGTTAATTTAAGAGGAAGACGACGACGTTGATGAGCCAGTTCAAAGCTTTGATAAGTTAGCAGATCTTAAGCTTACAAGAGCTCTTAAAGATGCGTATTATACACCACCTCTAATAGAAGAAGATAAAGAATCTCCATGTGCCTTTCACGTTAATTATCCTATAATTTTAGTTCAAGATACTGATTAAGACGTCGCTCATTAAGTAGGAGATACGTTTAACACTTAGGGGGTGTTTAATAACTCGGTTAAAGACTTATTTAAGAAAGCCAGCAATCGTAGGTTTAAAGATTTTATTATTAAAAGGATTACCTCAGCCTATTACGGCGCCTTTTTAGCAGGAAGGAAGTTTAACCTTGATAGTAAACTTAACGACAGCAAGCTGAAATTAGGCAGAACACGTAATGTTAGACTATATAGGAAGAACTTACCTCCGCCACCTCAGTTAATCCGCGACCTTAATACGCATCCTCTTTAAGATTAGTTCCAAGAGGCTTAACGAGCCCATCTCCAATCTTATTATTAAATAAGGTCGTTTTAAGAAACAGATAAGAAGTACGTAAAGTGACAGCAGGTCCTCAGCTTAATATAGGTGTTTGTCTACAAGACAGACAAGTATAGATTTCTCCAGAAATGCAAGGCACGCTTAGTAGTATGCGGAAATTAATAGGCCCTAGGAGACCTACCTATGAGAGCTACTATATTAGCTAGTATAACCTTCCGAACCCTTATGGCGATCACCGCAAAATTCAACCTAGAGACGATATAGATAGATGCAGTCAATACGTTTGTCCATTGCGATCTCGATAAGGTCGTCTATATAAAGCTACCGCCAGGGTTTAATAAAGGAAAGACTAACAAAGTACTGCGCTTAAGAAAAGCCCTATACGGACTACGACAATCACTACTGTTATGGCAGAAGAATCTCACGAGCTTATTAAACGAATTAGATTTTAAAGAAGTACCGCAGGAGCCGTGTATTATGCTAAAAGGTGGAATAGTTGTCTTCTTCTACGTTAATAATATTGTCTTCTGCTACCAAAAGATAGATAAGAAGAAAGCTTAAGAAGCAATTAAGGAGCTAAGCAAGGAATACCAGATAAGTACCCTTAGCGAGCTAAAATGGTTCCTAGGAATCCATGTGCTACGCAATTATAGCCAGAGGCTCCTATAGCTATCCCAGGAAGCCTATATTAAGAAAATAGCTAACCAGTATAAGATAGATCTTAGAGGGCGTCTTCCAGACACTTCTATGGCAGAATCGGAACTCCTCCCTACCGATCACCGTATAATCTGTCCGACGCGTCCGTCCCCTGATATAGACCTATTAGTCCGTCCTATATCCCTACCAGCCTCTACGATGCTATATTAGAGAAAATTGGGTTCAGTACTCTATGCAGCCACTACAACGCGTCCGGATATTGCTTTTGCAGTATTAAGGCTGGCAAGGTTCAATCAGGACCCAAGCTAAGAGCATTATTAAGTGGTAGACAGAGTCATTTAATACCTATATTGCACGAGAAGCAGAACAATCTGCTATAGAGGAGATAAGAAAGGAACGAACGGTAAAGGGAGAGATAAAGGAATACGCAACAAAGGATGAGACGACGGAAGAGATGGTAGAGGTAAAGTACAATTATTTATCTGTGCCAGCGATGCATTATTCGCGGACAACTTCGTTGACAGAAAGAGCTCATAAGGATACATTATAAAGCTATTTAGGGGGCCGATCGCCTAGAGAGCAAACAAGTAGGGTATAGTTATAATGTTGAGCATAGAAGCCAAGTTATTAGCCCTATTATAAACAGTAAAGGAAGCTATCTTTATTAGTAGGCTGTTTAAAGCAATAATGTTACACCTAAACGAGCCCTTAATTATTAAATGCAATAACACCTAGACGCTCCAACTGATTATAGAAGACATAGTAAAGCTAATTATAAAGCTCTAACACGTTAACATCTATTAACACTAGCTATATTAGGAATACGCAATAAAACAAGTATAATTTCAATGGATAGTAACAAAGGAGATAATTGCTAATGGATTTATAAAGGCCCTGCCTAAGCAGAGGTTTTAAAGCTTTGTTAATATAATTGGGATGGTGGATATTAAGGAGTGGCTGGATAAGGAGAAGCAACTAGAGGACCTAAGGGACAGTATTAGAGCAAGACGGAAGGATTTAGATAAGATTACGGTTCAATTAACTCATTAACGGACACGAGAAGGTGGCTAGCTTTGACCTTAAAGAGCTCGAAGCTAAGGGGGTGTGTTAGATAATCTGTATTCTCTAAAGGCGTAGGTCACGTGCACGAGTCACGTGCACGGAGCCCGTGTATTGTAAATCTCTTCAGAGCCCCAGGGGCCCTAGGTCAAGATTAATTAACAATTAAGTCAAGATCATTAATCAATCAACCCATTTCATTAATGAACTGCTCTACACGAACTTCGTGACAGAAGCTATATTATCCTTTATACTTTATTCTATAATAGATATTAAGTTTTAACCTCTACTTTAGCTAACTCTAGAGTAAATACCTTTACCTTAATAGACACACAGTATACTATAAAGCTGGCTAACTTTTTAAATGCATCTCTTAAGGAACTGCCCAAACTAATTCCTATTTATAGGTATAACGGATAAATAGGACTACCTATTATGGCTATCTTGCGGATTTACCTCTATGTAGATAGATAAAGGCAGTATAACGTCCCCTTTCTTATTATAGACCTAGGAAGCCACAATATAATCTTAGAAAGAAAATGGCTAGCCTATCTAGGTTTACAGCTTAATATATGGAGTAGACGGCTTATCTGGCCCAAAACCCTACCCCTAACACCTTTTTTTATAAAGGAAATCAGTATTATAATGGAAAACCTTATGCGGCCATAGATAGATACCGTTTACTAGGCCGATGCTATATATAGGGACTAGGCCTTTAAGAAAGATATATAGCTTAATCCGTAATAGGTCTATATACTAAGCCGGCCCCAGACTACTAATGTCGCACCACCAGCACTAGAAACCTAGGAAGTTAGTAATAAGCTAGCTGGCTTAGGCCCTATACAGCTATAAAGAATAGCAAGGAATATTAAACGCTATACTAAATATATAGACTAAAAAGATAACTTATAGAAGATGTAATAGGAGCTAAGGAGGGTTATAAACCCTCTTCCATAAAATACGGTTTAAGGAATATTTATAAAGAAACCTATAAACCTCCTACTAATTAATATCTACTACATTAGTGCTATAGGATTCTACCAGAACTTAAAACGGCCTAATACCGTTGCCTTTATAACTAGCTTATACAAAATTAACTAGATAATTAAAGATAAGGAAGCCTTAGCCCATAACTAGCTTAGTAGAGAAAGTGAGCTTATAGATAAGGAGCTAGTAGAACAGAAACTACTCCGCTAATACCAGGAATTTAAGGACGTATTCTCTAAAGCAGCATCTAATATACTCCCGCCCCACTAACTATATAACTATAAGATTAAGATTGAGTCCAATAAAGAAAACACCCTTAGTTATAGCCCCCTCCGCCAGCAATCTACTAACAAGCTATAGGCTACTAAGTAGTACCTTATTAATAACCTTAATAAGGGCTTTATTAAGCCTAGCTAAGTCCCCTTTACCCTACTCATTCTCTTTATAAAAAAGCCAAACGGCGGACTCCGTTTCTGCATTAACTACTATAAACTAAACTATATAGCCCGCAAAGACCAATATCCACTGCCCTTACTTAAAGAAATACTAGCCTATATAAGTAAGGCTAAGATTTTTATAAAGCTTAATATCTACTTGGCCTTTTACTAAATTAAAATGGACCCTAGACCTAAGGATTTTACTATATTTTGGACCCGCTATGGATTATATAAATATAAAGTACTACCTTTTAGGCTAACTAACCGACTGGCTATATACCAATAGTATATAAATAACGTACTCTTTAACTACCTTAATAACTTCTACACAGCCCACCTAGATAATATTATAATTTACTTTAAGAATAAACTAGAATATAAGGAGCATATCTATAAAGTCCTATAACAGCTCCACAAAGCTGGTCTTTAGGCCGATATTAGGAACTTAGAATTTAGTGTTAAGCGCACTAAATACCTAGGGTTTATTATTAGTATAGACGGAATTAAGGCAGACCCGGAAAAAACAGCTATAATTAATTAATGGGAACTCCCAAGGACCATAAAGGGGGTATAGTTATTCCTAGGTTTCTATAACTTCTACTAATACTTTATTAAAGACTATAGCAGGATTACTCGGCCCCTTAACTGCCTTACTAGAAAGAACTAACCTTTCTATTTTAATAATATATCTAAAAAGGCCTTTAACAAACTTAAAAAGCGGCTAGTCTCTACTTTGCTACTAGCCAATTTCCACCTAGAACGGCCCTTAATGCTAGAAACAAATGCTTTAGATGGTATAATAGCTGCCGTCTATTCCTAGAAACAGCTAGATAGAAAATAGCACCTTATTGCTTACTATTTAAAGACTATAGTAGATGCTAAGCTAAACTACCACATCCATAACAAAGAAATGCTAGCTATTATCTCTAGCTTCTAGCACTAGCGTGTACAGCTAAAAGGGACCCCTAAGCCTATCTAGGTAGTCTCTAATTATAAGGCCTTAGAATATTATATAACAATAAAGGCCCTTATAGCCTAGCAGGCACGCTAGGCGGATATCCTATCCTAGTTTAACTTCCTAATTATATACTGGCTAGGCGCCATAAATCGTGCGGATGCCCTTAAAAAGCATAAACAGGACCTGGATAACCAAATAGCTGCAAAGATCTTACTATAAACTTAGACACTACTATAACCAGAGCACCTTAACCCCTAGATATAGGCAGAACTAAATATAGACCCTTTAGACACTAAAATATATCCCATTAACTCTATAGAACTTAACCTTATTAATAAACTACTATAGGTAAACTATATGGCCCCTTCTTTACAGGAGTACTGGAAAAAGGCAAAGGACGTTACCAGCCTATAGTCCCTTAAAAATGGATTACTTAAGCATTAGGAACGGCTAGTAGTAGTAAAGGAACAGAATTTATAGACTTAGCTTATTGCCAAAGCACATACCTAGGTCTCTATGGCCCACCCTAGAAAAAATAAGACCTATAGGATTATTGGCAACCGCTACTACTAGCCCAGAATGGTTATAGATATTAACTATTATATACAGAACTGCAACAGCTGCTATAGATCTATAATCCCACAAGATAAGATCTTAGGACTATTAAAACTACTTCTAATACCAGAGCACCCCTAGCAGCACATCCTTATAGATTTCTATAAGCTACCTATAGACCGTAGCGGATACAATATAGCTATAGTTATAGTTAACTGCTTTAGCAAGTGCCTATTCTTAATCCCTTATTATAAGAATATTAATGCTAAAGAGGCGGCCTAACTGTATATCCACTACATTTACTAAATTTATGGACTACTAGATACTATTATATCCAATTATAGGCCGTAATTTATATTAGCTTTCTGGAATAACGTATTTGATTACTAAGACCGCCAGATCACCAAGACCGCTAGCGCAAAATACACAAAAAAACCGAAATTTTAATCTTAAATAACTTAATAACAACTTTATAATATTTTCTAAAAATTTAAATATGAGCTTTTATATGCCTATACTTACAGTTTTTATAATATTAGAGTATGTAGTTTAGTAGTTATTAAGATCTTTAAAAACGTCTTTGTTTTTGGCCCCCAAACTCTATATCTTAACAACTACTATACTATACACTCTAATATTATAATAGATGCTAAAAGAGGCATATGTAAGCTTATATTTAGATTTTTAGAAAATATTATAAATTGGTTGTTAAGTTATTTAGGATTGAAATTTCGGTTTTTTGGTGTATTTTGCGCTGGTGGTCTTGGTAATCTGGCGGTCTTAGTGATCAAATACGTTAAGTTTACTTAGATCTTAGGTATTAAGCTAAAGCTTTCTATAGTATACTACCCCCAGATAGATAGTTAGATGGAGATTGTAAATTAATATTTAAACCAAAGACTTCGGCCCTTTATTAACTACTTTTAAGATAACTAGGCTAAACTGCTACCCCTAATAGACTATACTCAGGCAACCCTACCATATAACTCTATAGGGCTTGCACTTATTTAGCTAGAAATGGGCTACTTACTCTATATAAGCTTTAACTGGGAAAGACTAGAAGGACCCTAGACTATATACAAAAAACTATCTTATAAGGAAGCCTAGCAGTACACCAAGCGCTTAAAAGAAGCCTAGACAATAGCCTATATACATTTAGAAAAGGCCTAAAAATTAATATAATAGTAGGTAAATAAGTATAGATAAGAGCCTAACTTTACCGTAGGTAATAAGGTCTAGGTTATAACAAAGAACTAAAAGACAGAACAACCTAGCTATAAGCTAGACTATTAAATAGTAAGACTATATAAGATTCTTAATAAAGAAGGCAACTTATATAAGGTTAAACTCCTAGACTTAATTAAAATCCACTCTATTTTCTTACTAGATAAGCTATAGAAAGCTATAAATAGCCTACTACCTAGACAAAAGAATAAGCCTCCACTACTAATTTAAGTTAATGGCGATAATAAATGGGAAGTTAATAAAATACTACCCTGTAAACTAGTATAAAGAACGCTAAAATACTATATCTAATAGAAAGGTTACAATCTAGACCTCTCCTAGTACTATTAGATAATCTATATTCTCTAAAGGTGTGGGTCATGTGTATGAGTCACATGCATGGAGCCCGTGCACTATAAAGTCTCTTCGTAGCTTAAAGCCCTAGGGGCTTATTAGAAGCATCAATTAATGATTAAGTTAAGATTATTAATCAATTAACCTATTTTATCAATAAACTGCTCTATATGCACTTCGTAACAGTTATAAGCCCAGTCCGCCGACTTAAGAAGCTATTTAGCCATTACTTAATTATTTAAAGAAATTCTACCTTATCGTTAGACTCTGACACCTTATTGTTAAGACGCAGACTGTAACAGAAATCCTACCTTAATTGTTATAGGATAATTCTGACACGATTCTAATATAAGATTCTATAAGATTCTATAAGATTCTATAAAATTCCACTTTAATTATTATAGAACGACCCTAATAATAAGGATGATTTTAATAATAAGGACGATCCTAACAATAAAATACTATCTTAATTTCTTATTTGCCTATTAGTTAAATGACTCCATTGACAAGTTTATTGACGGCGATTATCCTTAATAAGCCAGAAGATTGGGGATAATGGCTATAGCAACTCCAAGCCCTTATAGATCAGCAAATTTGGGCCTATGTTAACCCAGCTATAGAAGCACCTTAAGAAGGTCTACTTGAAAAACTATAAGCTTTGCAGTGTGGGAGAATTGAGTAAACAACTTAATTGTAAATCTATGGAAATCAGGTGTACTATATACACGAAATACGTGGCAAGATTTGACGGAGATGCCAACAATAATTTGTAATTGTTACCTAATTGGCCACCAGGTCGACGTTGCCACTTAGTCAGTAATAGGTAATGAATAGGTAATAGAAATGAGTAGTAAGACATGCGATAACAAAAGGTACGGTGGTAAGTCATAAGACGATATCTAACATAGTAGCGGTAGTCTGTTACACACCCCCCCAGATTTAACGGTGTAGTTAAAGCTATAGACAACAAAAATAAAGGTAGAGACTATACCAAAATAGGAAATTTCAGATACAATTTAGGAGTAGTAGAGGGATAGGGTAATGTTTAAGAGTCTTTATCAGATGATGCAGTAGCAATTTAATATCAAATATCCACCAAATTCAATTGCTTTATCTATGCCTCATACCTTTAATGGGGTAAAATCTTAGTAAGGCCATCGGCAGGCATCTTGTCTATAGGGACCCATTAGACGTTAATCTTTTTGTCTTGGACTTCCTATCTAAGCCAGTGCTAATAGACGTCAATATATCGTAGCTTGGTGTCAAGCTTTGGTATGTCCTGTCTTAGGAGTTATATAGTCTACATATTGTCGCAAAGCAGGGTAAACTTGTGTTCTAAATTAAAGCCAATTGCCTTAAAGAAACACTGCCACCAGATAATCTTAACGGCAGCTATAGACAGGGAGAGAAGCTCCGCTTTAGTAGTTAAGCGAGTCACTAATCTCTATAGGGTCGCCTTCCAGTCAATCTGTCGGGAATAAGGCAAGCGGTCGTCACGTGTCGTCGCGGCACTAGCGTGGCGAGGAGCCTTAAGCTCTTCGCCCTTCCTCGTTCCAATCAAAATCATATATCATCAAACAACGTCACTGTATCTACTCGAGTAGTACTGGTGATTTACCCTGTGTTACCAACACAATCAGTCCTCTAAATAGCATAAAAAGGTATCCTTAAGAGCTCTGTCTGGTGTCTTTGTGGTCCGCAAATGCTGCATTAGATGCTCCATAAAAGGTAACGTCTTCTCCTTTAGGGTTTCTAAAGTAGATATAGGCTCTAAGTACTTCGCCAGAGTATTTAATAGCTATTAATTTTGTTCTAAGGCAGTAGGAAATAGCTTAATTAGCTATATTGAGGTGCTTTTAATTTGGATTTGTAAGGCATTTGGCTAGCTTTAAATGCGTCTTTATAATATTAGGTCTTCCAAATATAGTAATGTGCGCAAGGGAACCGACTTATTACTAATAGGCTAGAGTTCTTTAAGGGTTTATCTACTAGTTAGACGGAATCAGTTCTTTAGTAGGAAGTAGTAACTTAGGAAATCTTCTTGGTGGTTAAATATTAAATTAATTGGCTATTTTTTTAATATAGGAATCTTAGCAGAGCCAGAGCTTTCTGCTTGCACAATCTTGTTCGATTTAAATTCCTAGAAACCATTATAGGTCTCCTAGTACACGGATCTTGTATTAGTGCAGTAATTTGGCTTCAAATTCCTGTAGTCTTAAAAGGTCCTTTTTGGTAACTAGTATAGCAATATCATCTATATATTAAAAGACAATAAGTCGTCTATTAGTGTAAAGGCAGTTTGTACCTAGGACAGGCTTTAATCTAAATTTAGCCAGTATATTAGTAAGCTCCTTATACCAAAGTAATAGTAAGACCTTTAATCCGTATAGCGCCATAAGTAGCTTTAGGATATATCCGTTTTAATTAAAGCCTTCTAGGCAGTAATAGTAAACTAGCTTATCTAGTCTTGCATTTATAAATGCGTTCACAGCATTATACTATTAAATCTCCAAATTAAATACGGCTGCTATAGCCATAAGGGCACGGAATATTTAAGCAGCTAGGGTTGCTGCATAGGTCTCTTCCTTAGTAATCTATAGGTCTCTGCGGACGCACAGTTAAGCCTTTAGCTTTTATAGGTAGCCATCGCTATTAAACTTATATTTAAAACCCCATTTTAGTAGAAGGATCTGGTTGTTGGTTGCTTCTTCCTTTAGTACTATCTTAAATATCCCTTAGCGTTTGAGGTCGTTGTATTCTTTTTCCATAACCTTTTAAAAGCTATTAGTTAAAGGGTGCTTTTTTAGCTCTTTAAGGTTCCTTAGTTTAGGAGGGAGATTATTCTAATATAGAGATAAGAATAAGAATCTAGTTCGGCTGATATCCTTTACTAGTCCTATAGTAAAGCCAGCATAGTAACCAAATAGGGTAGATAGATTAGCTAGTGCTACTGTATACACTTGGCGTCGAATTTATTTAGAACCTTTTAGTAGGATAAGGTCGGCAGAAGGATTAGCTACGACTTTATTAGCTTATAGAGATATATTAGTTACTCTATTAGATAGTTTTAGTGAGCTTAGCTAGGTAGAATCTGTTTTAATTGTATCCATAATATTATCTTAAGGTCCTCCCGGTGTGGTATTTGTTTCTAGCAGATCTGGAGATACCGTTCTGCTAGGAGTTAGTAACTGCTTAATATCCTTTATAGGAAGGTCTGCTAAATTGCTTAATATAGTCATTTAATCTGCATTTAAGGTAGGTCTATATAGGACAGATTCGTCCTTAGATTTGTCCTTATAGAGAGGTTCTAGTAGACTAATTGTCTAAATAGTGTCTTCTGATGCTTCCTTTAGCAGGTAGTCGATGTTTTAGCCCTTAGGGTTATAGAATAAGGTCTTGTTAAATATAACGTCTCTAGTTTAGATAACCTTACAGAGACTTAGAATCCAGATTTAATAGATATTAGTTAAATTGTAGCCAACTAGGTATCCAATTAATGCACAAGGAGCTAGCTTATCTCCCTTTCTGATATACTTATTTAATATATAGGTCTTGCAACCATATATATACATATAGGTAAGTAATGGCGGCTTTCTATAGGCGATTTTGTATAGAGTTCTCTATCCTAGTTGCTTATTTAGCGTTTAATTAAGGGCATATCCAGTAGCAAGGAAAGCCTCTAGTCCTAAAGATAGGGGTAAGGACGCTTTCAGCTGTATAGCCCTTAATCGTTCTATAAGGGTTCTTTTAGATCATTCAGCTCCGCCATTCTATTCTTTAGTATACAGTACTTAGCATTTAAAGGTAATGCCTTTATTTGCATACTATGTCTCTAAGGTATCTTCCATTTGTCCAAATATTTATTTATTATTACTCTAGAAAAAGACAATATCTTAATAGAATTATGTTTTAATTAAACGGTAAGTCTTATAAATGGTAGGTAGGATGGTAGCTTTATTTTTATTCTTGGAGGTGAATATAAAGTTAAATTTGGAATATATGCAGTAGAAATGTATAATGTATCTATTGCTGTTGTATCCAGTTACTCTAAGGTCAATAATATTAAATGCTAGTTGTTCAAATAGTCAAGTGGCTAGAAATTCATATTCTCGTCTTTAAGAGATCTGCTATATATGCTTTGCTAATAAGCAAGTTTCACATTCAATTTTAAGCAGTACTCATTCAGTAGTTAATTTGGTAAGCTCTGCGCCATTAACGTGCTTAGGAAGCTGCTTGATAGCAGCAGGTCCTATATAGTCGAGAATTTTGTGCCATTTTGTAGCTATGGCTCTGATTGGTTTATGGGCCATTTAACTTAGCTAAAATCTTCCTATTAAAAAGGTTAATTAAGTTGTTAAATCTAGGGTAATTATAGGCTCTCTATGCATCAGTGCCCAGTGCCCCCCTAGTTGTCTTATATAGTATACTATTTCGCTAGTTACTAGACAGTAGAGCAAGTTTCATCCTAAGTCAAAATAGATATTATTGTTAGTAGCTCTTAAGAGTGCTATAATATTTATAAAAAAGGTAGGTGCTAGTACTATATAGAATAGCCTCATTTTTAACTTCCCAGTAGGTGTATTAACAGTGATGGTTACTATTCCGTAAGCTTATATTTTTTTAAAATTTCCGCTAGCAATTAGGTAGTCATCTTCTACTGCTAAGTATGAGGAGGTAAAGTCTTCTTTATTATTATAGACATATATATCTGCACCAGGGTTAAGTATTTAGGTGTTTTAGAGTTTAAAAGGAATATGGCTAGTACTAAACACAGCAGCATAGCTAGTCAATATGGTAGAAGCTGGGGTTTTGGAATTAAAATTAATTATAAATTCTGTGTTCTTTTAATTGTTCTCCTTTGCTTCCTATTCTTTTTTTTAAATCTGCTTAATAATGCGTTTGATCCAAGGTATAGATAAGATTGTTTTATCTACTTTCTTCTAGACGTCTGCCCTTAGTTTCCATCCTTAAGGGCGCTTATATACGGTGATGTAATAGCAATCACTAAATTAATATACGATGCCGTATATGCATTCCTTATGCCATCTTAAACTTAAATTTAAATTGCCGTTGGAATTGGAATTGACGTTGGAGTCTAAATTGGAATTGTTTTAAAGGGTTGCGAATGTAGAGTTATTGGCAGTTAAGGTAGAAGAGGACGATACTTACTGCATACGGTAGTGCTCCTTGAATTCCTCGATGAGGTCGATAATAGATAGGGCTTCTTCGTCCTTCCGTTCTTTTCTAATAAGGTCTACTTCTAGCGCTCCTGCGAAACTAGAAGAGATGGGTTTAATAGCTTGTATAAAATTGTAGTGGGGTCTAAATCCCTAGACATCTGGTAGCTCCAATTGTTCTGCCTACTTATAGACGTTCCTCTAGCTATTTAACCATTTTTTAATACTCTGCTTTTTGTTATAGGCTTTAAGAGCCGTATATTAATTAAGGATGTTATGCTTTTAACCTAACGTAGTAGGGGCAAGTGCTTTCTTAAGTACTTAAAGCCGTTTATATACTATGTCGAGGCCGTTAATAAGCGGAAGGTAGGCTGCCAATATTAATCGAACAATATAGTTACTGACATCGCTTATAGCCTGCTCTTTCTTCTAGTATATGCGGAGGTCGTCCTTATACTCTACGTAGATTTGGTTATATGCGGTGAGCTAGGTTTAATCTAGCTGTGCTATTAATATAGCTACAGGAAGTACGTCTGCAGGTATAGGTCGCTTTAATAGTTCCAGGCTCAGAAGCTAGTCTTTCTTCTTTAATAGGTTAATATACTGCTATACCTTGTTTGTTTTAGCAGTATCTTAAATAATAAAGAACCATTAAAGCCAATTAGATGGCTTGTTAAGAATGAGGCTAATTTTGGATAAAGACTCGTTCGTATTGGTCATCATTTTTAGAATTTTAACAGTTTAGGCAGGGTTTAGGCTAGCATCTTGGCAAAACCTTATTTTAATGTTTTAATTTGTCAGTTTATTCTAGTACGTTCTGGTACATTTATTAAGCTTAATTGTCCGTTTATTTAATAGGTAAAGAAGTTTAAGACACTTGCAAAGGTAGTAGAAGTAGTGACTTCTTAAATAAGGTAGTATTTAATTGGTCAGCTGGTTATATAATCTGGGGTCATAACTGTAAGCTTTACAGTATGGGAGAATTAAGTGAACAACTTAATTGTAAATCTATGGAAATCAGGTGTACTATATACACAAAATACATGGCAAGATTTAACGGAGATGCCGACGATAATTTATAATTGTTACCTAATTGGCCACTAGGTCGACATTGCCACTTAGTCGGTAATAGGTAATGAATAGGTAATAGAAATGAGTAGTGAGACATATGATGACAAAAGGTACGGTGGTAAGTCATAAGATGATATCTGATATGGTAGCGGTAGTCTGTTACAAAAACCACCTTATCCAAAGGTTATAGATTTTAATAAGAATGCAACCTTATATGCATAGCTCTTAACAAATTAACAGAAAGTGTATAAGAATAGTAGATGATACCACAACTAAGATATAAAGTATTTTCTAAGATAGGAAGATTATCTTTAATAGATCCGCACCTAGATTATATCTATAGTATTAATTTAAAAGAAGCTACTGCTTAACCCTTCCCTTACAGTTAAGAAATAGCTAATTCGGTTAAAAGAAGACACTAAGCCCTTAAAGAACTTTATAATAAGGAAGGTACAGCTATAGTATATAGAATTACTTAAGGGGCTTAAGCAGACGAAGGTTACCTAATGGCTTAACCGATAGGAGTATACGATAAAGATGGCAGAGAAGTATAATCTTCTATAGATAACTAATGGGATCTGGCTAATGGACCTTGCGAATATAATACAACCTATAAGCGATACCTATTTTGTTATATACACTAAATAGGCAAATAACACTAAAAGGTTTACTTATTAGAATATTGTAAAATAGTAATAGAGCTATGAGAAGCATTTGCAAACCTCTTAAAAGTTATACCATCCTTAACTACTAGAGGGAGTGCATTTAATATAGACTTTGTAGGAGAGCCCAAAGAGGATATCTCTATTACTGCCAAAGTCTAAAAGGGAAGAGGGAACAGCTTATCTTGTAGTTAAAAAAGGGCAGGGATAAATTCAACTAAAGAGATATCTTCTAAGAAGTTGAAACCCCTAAAATGCCTAGCATGTAATATAAGGGGATATACCCTTCCTAATTATTGGTATCTATTTAAGTGCAAGAGGCCTAAAGGATTTAATGCTGAGGATATATGTATAAAAAAGGTGTATAAAAAGGTAGAGTATAATAAGGACCTAGCTACCCAAGTGGAACGACTTAAGCTTAAGTAATTAGAAGATGAAGTTTAATAACAACAGGACAAGAGCTAGGAGATAGTTAAGATTAAAGGAGAAGCCAATGCGATATTCCTAGAATTGTATTATACTAGTTAACTCTATCCACTAAAGCTATTAACTATTCTTAACTTAGGAACCACTCTCTATATCTTTGATAACCTTTCTTATTTTTATAATTTTAGGAAAGCTTTAAGATATAAATATGTTATCGCCGGTAGCTTAGAAGTGCCTATACTAGGCTATAGTAATATTACTAAGTTATAAAACTAGACAAGAGCAAGGGAATCCTACGTCTTAAGGATGTTGCCTTTTGTATAGACTTTAATACAAACCTAGTATTGTTCCATCTACTTTAAAAATAAGGGTACTACTAGGATAATAAAAGAGACAACAATTTTCTAGTTTAGAAGGATGACACAATCCTATATTAAATGGAAGAGCGTTATGAATAATAGACTATTAAATACGTCTAACTAGGAAGTCTATTAGCGTTTAATATAAGCTGACTGCTGCGCTACTAACAGAAGCGCAGAGCATTGTTAAGAGACGTTTGTCTAGATTTAAAAGGTAATATATGTTTATAGTATCTGCGTCTAGGTCATCTAGGACCTATAAGCCTTTATTATCTAGGTATTAACGCCCTAGAAGTTAAGCTTTAAGGCCTAAAAATAACGGAATGTTAATATTGCAGTCTCGCCAAAATTAAGTATTAGGTCTTATGAAGGCTCTTAAAACAGAATATTAATAAACCTTATCTTAACCTCTATATTAATTAGACTAACCTTAAGGAAGCGCATACTGGATTTATATAAGTTATGCTTATCCATAATACCTTCATAGGAAGAACCTTCCCATATTTTATAATAACGCATAGCAAGAAGAAGGAGACACTATAAGTACTTAAAGATTTTATCTAATGGATTTGTTTGAGGTATAACCTTAAAGTTAACACCATTAGATTAGATAACGAGCTAGGGAGAAGGAGAACCCTTAAATGGCTATAGATGTAAAGGATTATATTTAAGCCTTTAGCGCTATATACCTAAGCTTAAAATAGTACCGCCGAACGCTTAGGGAGTGTAATTATTAAGAGAGCATATATAATAAGAATTGCTGCCAATCTACTATACAATCTATAGAACGAGATAGTTGACTGTGTAGTCTACCTCTAAGATTAAACGCCATGGGAAAGCAATAGTAAGAAATCGCTATATAAGAGGTTCTATACCTTTTTAGCTAATAGGAGATTAAGAAAGCCGTAACTGGTGCACCTAAAAACCTACGGTTGCAGGGCGTACGCGATAACGTTAGATGCTTAACTGAAGAAAAAAAGGCTGAGCAAGCTAGATCCGCGAGCCTATATTAGCTACCTTGTCGGCTATAACTTTATTAATATCTATAGGATCTAGATCCCATATAAGGGTATTATTATCTCTACTAGGGACGTCATCTTTAATAAAAAGACGTTCTTTAATGGCAAGCGAATAGACATCTTAAAGGACCTATACGCTAAATTAGACACGCTAATTATAAAATTTTAACTTCCTAATACCCTAACTAAGAATAAGGTTCTTCTAGAAGACAATAAAGAAGTATTTAAACCGTTAATTTAAGAGGAAGACGACGACGTTAATAAGCTAGTGTAGAAGGGCACGGTGTCTCTTAGATGTAAGTCACTGTGCTGTCTGTTAGTCTGTCAGTCTATCTGTCGGTCGGTCGGTCGTAATCAGTCAGAAGTAATCAGTAATGCAGTCAATAAGAAGAGAAGAAAAGAATGTATTCCCAGTAGGTTTGTGATAATAAGAAGGAGGAAGCCGAAGGCTTAATATATACAGGAAAATGCCAAGGCACTAAGCATAGGACATTTTACCCTACCACACTAGTTTGAACCTTTAATAAGTCAGTAGATCTTGAGCTTGTAGGAGCTCTTAAAGATGCGTATTATATACCACCTTTAATAAAAGAAGACGAAGAATCTCCATGTGCCTTTTATATTGAGTATCCTACGAAGTTAGATATATAAGATACTAATTAGGACATTATTAACTAAGTAGGAGATAGGTTTTATACTTAGGGGGTGTTTAATAACTTGGTTAAAGACTTGTTTAAGGAAGCCTGCAATAATAGGTTTAAAGACTTTATTACTAAAAGGATTACTTTAGCCTATTATAGCGCCTTCTTACCAGAAAGGAAGTTTAACCTTAATAGTTAACTTAACGATAGCAAGCTGAAATTAGGTAGAATATATAATGTTAGATTATATAGGAAGAACTTACCTCCGCCACCTTTGTCAATTCGCGACCTTAATACGCACCCTCTTTAAAATCAGTTCTAAGAGGCTTAACGAGCCTATCTCTAATCTTATTATTAAATGAGGTCGTTTTAAGAAATAGATAAGAAGTATATAAAGGGACAGCAGGTCCTTAGCTTAATGTAGGTATTTATCTATAAGACAGATAAGTATAGATTTATCCAGAAATGCAAAGCATGCTTAGTAGTATACGGAAATTAATAGGCCCTAGGAGACTTACCTACGAGAGCTACTATATTAGCTAGTACGACCTTCCGAACCCTTATAGCGATTACTGTAAAATTCGACCTGGAGATAACATAGATAGATATAGTTAACACGTTTATCTATTGCGATCTTGATAAGGTCGTCTATATAAAGCTACTGCTAGGGTTTAATAAAGGAAAGACAGACAAAGTACTACGCTTAAGAAAAGCCCTTTGCGGACTATAATGATTACTACTGTTATAGTAGAAGAATCTTATAAGCTCGCTAATAGAATTGGGTTTTAAAGAGGTACCCTAGGAGCCGTGTGTTATGCTAAAAGGTGGAATAGTTATCTTCTTTTATATTAACAATATTGTCTTCTGTTACTAAAAGACAGATAAGAAGAAAGCTTAAGAAGTAATTAAGGAGCTAAGTAAAAAATACTAGATAAGTATCCTTAGTGAACTAAAATGGTTCCTAGGAATCTATGTGCTATATAATTATAGCTAGAGGCTTCTGTGGCTATCCTAGGAAGCTTATATTAAGAAGATAGCTAACTAGTATAAGATAGATCTTAAAGGGCGTCTTCTAGATACTCCTATAGTAGAATTAAAACTCCTCCCTATTAATTACTAATTAATCCATCTAACGCGTCCGTCCCCTAATATAGACCTATTAGTCCGTCCGATATCCCTACTGGCTTTTATAATACTATATTAGAAAAAAATGGGTTTAGTACTCTATATAGCTACTATAACGCGTCCGGATATTGCTTTTGCAGTATTATAGCTAGTAAGGTTTAATTAGAACCTAAGCTAGGAGCACTATTAAGCGGTAGATAGAGTAATCTAGTACCTATATAGCACGAGGAGCAGAGCAATCTACTATAGAGGAGATAAGGAAGGAATAAATAGTAGAGGGAGAGATAAAGGAATACGCGATAAAGGATAAGACAATGGAGACGGTAGAAGTAAAGCTTAATTATTTATTTATGCCAGCGATGCATTATTTGCGGATAACTCTATTAATAGAAAGAGCTTATAAGGATATATTATAAAGCTATTTAGGGGGCCAATCGCCTAGAGAGCAAATAAGCAGGGTATAGTTATAACGTTAAGCATAGAAGCTAAGTTGTTAGCCTTATTATAGATAGTAAAGGAAGCTATCTTTATTAGTAGGTGGTTTAAAGTAATAACGTTACAACTAAATAAGTCCTTAATTATTAAATGCGATAACACCTAGATGCTCTAACTAATTATAGAAGATACGGCAAAGCTGATTATAAAGCTTTAATACGTTAACATCTATTAACACTAGCTATGTTAGGAATACGCAATAAGACAAGTACGATTTTAATAGATAGTGACGAAGGAGATAATTGCTGATGGACTTACAAAGGCCCTGCCTAAGTAGAGGTTTTAAAGCTTCGTTAATATAATTAGAATGGTAGATATTAAGGAGCGGCTAAATAAGGAGAAGAAACTGGAGGACCTAAGGGATAGTGTCGGTTTCATAGGGGGGGTGGCCTATTAAGAGTATACTCTTGTTCTGATGTTTTGCAAATAGGTATCGAAAGCAGAGGATCGTAAGGATCGCGGTGCCTAAGTAGGGGGTTGATTAGTCACCATAAGGATGACTAATCAAAGACACGACAACGACACGTAGACGACACGTAACCACGTAACTTCTGTCCATATATTCCGACAGATAGTATTAGAGCAAGACGGAAGGATTTAAATAAGATTACGGTTTAATTAACTTATTAACGGACACGAGAAGGTGGTTAGCTTTAACCTTAAAGAGCTTAAAGCTAAGGGGGTGTGTTAGATAATATGTATTCTCTAAAGGCGTAGGTTACGTGCATGAGTTACGTGCACGGAGCCCGTGCACTATAAAGTCTCTTTATAGCTTAAAGCCCTAGGGGCTTATCAGAAGCATTAATTAACGATTAAGTTAAGATTATTAATTAATTAACCCATTTAATTAATAAACTGCTCTATATGCACTTTGTGACAAGTACCTTGCCTAGAACTTTATAGGTTGCCCCTAAAAGCTTAAAGAATTCCGTAACTAATACCCTAATAAGCCAGGACCTCTAAAATATCTAAACAAGTAGATAGAGTGCTAGTATAGCAAAGATAATAAGCTACCTATTAGGCATATAGATAAGAACATCCCATAGACATAATACGGATATACAAAGCCTAAGGGCAGGCTTTTTCAGAGGGGGGGGAAATGTTACGGCGCTAGTGGAAAACGGTGGATTGTGGCGGTGGATTGTGGCGGATAATCGCAGACAGTTTCTTACTGTTTTAGACAGTCGCAGTCACGTGACCAGACGATCGTATAAAACCTCGAGCGGCGCTACCCTTCTTCTCTTTTCCTTTCTCTAGCTTTAGATCCTCGTTTATAGACAATCCAATCATACAGGCTTGCGCGACCCTCTTGCCATACTCATGCCTCGATTGACTAAGTCGCTAACATAGTAGTTCTAAATAGGCCTAGCTATAGAGAATAATAATATAGGTATATACAAAGCCTGCATTAAGGACACTAATTGCTTTAAAAATCCAATCCTTTCTCCCCTATTTAGTAAAAGCAATAGGCTTAATCTAGGGCCTGTTTCTAGCTTCCTACCTATACTTACCGCAATAGAGGAACTTTTAATTACGCGTATATACGTTTATCTACAGGTTATATATATACGCGGCCAGTAATATCGCTATACTGGCCACGTCTGTTACTTTGGCTAGAATATATTAAAGACTTAAAGGCAGCTACCACGGCTACCTGCTAAACTTAATATACTAGTCGTAAGGCCTACGGCAGTAAATAGTAGCGAATACCTAAGCCGGCGGTTTACTAAGCGGTATACTATAAGGCGCTCTATATTATAGAACTGGGGCAGTAGCTATAGAGCGTATATATTTAAGGAGTTTATAAGACGTTGCGCAATTAATTGTAAGGGATAAGGGCGTAAGGAGGTAATATACCTACGCGTAGCTATACGCGAGGTATACGTAAGAGCACGGGGTTCTCCTATAGAGGCCCCTTGTAAGGGGACTTGGTAGACAGGTGGCTATAGAATTAGGAAAATGTTTATGCCTCCTAACAGTACTGATAGGTTCCTGACAGCTCCTAACAGTACTGACAGGTTCCTGATAGCTCCTGTCAGGGCTGTCAGGAGCTCCAGGAGACACTCACACTCGGTTTCCTGTCAGGAACCTGTCAGGAGGTCGCCCGGACCGCCCGGACCACCAGGACCATTAGGACCATCAGGACAATCAGGACAATCAGGACAATTAGGACAATCAGGACAATTAGGACCATTAGGGCCATTAGGACTATTAGGACAATAATTCAAAAATTAAATTTAAAAATATGGTATATTAATGCTCTCGTATTTACAGCTAGCCAATAAATATAAAAACTAGTTTAATTTTAAACCCTATTCTATATACAGGATACTTTAAGGAATCTAAATAATCTAAATCCTTCCCGCCTACCACCTGTGTCTGCTCGGGCGTTAAACGATTAATCGAGGGGGAAGGCTCTCGCAGAGGCTACAAATCGTCCATTGGCGGTGTTCCCGATAATCCGCCGGCCGTGTACTGATGTCCTAACCAGGTCTAGTACCTGCCTGCCTGCCTACGTCAGTGTCTGGTTCAATTCGGGGGAGGAGTCGGCCTGATCGAAGGCTCTGATTGATTCGAATCGTTCCCTATAGCCGTTCGCTGGCTGTACATTCGAACGGTAGTCGTCTGGGGTGCCTCCCTAGGAGACCTTAATTTGATTCGGCAACGGGCCAATATCAAAGCTCTGGTTCAATTCGATCGATTAATTAATTAAATCGTTCGTGGTGTTTGCTGGCTGGTTGTTCAAACGGTCGTTGTCTGGTTCTAGCGACGGTCGCCTGGTTCTGGCGACAGTCGTCTAGTTCTAGTAACGGTCGTCTAGTTCTAGGACGGTCATCTCATTCTCGCAACGGTCGTCTGGTTCTGGCGACGGTCCTCTACTAGCTGCCGTTCTAGTGCCTCCTAAGGTAGGGAGGATGTAAGGAAGGGTAAAAAATAAGGTGGCTACAAAGGGGTAACTTGGCAGAGGTACGTGTAGGCTATCGGGAATACAGCGGGGACCCAATAGTAATATATATCATGCGGAGCTTCGTGTAGAGCCTCCGTACGCAGAGCTTCGCGCAGAGCCTTTATATATACGTAGAGCTTCGTATAGAGCTTCGTATAAAGTTTTACGCAGAGCTTCGTGTAGAGCTTCGTATAGAGCTTTATACAGAGCTTCGTGCAGAGCTTCGTGCGGAGCCTCTATACGTAGAGCTTTGTGTAGAACTTCGTGTAGAGCTTCGTGTAGAGCTTCGTGTAGAGCTTCATGCAGAAGCTCGTGCAGAGCCTCTATACGCAGAGCTTCGTGTAGAGCCTCGTATAGAGCCTCATGTAGAGCCTCTATAAAGCTTCATGCAGAGCTTCGTGTAGAGCTTCGTGCAGAGCTTCGTGTAGGGCTTCGTGCAGAGCCTCGTGCAGAGCCTTAGTAGTGTTGCTTGAGGGGTGTATCCTGCCAGGAACCTGACAGGACGATCAGGAAATACTAGTTTCCTATCAGGAGCCTATCAGGACGATTAGGACGATCAGGACGATTAGGACGATTAGGACGATCAGGAAAATCAAAATCCTGCCAGGAGCCTGCTAGGAGCCTGCCAGGACGATTAGGACTGTCAGAAGCGGGTCACAGCTAATCGTAGTCTTGGACACGTTGAACGTGGTCACCAATAGGGGTCGGCGAAAGCTGAGCGTGGTTACCAATAGAGCCCCCAGAAAAAGGTCGGCGGTACTACACTTTTACCCATATAGAACGCGCATCGGTAGCTATATTTAACTTAAGCGAACACATAAACCAAAATATTGAGAGCATATGCTCCGCATACACCCAAAGACATAGACACAGATATATACATACATCTATACCTACACATATACAACCGCATTTATATATGCCTTACTATACCAATAACAAGTGAAAACTATACTAAAGTGAACGAGAGTATAGTAGGGTGGCTAAATGGTCTACAAGTCAGTATACACAATTATATGCTAGGCATATGCTAAGGATATATAGGTACACTAGAGTGTACCTAACATCAAACACAAAGATAATAGTTCTCAAGATAATACAATCAGTAGAGAGAGTATCGAAGATAAGGAGGGTAGAAAGGGTAAGAAGGGTAAGGGTTAAAATAGCATACAATAGCGGTTTCTATTTCATATAGGTCTCTCTGAGGTAAGACTACGTATAATACTATACATAGGCCATATATATGCTAAGAATATCCAGAGCACACTCCAAGACTATAGAGCACTTATTAGCTCTAATAGTAAGCACTAAGTTATCATCTAAGAGGCAATAGACTATATTATAATGCCAGAATATCCAGCAACTAGAAAAGAAGGAATTGCACACTTTATCTATAAAGCAATACCTCTGCTATCTATAGATGCAGATAAAGAAATAGTACGCGAGGTTATTAAGCAGTATATATTAAAGGTATATAATACACATACTAGGTATATACTATACTTATACCTCTAGTAGATTTAATTTTCGTTTTATAAAACCGGTAACCCTAAAGTTACACAACTACAACTCTTTAGAGAAAACAATAATCAGAAAAGTAGAAAAGCATTTTATTAAGCATTTAAATATAGCGGCATTAAATACTGCAAGCACGCTTACGAGGATGCCCTCCGTATATGCCCCATATATAATAGGGTTAAGCTTAAATTAATTAACGACCTCTAAAAGCGTAGCAGTCGTCCACACCAAGTAGTAGAGGTTAATGAAAAGCTTAAGCAAAGTACAGAGAAGTAAGCATTATCTATATATATTAGGTAAATACTTATAATATACAGCTACTACAACGGTATTCTATAATTATGGCAGCAGTGTACCTATCCTAGTACATAAGAACGTGTATATAGTAAAAGCAGACTAACAATATTTTCTCAACATAGAGTGCGCATATGGCCAGCGTATGCGTGATATATACTTATTATATATAGATAATATTCATCGGTTATTCCAGTAGCAGTGATACTAAACCGTAGCACACTACTTAGCCTTTATTATCGATAACTACTAGGGTAGATATTTAATACCTACATCTACTTGTTAAATATGGGGTTTAGGAACTTAAAAAAAAATATACCTATATTAGACATTCAACGTCAAAGCAAAAAAATTGTGGTAGGTAATGTATACACTATATATACGCTATATATATGCTAAGCCTACTAGGGTTTAACCATCCGCAAGGCTAAGGTAGGGTAGTAAGCCAAACATATAGTGCATAGTTAGATTGCTATATTCCTATTAATATAGCATAGTATCCTTACATTTGCCTTATTACACGGAATTCTTATATATATTATCCACTATACCTAATAAAGCTACCAATTAACCTTGCTAATAATATAGTTAAAGTAATAAGGTAGATAGAAGTCCTAAGCCTTACTACATATATACCCCATATATACATAGTATATGCGAATAAAACTACTTACTATAGCATAGGTCGATTCATCCTATCTCCATAGTATTATACTATATATAAGAAGTATAGGGCGTAGACACTACGTACAGTATATAGTAGTCTTAATATTAAGGATCGAATTACTGCTTTAATTTAAAAGGAAAGAATGCTACAATTCCCAGAGGGGACGGCATATACAGGTAAGTATAGGTTAGACACACGCCAAGTATATATAGAGCCTAAGCGTAGTAGGTGTGCTATATAAGTTCTCTATTAACCAATATAAAGAGAACACAGAGCAATAGATTCAGGCAATTTATAACTTTAATAATAAGCATTTCCTTATTGTATGCTGTATATACGCGCAAGCTAAGGCATTCCAACATGTAACATATATCAAAATGGACCTATCATTTAAAATAGTTTAAGGTAAAACAAATTTATTCTTAATTATAGGATAGGACGAGAATTCCAAACGTATACATACCCTATGCTATGCATATACTATATACAGGCTAATACCTATAACAGGAATCAAGGTATGGGTATATATATTTCTAAACTTAGAAACACGTGCTATATACGCAAAGATATTTCAGCTAGTATTTAAGGTTTTAAGTAATACTACCCAATTATCTATACAATTTACATATATTCATGGAACCGGACTTCGCACGGCTATAGTTAATATATATAAGAAACAAGCTAATAGTAAGTATACGCTGCGTATATACCTAGCATATGCTAATAATATATAGGCTTTAGGGATTACCTACATACAATTAACCCATCCCGTGAATAGGATGAACACCTTTAGCATATACTTATATTCTGCCAAGTATATATTAAACGAAACTTTACAAAGCGCTTTCCAACCCATAAAGCAAGATATATTATAGAGCAGATATAGGAAGTAGAGACGGAGCAAAAACTAACAGAGCGTATATAAAGCATATACATACTACATCCAGAGCTTACGTCTTGGATAAACAACAAGAAGAAAACATAGATACTAGCTAGGCTTATAAAGGAAAAGTCAAAGGTCCCTCATAAGTGGTGGGCATATACACAAAAGCATACTAGAATTAGTAAAAGTAGTCACTTTCAAGATAATAACTTTACCGGTCAAAACTTATACATACTTACTGCAGTACTATAGTAAATATATACGCTCTGCATATGCACCACATATTCTAACATTTTAGTATAGGCTCAAACTCTATACATAAGAAATGTTCGACCTATAAGAGCTATATAAAGAGACAGGAATAGATAATACATAGAGAAATTATAGTAACTTAAAGCAGATAGCAGTACAGCTACAGAAATAAAATATATATATACACTACAAATGCAAAGTAGATGCTAAGCTTAAGCAGCCTAAAAACAGCGGAAAGTAGCTAAGTAATAAGCTAAAAATCCTAAACTAAATCTTCCTTAGAATCCTTAAAACCCATTTAACACCCCTAAGCCTAATCTACAGTATATACCTAATGTAGAATTACCTACTATATTTAGTAGGCAGACTATATCGCAGATAAGTAGAGCAGATGATAATATTACATTAGTATTAGATACGTCGCGCGTATCCACAGCATATACAGCGCAGATATTGCCCCCACCATCTCAAAGTTAAACGCCCTAGACTACAGGTAAAAGGCATAAGTCTAACCTATCTACAAAGGAGATAGAGAAGGAGGCATATACACTCCATATAGAAAATATAGAGCGACGAATTAATAAATTAAAACAGGCTAAAGATATATATAATAAAGCGAAGGAGCTAGCAGAGCTTAAGAAGTAGGCGCAGGAGCATAGTATTAGCATATAGGGCGCATATACACAGTATACACAGAGCAAGTGTTATAGAGTTCCATCACCATAAATAAAGAATTAATTAATATAGGCCTATAGCCCCACGCCCTATATTGGGCATATGCCTAGCCTATCCATCCACCAAACTCCGCCTAAACTCCGACTATACATATTACATATTGCGTATACAGTATATAGGCCCAGCATATACTAGGACTTAACCAGTAATACAAAACAAGCGGCAGGTTCCACCTGCGGTAGAAGTAGCTTATATAGAGCATAAGCATAATATACGCAACAGAATAAACTAAACTTACCAGAGCTCTTACCACCACTATAGTAGCGGCCTATTATTTTTCTGCTCCCTATACTAAATATTAGTAGTATATATGCAGGATATATGCAAAGCAAACCTACCGCTCTAGCGGCGTGTAGATAGCGAGGGGGACTCCTCACAGTCATCCAAGGGGGTCGGGCCGCGCTACGCATATAGTTAGCGTATACTAAACATATGCAGGTAAAATACTAACCTTGCGCTTTAAGCCAATGGAGGGAGTAGTGGGGCTAACGCACTATTTCCCTTATATTAGCATACGCCTAGCATAAGCGCGTGTTAACCTATAGTTAGTAAAAGACATTAGGGGTTTGCATATACATAGGGTATATATGTATAAGCTAGCAATATAACTAAGTAGTGGTTTTAGTAATATATATACAGGGGATATACTAAATCGAACTTTCCTAGTCTCCTAAACATAGAGTTAAGCGTTAGTTTTAGAATCGGGTAGTATCCCTAGTAGTAGCCATGCTTATTCCTTACACACGCTACCCTTAGGCCTATAAGTGCCTTTAGGTCTAAAATCAAACTTAGGGGGAATAAGTATATAGATAAATAGATATATATATTGGGGTATAGTGCGCATATATAGAAGCAACACTAGTGCTCTTACCTCGCAATAAAATTACCTACCAAATTAGGTGGCAAACCCCTAGTCCTAGGCACTGCATTTAATTAGCTCAGGCTAAGCGTATACACGGCATAGGGTGGATATACGCAAAGAGTATACAGGCATTTATATACTCCGAGATCCTAGAACCCAAGGGGCCACAACTATAAACACTATTAGCGACGTATATATAATGCATAGGCATAGACATACCCAGGCTTATACAGGTATCTTATATCCTGCTAGCCACCAAAGAGAACAAACAGCTTTAGGGAACTATAATGCATTAGCCTCACATATGCGCTGCATATATATAGTATATACTTCTTACCTGCGACCAGCTCTCCAACTAATGTGTTATTAGTAGTCAGGTTGGTCACTATATATAGTAAGTATATACTAAGCTGCTATAACAACATAGTAGTATATACAAGCACCACTGTACTTATTGCGGACATGCTAGCAATACTACAGCCATATCAGTAGAGCCGTAGGCGCTGCGCATATACAAAACATACACTTAGCTAAGCGGTAAAGACACAGCCGCACATCTACATACTATTGACTGCAATATCACACCTAAACTTTGGCTTAGCATATACTACGCATAGGGTGTAGATAAGCAATATACACCATAGTATTAACCAAGGAGAGCATAGAGGCGGCGTTAGGTGGGTCTGGTATACGCTTAGCATATACCTACGCAGTACATAGAGCCGTATATACTCGCGTTATCTTAGACCGAAACGGTTAGGGCTATATACAGTTAGCATATATACCAAATATGCGGCTCTATATACACTCACGTCTTCCTCTAGCAAGAGCTGCTGTAGCGCGCGCTATAGTTATTATAAGCATATACCATGCATATACAATTCTATAACTAACCAGGAGTCACCCAACCGGGATTAGGATTTAGAATTGGACCTATAAGGCTTTATAAGTATAGTATATGCATATGCTCTGCATATACTTACCATAGTAATAGCCAAAGGTAGAAGGGTTAGCGGTGGAGGCCACCTACGGGTTATCAAAGTCTGCGATTATTAGATTACTCATAGTAAGCATATACACGGCATATGCGATAGTTAAATTAGTAATAGAAATTCGCCTTATTCTTTCTATTAGTATATATAAGACCTATACCTATATTATACTGTACATACTCGTGGCATACGCTGTAATATTATAGAGAAGAAGTTGTGGTGCGACTGTTGTTATAAATATGCTACGCGTGTGCATAGGCCATATTTTAATAACTAACTACCATTACCTTATATAGCCATTGTTTAGCGCATATGCGCGGCATATACACTGCCATAAACTAGGATATTTATGATTTAAGGATAAACAGCTTTGCATTTTCTATTTTATTTAAATTGCATGTGCATATGCGTAGGCTTAGTATAGTCTCAAGCTAATCATAGTTATGAAGCTGGTTTACAAGTTCTGACCACATTAAACTTTCTAACCACGCCAAGTCTTTTCCGTGACCACGCCGAGCTGTGAGCCCTGTCAGGAGGCCTCCAAGATCTTGGCACCCCAACAAAATGCTGATATGCTCCGAGACTCAGTCCTATAGGAGAAAGTGTCCAAAATGCCTATCTTATCCCATCTACCATTCGTACTATACTTCCGCATTTTTATAGATTGCTGTAAGATTGCTATATATATACGTGTATACATATCGCCTATAGTTCCCCTGCTTACAGTATAATCCAGCCCTATATAGCCTTTGACCCTAAAGGTATAGTAGGACAAACTAGGTGTCTTATCCTAAGGCCCCAACCTAGGTCCCCTATCTCCTGCCTAAGAGGACATAGAGGAAGACGAAATACTATGCGTAGTAAGTCTAGGCTATCAGGTAGTAGCCTAAAAGGTAGGTAGATAGTCGTGTGCACGTGTCTTAAGACTGGGGGGCTCTCAGCCAATTAAATGGGTTACCTATATTCAGAGGGGCAGTGCACGCCTTCTCGCTTTTGCAAAATTACGGAAATTAAGTTCTGAGAAAATGCCTACTTATTTCTAAGTTTTCCCCAAAGAGGCAAAAACTTTTGACTTCGTTCATGAATTGACTTTTGTCACGAAATGCGTATAGAACTGTTCATTGATGAAATGGGTTGATTGATTGATGATCTTGACTTGATCGTTGATTGATGTCGATTGTTCCTGACCTGGGGCCCCTGGGGCTCTATGAAGAGATTTACAATGCACGTGTCCCACGCCTTAGAGAATACAGATTATCTGACAACTTTTTTGCCGGATCAATTTGTTACACAAAAGCCACTAGGCTAATAGAAGTAAATGCTCTCGGCTATCATTTTCGTATCCTCGCTTGGCAACACCACTTGTCTTCGTTCTTTCCCTTCTATTCACACATTCGGACAGGACCAGGGTATCTCAGGCACTTCTCTTCTCAAACTTAGTTCGCATCACTCCACTTTACATCTTCCTCTATCATATCCCACGAGTAGATACATCGTCATCATGAGTGCGTCGACTACAGACACTACCAGCGCCCCGCAAGAACACCCGGTCTACAAAGGCTCCTGCCACTGCGGCTTCATCACCTACTCCGTCCGCCTTAATTTAACTACTCCCAATCCAAGGACCGGCGCCATCATCACAAGGTGCAATTGCACCATCTGCTTGAAGGGAGGCAGTACCTTGATTATACCCGAAGAAGGGTCCTTCAAGCTGCTCACTCCAACCGAGGGAATGGACGCCCTCACAGACTACACGTACAACACGAATCGGATTCACCATCGCTTCTGCCCCAAGTGCGGTGTCAGATGCTTCCTCAACGGTATCGTCGAAGTCAAGGGTCAGAAGATGGAGATTTGGAGGATCAACGTTTCGACGCTTGATGAGAGGGAAGACGGGGAACCACTGCCGGAGCTCAAGGATATCAAACTAAAGTACTTCTCATTAAGGGACGATCAAGGGAGCAGAGGGGTAGCAGATGAGCCTTACGAGCGCGGTCTGTGGTAGACATTTACACGTGGCTGGCTGCCACAAATGCTAGCACATCCAAGCATGCCGCGAAAATCAAGATAAAGCGCGGCATGTGCTGCTCCCTTCGCATAATTGACTAGTATTTACCCGATTGGGTCCGATCACGTGGCTTCAAGCTGCAAAGACATGTATTCTAAGTTGATGCTCTCCAACACCTACCAAGAGAACAATTTAGAGACAAGATTTTTGGGGTCTAATTGTACGAATTGAACTGTTCTAGACATAGTAAGGCAGAGTCGAAGTTCCACGTGCTCGGCAGATCCTTCCCTTTCAAGTTGACTCAAGCACCATTTCAGGGTTTCAAACCTCCAACGACATCTCACCTATTATTCTCTCTCCGTCTAATGCGAATGTACGTTCAAAGGCTTCGCAGCCTCGCAATCTACTACGAGTTTTCCTTTGATTCAGAGCCTCGGCTTTTCATCATTCCTTACTCCTTCAGATGACATTCGACTCAGCTCCTGCAGCTAGCCAGAAGGCGTCGGGATTCTGTAGGCATCGATGACAGACGCATCGTCGCGATGAGTGGCTGTCCATCGAATCCTCCGGCACTACGCGCGACGGACCGAGGAAGCTTTCTATCGTTCCAATCAACTTGTTCCAAACGCCGTCCTTGGACGGCAACGCCCTAGGTATCTCAAACAACGTCCACAACCAAACCTTCCCAGTCCCCATACCATAAGTGATGATAATTGCCTAGGTGCTTCCGCAATTGTGCAATGAAAAGGGGCCCGATGCGCGGCGCAATCATCTGAGCGATGAAAGTTGCCCTGCTTGTAAAGGCGACTTTCGTGTTCCTGGCTAGGCAAATGGTTCGCGATGCCTACACCGCCCCCTTTAAGATTACGCACTCTGTGATTCGCTGCTGGTCATCTGGCAGTCCAATACTTGCAGCACGTAGGTGCTCGGCTTGTTTCAGGACTTTGTCGATTGCCTGCTGCGAAGTGCGCGCTCTCAGCAGATTCCGTCGTCATACTCTTTTATCGGCAGAATGGCGCTATGATATGGATGGTAGCACAGCCTGATGACTCCAGCGAGGGACGAAACACTAACAGCCTAGCTGTGGGCCATTTCAGATCTGAAACAATCAACCTCCATGTCTTCAGATGAACTAACGAGGTCGTGCAGGAAGGCTAAATATTTGGCATGCTAACTGCATCCGTAGGCAATGAAAAAGAAAAAAGATACGCTTCCACCCCGCAATTACCTCCGCATCGCCCAAAACGACGATTTTCCAGAGTATCGTTAGCTCCATCGCATGGCATATTATGTTGACCGGATGGCCCAGCGCTGCGCAGAGGTGGTCAGGAACCACAACGTCGCGGGGCGCTCGGTATATTGCGTAGCGCGCTCACAGCCTTCCACCGTCAACTCGCCTTTTTAAAATCCTTCCTTTCCCCAACATGGGCAAGCAATATCTCTGAAACTTTCTCGCTGTTTTCTCTAGTCGTTCCTTTGCAGTCACTCCTTTATTGCAGGTCCACGTTCACTTTGTTGGCCGAGAAGCTCCAACAAGTCTGCCCAGCACTTTTGTGTGACAAATTAATCTGGCAACAAAGTCAGTTCATGAACTGAGCCAAAAGTTTTTGCCTTTTTGAGGAAAACTCAAGAATGAGTAAGTATTTTCTCAGAACTCAGTTTCCGTAATTTTGTTGACCTTGTCGAGTGTCGCTGTGTGCTCTGCGCTGAGTGCCTTCTCATATCCTTGCAGCGCCCGCTGGTACATCTTTCCGGCCTCGCCTAGCTTCCCCTAGCCCGCGTAGAGACTCCCTAGATTATTAGGAGATTCGGATATGAGCACACTCTCGTCCATGTATCTCTGTATATCATCAATATGGTCGATCTCCCCAGAGCTACACCCCGTGAAGCGGTCTGCGTGAGCCAAGAGTCGTTGCTGCATGACCCAGTACTCCTTCTCACAGCTGTGTAGCACTGCCATCCTGATGATAACTGCTGCCAACTAACATTTATCCCCTCGTGTCTCCTGCTCCTGCATTTGTCACGCCTACTCGTGCACGACAGGGTGTGTAGCGTAGCTTGACAACCCTTCTATTCCCTCAGCAAGAGAATATCCGAGCAGAAGCTTGATGGTTTGAGCTTTCTCGGCGTCCTTCAATGGTGCAGCAAATGTCTTGTAGCCCCTAGGAGCTCTTCTCGCTCGGTCCGTTAGGAAGGCGAAAGGAGCGGCGCCGATCATGCAGACGTCCAGGACGTTTACCGACCTGCTCTTCTGAATTGTTCCTTTTATCGTCCTCTTTTGTCGTACCCCGCAGTTCTGGCGACAGTATTCTGATGCAAAGGTGATCGTGTGGTTTCTCCAGGAGATGCTGGCATCGTGAAGCTGTAGCCAGGGTATCCCCAGAATTATGGGCTGTTGACCCAACTTCGTGACGAAACAGGGGAGCACTTCTTTGTGTCGTTGGATCTCGATGGGTAGTCTCACGAGGTGCGTTATCTGTCCTGCGATGGATTGGCGGACGGCCACCACCTCCAGGCTACAGGGCTTTCGTAATGGCTTAAGAACAAGGTCATTGTCATGCACAAAGGATTCGTCAACAAAAGATATTCCATTCGCTCCACTATCAATTAAGGCGGTTGCAGGAAGCTGTCCCTTCGCGACTTGTACTTCGCAAGGGAGTACAAGGTGGCTTCCGACTAGCCTCTCTTTCTTTTCCATGGAGCAAGCAGATATCCTAAGTGACTTCTTATCCTCTTCTGCAGGTCCTAGACTGCGGCTTTGGTCTAGGACTCCTCTTTTCCCTCCACGATGGTCTCGTTGTCGTTGGAGTCGATAGTGGCCTTATTCAATTTGTTCTGAGGGCGTGTTGTCAATCGTGGCATTTCTTTCGTCTGCGGATTGTTGCATCCATTGATTCGGTGTCCGTGTTCGCCACACTTATAGCATCGTCCATGTTGTGTGAGTAGGGCGCGCTCGGTCGCGTTGGGCCGGTATCCTTCCAGTTTGGTGTTCATGTCTGGTGCCGTTCTTGTCATCCGTGCCAGGGTTGTAAACAATCAGCCACAATCAGCCACAATCGGATTATTGTGATTGCGAGATTCTGATTGACGATCACAATCTAATTGACAATCATAGCACGTGACAGCAGATTCCTCGGCACCCCGTATAATTAATCCTATTAAAGAGATATCTCTACCCCTAGAACCCTAAACAACTACCCACTTAAAATCTTACTTCTATACTAGTTTTTTAAACATTCTGTTCTCTTAAGACTATCCATTTCTATCTTTATTCTTTCCCAGCTTATTATATAACGGCTACCCAAGAAAACCCTCTCTGGGTTATTACTTATAGCTAGAATAGAAAGGATATTTATAGCAAGAATTAAAAGCCTTGGCCATTGTTTTCTTTACAGCTCCTAAGTCTACTAATAAAGAGCTGGGCCCTATATTTTGTATAGAGCTTTAGAGCAGTAATTCTTATACTTATTAAGGCTTTGCGGTTAAATAATTCTTTCTTTAAGATTATTTGCAATAAGATTAAACTTATCTAGCTCTTTTTCCCTTATCTAGTACTATAAAGGCCTCTTATATAATATAGTATAAAGGGGATAAGAATCTTAGAATTGCTCCCAGAGCTATTTATAAGGGATATTATTGCGGACACCTCGGGTTGCCTTCAGGACAACCTCCAGACGCCCCTCAGATGGTCGCCGGTCACGTGCCAAAGGCACGTGCCCGTAGTATATAGTCTCCACGATCCCAGAGGCCTTACCTCCTTAAGAATTCGTCTCTCTTACTAATCTATTCTGTTCCACAATCGTGTCCTTATAGCCCCCTGTCTATAAAGTCCCCTTATATTTAAATCCTTCCTACTCTATCTAGAAGGGTAGCTGGCTTTAAGGACCAGATTGTTTATTTATATCTTTTGTTTACATCTACTATCCTCCCTTAAAATCTCGCGACAACCTAAATAGAAACTCCACGAATACCTTATAGACAGCCATCGCGCTAAGGCAGGAAGGTCCCTCCAATAGCAAGAGATTGCGATAATATAAACCTCTAGGTAAGACGGCCGAACGAACCCTAATATCTAGATGCACTAAGAGCTTAAAGACTCTCGCACACCTACAGTCACCGGCAATGCTAAGGAAAATATAGACACCCTCTACAACGGTTACAATACTGCTGGAAAGCAGCCGGAACCTCTCCGGCCCTACTTAGGCCAATTAGAAGATTAAGCGCCAGATATAACCCTAAAATCTTCCCCTAAACTAGAAATGCTAGAGGAATACACTAATGCGCCTAATTAGGGACCCAACTGGAACCCTCCCAGAAGACCACCGGCCCACGATTAGCATAGTGGCGGCGTATAGACTGCTTATAAGCTAAGCGGGCCTACCCCTTTAGGCAATCCAACCTAACCACTAACTTAAGACTTAAGCCTTGCAGGGAAACCTATATTAGCTATTAGTACCAATACTACCTCTATAGCCGGAGCTTCCCTGGGCCCAAGGTTAGAAAGTTAAGAGCCCCATACCAATTTTCTTTAAGGAGGATATTAGGAAGCTGCCATAAGGCTCTCAGAAGCTATGCGGGAAGGAGCCACTAATAAATATATTAAAAACCTTTAGGGGTAGGTCTAGATCTAGTAGAGCTTAATCTAAGCTAAATAAAATCTTTCACAACCTAGCTAAGGCTAAGGGCCTCCTGGGGGATACCCAGTACCTACCTAAGGAGGTATGGAAGACTCAAAGAGGTATCTACGCAGTAAATGGAAAAAGGATATAGACCAACTGGCTAAGGCCTCTAGTAGTTTAGAACTCCGCCAGAGACCTAACGCCTAATAGTTAAACGATTAGGTTTGTAAAATAGATAACTTCTTTAAAATGCTGATAATATAAGATAATACCAAAGAGCGTACCTATTAGATTATTAGTAAGATTAAAGATCAATCCCTAAACCAGATCGCACTAAATTAGCTTAATAAAGAGCAAATTACTATATAGCCGCAGCTGCAAACCTTTCTAAAGAAGTGGACTTAAGATCCGTATATTATACAATACAATCACGTAGAACTATTCTGGAATAGGATATAGCTTAACCGCTATAATTTCTGCCAGTTTATAAACTTTATAGAAACTTGTGCTCAACTAATAGATCCAGAGCCCTTTAAAAACAAGGACGGTAGCATCTATAAAAAGGAGAAAATCGGATTTATCTAGGCTAGAATTAAGCCAGCAATTTATAATAAAATAAAGCGCGTAGGAGCCCTATCGCGGATTACTATATATGCGGATTTTAAACGAGCGGTTCTAAACGCTAAGGATACAGTAAGGAACTAGACCTCTTCTAGTAAGAAGCTAGGGGGTAACTAGAAACGCAGGCACTCTAGTAGCAATATAGGGTAGACCCAAACTTTAAAAAAGCCGTTCTTAAAGAGAAATCCAGAAGGGTTAAAGTTAGGGACCTTAAGCAATAGAAAAGACTCCTAGGGCCAACCCAACACCTATCTGGCACCCTCACGGGAACACTCTAAAAAGTTAAGAGAAAACTTCTCTGGAGGTAAACCTAATTAGAAAAACAAGTAGGGCGACAACCGCACTAATAATCTAAAAAAAGAAAAGCCCTAGTTACGGACCTCTCCCAGCTGTAACTAGGGCAAGATATAGAAGAAGAGACTCTCCGTATTACTATTAAGCTGGAAATAGTACTCTCTATAGGCGAGGTACGTTAGTTCCAAGCACTATATAATAATGGCGCCGAAATCAATCTCATACAATATAATTTAGTAAAAGAGTATAAGCTTATCCTGTTGCTAAAGTAGTGAAAACCTATTATAGGGTTTCTGGATAAGCATTAGATTAAACTACACAGTACCTATAAGCTTACAGTGTTAGTGGCCAACATGTATAACCGTACTAAGGTAGTTGGCCCGCAACCCTTCTAGGCGGCTGACTTCGTAGGCTATAACCTTATTCTTAGATATCCTTAGCTTGCGGAAGTAGATCCTAAGATACGCTTTAAGACAGGAGCCTTTAAATGGTGGAACAATAAAGAATTAGAAGGGCGCATTTTACTAATAAGCTTAAAAGATATCCTAGAAGATATAGCTCTAGGAGAAATAGTATACACCCTATACCTAAAGGAGTATCGGATCCAACCCCTATTCTATAGCAAGATGGGTATAAAGCCTAGTATAGGCGATAACCCTTCCATAACGGATACCCTATGGGGAACTGCCAGACAGGTCGCGGAGACACTACAGGGAGGCAGCGATCTTAAAGATCCTATAAGATACTTCTACCACTATAGGTTACTCTGGCTTAAGCAATACGCAAAGAGTATACTATAACACCTTAAACGCTGTGTTAAAGAGTTCCCTACCCTCTACTGGCTACCGCATGAAACTATCTAATGTACAGTGGTAACTATATACGAACAGCCACCATAGCGCGTAATACTACCCGTAAGCGTCCTAAGGGACCTCTGGGACCTACCCAACAATAATATAGAGGACAAACGCGACCCCAATTTGTTAAATATCCTAGTAGGCCTAAGGGACTTACTAAGGGTATTTTTAGGCAGGCGAGCAAAAGTTCTTTAGCGGAACTCGGAATACGATTATATAATTAATTTAGAAGAAGGTAAATAACTACTAAACCTTCCTATCTATAACCTCTCTCGCAAAGAGCTTGAGATCCTACGGGAGTACCTTAACAGCTTACTGGAAAAGGGATAGATACGGCCCAGTAAGTTACCGGTAGGCACGCCGATCCTCTTTATCCCGAAACTAGATAGGACTATAAGGCTATATATAGACTATCGCGGTCTTAATAAGATTATAATTAAGAACCGTTACCTACTACCACTAGTTAGTGAAATGCTGGACTAACTATTTAGGGCGAAGATCTTTACGAAGCTAGACCTACAAGACGCCTATTATAGGCTCCATATTAAAGAAGGGGATGAGTGGAAGACCGCTTTTAAAACCTAATACGGCTACTTTAAGTATATGGTAATGCCTTTTGGGCTAGCCAATGCGCCTATAATATTTTAATCGTATATTTATAGAGCCTTAGGGGGACTAGTTGACCGCATATATATTATCTACCTAAATAACATTCTGATCTACTTAGAAGATAAGAATTAGCACAAGTAACACGTCCGCGAAGTGCTAGAATGCTTAGATAATTAGGGCCTCTATACTAAGGCGTTAAAGTATATCTTTAATACCAAGCAGGTCAAGTTCCTAGGTTACATTATAACGCCTATAGGTATAGTTATGGACCTAGTATAAGTGCAGACAATCTAAGAGTGGCTAGAGCTAGAGAGCTACTAGGATATTTAAGTGTTCCTAGGCTTTGCCAATTTCTATAGGCGCTTTATCTATAACTACTCGGATATCGCCTAATACCTATCTAACTATATTGCTGAAGCTTCCTAAGACCCAGCCCAAGGAGCAAAAAGCTTAAAGGCGGGAAGGAAGAAAACTAAGAAGGGACCAACCAAATGGTATAAACTATAGATATGGCCTGGAAAGGTCTAGGAAGCCTTTCGGGAACTACACACAAAGTTCACAGAAGCTCTACTATTACGGCATTTTAACCTAGATTAGCCACTGATAATGGTTACTAATATATTAAATTTTACCCTTGCTAGTATCCTACTGCAACCTAATAGGCATCTAGACGCTACCCAGCTCCACTAGAGACCAATAGCATTCTATAGTAGAAAATTCTAGGGACCTAAAGTTAGGTATTATACCCATAATAAGGAACTGCTTACTATAGTTAACTGCTTTAAATAGTGGCGATATTACCTTAAGCATGCGAGCTATACCACTTATATACTCTCAGATTATTATAATCTACGCTACTTTATAACTATAAAGGAGCTTACACCTTAACAAGCTAGATGGGTAGAGGAGCTCGCGCAATTTGACTTTAAGATTAAATATAAGCTAGGGGAAAATAACCCTACTAATAGACTATTACAACGACCAGACTATGCCAAAGGCTTTAAAACGGGAGAAGGAAAATAGATAATAGACATCTTACTCCCTATATTGCAGAATAAGCTCTGGGTGTGGGATACTTAAGCACCCATAGCTCCACGTACTAAGTCTTAGGCGGTGCAAACCCCATTGGTCTCCACTGACGTTCCGGCTAGTACCCGGTCCGTTGCCAATAAGGGTCTAAAAATACCTAGACAGGACGTCCCTAACATAAGTTTGGAACCTAGTAATACACTACCCTTAATTACTAAGCTATCCCCTTAAACTAAAAGCGAAGCTATAGAGTAATTGGAACCCAGAGCCCTGTAATAATTAAAGGACTTTAACCTTGTAGCGGCCTTCCTAACGCACGCGCACCGAGAAGTTGTAAGATCTATGGTACCATCTAGTCTTATACTTAGAGCAGTACAAGGCGAAATAGCTTTTACCTAGGAACTATCCAAAAGGTTAACGGATCTTATTTGTGAGGTGCAACAGAGGGACGCCTCCTATGCCATCTTTAATGCAGAAGTAGACCGGAAACGTGACGGAAAGGAAGCTAAAAGGTGTTAAAATTGGGAACTAGACCCAATGGGCCTACTGCGTAGAAATGGCAAGGTTTGGGTGCCATAAGAAGTAAATCTACAATAGAAGATCCTTATAAGGAATCATAATAATCCTCTAGGCGGCCACTATGGTTAAGTTAAAACAGTAGAATTACTTTAACGCAAATACTACTGGCTAAAGCTTAAGCAGAAAGCAAAGGAGTACATCAGCTATTACAAGAAGTGTTAAGTATACAAAATCCAAAGGTATAAGCCATAGGGTTTACTTAAATCAGTTCCCCCCACTAGTAAGCCATGGTGATATTACGCTATAGACTTCATTACGGATCTCCCGCCCTTAAAAGATGGGCAAGGACGAACATACAATTCGGTCTTAGTACTTATTAATAGGTTTTTAAAGTACGTCTAATACCTTCCCGTTAATAAGACGATTAACACACAAGCGCTTACAAACCTAATTAAGGAGAAATGCTTTCTTAAAGTAGATTAACTATACTCCATTATCACTAATAGGGGCAGCGTCTTTATAAGCCAGTACTGGTCAGATCTATACTTTTATTTAAAGATAGACTACTGTTATAGTACGGCTTTCCACCCGCAGATAGATAGGCAAATAGAACGCCAGAACTAGGAACTGGAGTCGTATCTATAAATATATTTAAACTACTAGCAAGACAATTAGTGCGAGCTACTTCCGTACGCGGAGTACGCTTATAACTTAAAACAACATATATTATATTAGTTTGCACCAATCCAGATTGCCTATAGCGTCTAACTATTAGGATTTAATAGTATACCTAACAATTACTGGCTAAGGCCGTATAATTAATTATAGGATCCTACCGGAAAGTCCAAGGATATCTATAGAAGAGTATAAGGATACCTTAAGGAATAGAAGGAGTAATAGAAGCATACAAAGCAGAGCCTACAAGATGCGCAAGAGTAGTAGAGACTTTGGTACAACCGCAAACACTAAAACAAGCATTTTAGCGTAGGCGATAAGGTTCTATTATATTTAACAAATATCAAGACCTATTAACTATTAAAGAAGCTTAATATAAGATACCTAGGTCCCTTCTAAATTAAGAAATAAATTGGTAAGCTAGCCTACTATCTCCAGCTACCCCTATCTATGGCCTATATATATTTAGTATTTTACGTAAATCTACTAGAGCTATAGCACAGACCACCACTAGAAAAGAACTTCCATCTAGGCCCAATTAAACACCCTAAAGTGGTAGGCGAGCGGTATAAGGTTAAAGCTATACTACGCTATAAGTCTGTTAAGAACAAGCTTTAATATAAAGTTAAATAGCTAGGCTAGCCTGCTAAGGACTCTATATAGGAACCAGAGGATTACCTTAATTATTATAAAGATATTCTAAAAGAATATTGGGACCAAGGTCCATAATCTGCAAATCGCAGAAAGCGCTCTAATACTACGGTGTCATCGCAACCTATAAAGAAAGCTCGCGGTAGGCCAAGAGAGGCCCTAAAGAGTAAATAGGTTAAATTAGATATGGAACAGACAAGCTCCAGAAACTATAAGAATTAATTAGGGCTACAGCCTAAGGCAGGATAGGTTCTCAGCCTTTTTACATATATAGCATAGAATTGATAGGGTATTTTGCTAGAATTGCATTCCTATTTATTAGTCTATATTAGAAACAGTGTTCCTATGCCTTCCTAAATACTTTATAAGGCCTTCCCAATCGCTATTATATACAAGAATCAATCCCAAATGCCTAAATTAAAAGCCACTATGCCTTATCTCTAGGTGCAGGATTAGTATCCATTGGCCCACCAAGTAATAGCTAATAGGAATAAGATCCAGATCTAGATCCCTTAGTAGGAGTATAGGCAGGCATAAAAACGGGGGCAGGCCAATAAGGTGTAGATGGAGCAGAGATCCTTAAACGCTCAACACTAATATTAGGCCCAAACCAGTACCAATAAAGTTCTTAAGGCGTAAGCTTATAGTTAATAAAGACACGCTCAAGCCCAGAATAAACAAAGACGTTGGCTGGCTGGCAAAAACCAGAACCACCAAGACCTTGCTATAGCAATTGTCAGTCACCTATCCGCTAGGTACCCGAAGGGTAACCTACCTAATACCGCATTATATTGTGCTCTTTTAAAACTTAATGCGCATACGCGAACTCCTTCTTGTGGTAAACGGTGACCTTCTTCTTATCACCCCCATCCCTTACCCTATCCTTAGTATACCAACCTTGCTCCCTTATTAGGCGTTGCTGGCTGGCTTGCTAGGAATTATAGGCGGTATAGATAGCTGTGGCATAGTCTCAAATTCGACCTAGACGTTTAGCGTTAGCGCTAGAATAAAAGAGAGCCCGGGCGATATAGTAGTCAAGGACATTAAAGGATCGTCGCTACTTAGGCCTAGGCTATATTAAAGCCTAAAGTTAGCAATGGAAACCTATTAAGGATAGGAAAGCTTACCTTAACGCAACTGCCGCTCTTAATACGCATGCATCGATTATAAGGACTGAAGGTATTGGACCTTACGCAGTAGGTCTTATTATAAGCATCCAGAATCTTCTTATTAGACTTCTGGTCTTTTGAGGACGTATATACAAAGTCATTTAGGCAGGACCAGCACCAGTTATAGGTTAGCGGAGGTTGGGGTTCTATATACAGCGGTAGGGCTAGAATACGCTGTGGAATTAAATTAGAAGAGCAGTTAGCAGGAGAACGAAGAGGCATATTAAATTAATAATAGAAAAAAAGAAAAATCTTAATAATATATCGAAGATACGTCCAAATTTGGATAAAGGGCGATAATGGGAAGTGAGGTGTTGAAGAAAAGGAGCAGCTTAATAAGCAAAGTGTCTCTATACTTTACCTCCTAATACCCTTCTGGTGAATAGCCGCAACCTTGCTGATATAACTCCGTTACAATAGCGCAATTCAGAAGGAAGGAAACACGCGTATAAGCTATTTAGTTATCACTTCCTTACAAAAACTGATTACGCGGCCGGGGAAGGCAATTAAGACGTCAATTACAGACATATATAGGTAAAATTATACCTAAACGATACTATGGTATTAAAGAATAATGTTATAAACGTTCTTAACAAATCGTATAATATCTAGAGGCGCTATTGCGAAGTATCCCTTCTGTTTACTAGGCAGTAGAGCTACGCCAAATATATAGTATAGAACTAACGAGAAAGGATCATAGATCAATATCTTAAAGGTTAAAGACGACGGCAAGCCAAGGCTCTATACGTTAAATCCTATACTAAAAGGTCCTACACCATATTAGAAACACCAAATTGCCTATAACACTTGCAATTAATTGCAGACCGGTATAAAGGCTTAGAAGTAGAGTTATATGAAAATCCTTAGGTTAGCTTAGGTAGTTACTAGCACGTTTCTAGTAGGCTTCCGAGGGGTCTCCTGGCAATCCTTGCGTCTTTTCTCCAGTTATGTTTTTTTCTTATTAAGGTTTTCAGGAGTTTAAAGCAGGGGTTAGATAGATAGATAATATATAGTGGCTTACCAACATCTCTCTAAACCCCTTCTGGGACGAGCCCTTATAATCTCCCTACTGCAAGGTAATGGCGATCGGGGGCCGACCGTAAGAAGGGGGGGGGCAATGTAAGGGATATTATTGCGGACACCTTGGGTTGCCTTTAGGACAACCTCCGGACGCCCCTCAGATGGTCGCCGGTCATGTGCCGGAGGCACGTGCCCGTAGTATATAGTCTCCACGATCCCAGAGGCCTTACCTCCTTAAGGATTCGTCTCTCTCACCAATCTATCCTATTCTACAATCGTGTCCTTATAGCCCCCTGTCTACAAAGTCCCCTTATATATTTTAACTTTTAAAGCGTAGGTTTCTGCCACTCCTTTTTCCATATCTCTTTAATGTATTTCGTATAATGCTAAGGCTAAAGAATTAGTGCTATAGCGTAGAGGGAAGAGCTATCTGTTTTAGTATAGTATTTGTTAAACTTTTCCTAAGCTTGTTTAATATAATGCTTTAGGTCTTGGTTTAATCTAATACCTACTAATGCCTATTGTATCTCTATATATTTAATAAAAACGTCTATTATAAAGAGAACTTCGCTAAGGCTTAAGCTATACCCTTAAAGTTTTATAGTTGCGCTATAGAAAGGCCTAAGGAAGTTCTTAATTATATAAAGGAGGGACCAGTTAGCTAGGTTAAGAAAGTCTTTATTAAGTATATCCATATTGGCCTTTATATACTGGTTAACTCTAGACTTATACTAGATTACAGTCTCCAGTATTTTTCACTAGCTATTTTATCTTGCATAATTATTAAGAGGAATCCTTCGTCTAATAATTAATTTAAACTGCTTTGTACGATTGCTTAAGGAGTAGGAGTGGATAATAATGTTATATAACCGCCTAAGCGCCCCTATTGCGCAGAATGTATCCCTTTTATTCTCTTGCGCAGCCTTATTATATATTATCTCTAGCTCTATACTCCCCTTTTTAGAGAGCCTTTTATACGCCTTAATCTTTCCCTCCTAAGTAGCACTAAAGAGGAAAGCATTAACCGCAAGGTTGATAATATGTCCTTAGTATTAAATTCGTTGGTAGACAGGATCCTATTAAATGTCTTTATTCTCTAGTAGAAAATTAGATATCGTATAATATAGCATATCATTTATTAAAGAATTGTTACTAATAACGGCCCCAATCTTTTGTATAATACCGTAATCCAGTAGCACTGGAAGAAGGGTATTCTACTATTCTTCTCTACTATGGTTTACAATTGGTTATAAAGCAAGAAGAGCCTATGCTCTTTGCTCTTAAGTATTAATAAAATGGGAGCAAATAGCGAGAAGAGAGTAGTTATTTAAAGAGGTCCAGACATTAATAGAGAGATAAATATTTAAAATTGCTAACTGAAGTTTTTTTTATATGATATCCTTTTAAGAATTAAATAACAGTTTAATCTTCTAGCTAATATCTCTGTAAGCTGCTGTAATAAAGCTCTAGGATTCCTAATTTAAAGCCTAACAGAAAGTATAGAATTCTAGCCATTTAATTGTATTAAATGGAAGGTTTTGTATAACAATTAAATTAATAAGGGCTTAATTAATGACTTTATGATTAAGAGAGGACCTTAGAATAATAGATTTAAACTCTAATAAATCGCTCTTGGATCTAGCCTGCCCCTAAAGATCCTTAAGTATAGCGTTTGCTTTAGTTTTCATACAACTTGTTCTTAAGAGGCTAATATTAATTAAGTAATTTCGTTTAAGATGCCTCTAGAAATTTATAGTAACTATTATACTATACTTGCAGTCTATGGACTTGCAGTAATAGATTTTTTTTCCATTTTTATCTTGCGCTGGCTTATCTTTATACGGTTCTTAGGTATATAGAAGGATTAGGCTTTGATATTTCCCCTTATTCTAAGAAGAAAGCTTAATTAATTAAAGAGTATTTATAATCTGGGATAGATCTGCTTCTAAGCTTATTTTCCGTACAATATAAAAGGAGAGCTTTAGCTTAAAATTATTGATGTGGGAATGCCAAGCCGCTAATCTGATTGTGGTTGGATTACAATCGGATTACGGATCGACAATCCAATCACAATCCAATCGATAATCTTATCTGATTGCAATCAGTTTGATCGTTTACAACCCTGATCCGTGCTCGGTCCGTCTGAGTTGACTTGGAGTATCTTGCACGGTTGGCCGTTCTCTTCTCATGATCTCGCAACTGGTGGTCAATCTCCCGGTTAAAGTCGACGAGGTCGTAATAATCTGAAGGCTTCCGCAGGCCGATGACCTGCCCAGCCAGCTCGTCGGAGATGGCATTCTCAAGTAGGGGAATTAAAGCGTCGTCAGTGTAGCCGATTTCCGTTGCACAGCGTGCAAAATCCGTGTAAAATTCGTCAAAGGTATTCCTTCCCATTCGCAAAGTACGTAGTTCATTGATGGCGTAGTTTTTCTTGTTCTTGTCTCCATAGATCTTCTCCAGAGCTGTTATCACTTCCTCAGCTGTCCGAATCGGACGCGGGTGGCTCGGCTGGCATTGAGCTTGTATCTGTTGATAAGCTGTACCATCGGTTTGACTCTTGATGTACGCGATCCGGTGGTATTCTGTGGGGTACTAAGCAGCGCTGTTGTTCAGCTTGTCTTCAACCTTGTCCTTCCAGCTGTCGAAAGCGGCACGATCTCCCGAAAAGACCGGTGCATCAGGGAACTTCGAGTTATTATGTAGGCGTTCCAAGGAGGAGAATCACGGTGCCATGCTCGTGTGGTCGGGCTGCACCGTCCCGTCGAGAGTTTGACACTTCAGCCACTCGTTGCCTGGACCTGAGGTGTGCGATCAAGGCTCCATCCCGTTCTCGCTCTTTCCGCAACTCTTCCACTTGGTTGGCGAGTTCCATGTTCTTCGCCTCTGCGATCTTCCTTTATGTTATTTCCTGTTCCTTCTCCCTTCGTTGCTCCCGAACCTCCTCAGCTAGTTGTAGAACTTCCTCTCGGAGTGCTTCATCGGTTGCCGAGGTTTGATTCGTCTTCGCTCGTTTATCCACGGCGAGGAGGACATCCCACCAGAAGTCGTAATGGTTTCGGAATCGGGCTAGCTGTTTCGCGTTGTCCAAAACCTGGGACTTTCTGACAGGGCGCAGTGGGTGGCTCTTTCCCACGTAGTCAGTGGCACCGATGGTCTCCGTGTGACGATCCGTGCCGGTGATATTCTCGTTCTCTTTTTTGTTGCTACAAAACTACACGGCTTCAACAGAGATCATTGTAACCAGGGTACAGCCGACAGATCAACAATCCAACCAACAATCCAACCAACAATCCAACTGTGTTCGCGACATTAAGGTTGTGTCCATTAATAGACTTTCAGTCGAGAATGTTCTATAATTTGAAACGAGAGAAACACAGCCTACAGTAACTCCTGACGGACACCTTTAGAAGGCTGTAAATGCCCTAAGCGCCGACTTTTAACTCTCCGCGGTCCTCGTTTTCATCGAGTATAATAGGGTCATCTATATCATCAGTACCTCCCGAGAAACAAGCTCACCGTGGCTGCTTCCAAGTATTCACTCTACAGAAGTGGTAGCAGAGACCGTGACTTTGGCTCTAGCGTAAGCTCCAGGTGCAACTTTAGCCATAACGTAATCAACGGGGTTATAACGGTGGGGCCTTACCGCCTTCCGCATTAGGCCTACCGCCTTCCCAATTAAGTATATTGCCGCCTCTAAAACAAAATATTAATAACTTCGCCTACTTTTTAATGCTTAATCCTTAATTAAAAAATAACTACTAATATAGCTATACCCTAGTGACCTCTACTAATTAGTAGAGAGGATTAGATATAGAAAGCTATTATTGCCTAGCGTTCTAGTCTTTATCTATTTAGAGAAAACTATATAAAAGCTTATAGTATAAATTTATAAATATTTTAATATTGCTTAAATAGAAAATAGGAAGCTTATAAAGTTATATATACTAATTAATACTAAATAACTACTACAGGCAAAGTAGTAATTGTTTAGTATTATATATATCTTACTAAAGCTAGGTTTCTATATTAATTTTATATAATTTAAATAATTATAATAATAGTCCTTAAGCGTATATACTCTAGGCTTTCTTACTTTCTTATAGTAACACCTTTAGGTATTAATTAGGTATTTACCTTTTTAAAATAACAGAGAAAGCTTTATACTTATTATATATATTTAATTAAATAAGAATAGGCCCTTTCTAATAATAATCCTAGCCTAGTATATAGGTTCTTTACTAACTATATTAATACTACTACTTAATATAATATTATAGAACTTAATACCTAAAATATAAATAAGACGGGTTTTATTATAGGGGTTGCCCTTAATATAAAAGTAGTAGTACTAAAAGGCAATATTATTAACTTTAAGACGATTAATAGTAGTAGGGAGTAGGTAAGTTAAGTTAATATAATTAGCATATATAAGTAAATAATACTACCATTTATTATTTTTAAAGGAAAGTAATAAATAGAATTTCTATAGCAAAGTATAGAGAAAGCTATAGGCAAATACATAATTAGAATATTAAAGAATGGCTAGTTAAATTATAAGATAGGTATATAGTAGCTTAAATATTTTAAACGCTATACTTATTAAATAGAGGTATAGGAAGCCTCTAAAAAGAATAATAAAAACTGTTAGCCACACAGGGTGACTCACTAACAACGACTACTCGAGTAGGTTACAGTGATGTTGGTTAATAAGCTTAATTCTATTGGAAATAAGGAAGGGCGAGGAGCTTAAGACTCCTCGCTACGCTAGTGCTGCGGCGTTACGTAATGACCGCTTGCCTCATTCCCAACACTAGCAACTCTTCTTTTGTGGTTGCCATCTATATATAAATACTGCTTGGCTAGCGTAATAAATATTAATCCTTCTTACCTACTATTGCTATTATAATATAAGTCTTGCTGTCCTAAAATTTGTATCTTAGTATGTGGTGCTTTCTTGCTTGGAGTTATGGGTGTATATTATATTAGGGCCGCTAAGGCGCTAGTTATAAGTAAGCTAATAGCAATTTTCTATCCCGGGGATAGAAAATCCTAATTAGCTAGTTAGAATTAGGGTTTGCAGATTATTATACTCCTACTTCCTTTTAACCTAACCTTTAACCCATATATATAGAGTGTTTATGTTAACAAACGTTTCTAGAGCCTTATTTAGGTTTGCCTTTATTATTATATCTACCAGGTTATCTTAGCCATTAATCCATTAAATCTTAAAGAGTTCTTGCCATTTGTAGGATTGCTAAAGTGCTATAATATTAATTATAAGGCGCTTCTCCTTTGTGGTACCAAGCTTAACTAAACACTTATAAAGGGAATATAAGTTAGTGCACATAATTATAGGGATAATAGGAAGTGCGAGTTAATCTATAATTATCTTTAGGGTAGTTCTAATTGCAATTGCTATATTAACTCTACTAACCATTTTATATATCTTTAACGCTAGAACGCTTTAAGTAATACACTTACTCTTAGTTAAGCTCTAATAGATAAGATTACTGTGGATTATAAAGTTATTCTCTCCAGTAGATTTATTCGCAATAATAATCTTATATCTTAGCTAGGAGCTAAAATCTTTATTATTTATAAACGACCTATTAACAAATACAAAGAGCTTGGCGGTAGGAAGGTTAATAGGCACATAGAGTAGTCCCTAATTAAAATAGTTTATTTGCCAGAAAAGGCGCTTATTTAGGGCAAGAATATTATCCTTAGTTGGTTCCTAGTGTTAAGCGGCAATAGAGAGATTAAAGAAAGCCTTAGGTTAACAAATAAAAGCAATATAAGCTCCACAAGCGCGTTACTCTACGTGTCCTTACTTTAGAGAATTAATATTAATAATATCAATCTTCTTACCTTAACCCTTTTGGCGTAAAGCAATAGAATCCTTATTTAGGGAGAGGATGCATCCATTAAAGAGTAATGGTATTATTAAATTAAGCTTTTCCTTTAGCTTTGCTATAAGATTTGCCCTTACTAGCTTATCTTCTTTAAGGGCTAAGAATTGGTCGTCTCCTAAGATAATTATATTATTAGTTTACATGCTAATAATTCCAAATAGGGTTCCTATAGTTGTAATAAGGAAGCAAGGATTAAATATAGAAGTAGTTATTAGAAGCTTCTCTTTATAGTACTTACTATAGGTAGTCCACCAATAAGTTCCTACCTCTGCGATTCTATATAATGGCTTAAGCACAACCATAATTGTATCTTTGGGATATTAGTGGCGAATTTGCTCTGGAAGGTATGCTAATATTAAGCGCTAAAGGTACGTCTCTAATTGGGTATAGGCCTAAGTAATATCTTATAAATAAACCACCATTCCATTCTTTATTAAAGAGGGAGCTAGCGTAATAATAACTCGCTAACTAGCTTATTAAATTATAGGAGATTATATAAGAATTACCTCCTTACCATTATTATTATAACCTTAGATAATAAGCCTTAATTTCTTAAATAGGGCGTTAGTAGCTTTGCCCTTAATCTCATTAACTATTCTTAACTTAAAGATGCGAACTTTATTAAACTTAGTAGGGTTATACTTTTTAAATTTAAAGACTCCTCTTGCAATAAGGCCATTAATCTCTTACTTATTAGATACTTAGAAAGGAGCTTTAGGGGTTATAATATAACCTTCCTTTTAGAGCTGTTTTGCGAGCTTAAAGTCAGCCTTCTCCTTAGCTGTTATAAAGGCCATTAATAACTTAACTCCATTCTTAATAGCGGCAATAAATTGCTCTTTAAAATTAACAAGATGTTAGCAATTTTATAATCCCTTTAGGCGACCTCTACCGCATTATAGTTGCGGTATATCTATTACAATTATATTAGGATTGTAGCCGCCTTCTAGAGCATGTTAATTGTGGTTCTCCTCTAGGGCATCTTCTAGGGTATCCTATAAAGGCTTAAAACTATTATCTTTGTAGTAAGGCTTAATAATAGTTAAATGGAATTAAGTGGGTCCGTAAGGCATCTAAATAGTATAAGTTTAACCATTAATTACAATAAGTTAATATAGGCCTAACTATCCTCCCTTTTTACGCCATACGCGTACCTTAGACTGGAGTGGCAGATTAAGTATAGTTAAGGTATTTAGGCTATTTCTTATTCCTAGTATATTGTTAACCTAGCGTATAGCGTAAAGACGTTAGACCTCCTTTATTGCTTTACAAATAGCCTTAGCCTATTACATAATGGAGGAAAATAGTAGAGAATTATTAGTTATTTAAGGGTAGGCGCTAAAGACTAGTAATATAGGTATAAGTCCATCTAGGCTAGCGGAATTGTTAACAGCTTTAATAGCTATTTATAAGGTAAGTTCTTTGCTAGCGTCCTCTAGTTCTAAAGAGATAATCTTATATACGCGGCGTAATAGCGCGTAATATCGCTCCACTTTTTCAATACTATTATGTGCCTTAATAGGGACTTCCTTAACCTTAATTACTATTGCCTTTATCTATTATTAAAACTCTATAGATAAGAAGTTCTTTCCTATATTATAGATAATTTGGTTAGGGGGTCCTTAGTAGACATTAATCTAGCATAATTAAAGGGTATCCCATGCATTCCTAGCTGATATATCCTTTAAGAAACGTGCAGCTTAGAAGGAGGTTAAGAAGTTAATAACTTAGAGTACTAGCTTGCCGCTAAGATACATAATGTTAACAATAATATAGAAGTTAAAGTTATAGTTATCTTTAAGGGTGAACTTAAATTAGCTAGGGGACTTCTGGTTTATTTAGCAGTAATGGCAGTACTTTATAAGATGCTTAATTACCTTGACCTTGATTTTATAGCCTGCTTACTAAAGAACCCTAAGCAATTGGTAAATGGATAGGTGGCTAAAATAATAGTATAGTTAACGTAGCTCTAACTTAGTTAAGTGGCTCTAAGCAACGCTCTTTTCTAGTTAATAAAGGAGCAACTAGGGGTAACCCTATTTGCGCATAATAGGCACCCGATTATCTCCCTAAACGAGCATATTCTTAAGGTTATTAAGTTTAACGCCTAATTTATCCATATCTCTAATGTAAAATAGAAATAGGGTGTTCGCGGGAACAATATAGAAAGTAATATACCCTAAGGGGGTTTTAACCCTAATTATGCTAAGAGAGATTATAGTACCCTTACTAAAACAAATTGTATATTAGCCTACCGTTAATTAGTTAATCTAAACAGAGCTATTAAGCTGCTAAAGAGCTCAAACTTAAGGTTCTCCTACTATAGATACTTCTACGGCTCCAGTATCTGGTATAATACTATAAAAGACGTTCGCTAAGTATCTGTTATTAAAGGAGAATATAAAACTCTCCTTTAGCTTATTAAAGATGTCTGACTTTGTAATAGCATGGAGTGTAGATTGGTTATTAAGAATAGTAATGGTTTATATGCCATCTACCTCACTATACTTAGTGAAGTATTGGTTGGGAGAGTAGTCCTTAATTTCTATATCTATAAGAAGCTGTTTAGCCTTATTAGCCTCACCCTTAAAATCCTCTACGCCTTTATATTAAACCAGGAAGCTTTGGAAGTAGGCTATAGTAACCTTATAATTTCTAACGTTTCTTGCACTCTGGCAAAACTTATTATATACCTCCTTCCGCTTATTAAGAGAATACCTAGTTAACTAGCAATTTGGTTTCTTACAAACATAACACTTCTTCTGGCAATTACTTTGGAATAAACCTCCACAAGGACCTCCACCTTTGCCTTATAGTTGCTGATTATACCCTCTGCTATATTGCCTACCACGGCCACTATATATTTGATTAGTCTAGTTGTAATTATATTGGTTAGGCGGGTTAATTAAAGTAGGTTAAAGTTAGGTATTAAATTGCTATACTTCTTAAGAGCGTAGAGCGGTGCTAATAGAAGATCTTAATTAAGCATATACTCCTTTATAAGTATTTGCAGGATTAAAGAGAGCAAGGTTGTATTCTTTAACGCCTTAGCATATACTAATAACTTAATCACGTAGGCTGAAATCCTCTTAATATAATTTGGATAAACCACGCTAAATTATCTAAAGTTAATTAAAAAGCTTTTAAAGATAATCAAGCTAAGGGATACCTAGGTTTGTAGTAATAATTCTTAAGAAGGTAGTCTCTCTCCATTCTAATATATACTGCTACTTATTCTCTTCTGTTTTGAAGTGGCATCTTAACTTATATATTATATGGTTAAAATTGTATCCTTTTCCTGCCAAATGATTATAATAGAAGGTACTAGCTCTGCCCTTAAGCATAACGGAATAGGCGTTATGGTATTTATTAGACTCTATTCCTACCTTCTAGTAATAGTTGTAGAAGATACATAGTTTCGAATTAAGAATATTATATAATTCCCTACTAAACTTCTTCTCCTAATCTAAATAGAGCTTTGCAAGCTCTATAAGCAATTTTAAACTGCCTCTGATTTGAGATTAAGATGGAGGAAGTGGGAGTTGTATTACAGGCTACAGTAGGGACGTAGGTCTAGTTAGTAGGGTCCAAAGGCTATTAGATCGCAAAGTAGGGGGATCTTATACTTACTAAAGGGCAGTAGTTAAAGTTGTGGGTTGAATTGGTTAATATAGGGGAGTTAAAGACGGAGGTAGAAGCGTCTCTAATAGTATATTGCTTAGGTTCCATTGTGAATTAAGCTTCCTTATAGTGCGTAATTGGTGCTTAATCTCTTATAGAGTCCATTTGTGCTCTTCTTTTATATTAATAACTTACTCCTAAATATTATCTCCAATAGCACCCCTATCTATAGGTACGAACACTCTATTCTCCTATAGGAAGTTACGGAAGTTCTATATAATATCCTTGTTTATAGGAGCCTATATTTCCTTTATCCATCTAATAAAGTCCTCCTTTATATAGTACTATAGCATGGTGTTATTGTATTTGCTATCTTTATAGTGTGCTATATAGTATAATAAGAATCCGTTTAAGTCTTATTAATTAATATCTTTAGGGTTAATTATAGCGGTTTTTTATGTCTCTGGGTTAATGTCGTCCTCGTACTTCTTTAGGTAGGTTAACGCCATAATAGCTGTTATTAAAGATTGTTTGACGCGTTTTGATAAAAATTAAGGGAAATAAAAGTTGTTTAATGTGTAGTTAGGTAGTAATTGTGATCCTACAGTCTACGAAGGTACACTAAAGGTATTAAGATGGTTGTTTTAACGCGTTTTAGACGTTAACTTAGGACCCTAGGTTTAGTAACACTTCTGACCTAAAGTACTTAACCAAATCTTTGTAAATGTGGTTGTTCTATATAATAGACGTAACTTAGTATCTCCTAGTACTCAGTAACACTTCTATTACTAGTTTTCCGCAAGTCTAAGGTAGTACAGTATCGCCGGGATCCATTCCATATGAGCGTATATAGCACCCCTGCACGAGACTGTCTCTTCTGTTTAAAAACCTAGCTGCTCTGTGGTTGACTGTGTATTTAACCACTGATTAGTGTTGGCCATATAGGGTGACTTACCAATAACGACTACTTGAGTAGGTTATAGTGATGTTGGTTAATAAGCTTGATTCTATTGGAAATAAGGAAGGGCGAGGAGCTTAAGACTCCTCGCCACGCTAGTGCCGCGGCGTTACGTGACGACCGCTTGCCTCATTCCCAACAAAAACATTAAATATTACGGCTACAAATTACTTACTATAGATAGATACAGTAGTTATATTAATATTAATTTTATTAAGCTCTATTAGCGCTATAAGATTATACTAATATACCTTCTACCCTACTTTATATACTTCCTATAACCTCTTAATTTTATCCTCTTTTTAGTACTTAAACGCCTCTATATATATAAAGTTAATAAATATAGAGCTTATAGTATTACTAGTATTAATAAAAAGTATTTTCTAAAGATTTTTAGTAAGATTTAACCTTATATATATACCCCTCCAAGGCCACCGCGAAGAACTTGTTAAGGCCCTGCCTAGAGAACTCGTTAAGGCCCCTCTACGAGGGCCTATCTGGTATCCAATACACCCAGGTGACTCAGAAGAGGGTCTTAATAGGCGTGGTGCGCGCGACCTGGACGACGGCGACGCGACGGCGACGCGACGGCGACCAGACGGCTCAACGAGGTGGAAACACGGGCAAAGCTCTAGGCAGCGGAAACACAGGCCAGCTTCGACGGCCCCATGGCGTTCGACCTCCTGTCGACTTACAGGTGACTCACAGGAGGGTCTTAATAGGCGTGGTGCACGCAACCTAATGCATACATATGGGGGAGGCTATAGGGGAAACACAGGCTAGTCGGACGAGGACTTGATAGTTAGAGACACAGGCCAGCTTATAAAAGGGGGGGACACAAGCTTGGTTAGTAGGAGAGGGGGGAGCAGGTCGTCCAGTGCGGGACCTGGTGTCTCTATAGCCCCTCTCCTGCAAGACACAGTCGGCCTGTCATAAGGAGATTCTTACAGGCAACGCGAAACGGGAACTGGCAGTAGTATAGGGTGTTGCGCCCCTATACTACGACTAGCCTCCTGCGGGGCGTAGTGCGTAGTAGCCACTGCTGGCTCTAGGGACCTTACCCCTTGGCTGGGCTCTGACCCCTAGTGCACCTGGTAGGCAGGCAGGATCACATCCTGGCCGGAGAGACTGCTACGTAGCTCGAGAGAACGGATACGCGTGTCGGTATATCAACAGACGGAACCGTTCGCCTCTAGGGCGGCTCGCCGGTGAGATATACTTAAGGAGCAAACAGGAGTTACTCAGGCGGGAGAGGCAGTGGCTTGGCCTCGTCCGTAGAAGGTGTACCCAACTATATTACAGGATGCAGCTACAACGCCCCCATAGGATTACGTCAGTAGGCGCAAAGATAGGAGTTACGACCCCTAGAAACAGCAACTTATGCCCGCGCCGGCGGAAACAATAAAGAAAGGCGTAAAACTAGAGGCTATAGAAGGCTCCCAAGCCATACGAAAGCGTACCAACTCTAGAAGGAAACTCTTATATAGACTGCTAGGGGGTAGACTGGTACTCGGGTAATACCATTATAAGATATCCAAAAGAACTGGTGAAACTCCCTATAATTGGTGGTGGCAGCCAACTGCTTATAGATTGGGACCAAAGCACTAGAAAACTGGGGTAGAGGCCTAGATAAGTAGGCATGTTAAACTCTACTATATTACTAGCTAATATATAACTACCTACCAAACAGCTTGCCTCTAGAGCATAATAGGCGGGTATAAGCAAACGGCCACAGCACTGCTTAAGAAGGAAGCTAATATCCCCCCCTATAATTATATATTAAAGCCACTGCAATACAAAGGGTGCAAAAGGAGCGCAACTCTAGTGTTATAAAGTACATTAAGTCACGCCTAAACAAACTATGGAGGGACCCTAGGGTGCCCTATAGGAGAGCTAACCAACAACCCTAAAGTAGGGAAGACATATTAGAGAAACAGGTGGAAAAAGTAGAAGAAGAATAGTACTATATTAGGGCCTAGGCCTATATAGAGGAGGAAGGGAGACGCGTAAGAGACTAATAAAGATAATAGTAAGAGAGAGAAAGGAGCTAAAGTAGAGCATAAAAGAGTACTGGGAAACCATCTACTATAATATAATACTAGTTAGACTAATACTAGAGAGGCGTATAGGAGTTAAAGGTACAGAGGCTGTCTTAGGCAAGAGGAATCTAGGCCGTAGTATAGTTAATGCTATAGGGGGTAAATACCTAAGGGCTCTAAGAAGGCCTAACAAAGGCAGAAAATATAATGGCAACACTTCTAAGAATAGGAATAATAGGACTAAAAGACTGGCTCTACTGGGTAGGTGTCCTAGTAGGTAGCCCAAGATGCAAATATAGCTGGCTAAGACAGACACCAAAACACGTAATACTATTATGCTCCTTACGCACCAACTAAGAAGTAATACTCTTAGTAGCTGGCACAGAGAACTATAATACACTACTCTTAATATAAAAAGGTCTTAAGGCGGTTACCTAGTGGCTTATTAGCCAAAATGTACTAGACCAGTTTTAGGTTGCAAAGGAAATGGTAATAGAAGGCAAAGGGGTAAGCACTAGGCGCCCCCTAATGACTCTATAGTAGTAAAGTTAAGTTCGCGATACTAGCGCGTCCGTAGGCTTATAACGGCAGCAGTGGTTTCCAAGGAGGTCAAAAAGTAAGGTAGTAGAGCACCACAGGTAACTCGTAGGCGCCTCGTAGGCGCTGTACAAGCAAGTCCCAAAAGGCGGGGAGATAGATCACGGGGTTTTCTTATATAGAGTTTTCTCCCTACATATATATAAGGAGTAGTCCGCGTAGGCCCAGTAGGGATCCGAATCGGACGTTAAGCAATGAATTATTATTATTATATATATACCCCTAAGTTAATTAATAAAGCCTTTACGGCAGCTAGTCTCCTACTACTTAATATTAATTATATCCTTAAGCGCCTTATAAAGCAGCCCTTATCTTTATAACTATTTATACCTCCTTTTAATAAGCTAACGCTTTTATCCTTACCTTTATATCTAAAAATACTAAAAAGCCACCTAGATCGCGCCTGGTATGCTTATATAATTCTTTATCCTAAAATAATACCTAAAATAGCTAAGCTAGTTATTAAAAAGCTTATAGAGTACCTATAATTATTAGAGGATAGACTATATTTAATATAAGTAGAAAATAATAATCTTTGCAATAATTTTATAGAGAAGAGGGCTAAAAAGAAGAAGAAGTAGGTAGTGCTCTTTACTAAATTAGTACTTACTACTAAATAGGCAAAAGCAATTATTGCCGCTAAGAAGGCTAAAAAAGAAGCTAAAGGATAGGCTAAAGCTAACGTATTCCACCATCACCTCGGTCACACCATCACCTCAGTCAAAAATGCTTGGCGCTACCAACTTATGTTTCTGTATCGTTATTATCGCTACAGGAACTATCTGAAAAAATATACTAAGTACTTACATCTGACTCAGAAGACTCCCCTTTAGCTACTTAATACGTTCGCGCGTTATGCCCAGTCCCTCCACAATTTCCACAGCGTTATAGAGCTGGTTAAGCTCTATCTTAACCATCCCTACTACAAGCCTTCTTTAATGGCTGGACCGTCGTAGACGGTCTAGGAGCTATTAGATCAGCTGCCTCCCCATACTCTAGTATACCACCTTTCTAGATACACTTCCTCTTACGCACTTTTTACTTGGTTATTACTACTAATTGCTCTTCAAGCTCGGTAATACGGGAGGCTTAAAGCGCGTTTTAGTGCAGCATTAGTTCAGCGCCTTTAATAAGCTATAAGAACCCGTTCTAGGCTATTATAGGCGATCTAGTAAAAGAGTCGCTTATAAGCTTTAATTGCGATCCAAATTCAAGCGTATTACTTGGGGTCTTCGACTGCCACGGCATCTCTAGTGGTAAGGGTGCTGGCGGGGTACGCAACCGTACTTTAAGGCAATTAAGGACCACAGCTACGTCTATAGGGACTAGCCCTAATGCCTTAAAGGCCTTCTTATAGTTCTCTATTATAAACACGTTAAAAAACGCGTCTCTAAAGGCTGGCAAGAAGCCTTCTTTATTAATATAGAAGATATGCCAGCGTGCCAAGACTCTAACGCGATAAGAGTACTTTAGCTTTAATAGTAAGAAGCAAACTATATCTAGCGGCTGGAGTATATATAACGAATAGGCTGGCATATAGAGCGTAAGGATATTGTTTTTAAGGCAGTAATCCTTAAAAAGCTGCCATTAATAGCTCTCGTAACCGTCTAAGATAAGTAACCGGTACCCCCCCACCTAATGCGCCTTTGTATGCGCGTCAAAGTGCTTTAACCACGCGACTCCAAGCTCGTTGTTTGTCCAGCCGTTCTTAGAGACTAAAAGTTTCCAGTTACGCGGTATAGACGTCTCCTCATACCACGCTAAGATATGGACGCGCCCTTTATAGATAATAAAAGGTAGAGTTGCGTACCTAGTAGCGCAGATGCTCTAGATAACGGTAACCTACTCTTAATTACCTAGCTGAACAAGCTTAGGTCAAGCACGTCTCTTAGAACCTGTGACAACTTTCATAGACCCAATAACGCCCATTTGGAAGCCTGTCTTGTTAAAGTTGTGCACGTTATTATCCTGGACGCTATACTTAGTTTTAGTCTCCTTAACAAGCTTAAACCACGTGCTAATCACCTTAGGATCTTCCTGGAGTATTCTCTAACGGTCCTTTACTTAATTAAAGGCCATTTTAAGCTTATCCAAACGCGTTACGAACCTCTCTGCCTAGCGCTTACCTACTGGCTCTTTACCCCACGCAGTTAACAGTTTATCCGCCATATCTGCCACCTCACACAGCCGGGGAGAAAACCCTCGCGAATTAAGGTCAAGGATGTATTAGATGATCGTCTGCTCTTCGGTTAAGGTGAGCTTATAGCGGCCATTGCGTCTATCTTGGAGATTTGCGATTCCGTTATATTAATTAGTTAACGTTAAAGATGGTACATTAAACGCGTTAGCAGCACGTTGGAGGCTTTTAAATTCGCGATTATAATAGGCAAGAAGGGCAAGCTTAATTCTGCCTTCTTGGTTTAGCGCTGGCGCGTTTTGTTGTTGAGACATGTCGCGTTAATAGGATAGTTGGTAGTGCCAAGCATTTTTAACCAAGGTGATGGTGTGACCAAGGTGATGGTGGAATACGTTATAAGAAAAGCGCTTAAAACAACTTAATAGTATAGTGGGGTAAAATGTCCTATGCTTAGCGACTTGGCATTTTCCTATATTTATAAAGCCTTCGGCTTCTTCCTCTTAGATATTACAAACCTACTAGAATATATTTTTTTCTTCTCTTTTTACTAACTACTTTACTAATTACATCTAACTAATTACGACTAATATACTAACTAATAGATAGACTAATCGATAGACTAATAGACGGCACAGTGACTTCTATCTAAGGGACACCATACCCTCCCACAATAGGAGGTAGCTATAATTACTAAGGCGTAGGTTAAAAAAGAAAGAAGGCTTATACTGCTACTATAGAGGCAAAAAAGCTATTAGATTAATACTAAAAGCTATTAAAAAAGGCAAATAGGGCGGCAAAGAAGGCGAAGAAAATAGTTATTACTATAACTAATATTATAAACAGGAAGAATATAGATAAAGCTTAAGAGGCAGTAAATAAAGTAGTGGAGGAGGCAATATTAAAAGTAGAGGCTTTAGTAGTAATATAGACACAGTTAAAAGCTTCCTTTACTACAGCCGCTATAGCCGCTACTTACTATAAGGCATTATAAGAAGTTGTAAAAAAGGTAAAGGAGGCTATATAGGAGGCTATATAGGTAGAGAAGGCTGAGGATAATAAGCTAAGTAAGTTAAGTAACAATAAGGTATTAGATAAGGACATTAATATAAAAATAGGCAACGTCTAGTTAATAGCAATTAATACTTTAAAATACTAAAAAATATTAATATAGAGCCTCTATTATATAAAATAAGGCTTTATATAACCTCTATAAGACGACTATACTATATAATATTTTTATTAGTATTTTGCCTACAAATAAGCATTTAGCAGAATTTTAGTATTTAAAACTGTTATAACCCCATAGACCATTATAACCCTATTAGTTATATTAGTTAGTAAAGCAAGTTTAGCAAAAACTAATCCTATTAGGGAAGCAGGCTTGGCAAAAAAGAGCAAAGTATAGAAAATCCCGTAGGGAAGCGAGAAGTAAGAAAAAGATTACCTTAGCAAGCTTAGACTTACCTTAGAAGCTTAGACTAAGAAATTAATTATGCAGATATAGAAATATCCGCACCGTCCGCTAAGCTAATTTAGGACGGCAATTATTTTCTTGGTTTAAGGGACTTTAGTAAGATTTACAGGAAACCTATAAAGGTCGCTATTATAAGTTCTTGTACCTTCTTAATTAGGAAGTTAAGTTACTAACTCTCTTAGTATATTATTAAATATATTATTTTATATAAAAATTTATAAGCTTTATATGAATTCTAATTTAAAGTTATTGTATAATTAATAGTATTAAAGTAGTTATTATAACTTAAAATTTGTTAAAATTTATTAGTGCTGTAATTTACACAGCCAGTATTGCAGCTTATGTAGCAGTGCTAGAAATTACTGTCACGAAGTTCAAATAGATAAGTTTATTGATGAAATGGGTTGATTGATTGATGATCTTGTATTGTGTCTTTTTGACCTTGATCTGACGTGTCTTTAGTAACGTGTCTTTGTGCACGTGACTCGTGCACGTGACCTACGCCTTTAGAGAATACAGATTATCTAACACACCCCCTTAGCTTTAAGCTCTTTAAGGTTAAAGCTAGCTACCTTCTTGTGTCCGTTAATGAGTTAATTGAACCGTAATCTTATCTAAATCCTTCTGTCTTGCTCTAATACTGTCCCTTAGGTCCTCTAGTTGCTTCTCCTTATCTAGCTGCTTCTTAATATCTACTATCCCAATTATATTGACGAAGCTTTGAAACCTCTGCTTAGGCAGGGCCTTTGTAAGTCCATTAATAATTATCTCCTTTATTGCTGTCTATTGAAATTATACTTGTCTTATTACGTATTCCTAATATAGCTAGTATTAATGGATGTTAATATATTGGAGCTTTGTGATTAGCTTTACCGTGTCTTCTATAATTAGTTAGAGTGTCTGCGTGTTATTACATTTAATAATTAAGGGCTTGTTTAGGTGTAACGTTATTGCTTTAAACAGCCTACTAATAAAGATAGCTTCCTTTGCTGTCTATAATAGGGCTAATAACTTAGCTTCTGTGCTTAATATTATTACTATACCCTACTTGTTTGCTCTCCAGGCAATCAGCCCCCTAAATAGCTTTATAATGTATCCTTGCAAGCTCTTTCTATTAATAGAGTTGTTTGCGAATGATGCATTGCTGGCATAGATAAATAATTGCGCTTTACCTCTACCGTCTCTTCTATCGTCTCGTCCTTTGTTGCGTATTCCTTTATCTCTCCCTCTACCGTTTGTTCCTTCCTTGTCTTCTCTATAGTAGATTGCTCTACTCCTTATACTATATAGGTACTGGATTACTCTGTCTACCGCTTAATAGTGCTCTTAGCTTAGGTTCTAATTGAACCTTGCTAGCTGTGATACTGCAAAAGCAATATCTGGATGCGTTATAGTGGCTGCATAAAGTATTGAACCCATTTTTCTCTGATATAGCATTGTAGAAGCTGCTTCTCTTAGTAGGGATATAGAATGGACTAGTAGGTCTATATTAGGGGATAGAAGCGTTGGATAGATTGATTGGTAATTAGTAGGGAGGAGTTTAGATTCTGCTATAGGAGTGTCCGGAAGACGCCCTATAAGATCTATCTTATACTGATTAGCTATCTTCTTAATATAGGCTTTCTGGGATAGCCATAGGAGCCTTTGGCTATAATTGTGTAGCATGTGGATTCCTAGAAACCATTTTAGCTCGCTAAGGATACTTATCTGGTATTTCTTGCATAGCTCCTTAATTGCTTCTTAAGCTTTCTTCTTATTTGTCTTTTGGTAGCAGAAGATAATATTATTAATATAGAAGAAGACGACTATTCCACCTTTTAGCATAACATATGGCTCCTAAGGTACCTCTTTAAAGCCCAATTCGTTTAATGAGCTCGTGAGATTCTTCTACTATAATAGTAGTGATCGTTATAGTCCGTATAAGGCTTTTCTTAAGCGCAGTACTTTATCTATCTTTCCTTTATTAAACCCTGGTGGTAGCTTTATGTAGATAACCTTATTAAGATCGCAATGGATAAACGTATTGACTGTATCTATCTGTGTTGTCTCTAGGTTGAATTTTGCAGTAATTGCTATAAGGGTTTGGAAGGTTGTACTAGCTAATATAGTAGCTCTTATAGGTAGGTCTCCTAGGGCCTATTAATTTCTGTATACTACTAAGCGTGCCTTGCATTTCTAGAGAAATCTATACTTATCCGTCTTGTAGACAAATACCTATATTAAGCTAAGGACCTGCTGTCCCTTTATATACTTCTTATCTGTTTCTTAAAATAACCTTATTTAATAATGGGATTAGAGGTAGGCTTATTAAGCTTCTTGGAACTAATCTTAAAGAGAATGCGTATTAAGGTTATGGATTAACTAAGGTAGCGGAGGTAAGTTCTTCCTATATAATCTAATATCACGTATTCTGCCTAATTTTAGCTTGCTATTGTTGAGTTAACTATTAAGGTTAAACTTCCTTCCTGCTAAGAAGGCGCCTTAATAGGCTGATGTAATTTTTTTGGTAATAAAGTCTTTAAACCTATTATCGCAGGCTTTCTTAAATGAGTTTTTAACCGAGTTGTTAAACACCCCCTAAGTATAAAACCTATCTCCTACTTGGCTGACGATGTCCTAATTAGTACCTTATACATCTAACTTTATAGGATACTTAATGTGAAAGGCATATGGAGATTCTTTGTCTTCTTCTGTTAAAGGTGGTGTATAATACGCATCTTTAAGAGCTCTTGCAAGGTTAAGATCTGCTAACTTATTAAAGGCTTAAACTAGCTTATTGTTAACATCTTCCTCTTAAATTAACGGTTTAAACACTTTGTTATTGTCTTCTAGGAGAACCTCGTTCTTGGTTAGGGTATTAGGGAGTTAAATCTTCTTAATTAGCGTATCTAATTTAGTGTGTAGATCCTTTAAGATGTCCGTTTACTTTCCGTCAAAGAACGTCTTCTTGTTAAAGATGATATCCCTAGTAGAGATAATAATACCTTTATATGGGATCCAGATCCTGTAGATATTGGTAGAGTTATAGCTAATAAGGTAGCTAATGTGGGCTTGCAGATCTAGCTTGCTTAGCCTTTTCTTCTTTAGCTGGGCATCTGACGTTATCGCGTACACCCTACAGCCATAGGCCCTTAGGTGCGCTAGTTGCGGCTTTCTTGACCTATTGGCTAGGTAGGTATAGAACCTCTTATATAGTAATTTCCATCCATTGCTTTCTCGTGGCGTTTAATCTTAAAGGTAGACTGTATAGTTAATAATCTTGTTCTATAGATTATGCAGTAGCTTAGCAGCAATTCTTATTGCTTATATTCTCTTAATAATCACACCCCCTAAGCGTTTGGCGGTACTGTTCTGAGCTTAGGTATATAGCGCTAAAGGCTTAAATGTAATCCCTTAAGTCCGTAGCTATTTAAGAGTTTTCTTTCTCCCTAGCTCGTTGTCTGATCTGATAGTATTAACTTTAAGGTTATACCTTAGACGAATCCATTAGATAAAATCTTTAAGTACTTATAGTGTCTCCTTCTTACTATACATTATTATAAAATACGGGAAGGTTTTTCCTAAGAAGGTGTTATGGATAAACATAACTTATATAAATCCAGCATGCGCTTCCTTAAGGTTAGTCTAGTCAATATGGAGGTTAAGATAAGGTTTATTAATATTCTATTCTGAGAACCTTCTTAAGACCTAATGCTTGATTTTGGTAAGACTGTAATATTAATATTCTGTTGTTTTTAGGCCTTAAAGCTTAACTTCTAAGGCGTTAAGACCTAAATAGTAAAGGCTTATAGGTCCTAGATAACCTAGATGTAGATGCCATAGATACACATTACCTTTTAAATTTGGATGAGTGTCTCTTAACAATACTCTACGCTTCCGTTGGCGGTGTAGCAGTTGGCTTATATTAAACGCTAATAGACTTCCTAGTTAGATATATTTAATAGTCTATTATCTGTAACGTTCTTCTATTTAATATAGGATTGTGTCGTCCTTCTAAACTAGCAGATTATTATCTCCTTTGTTATCCTAGTAGAACCCTTATTTTTAAAGTAGATAGAACGACACTAGATTTGTATTAAAGTCTGTATAAAAGGCAATGTCCTTAAGACGTAGGATTCCCTTGCTCTTGTCTAGTTTTATAACCTAGATAGTGACATCGCTATAACCTAGTATAGGCACTTCTGAGCTGCTGGTGATGATATATTTATATCTTAGAGCTTTCCTGAAATTGTAAAAATAAGAAAGGTTATTAAAGATGTGGAGAGTGGTTCCTAAGTTAAGAATGGTTAATAGCTTTAATGGATGGAGTTAACTAGTGTGATATAATTTTAGGAATATTGTATTAGCTTCTCCCTTAATCTTAACTATCTCCTATTGTTGTTAAGCTTTATTAACCTTTGATTCCTTAAGCTTAAGTTATTCTACTTAGGCAGCTAGATCCTTGTCTTGCTCTACCTTTATAAGCACCCTTTTTATATATATACCTACGGCTTTAAATCCCTTAGGCCTTTTGCTCTTAAATAAATACTAATAGTTAGGAAGGGTATATCCCCTTATATCACATACTAGGCATTTAAGGTTCTTTAACCTTTTAGAAGACGTCTCTTTAGTTAAATTTATACCTGCCCTTTTTCAGCTGCAAGATAAGCTGTTTCCTTTTCCTTTTTAGACTTTAGTAGTAATAGATATACCCTCTTTAGGCTCTCCTGCAAAGTCTATATTAAATGCACTCCCTCTTGCCGTCGTAGGTACGGCTTTGGAAAGGTTTTAGAATGCTTCTTGTAGCTCTATTGCTACTTTATAGTATTCTAATAAGAGAGCCTTTTTGGTATTATTTGCCTGCTTTGTATATAGAACAAAATAGGTTTTGCTTATAGGTTATATTGCATTTATAAGGTCCATTAGCCAGATCCCATTAGTTATCTATAAAAGATTATACTTCTCTACCATCTTTATTATATGCTCCCATCAGTTAAGCCACTGGGTGACCTTTATCTGCTTAAGCCCTTTAAGTGACTCTATATACTGCAGTTGTACCTTCCTTATTATAAAGTTCTTTAAAGGCTTAGTGTCTTCTTTTAACTAAATTAGCTATTTCTTGACTATAAGGGAAGGGTCAAGTAGTAGCTTCTTCTAAATTGATACTATAGATGTGATCTAGGTGCGTATTTATTGCAGATGCTCTTCCTGTTTTAGGAAGTACTTTATATCCTAGTTATAGTATTGTCTACTATTCTTGTACGCTTTCTGTTAATTCGTTGAGAGCTATATATATAAGGTTGCATTCTTATTAAAATTAGTGACTTCTAAATAGGCTAGTTCTTATAGTAGAGCTCGTTAAGGTGCTGCATTGTCTAGGTTAACATAGGCCTAAATTCATTTGTCCACTAGGGCTTGTAATTGCCAGATCCATTACTCCCAGTCTTCTAGTTTATTAAGGATAATTATAGTCAACGAACTCAACATTAGTGGAGTCATTTTAACTAATAGGCAGGTGGGGAATTAAGATAGTATTTTGTTATTAGGATCGTCCTTATTATCAGGATCGTCCTTGTTATTAGGGTTGTCCTATGACGATTAATATAGAATCTCGTAGAATCTTATAGAAGGTTCGTGTCAGAATCGTCCTATAACACTTGTGATAGGATTTCTATCAGAGTCTACGTTCTTGACAATAAGGTGTCAGAGTCTAACGATAAGGTAGAATTTCTTTAAATAATTAAGTAATAGCTAACTAGCTTCTTGAGTTGGCGGACCAAGCTTATAACTGTTATAAAGTTCAAATAGATGAGTTCATTAATAAAATAGGTTGATTGATTAATAATCTTATATTATGTCTTTTTGACCTTGATCTGACGTGTCTTTAGTAACATATCTTCGTGCACATGACTCATGCACGTGACCCACGCCTTTAGAGAATACAGATTATCTAACAATTACACATTTATATAGGGTAGGCTAATAGCTGCGCACCTATAATTGCGTATACGCAGTCACTTAACTTTCTAATTAGGAAGGTGCAAGAACTTATAATAGCGACCTCTATAAATATAGTTTATATAAAAAGACCTTATTAACTTTAACGAAATTAATCTACCCTCTTATAATACCTATTAACATTAAAATTATACCAAATTATAGAGAAAAGCCTACTCTATAAGTTATAAGATCCTTAGCTCCTTATACCCGCACAATATTAAGAGGAAGTTGTCGCGGTACAGGCCATAATTCTACCTCTATATAAAGCTCTACGGGTGTTATGGGACACCTCTATAATACCTTATACACATCTACCTGTTTCCACCAACGTAGCAAGAAGAGATTGACCGCGAGACGGCAATCTAATAGCAATATATTGGCAATCTACAGCAATCTAACAGCAATCTACCGCATTCTACTATATTCTACCAAGTTTACTAAATCCTACTAAGTTCTGCCAGGACCGCTACTTAAATCCTACTCTGCTCTATATATATGTTAATTAAGTAACTAAACTAACAATATATACCCTTTCTTCCCATTTCCTTACTTTCTTTCCTTATATAATATCTTAACTTTATCCCACAGTTTATATATATAGCTTAATAATATCTACCTTATTATATATTATCATCGCTTATACTTACTCTATAACACTATATTACGTTAAACTATATACTTTATCCTGCCTTAATTAACATATAAAATAACCTAGAAACCCCCTTATTTATAAACGACCTATATGCTCTATTTACTAAATAAATAAAAGGTCTCTAAGAGGCTTTTATAGACGCTTTTATTTAGCAAGAAGCTTAATATTATAAGACAATCTAATCACTAAGAAAGAAAGTTAAAGAAATTTATTATAACCTATTATCTGCTATACTATCGCCCCTATCTATAAATACTAAACAAGAGGGACGTATCTAAAACTGGCTCCTTAATCCCAAATTTGCTAGTTAATACCCTAAAAAAAAAAGTTATCTAAACGCCTCCCTAATCCTCCCGCCCATTCTAGTAAGAGAAGTAAGCTATACTCTTTCCTTAACTAACTTTAGAATAAGCTAAATGGCAATATTAATTACTACCCTACCCCTAATAGCTAACTTTGTTACACTATAAGCCGCCTAAAAGGAGATACCGTAGACACTATATACCTATTCTAACTAAGTATAGTAAAGGAACTAGTCACCATACTAGAAGCATCTTATAGTAACTCTAACTAAGTTGCTATGTTATAAAGGAAACTAAATAGGATAATATAGAGTTCTAAGAACTTCATATTATACTTTACTAAATTCTACCACTACGCTAAGGAGACTAGATAGAACGAACCCGCCTTAATTAATCGCCTAGTAGAATCCCTAAACCCTAAACTAAAAGCATCTTTTATAGGAGTTAAACTGCTAGGTACCATTACTGCCTATACTAACGTTATTAGTATAATCTTTAATTAATGTCTAATACGGATCCTATCTAGGCCCACGCAAACACTTGCCGTCGCAGGGGGGAAAACTTGTAAATTAACAGGAAGAAAACCCTGCTATATAGGGGACGGAAAAACCCTATAAGCCACCTTAGTAGGATGAAAAACCCCTGATTTGCTATATTCGTCTATAGTAGCGGCCCTGCGGGCCTATAGCTATATCCTGTCCTCCTTAAATGTTTAAACTCTATGGGAACCACTGCTTCCTTCTCTAGCTTATCCAAAGCTAGGGTTTACTACGTCCTAGCTAAGCCTTGCTATATATGCTGTGTGCTTTATATTCCATATTTTAACTATCCCCTATATACTATCTCCTGTAGACCATTACCATATACGCTATGCCTCCCCCCCCCCTAGAGCCATCGAAGGCGTAAGGGGGATTTATCCATCTTAACTACCATAATACTAACAGTGGGATATATTGTGTTGTGTTTTAGGTATCTTTTATGCCTAGGCCCCAGCTAGGCCCTTTCTAAGGGTTACCACTCCTTAAAAGGAGATAAGGAGAACCATAGGTCGCAATCCAGGCTGCTAGGTATTTAGTAGTTAATGGCAAGTAACCGCATACTCCGCGGGCGATCGCCCTAGGGGTTAGGAGGGGCCGTATATTTGCTCATTTATTTGCAGTCGCCGTTCATTAATATAAGGTCGTTAATGCTTTCAATTAGGGGTTAGAGGATGTTATCAAATACTATATATCTATATTGGATCGTACAAGTGCCCTAATAGAGCAGTATAGAAGTAGCTGTTATCGTAAAGGGGTACCATTAGTGGTGGTTTTCGAGATCTTACCATCCTATGTAAAAACCTTTCACTACCGCCCATAACGCTCGCAACTACCACCACGAAGTCGTATCGCACGCTGTGCGATATCTCTGCGTTGGCTCTAAGTCTGAACTTTAAAGACCTAGGTTTGTAGCCGTCACCACATATAGGTGCAGAGTCCGTTTTCGACGGCCTACTAACGTTATTAATAGCCTATATAATAACTTACTACGCCTTACCCTAAAATATACACCTTAATACTCTGCCCCCTAACTGCCTAAGACCCGCAATGTAAGGGCGCGAAGAGGCTTTGGGGAAGATTTAAAGGAATAATATAAATTCTATCTAAATCTAAGGGTATATAGCTCTTGCAGGGTATAAGACGTTGCGTAAAGAAGAGAAGGGAATATAGGAAACTTGTAACTAAATATTTAAGGTCTTAGCAGCAGACGCGTGGGCACAAGCCTACGCGGATTTTAATAGGTTTCGACCAAATTCTATTACATTAGTAGAACTTGGTGGAATTTAATCAAGTTGGCAGAATTTAGTAGAATTTAATTAACTTAGTAGAACTTGGTAGAATTTAATTAAAGCGTTGGAATTTATCTATTAAGTGTTTCACTAAGACATTCCTACTGTAACTAGGCTAGTCCCGTTATAGTACCCCCCCTTTTAGCTGAAGGTCTAAAACAATTTATAACTTATCGCCTTATAAGCGTCGTAATATAGTTCGAGTTCTTTTTAATTTTAAGTTTCTTGCTATTGTATTTCGTGTCTTTATGTTAGGTGGCAGTTGTTTGCCTTTATATTGTGTCCATCTAGCTAAAGCAGGCCACGAAGGATGGTCCTTATGGAATTCTTTTACTAAGGAAGGCGCGTTGGCCTTAATCTAATTATAGGTTTCCTAGGTTTGTGTTTTATATCCTTCCCACTTAATAAGAAGTTTAAATTGTTTAGATTATGTTTTTTATTGCATATTATTAATTAAGTTAATAAAGTAAGAACTGTTACCGTTGTTAACAATTATAGAAGGTAGTAGCGGCACTTTATAAGTTATAGGATTATCTTTTAAAGGTTGCAATAAGCTTATATAAAACGTTGGGTATATTTTTATCTTAGTCGGCAGTTCAAGCTTATAGGCGTATAGGCTTAGTTTTTTCTTAATTTGGTATAGGCCCGCGAACTTCTAATTAAGTTTCTTTAAGGGCCGTTAAGTCTTTAGGTTTTATATATTTAGGTAGGCCATATTACCTTCCTTAAAGTCCTATGCAGGAGCTTGTCCTTTGTTTACATGCCATTCCTATAACGTTTAAGCATATGTTAATTTACTTTATAATAGTTCCATTAACTGCTTTATTTAATTAGTAAAGTTATGTGTGTTAATTAACTAGATCTGTTCAATTATGGGTCCTATTATATTAATTTTAGGTTATAGTTTAAATCTAAGTTAAGGGTCTTGTCTATAAGTCGCGTAAAACGGCGTCACGCCTATTAATATATTTATTGTATTATTTGCAGTAAACTTAGCTAAAGGTAGCTATTTTTCCTAGTTGTCTTATAGGTAGGAGTAGTATATTTATAAGTATTATTCCATAATCACGTTTGTAATTTTAGTTTAACCATCTATCTCTAAATAAAATATAGTTAAGAGTTATGTTTAAATGCTTAATTATTTGCATAGAGCTTGCCAGAAGTCTAAAACAAACTAGCTTTTATAGTTAAATATTATTAAGTTAGGAAGTCCGTGTAGCTTTGTCGGAATATATGGACAGAAGTTACGTGGTTACGTGTCGTCTACGTGTCGTTGTCGTGTCTTTGATTAGTCATCCTTATGGTGACTAATCAACCCCCTACTTAGGCACCGCGATCCTTACGATCCTCTGCTTTTGATACCTATTTGCAAAACATTAGAACAAGAGTATACTCTTAATAGGCCACCCCCCCCTGTGAAACCGACATTGATCAATGGTTAACCTTACAGGTTATACCATAGATTGACAAGGTCTTTTTAGAAGAGATAAGGCCTCTGCGACTTCCTTACACGAACTTACGGAACTACCTTATGCTAAGGAATATTAGATATTTTCTTTCCTCCTTACACGAGCAAAGAATCTAAAAGATATTTAAGGAATTAACAGCCTTACCCGCCCTTAATTCTACGTCTATTACGCTTACCGCAAGCTTGCCACCTTCACTTCCTTACACGAACATGAAGAAGACCACGCGTTCCCCAACTCCCCCTCAGCTTCTTGCGTAACTACCCCTTACCTCTTACGCAACGTTAAACTCGACTTCTTTACTGAACCTGTTAAGAAATCACGTTAATAACGCGCTCTCCGGCCCTTATACCCCTCTGTCAGCATCTACGGCAGTTGCCAGCGCGCCCTCATCTTACAACAATTTCAGCTCTGCCAGACTCTCAAAGTTCTGCTAGCACGCTATTCCTATATTCTTGACACTCTGCTATAATCCTAGCGGCTCTGCCACGTCGAATACCACATCCAATAGCGTCTATATATTGGTGCCTCTTCTTCCATCTCGTTGCCCGCATACAACAAAGAAAGAATTGCTAGAGGAATTAAGACGTGCTAATACGCCTACAGACAGACAAGAATTCGTGCCGATACGCCTACGAATACGACTTTATTGCTGGCATTATACTGCCACCCGAATGACTCTGTCGCTAGTACCGTACTACTACCTACACAGACAATAATCGTACCGATATGCATATGATATATTGACCAACCGATAGCGCCGCTATGCCTGCTATTACAATACTAATTGCGCTAATACGCCTACGATCTACTAACCAAATGATTGTGCCTGTACGCCTGCGATTTACCGACCGAATGATCGTGCCTATACGCCTGCGATCTACCAACCGAGTGATTGTGCCTGTATGCCTGCGATCTACCGACCGAATGATTGCGCCGATACGCCTGCGATCTATTGACCTACGATAGCGCCGATATGCCTGCTATCTATCGACCAGCTGATAGACCGAGCTCCGAACGCTCGACCTGCTATCACCACTTGACGCTAGCACCGTACTGCTACCCAAACGAATAGACCCTCTACTGCTCCTGCCTGCAGTAACTAAATTGACCTCTAGCTGCTCTGCCTGCAGCTACCTAACACCTTGCTGCCCTGCCTGTAGCACCATATTGACTTTCGGCTGCTCTGCCTGCAGCTAACTAACACCTTGCTGCCCTGCCTGCAGCACTATGTTGACTTTCGGCTGCTCTGCCTGCAGCTAACCAACACCTTGCTGCCCTGCCTGCAGTACTATATTGACTTTTGGCTGCTCCGCCTGTAGCTAACTCCCATTCGACTGACAACTTGCTGCTCCGCCTGTAGCTATACTGACACCTTACTGCTCTGCCTGTAGTAAACAAACCTACCTTTGCTGCCCTACCTACAGCTAATCGACTTCTACTGCCTTCCTACAGTGCCACAAGCACAAAGAAAGAACTGCCAGTGTCGGAATATATGGACAGAAGTTACGTGGTTACGTGTCGTCTACGTGTCGTTGTTGTGTCTTTGATTAGTCATCCTTATGGTGACTAATCAACCCCCTACTTAGGCACCGCGATCCTTACGATCCTCTGCTTTTGATACCTATTTGCAAAACATCAGAACAAGAGTATACTCTTAATAGGCCACCCCCCCCTGTGAAACCGACAAGCTTAAAGACATGCTTAATAAAACATTTGGCTACTAATATTATATTAATTAAGTCTATAGGAATTATATATTGCATTTTTATAAGGCGGTTAACAACTACTATAATACTTGTAAACCTATTACTGTTAGGCAAGTTAACTATAAAGTTAATTAAGATATTGCGCCATCTTTATATTGGAATTGGTAGCGGTTAAAGTACTCCTTACTTCTTTATATGGGAGGTCTTTCCACACACATACATCCTGTATGCTTAAACATATTTTTGTATATAGTTGTGCATTATAGGCTAGTAGTATGCTTATTAAACGATTTTATAAGTCTTTACACGGCCAGGATATCCTACTATAGGGAAGTTATATACAAATTTAAGTATCTTAAATTGTAAAGGTTTGAAATTTGAAACTACCATCTTTTATTAATAGTATAATCGATTGTTTTAAATTTCGCATTTAGTAAGTATAATATCCTTATACTATTATTTTCCTATTTAAATTACTTTTATTATATTAATTATCCATACATTGTTTTTATATTTATATTCTATTAGCTTATTAATTTCTATTTCCTATTTATTAACTTCTAATTTATTTCTATTAAGTTCTATATCTAGAAACATAGGACGTAGTTTTTTAAAACATTTAGGGGGTAATAAGATTTGTAAACAATTTGTAATTTGTTGTTTAAAGCGTTTATAGGTAGGTCCTATAATTATTATGTTAATATATTAGGCTTCTAATTAAGTTTACCTAGTTAGTATATAATCTTAAAGTTAAATTGTAAAAGGTATTTGGCCTAACAAATTTAACACTACGTTAACTATTTTATAATTATAAAGTACTACAGGTTCTTATGGTCTATTAATATACGTATTAGAAATAACAATCCTTTAAGCTTAGAATGTCATTGTTTAAAGTATCTAATAATTATAAGCAGTTCCTTATTGTATATCTTATAGTTTAATTTGGTAGGGACGAGCTTTTAAGAGAGAAAGGCTACTGGATGTAGCTTACTGTTCTTATTATATTGCGATAATACTCCCCCTAGGGTATAATTAGATGAGTCTATTTTGACGACACATTTAAGGTTAGGGTTAAAGTAGGTAAGAATTAGAGCGATTATAAAGCATTATTTTAAGTTGTTAAAAGCTTGTTCGCATTTAGCAGTCTATTTAAATTATATATTTTTTTTATTAGGTTTACTAACGGTTAGGCAATTTTTAAGAACTAATTAATAAATTAATAATAGAAATTTGTAAATTCTAGGAATCCTTAAATGTCTTATATATTACTAGGGCTTCCCCAGTTTACAACCGCAGCAACCTTTTTAGGGTCTATTTTAATTCCATTACGGGATATAATTAGGCCTAGGTATATAACTTTAAACGTATAGAACTTATATTTCTTAATATTGTATTATAAACCCACATCTCGCAGATGTTTAAGGACTATTTAGATGTGTTTTTAATACTTAAAAAGTAAAAACAAGTAGATTAAGATATTATTAAGATACGCAGTAATAAATACATTAAGGAATTCATAAAGTGTATTATTAATATATTACTAAAACGTACTGGGACCATTCTTTACACTAAACGGCATTACTAGGTATTTAAAGAGTCTCTATTATATATAAAAGGCTATATACTTCTTATCTCCTTCTTAGACACGAATTTAATTAAAGGCAGTAACTATATTAAGTTTTATAAAATATTATGCCTTTACTAGGCAGTTAAGCGTCTCTTAAATTAAGGGGATTAGATATTAGTTTTAAATTGTAATTATATTTAGGGCTTAGTAATTAATATAGAATCTTAAGCCTCCTCTTAGCTTTTTAATAAATAGTATAGGGGAGGCGAATGGAGATTAACTAGGGCGAATAAATCCTTTTTCTAGATGCTTGTTAAGGTATTATTATATTATAAGTAGTTCTTCTTATAACATTCCATACAGTAGACCGAACTTTAGTATTATACTAGGTTTAAGTTCTATCTTAAAATTGTATTTATCCTAATATAGGGGCAGCTAGTTTATAAATTATTTTTTAAACTTATTAATTAGATTGTGGTACTCCTTAGGTATAAGAGGTTAAGGGTTAATATACTGCTTTAGTTCTAGCGCTTTCTTAATATCTTCTATTGTTATAGCGAAGATTTTATAATCTTGTTTTTTTGCCAACAAAATAAAAGGTGCGGCTTATATCATACAAATTTTAAGAGGTTTTAGCGTAATATCTTTACATTCTTTACTATAATTGGTAGTTATAGCCTTATTGTTTTGGTTTAGGGTTTATAGTAGGGGCAGTTTATATTATATTAAATTTAAATAATCTTATACATATTTGTAGGGTAGGTAGTATTTTAAGTAATAACTTTAGTAGTAGGTTATGCGGAATTTTAGTGTTTCTTTAATCCAGCTAATTAAAGGGTTGTGTTATTTTAGCCATCCATATTTAAGTATTATTTTATATTGCTTTAGGGGTGTTATAAATAGGGAAACGTATTTAAGGTGTTCGCCTATCTATATTTTTATAAGAGCATAGTGCATTAATTTGCTATATATTAAGGGTTTGCCGTTAAAGCCTTATAGGCCTTAGGGCTTATTAAGTTTCTTTAAATTTAGGTATTAGGTTTTTGCGTAGTTCATATTAATAAAGCCTATACTAGTAGCTCCGCTATCTATAAGGATTTGTACCTCCTTCTATTTTCCAAGTGTTTGAATTTCGCTAAGTATATTAAGGGAGTTATGTTATATATTAGCGCTGGAAGAGCCTAGACACTTATACTCTTCCACTTCTTATTCTAAGGCGCGACTTAGCCCTAGGATAATTTATTTTCCAAATTAGCCAAGGGTAAGATGCTTTATAAAAACTAGGTATAATTTATAGAATAAGTATAAGTTAAGGAGTGAGTACGGCTTAAAGAATAAGTGCGATTTAAGGAGTGGGTACAATTTAAAGACTAGAAGAAACTACGGCGGACTTTTTTAAAAGGGTAAGTTCGGCAATTCCTTTATATATGTCCTTTTCTACCACATCCAAAGCATTCTCTATTTGTGGCTTGGGTTCTTTGTTTATTGGTTCTTAAGGGTGCGTAGAATTAAGTGGCGTTAAGGTCTATAGGGTCGTATATAGGTTTTATAAAAGGGTCGCGCTTTAGGGTATATGTTAGTTTTATAGGGTCTTAAACGCGAGGCGTGGTTAGCTTTAGAGAACGAGTTTATTTATTATATTAAAGGTCCTTATTAATTCGTTAACATATTATAGTAAATTCGGGTAGGTCCTTTAGCAGTTCCCTACCTACTAACTATGCTCTAATTTTATCCAAAATAGCTTGTTAAAGAGTAGTAACTTTAGCGGCTTTATTCCAATCTAGTTCGCCAATAAGGCCTAGAAATTCCAAAAAAAAAGCTAGTAAAGTCTTAGTTCCATTATTATAGGTTTTTAAGTTTAGTAACAGCTGTATATTTACAGCTAGCGTTATTATATATTTGTTTTAATAGAGAGATAAAGATTTTAAAATTAATAAAGGTGCCGTTGTAGAAGAATGGGTCTATAGTTTATACAGCATCTTTACTTAAATAAGACATTCTATAGCTAATCTTGCTAGCTTTAGTAGGGTATTAGTTATAGTTTATTAAAAGTTTAAAATGGAGCTTAGTTATAAAGGGACGCAGGTTATTTTGGTTTCTATTAAATATTAAAGGGTTAGGAAGATTTTCTAATTTTATAGTAGGTACTAGGTTTATTATAGGTACGGGTTAAGCTACCATTACTGGTTTAGGGTTTGCATTTAACAGGCCGGGTTTATATATAGTTATTTTAATCTTGTCTATAGGTATTATTATTGGGGTCTCTAACATAAGTGCCTTAAGGTTACAGAGTTCTTCGCGGATTGCTCCAATTGATTACTAGTATTAAGCTTCTAATATCGCTCGCTGTTGGGCTAAGGCTTCTATAAAGGACTATTGCATTATAGTTAACTGTTCCCTAACTAGGGATATAATACTTATGGTTATCAAAGCGGATTTGGGTTCGTTTACCATTTTAATAGTAGTTATTTTAACGCAACGTAATATAAGGGCGCGAAGAGGCTTTAGGGAAGATTTGAAGGAACAATATAAATTCTATTTAAATCTAAGGGTATATAGCTCTTACAGAGTACAAGACGTTGCGTGAAGAAGAGAAGGGAATATAGAAAACTTATAACTAAATATTCGAGGTCTTAGCAGCAGACGCGTGGGCACAAGCCTACGCGGATTTCAATAGGTTTCAACCAAATTCCATCACGTTAGTGGAACTTGGTGGAATTTAATTAAGTTGGTAGAATTTGGCAGAATTTAATCGACTTGGCAGAACTTGGCAGAATTTGATTAAAGCGTTGGAATTTATCTATCGAGTGTTTTATTAAGACATTCCTACTATAACTAGGCTAGTCCCGTTAAAGGCAAGGACTTAGACGCTATAGATATTAATACTAGGAACCTTTCCTACGCCCTAAAAGGATCTACTAAATAAAAGCGACGTATTAAATACGGCCTCTATTTTAAGTGTGGAAGCAATACTTATATCTCTAGCTACTACTCTGTCCCTTTTTAAAAGAATTTATAAACAGCTAATACTAGTAGCTGTTTACCACACTAATCCTCTAATTACCGTCCCTAATCTTTATCTAGTTCTAGCCCTATATCTAATAAGCACCACTTATAAGGATAAAGTTATAACCGATGTTCTATAGAAACCCCTTCCCACTTACTACTAAAAGGTATATCCTAGAGTTAAGTTACTTTTTAGAATAGCTATATTACAGGATCTTGTTAAATATATTAATAATAATTCATTGCTTAACGTCCAATTTAGATCCCTATTAGGCCCACGCAGACTACTCCTTATTTATATATAGGGAGAAAACTCAACTTAAGAAAGGCTTAACTTAAGAAAACCCCGTAATCCATCTCCCTACCTTTTAGGACTCGCCTACTTAGCGCCTATAAGTCACTAGTAGTGCTCTACTACCTTACTTTTTAACCTCCTTAGGAACCACTGCTGCCGTAACAAGCCTACAGACGCGCTAATATCGCAAACTTTACTCTACTACTGTAGAGTTATCAGGGGACGCCTACTACTTACCTCTTTACCTTCTATTACTATTTCCTTTGCAACTCAGAACTGGTCTAGTATATTTTAGCTAATAAGCCACTAGGTAACCGCTTTAAGACCTTTTTATATTAAGAGCAGTACATTATAGTTCTCTATACTAGCTGCTAAGAGCATTACTTCTCAGCTAGTACGTAAGGGGCATAACAGTATTATATATTTTAGTATCTATCTTAGCCAGCCATATTTACATCTTAGGCTACCTACTAGGACGCCTACCTAGTAGAGCCAATCTTTTAGTCCTATTATTCCTGTTCTTAAAAGTGTTGCTATTATATTTTCTACCTTTATTAGGCCTTTTTAGAGCCCTTAGGTATTTACCCCCTATAGCATTAACTATACTTCGGCTTAGGTTTCTCTTACCTAGGTTAGCCTCTGTACCTTTAACTCCTATATACCTCTCTAGTATTAGTCTAACTAGTATTATATTACAGTAGATGGTTTCCTAATACTCTTTTATACTTTACTTTAGCTCCTTTCTCTCTCTTACTATTGTCTTTACTAGCCTCTTACACATCTCCCTTCCTCCTCTATATAGGCCTAGGCCCTAACACAGCACTATTCTTCTTCTACTTTCTCTACCTATTTCTCTAATATATCTTCCCTACTTTAGGGTATTTGGTTTACTCTCCTATGGGGCACCCTAAGGTCCCTTTATAGTTTATTTAGGCGTATCTTAATATACTTTATAACATTAAAGTTACGCTCCTTTTACACCCTTTATATTGCCGCAGCTTCAATATATAATTATAGGGGGGGGATATTAGCTTCCTTTTTAAGCAGTGCTGTAGCCGTTCGCTTATACCTGCCTATTATACTCTAAAGGTAGGCTGTTTAGACCTTTTAGAGTAATTTAAAAAGTGATTTAGGGGGGCCTTTTTTAGTTTCTCCTATTGCCTAAATACTAGATCTATATATTATAGTTAGCTAGATAACTACTGTGTATAGTAGGTATAACCTCTAGAAGTATAAACCCTATATAGAATTAGCAATCCTAGACACTATAATATACTAAGCTTAGCCCTTATAGGCCGCTTATAATACATATATACTCTATTAGAGCTTACTATCTACCTATACTCCTAATACCCTTAGGCCTTAAACTGGTTAACCCCTAAAGCCTTAAATACAAATTATATAGTAGTATAATCTTTAATTAACGTCTAATACAGATCCTATCTAGGCCCACGCAGACACTTGCCGTCGCAGGGGGGAAAACTTGTAAATTGACAGAAAGAAAACCCTGCTGTATAGGGGACGGAAAAACCCTATAAGCCACCTTAGTAGGATAAAAAACCCCTAATTTGCCATATTCGTCCATAGCAGCGGCCCTATGGGCCTATAGCTACGTCCTGTCCTTCTTAAATATTTAAACTCTATAGAAACCACTGCTTCCTTCTCTAGCTTATCCAAAGCTAGGGTTTACTACGTCCTAGCTAGGCCTTACTATATATACTATATACTCTGTGTTCTATATCTTAACCATCCCCTATATGCTATCTCCTGTAGACTATTACCATATACGCCATGCCTCCCCCCCCCTAGAGCCATTAAAGGCGTAAGGGGGATTCATCTATCTTAACTACCATAATACTAACAGCGGGATATATTATATTGTGTTTTAGGTATCTTTTATACCTAGGCCCTAGCTAGGCCCTTTCCAAGGGTTACCACTCCTTGAAAGGAGACAAGGAGAACCATAGGTCGCAATCCAGGCTACTAGGTATTTAGTAGTTAACAGCGAGTGACCGTATACTCCGCGGGCGATCGCCCTAGGGGTTAGGAGGGGCCGTATATTTGCTCGTTCGTTCGCAGTTGCCGTTCGTTAATATAAGGTCATCGATACTTTTAATTGGGGGTTGGGGGATATTATCAAATACTGCGTATCCATATTGGATTATACAGGTGCCCTAATAGAGCAGTGTAGAAGTAGCTATTATCGTAAAGGGGTACCATTAGTAGTGGTTTTCAAGATCTCACTATTCCATATAAAAACTTTTTACTACTGCCCATAACGCTCGCAACCACCACCACAAAGTTATATCGCACGCTATATAACGTCTCTGCGTTAGCTCTAAGTCTGAACTTTAAAGACCTAGGTTCGTAGCCGTCACTATATATAGGTGCAGAGTCCGTTTTTAACGGCCAATACAAATTATATACTAGAGATCTGCAGATTAGTTACGTTTTCTTATAAAATAGATTAGCTGGTATTTCTCTAGTAAGAATTGGACTCTATATCATCTTGCCTATTCTATATAGATATTATAGACTTTCTCTAGTGTTCTATAATTCTCTACGGCTATTAGCCCATATATAATTAGGTTTATATTATTAATAAAGCATATTCCCTAAGTCGCCCCTTCCTTAAAGAAGTTAAGTAGGTTGCTTATAAAAAAAAGAAAGAGTATAGGCAAGAGGGGTAATCCTTATAGTATTCCTATTACAACTATAATAAAGGGGCTCTGGTACCTACTAAAGACCAATAATATTTCTTTCTAGCCTATAAATCCTTAAATAAATTATATAATCCATTCTAGGAAGCCCTTTACCCTAAAAATATATAGGAGGCGCTTATAGGGTATATTATTATAGGCACCACTAATATCTAGGCTAAGTATAAATACTATAAAGTCCCTTCGCATCGCCTATATAGATTTAATAGTGGCAGCAAGTAGCGTAAGTGCTAATAGTATTAAGCGGTTCTTTCTTGCCCCCATTTAGCTTTTAGTAGTAGGGTATGTTCCTTAGCCATATCTACTATATAGTCCGTTATTACCCTTTCTAAAATCTTGCTAAGGGTGTTTTCTAAGGCAATAGGGCAGTAGCTTCCTAGGATTAAGTAATCTGCTTTACCTTCTTTTTATAGAATAAACATTATTATAGATCTTCTAAGTTATAGGTAGTAGCCTATAGTAAAGCATACTCTAACTATATCTATAAGCCAAGGTGCTATAAGTGGTCCACAGGTCTTTAAGGCCTTATTTAGAATCCTATCTAGTCCTAGTACTGTATTATTTAAAAGGTAGCTAATAGTTCTAGCCATTTCCTCTATTATTATATTGCTATTAACCTACAGGCAAGTCACTGGTGCTTTACCTATAATATTACTAAGTTCTGCTGGAGCCAGTTAAGGGAAGAACCTTTTTATAAGAATCTATACCTTCTTATTATTATTATTGGTGGCCTATAATTCCCCTACTCTTCATAGAGGCAGTAGGTATAAGTCTTCTACTAAATGCCCTACCTTTTTCTTTACCCATTTTGCTATAGCCCAAAGGCCCTTATTATAGGGGAGGCTTAGGTTAGTAGTGTACTTATTTATAAACCATCTCCAGTTATTCCTTACTTCTTTTTTTAGAGTATTCTTTAACTAGTTTCTTATATCTTTATAGCGTCTCTTATCTTTAGGGTCATAGCTACTTATATATTTCCTTCTTACTTGTTATTAGCTAGCAATAGGAACTACACATTATACAGACCATGCGTATCGCGCATAGGGGCCCAGTTATAAAACCGGGCAATGCTCTTCCAGCCCATTTTTAATCACTACCTAAATTCTTTCTAGTCTTTGGTTAATTTCCTTAGGGGTACCCATAACGTTTTGGTTTCGTAAACTCAACCAACACCACTTAGCTAGCTAAGTGGCCGCCAGTATAGTATATAGGCGGGCAAGGAACCCAGCCGATTTTAACTAGCGATTACTAACAAAACAAAAAAACCCTTAAAACTAAGATAATAAACCACATAGTATATATTATTAAAATCTAAATTAGTAGAAATAATAAAGAGTCCTATCTCTCTATACTTGCCATCTTTTTAAATATTAAATTCTCCAACTATACTGCAGGATGCAGCTACGACGCCCCCGTAGGATTACATCAGTAGGCGCGAAGATGGGAGTTACAACCCCTAGAAACGGCAGCTTATGCCCACGCCGGCGGAAATAATAAAGAAAGGCATAAAACTAGAGGCTATGGAAGGCTCCTAAGCCGTGCAAAAGCATACCAACTCTAGGAGGAAACTCTTATACAAACTGCTAGGGGGTAGACTGGTACTCGGGTAATACCGTTATAAGATATCCAAAAGAACTGGTAAAACTCCCTATAATTAGTGATAGCAGCTAACTGCTTATAGATTGGGACCAAAGTACTAGAAAACTGGGGTAGAGGCCTAGATAAGTAGGTATATTAAACTCTACTATATTACTAGCTAATATATAACTACCTACTATAACATATAGATCTAGTATTTGGGCCATTAGAGAAACCGAGAAGGGCCCCCCTAAATCACTCCTTAAACCACTTTAAAAGGTCCAAACAGCCTACCTCCGGAGCATAATAGGCGGGTATAAGCGAATGGCCACAGCACTGCTTAAGAAGGAAGCCAATATTCCCCCCCTATAACTATATATTGAAGCCGCTATAATATAAAGGGCGCAAAGTAAACGCAACTCTAATGTTATAAAGTATATTAAGATATACCTAAATAAACTATAGAGGGACCCTAGGGCGCCTTATAGGAGAACAAACTAATAACCCTAAAGTAGGGAAGAGATATTAGAGAAATAGGTAAAGAAAGTAGAAGAAGAATAGTGCTGTATTAGGGCCTAGGCCTATATAAAGGAGGAAGGGAGATACATAAGAGGCTAGTAAAGATAATAGTAAGAAAGAAAAAGGAGCTAAAGTAAAGCATAAAAGAATACTAGGAAACCATCTTCTGTAATATAATACTGGTTAGACTAATGCTGGAGAGGTATATAGGAGTTAAAGGTATAGAGGCTAACTTAGGCAAGAGAAACCCAAGCCGTGGCATAGTTAACGCTATAGGGGGTAAACACTTAAGAGCTCTAAGAAGGCCTAACAAAGGCAGAAAATATAATAGCAATACTTTTAAGAACAGGGATAATAGGACTAAAAGATTAGCTCTACTAGGTAGGTGTCCTAGTAAGCAGCCTAAGATACAAATATAGCTAGCCAAGACAGACACTAAAATATGTAATACTATTATACCCCCTACATACTAACCAAGAAGCTATACTCTTAGTATCTGGCACAGAGAACTATAATATACTACTCTTAATATAAAAAGGTCTTAAGGCGGTTACCTAGTGGCTTATTAGCCAAAATATGCTAGACCAGTTTTAGGTTGTAAAGGAAATAGTAATGGAAGGCAAAGGGGCAAGTAATAGGCGCCCCTTAATAACTCTACAGTAGTAGAGCAAAGTTTACAATACTAGCGCGTCCATAGGCTTGTTACGGCAGCAGTAGTTCCTAAGGAGGTTAAAAAGTAAGGTAGTAGAGCACCATAGGTAACTTATAGGCGCCTTATAGGCGAGTCCTAAAAGGCGGGGAGATGGATCACGGGGTTTTCTCAAAAGAGTTTTCTCCCTATATATATATAAGGAGTAGTCCACATGGGCCCAATAGGGATCTAAATTGGACATTAAGTAATAAATAATAATAATAAATATTAAATTCTCTCTAGGAATAAAATCATTATTTTCTAGTAGAGAGATAATTAAGATTTTTATGGTTTTAGATTTTATAAGAGTATAGTAGATTTCTATACCTTAAAAAGTGAGCAGATATAGAGAGATAGTAATAATAAAGAGTTTTAGCAAATTTAATTATACTATTTATATAGTCTATAGTTTATTATTAAAGTTTTAAATTTTTTGAATAAATTTTAGTTTTGTTAGCAATTTGCTAGTTAAAAATTTCTAGGTTCCTTGCCCGCCTATGCACCATACTAGCGGCCACCTAGCTAGCTAGGTGGTGTTGGTTGAGTTTGCGAAACCAAAACGTCACGGGTAGCTACTAAGCCTTACTTATTTAGTATTAGGTGGATTTCTTCTAAGTCTTAAAGTTATTATTTAACTAAACTAAGGAAGCTATCTGCCTTAAGCTTTCTTATTACGTATCTTTTAATATTTAGTTGCGCCTTAATATCCAGATCTAGCTGTATCTAAATAGGGATATGGTCTAAAGTAAGTACCTATTCTTCTTTAGGGTTACACCTTTCAAGTCTCTAGTATAGGCCTTCGTCCATAAATATAAGGTTAATTATGCTTCTAGCAGTGCCTTATTACCATATAATTACTCCTAGGGGGGTAGCCGGCTTAAGGCCCTAGATATCTATAGCTTTTAGTAGGCACTCCGCCTATTATTTAGCAGCAATATAGATACCCCCCCCCCCCCCCACCACAGGTAGTAGAGGTTTATATCTCCTAATAGAATAAACTCTATACCTTTAGTTTCTAGTAAGCTTATTACCAATATAATATTCTCTATTTATAGGACCCCTTTAACCCTAGGGTTATACACATTAATAATTTATAC
>Ga0307507_10000249_pt1 | contig 104992 bp, 24 predicted proteins | sample 7_EM_MG_FD_207223 | JGI IMG/M metagenome (GOLD analysis project Ga0307507, IMG submission 207223) | Populus trichocarpa ectomycorrhiza microbial communities from riparian zone in the Pacific Northwest, United States - 7_EM | ecosystem: Host-associated > Plants > Roots > Unclassified | place... | reverse complement strand
GGGGGTTTTACCCCCCCCCCCCCCCCCCCCCCTACTTATAGTTAGCCAAAACTGGACTATAAACTATATTAATTAATATAATATATTAAAAACGGCCTACTTTTAGAAATATAATAAGTAATGGGCGAAACGTAAAGATCCAAAAATTATCTCTAGGTAGTTTAACTATATATAGGCTGTAACGGCTTAGTATAATATACTTTTAAAAGATACCTTTAACTTTAATAAAACTGGATATATAATAGGCGTAATAGTAACCGTAAAAGTTATTACGGGAACATTAACGCACTATATTATTTATATTTAACCCAGAAATAGAAAGTGGATAACTATAGTTAAATATATTTCTATCGTAAGATAGGCACTTCTATTTATGCTTATTTTTACTAGTAAAGTCTATTTTTCTACCTGGTATATAACTAATTTACCTTTTAGATAGACTATAATACTTAGTAAAAATGGATAGACAAATAATAAGCTTAGATATTACTGGCTTGCGGAGATTTTTAATCTATATATACGTAACCATATAGTAGGCTGCTATTAACTTCTTATACTTAACGGCTATAGCAGTTATATTATACCTGGATTTAACTAGTACTACCTTAATTTATAATATTATACCCTTATATATACTGCCGCATTTATCTTATCTATTATAGACTCTAGATGTTAGCTATTTTGTAACCTTAAAATAGTTATATAGTCGCCTAATAGAGGACTATATGCGGCTTAGCATTTACCATATTAATAAACTAGACTTTATTACAGTATATCTAACTTCTTATATAGAAGCTTTAACGGCCAGTAATATATATAGCGGGTTTACAGCAATAGGATTAGTGCTATTTAACCCTAGTTAAGTGCTTTTAAAGCTATAAATTTATATAACTCCTCCTAGATCACCTTATAGGTCTACATTCTCTATTTAGACTTTAAAAACGCCCTATAATATAGCGCAATTATAAAAACAAGTATTAGCGTTTAAAAGTTTAATTAATAAGGGTAGTTAAAGCCCTCCAAGTTCTACAGAACGTCTATTTTTATAAATAGTTAAGGGTTTTAAAATAATAATGTAAAATACGGCCTTTTTACTTAAGGAAAATATGCAGTTATGGGCTGTAAATAACCGTTAAAAAGCTAAAAGAGCCCGGAAACGTCTATTTATATTATATTTAACTACTCTTACCGCTATAGAAGGTGTATAACTTGTTTAGTAAACTAATATTTAAGATATGGCTCCAGTAGTAGAGTTAAATGGTATACGGCAGAGGGCTCTACCAAGATATAGTTTATATAGTTTATTATAATATAATGCTCGTATATACCCTAAACGCCAATAAATAAGCCTATATAGAAAATATTTATTTATTGTTATATTATGGTTAAATATTATTATAAAATATATTATATATGCAAAAAGTTAGTCACTTGCTTATGTTAGTAACTCGCTTATAAAATACGTTATATTTAGTAATAAGTTATTATTAGATGCCTAAATACTTACTATAGTCCTTAAGATTTTATTCTAGCGCCTTAGTGGATCCTCTAGGGTCTATATAGTACTATTACGGTTAATAAAGGTCATGGAACTCCTATTACTTATAAATAAAATAAACCCTATATTTAATAACTAGAAGCTCTAATTATAGAATAAACCTAAAGTTAATGCTAACTACTTCCCTTCGCCCTAGGCTAAAATAGCCTATATATCTAGCCGTACTAGTAGAGACGCCTAAACGTACTTATGTCCGCGATATACTAAGGACTTAGTAGACCCCTTTAACTCTAAAAATTAATTAATTAACTATTTATCTTCTATTTATAAGGACCCCTTTAAGATATAAAATACCCGCCTTAACTATAAAGGTCTAAATATAAAAATAATGGAGACCTTTTCAGCCTTTTAGATCCGCTTTTTATACCTAGCTAGCTAGGCCTAAATCCCCTAGAAGACCTACTACTAAACCTCTTTAATAAGCTTACCCTAGATCTATAGCGGTTCGTATTACTAGTTTTAACCACTATATAGATATTAAAGGAACTTATAAACTAATATTTAGCTATTAACTAAAGCCTCTATTAAATTAAAGTATACGCTAATTAGTTAAAAATTAGAAATCTTTTAACCTAGACCATAAGCGCTATAAGAACGGCCTATAGTACCTTAATATAATCTATAACTCTTATAATACCGGCTATATAGCCTATAGTTAACTTAGTAGCTAGCCGTATAGCTATATTTGTTACGGGCCTAATATATACTTGGCCTATATATAGAAACCCCTATAATTAGGCCCTTAGTAATTAAGAAACTTACTTTTTATACGGTTAAAGACTATATTATAAAGGACTACCTAATATTGGTAAAGATAAACAAGATCTTATTAATTTAGAAGAATAGCGCGGAGTTAAAAAAAAAAAAGAAGATCTTTAAGGGAGGACTTCTCTCTAAGGTTAAAAGGGATTAATATATTATATATTAATTTAGGCCAACTAGTTAGTAGAAGATGCTATGCTATCTCTTATACTTTATTCTATAATAAATATTAGGTTTTAACCTCTACTTTAGCTAACTTAAGAGTAAATATCTTTACCTTAATTAATATAAAGTATATTAAAAAACTAATTAACCTTTAACCATGCCTTTAAAAGAACCATCTAAGCTAATTTCTATTTAAGGGTATAATGGATAGGTAGAGTAACCTATTATAACTATATTATAAATATACCTCTATATTAATGGATAAAGGTAATATAATATCCCCTTTCTTATTACAGATCTTAAAAGCTATAATATAATCTTAAAAAGAAAATAGTTAGTCTACTTAGGCTTATAGCTTAATATATAAAGTATATAGTCTATCTAGCCTAAAACCATACCCCTAACGCCTTCCTTTATAAAAGAAATTAATATTATAATAAAAAACCTTATACAGTTATAGATAAATACTATTTATTAGGCTAATGCTATATATAGGGACTAGGCTTTTAAAAAAGACGCATAGTAGCCTGCGTATAGGTAAGAAATAAGTGCCGAACATTAGTAACATTTTAATGTAATTAGTTCTAAATATGATCCAGTTGGGTTCTAAATATATTTAGGTAAGGTAATTATATACGGAGTATCTTTGTTACTTAATTATTAGTATATAAGCCTCCGTTTAAGAGCTGCATATATTCCTAACTTAAAATAAGCTTATATATATTAACTTAAGTACTAAATATATCTAGAACCAGTTCCATACCTATTTACATCACATTTATAAATATCCAGGTCACTTCTATCTAGGGCTGCCCGCTCTCTCTATATTGGGCCCTATGTCTCTTTAGCAACTATAGTATGGTTTAAAGATTGTAACCAATTCTAAAGATATTCGCCGTGTTTTACTCCTAAACCACGCATTATATATTTTTTACCTTTTGTATTTAAGAGAACGGACGTTATAGGCTTTGGAGTATATATTTATCTAGTTCTATATTGGATCTAAACGCGTTATAAACTAGTTATAAATATAGTTAGGGTATAATTTAGATTTTTATTAACTTACTATAATGTGGTTTATTAGGACCCCGCGCATATTAAGACCTTACGCACTTACAAAACTCACTAAAATCGCGTTTTTTAACCCTTGTAAAATCAACCAATTCTTAATAAAAATTAATGTAAATTTAGTAGCAGCTTATTAATACAATAACTAGGCTCTTTAATTTTTCTTAAATGTTTTATATAAGCGGAAGTACATTAAATCGGAAAGTGGGGGCGGAATTGGCCCACTTTTGCTTATATAGGATTTTTAATACTTTTTATATAAGCTAGCTCTTATATTAATAAGCTGCCATTAAATTTGCATTAAATTTTATTAAGAATTGGTTGATTTTATAAGGGTTAAAAAAACGCAACTTTAGTAGGTTATAAAAGTGCGTAGGGTGTAACGGGACTAGCCCAGTTACAGTAGGAATGTCTTGGTGAAACACTTAATAGATAAATTCTAACGCTTTAATTAAATTCTGCCAAATTCTGCTAACTTAATTGAATTCCACTAAATTCTGTTAACGTAATGGAATTTAGTTAAAACCTATTAAAACCCACGTGCGCTTATGCCTACGTATCTACTACTAAGACCTCTAAATATTTAGTTATAAGCTTCCTATATTCCTTTCTCTTCTTTATATAATATCTTGTTCTCTATAAGAGCTATATACCCTTAGATTTAGATAGAATTTATATTATTTATTTAAATCTTCCTTAAAGCCTCTTCGCGCCCTTATATAGGGTCCTAATATACGCGAGGTCCTAATAAACCACGTTATAGCTTTTTGTATATCTATGCCTTTTAAGTTAATACGGTATATATAACCTTTATTTAGCGTCTGTAGGTACTCTAAAAGACTTAAATAATCTTTAATTACAAGTATAGTAAGAGGATTAGTAGATGCCTTGGTAAGAAATGTAATATAAAAACCTTCAGGCTAAATATATTTAGAATTGGATTAGAATGTATTTAGAACATGTTAAAAACTTACCTTAATCTAATTTTGCGGCTGTGTTTAACTCTCTTTTAGTATATAATCTTTTAACCTAAGGATACTATCTTCTAAATTAATTTTAAACTTATTTTTATTATTACTAAAGAAATCTAGTAGCTAGTAATTATTAGATGGATCTATTTAAATTAGAATATATTCTAAACACGTTATAAACACGTTATAACTAGTTATCTATAATGGTTGGTTCTGTTTTAGAGCTAAGAGGTAAGTTATATAGTAGGGTAAGCGATTTGGGCTTGGTTAACCACGTAATCTAATATTTTTAGCTTAGGCTGCCCTGTACAGGGATTGTGCATTAGGATGCCTCCCCCTCCGTGCACGGTCCCACTTAATTTACGGCTAAAGTATACCAAAAAACACCAAAACACGTCTTTTTTAAATGCTTATAGCTTAATAACAACAATAGATATTTATATAAAAATTTAAATCTAGCTTATTAAATAGTAAATTTATCTTTTTATAATAGCTATTTTATAAGTCTATAATATATATACACCAAAAATTAAATTTAAAAAAGTACTTTTTAAACTTTAGCTGTTTTTATAATAATAATAATAATTTATTGCTTAACGTCCGATTCGGATCCCTATTAGGCCTACACGGACTACTCCTTATATATATATAGGGAGAAAACTCCGTTATATTAACTATATAAGTTATAATATTAAAGCTTTATTTATAACTTATATACTAAAAACTAAACTTAATTAAATATTAATATAACTTACTTAATAATATAGCTAGAAAATTCTAAATATGCTTTAAATCTTTATTTATATAATATTTATATATAATTATAATATATAGTTATATAATAAGCTTATTGTTGTTATTATTATTATTAAAAACAGCTAAAGTTTAAAAAGGTACATTTTTAAACTTAATTTTTAGTATATATATATTATAGATTTATAAAATAAATATTATATAAAGATAAATTTACCATTTAATAAGCCGGATTTAAAATTTTATATAAATATCTATAATTGTTATTAAGCTATAAGTATTTAAAAAAAGACGTGTTTTGGTGTATTTTGGGTATATATTAAGTGGGACCGTGTACGCAGTGGGGAAGACTACTAGCGCTTATGGTAGACCTATCCTTTAGCGTGGTCCGACCGACTTGTAACCACATATTTTAGGTATAGGCGCGCGACAAGCGCGGGCGCAGGCGCGATCACGGGCGTGCTTGTAGAGGCAGCTCGTAGACATTAAGCAGAGGTAGTAGCACCTAAATAAGTTCACGCGGCGCTTTATAGGGTACTACGTAATCCAATTAATCAACTTAGAAGTAGGTAGGGAGGGTTATATATAGTGCAAATGATGGTAGAACTTAAGATACTATTAGAGGTACCTTGCCTAATATTAGTAGTGATATCTAGAAGGCTTTTAGAGGCCTAGGAGCTCTGCCCTTTTATAAGGACTTTACTAAGGGCTCCTTTAGTATATTCCAACTTTAATTTAAACTTTACTAGTTATACTATAGTTGAAATTAAGACTTAATTAAGGTGTTATAGTTATAAAAGTTATATTTTAATAATTTGATTTTCGCGATATAGATGCAAATAACTTAAATTTATATAATATTCTAATCTAATTAGGAAGGAACTAAACTTAATTAGTAGGGGGCGTCCGTATATCAATTGGGGGGTATCCGTGTATTAATTAGGGGGTGTCTATATATTAATTAGAAGGTATCCGCATATTAATTGGATGGTGTCTATATATTAATTAAGGGGTGTCCGCATATTAATTAGGGGGTGTCCATTTACCGCTTCCCTAAATATATTCGCGATATACTTCTAACGTAATAAATCCCTTAGCTTTTTAGCTATTAACACCTATTTAAGGAAGAGGTATTAGTATTATACTAAGCCCGTCCTAATAAGGATTACCTATATTAGTAGACTTGCCTTTATTATCTATGAACAAAGGCATTCTTATAGCTAGAACGCTACTAGCTCGCCCCTATAGCTATTAGTATCCTTTTTAAAAATAAATATAAGGAGAGGGCTTACAGTTACTTACCTAGAAGTAGGAGATCTAGGACTAAAATTAGTATTTAATAAGAGCGTTATTAAGTCGGGAGATAATAAGGAGTATATTAAGAAGGCTATAGATACTATAGGGATAATATACTAGTTTATCTTAAAGCGTCCCTACACTAATTAAGGTTATAAAGCTCTTATATAGTTAGTATAGGGTAGCTAGTTTAAATCCGGCAATATATAAAGTCTATTAAATATATACGCAGGCTATAGGAGGATGTATAGATTTAGTAATAAAAGGTCTAAACTATACCGCGCTATATTATAGACTCTATTAATATATTACGCTTATAACTACCTTAGTACTATAAAGATAGATCCTACTATATACTCCTAGTTTAGAAAGGCTTATAGACCTCTAGTTCTATCTAACTCCTTAAAACTATATAAGTTTATTTATAGCTTATTATTAAGGTTTTCTTATAATAGAGAGGCTTTACTTAATTAGATACTATTACTTGATGACTAAGATATATAGTAGCGAAAAGGATCCGTGGTTTTAAATATGTTTAGATAATAATAAGATTTTAATATATTAGTAATAATTAATAAGGAAATACGTATATATTGCTATTATTAGCGTCCAATTAACAAACAGCTAAATTATAGCTAGTTAAGAATAATAGTTTATGGTCTTTACTAGTAGCTAATAAAATAAGATCCTTAGTACTACCGTTTTTATTATACTCTTAGGTCTAATAGCTAGTAGTAACTTATCTTCTACCCTTATTATATAAAATTCGCGGTTAAGAGAGACTTTATAGCTTTCCGCTATATTAAAGTTAATATTCCTTCTCTTTTAGAGAGCGGATATGGTACTAATATAATCTAAAGGAGCGTTTCTCTAAGTAATAAGATTAAGGATAACTATATAATTATCCTACCTAGTATATATTATTACTTATAATTATAGTAAGTAGATTTTAAAGCGCGATATAACGGAACCTTGTAGTAGGAACTACGGTAGGTCCTATTATTAGGCTGGGTATATAGGTAAGAATAAATCAACAACGTAATAATAACTGGTGGAGTGGTTGCCCAATAGATTAACTCCAATTATATTCTAAGATTTACTATAAGGAGAAAACTATCTACGGTAGAGACTAAGGTCCTTTAAATATATAACCATACTCCTAAGAAATCCTCTCTTATACGTAAGGTACGTGTTATATGTGTTATATATAAGCGTACACTGCGTACACTTTGTATACTATATATAACATTATATAACTCGCTTACCATTCCTTATTACATGGTTCCACTAGATCCATTCTAGACCGTACCTATATTAACTAACTAGCTTCCTGCAACTCTTCCCTAAGTAGTTATAATATTGTACTTAAAGCGTCCGTAATACTATCTCCCTCCTCTTTATCTTCGTCCTTAAAGATTCCTAATATCTCCAAGTTGTTTACTAGAGGTGTAATATCCGTTTAATTAGTCTGGTTAATATCCTTGCTTATTATACCTAAAGCTTCTTCTTCTTTATAAGCGTAACGTTATGCTTGCACTATGGCTGCTATACTGTTACTTAGTGAGATAATGTCGTCTCTGTATTCTCGTTGTGCAAAAGCGGGGTTGGTATATATTGTAATAATATGTCCTTTATCTTAATAATTTTTGTCTTGCTTAGAGTGCACTAAAGCAAATGTTTAATTATTCTGCGATATTTGCTCTATCTCTAACGCTAAGTATACGCGTCCTATAACTCTTAACAGTCTTTAAGTTCCCTAAGTAACTTGTTATAGGGTCTTGTGTTTAATCTACTACTATAAAGCTTAAGTCTAAGTTGGCCGCCGTACGCGCCAAACTCTACCGTTCTGCTGAAGAGACCGCTTGGGCCCTTAAGGCTTAACGTCGCTCCTTTAAGTTTTAGTAGGTTACGTTCGCTTAGTTAACCTATTTTAAGAAGGTTTATAAGAAGGTTTATTTTAAGGAGTGGAAACTTATTTAACAGGGTCTTAACAAGCTAGGTAATAAAAAAATTGGCTCTCCTCCTATAAAGGAAACAACTCTAAGTAGCTCAGTAATTGCTCCTCTTGGGTCCCCCTTAGGTAACTTATTCTTTGGCGATTCTTTTTTAATTCTCCCTAACCTGCTTTCTTTTAATACTCCTTTACCTTTCCTATAGCGTTCTCTAGGTTGCTTAGTGGCTCCTAGGTAGTCTCACTATAGCCTATCCACTTTACTTTATACTACGTTTTATTATCTACGTCCTTGTGACTAATAATCTTTAAAACTTGCTATTTGTCTTTCTCTTATCCTCTATATATATCTGCCTTGTAAACTAGTAGCTTGACATTCCCGTATACTGGCTCTAGCATTGCGATATGTTATATAGGGTAGATCTTTATTTTAGCTGGTAGGTTTAACTTATATATAACTAATAAAATTCTTTACGCAATTTTGAAAGGTCCTAGTCTAATATAGTCCAACTTTTTACTTGGTCGTCGACTCTTGAAATTTTTGTGTAGTAGCTATACTTTATCTCCCTCCTTAAGATCTGGTCCCTTAGATCTCTTAGTATTATAGTACCTTTTTATTTGTTCTTATACTAGTTTAGCTATTTTCTTAAGGTTTTTATAAAGATTTATTAACGTCTCCATTTTTTATTTAGCTGTGCTACTTGTCTTTTTTGCTTAATGTGGTGATAACGACGTTCTTAGTTTATATCCGTAATTCGCCTTAAATAGTAATGTCCCCATTCCTTCTTATGGTATTATATTATATATAAACTATGTAACTGGTAATAACAATACCTAATTATTTTATACGTAATTAATATAGTGCCTTAGATACTGTTCTAGTGTCTAATTTAGTCTTTCTGTTTGTCCATCCATCTGCGGATAATACGCTATAGATATTGCTGCGCAAACCCCTTATTCTGCTAGAAATACTTCTTAAAATGCTACTATAAATCTTAGATCTCTGTCTAATATAATCTTGTTTAGTGCTCTGTGTCTTATAAATACTTCCTTTATATAGATTCTAGTAATATCTTCTACTGATATCTCTTTAGTGTATACTATAAAGTATCCTACTTTATTAGCTTATCTACTATTACTAAAATCGCGTTATAATCTTGTTCTGTAATAGGATCTCTTAACTTTAGTAACTTAATAATAAAGTCTTATAACACGACTTCCTATAGTCTTCCTAGTATTTCGACAGGTTATAGCCCTCTATACGGCTTATGCCTCGTCGGTTTATTCCTTTAGCAATCTAGATATTCCCTTATAACTTATCTTGCTAGCCCCCAGATTCCTTAAATAATATACTCCTTTTAAAGCCTTAATACTAGTCCTGTAGACCTATTATGTCCTTATATTATTCCCTTATAGAATTCTTTAATAAACTCTTCTGTAATAGACTTAGGTATATATGTTACTTCTCTATTTTTATATTACTCTAAGTTTGGATCCTCTGCTTATGCTTTTTAGATCTTCTATATCTAATTACTCTCTAGTAACTTATGGATCTGACTTTCCTTAGTTACTATAATCTTTGGATAATTATACCTAATTAATCCGTCTTAATTCTTTTGTAATAAAGCTCCTAATAGCTTTTCTTTACTTTATAGTTTAGCCTTTCTGCTTAAAGCGTCTGCTTGTGCATTGTCTGTACCCTTGGTATACTAAATTTCGAAATGGTATTCTATAAGCATTTCCGCCTATTTGACCTGTCTTTGGTTGAGTTCCTTTGTTATTAGGAATCCTATAAGGTTCTTATGGTCCGTTTTAACCACAAATAGTTTCTCTGTACCTTGTAAGAATGCTCTCTATTCTTTAAGTGCTGTAACTATACCTAACAACTCCTTATTGTAGATGTTATAGTTTAACTCTAGTGGTGTTATTTTCCAACTATAGTACGCTACTGGATGCTATGCGTCCTAATACTTCTATAGCAAATATGCTCCTAGTGCAAAGTCTAATATATTTATCTTAATAACTATTTCTAACTTTGGTTAATAGATCTTAAGAATTAGTTCTTAGGTAAATAACTCTTTAAGCTCCTAGAACAGCTCCTTCTATTTACTACCCTAAACCTATAGTTCCTCTCTCTTTGTTAGTCTTATAAATGGCTTAATACTTTTTAACTACTATGCTATAAACCTCCTATAGTAGTTATAAAACCCTAGAAATGATCTTAACTATATAACATTCTCTGGTTTTTGCCAACTTACTATAACTTTAACTTTCTTTAGGTCTATACTAATTTTTCCTAGTTTAATAATAAATCCTATAAAATTGGTTTTTCTTATAAAGAACTCGCATTTCTTAATTGCTACTAGCATCTATTCTTCCTATAGTCTCTTTAAGACCTATTTAATGTGTTCTCTATATTCTTCCTCACTCTCTAAGTAGATAATAATGTTGTTAAGGTATACTATAATAAACTTATCTAAGTGTTCTCCTAATACACTATTAATTCGCTTCTGGAACGTTGCTAGTACGTTTATAAGCCTAAATTATATAACTAATAGTTTATATAGTTCTTCCTTTAACCTAAAGGCTGCCTTTTATTTGTTGCCTTCCTTAATCCTAATCTAATAGTATACCCACCTTAGATCTATCTTTATAAAGATCTTTATATTGCCTATCCTATCTTAAATCTCGCTAATTAAGGGTAAAGAATATCTATCCTTCCTAGTAATACTATTTAATTATCTATAGTCTATACACATCCTAAGTTTTCCGTTTTTCTTTAGGATAAATAGTACTAGATATCCTACTAATAACTATAATGGTCTAATATATCCCTTACATAAGTTCTCCTGGATAAACTCTTTAAGCGCTACTAACTCTGTTTCAGTAAGCTTATAGATTAGAAAGAACTTTAAACTTATTCCCTCTTCTAATTCTATCTTATAGTCCTATACTGCATGCTTTAATAGCTTTTTACTTTCTAGTAACTATAACTTTTTACTATACTTATAGTATCTCTTTGGTATATAACTTAAGCCTTACTTAGTCTTTTTATACGTCGCTCTAACTTAGTACCATACCAACTTAGTTTACTGTTATACTTTACGCTATTAAGTATTCTTAATATTAACCTAACCTATAACCCAATTAATCTTTAGATTATACTTCTATAACTAAAGCATTCCTAGTATCGCCTTGTCCTATCCTAATAGTAGGATATTAAAAGATATTCTAACTGGTCTTCCTTTAATAGTTAACTAAATAGGTCCTATTTTAAGATTAATAATGCCTCCTCTATAGGCTATCTAATCTCCTAAAATTGTTATAAATAAATATAAGTGTTTCTTCTGTTTATATAGTAACCTTATCCTTTCTACTGCCTTTAGTAATATATGGTTTCTAGTTACTCTACTATCTACTAATGCTTTAAACTACTGATCTTGCCACTTAGCTTATAAATTTAGGTATTATCCTTAAATTCCTTTAAGGGTTTAAGGCTCTAATACTAGTTCCCTCTAGTCCTATATACCTCCCCTTTTCCTAACTATTGGCTGCTAAATCCTGCCTATACTTAGTCTAACCTTAGCTAATACTTAGTTTATTTCTTTTCCTCTATATACCATAGATAAGTGTTCTCTAGGCACTTCTACTACTATTATTTATCTAGGTATTCCTCCATAAGGAATCTTCCTAGTTAAAGTATTAAGTCCCCTTAACCTTATACTTCTACTGGGTGCTATCTATATATATACTTAGTATTCCTAAACTGCTTTTCCTCTAGTGCTTAATATATTTTTACTAGGTACTTCTAGTTCTTGTCTTTTAGTGCTCTATATATATTGCATATATTATCCACACAAGCTATCTATAATAGTGTATAATACGCTATATGTTTTAAGTTAACTCTTAGTTTATCTTTATTCTTAAGTTTAAACCTATACCTAGTTAACCTAACCACTGGTATCTCTACTATAGGTACTAAGATTTATCGCTTACTTCTCTAGTCCCTAGATTCTTCTTTTAGGTTCCTTAACATTATAATTAATGCTCCTTTAATATAACTTATACGTTTTTCTGTAATGGGTTAGTCTTAAACAACTTTTTTGTTTAGCCACATATAGAAATCTACCTATTTATTATTATGTTGTTGCCTATACTACTTTCCGTATAACTGGTTTAGTGTGTATAGTCTATCTATTAGAAAGTACCTTATTATTGCTATATTATAATATCCTTTAATATATCTTTCTTTAAACCTAGTTAGGATATCTAGATCCTCTTTTTGTTCCAGTTTATCTAACTATTTTACCCTAGGTGTCCCTATACTTAGCCTATTAGTAACTCTTTATACAGGTGCTCTGTCCCTTATATAACCTAGCATAGCTAACCTCTTATCTAGCTTTTACTCTTGCTATATAATAATTCTTATTCTAAACTTATCCATAGTTTCTTGTTTTCTGCGTCTTGCAGCTAGATCTTTATAGTCGTCTTGCTTTTTAATCCTAGTATTAACTGTTTAATCTTTAGGCTAAATACTACGTTTACCTAGAATTGCTAATGTTTTTATTTATTCCCTAAACTTATAGTTCTTAAACTTGCGTCCTATACTTATTTGTTTATTACTAAACTAAGTTACTACTCTTTCCTATTGGTTTTTGTCTGTTATAGGTCTTTAGGTATATTTTATCTTATCTTAAGAATCTTAAGCTTCTTACATCTCTTCTTAAGAATCTTAAGCCTATAGCCTTTTACCTTTATTAAGTAATAAGCTAGTACTAGCAGTTATCTACTTACTTAGTTTTTTCTAAACATTACTCCTATTATCTTATAAAGCGATGGAAATTATATCTAATAGTGTTATAATACTTATTACTAAACCTTATTCTATAATAGTCTTAGTCTTTACTTCTATTTCAACTTCTTTAAGGTTTATATACCCCTAGTAAACTACCTTTGTTGCCTTATTATTAGTAAATACTTCGCCTATATTAAATTTATTGTTTTTAATATCTGATCTATAAGCTAGTTCATTAGTTCCTCTAAATTTAAATAATAATAGCTCCTATAGCCAATAGCTTGCGCCGTACTTAGCGTCCTCATAAATTTAGTATACGTTGTTATAATAATACGCAAAACTGTTAATTAAACACTCTTTTATTCCTTATAGTGCACCGTTGTTCCTTTATATATACGTGCCATCTACTGGCCTAGTTCCCTTTACCATATAGTTACTTTAACCACCTCTATAGTCTCTGGCGAAATAACCTTATTTTCCGCAATTTATGCAAGCCCTATCTTTAAACTATTTTTCTTGCTATAGAGTCCGCCTAAACGTCTTCTACTGCTAAGATCCCTAGTTTGGCCTCTACTTTTAGGTCCTTTAATTACTTAATCCTTAACCTCTAGGTTTCCATAGTTTCTTTTCCCATCTTTAGGTTTCTTTAATACCGCTTAGGTCCATTAGTTCTGCGCCATTCTATAATTTTTAACTCTATGTTTGTCATTGCGTACTCTGCGCCTTATACAACTATAGAACTCTGTCTTGCCCTCTTTTAGCTTGTTCCCTTTAATAGATCCTATTATTAATTTTTATTAACTGGTCTATTAACTCTCTTAAAGTATCTGCATCTTCTATTAGGATAATTATGTCTTAGACTTTAGCCTTAAGTCCTTATTTATACTATACCATAAGCGCCCTATTATTCCACTTAACCTATATAGCTAGTGTTTAAAACTATGTTGTATATTTAATTACTAAAGTGTGTTATACTAAGTTCTAAAGCTTTTATTCCGCTGTGGTTATAGCCTCCAGGTCTCTAAATATCTGTATTAGTTATTCTATAAACCCATTCTAACTGGTAAATATATACCGTACGTCCTGGTTAGTAGTTGTTATACCATTAGCCTATATTTCTGTAAGATACGGTTTAAACCACTTAAGTACCCTCCCTGTCAGGAATAATCCTGCATAGGCTACTTAATCTAATAATATTGCTAACTTTACTCCTTCCTATATTACCTTAAAGTGCATCTACGTAAGAAATCCCTTAAGCTTTAACTTTTCTCCTAAAAACCATTTAATTAAAGGTAGCTTGATCTTTACTACTCTAATTCCATTAATATATTCTTTAAGTATCCTATTATTGTCTTATAAGTGATTAACTATTTCCTATAACTGACCTCGCGTAACCACTTAAGAATCCCTATTGTCTATACTAGTATTACCTGGCCCTAAGGTTGTAGCTGCCGTTAACGTTATTGCGACTAGTGCTTTAGGTGGCATATTATTTAATCTTGTTTAATACTGTAACCTTAGTAGTAAATATGTAACAGAACCTTATAGTAGGAACTACGGTGGGTCCTATTATTGGGCTAGGTATGTAGGTAAGAATAAATTAACAACGTAATAATAACTAGTGGAGTAATTGCCTAACAGATTAACTCCAATTATATTCTAAGATTTACTACAAGGAGAGAACTATCTACGGTAGGGACTAAGGTCCTTTAAATATACAACTGTACTCCTAAGAAATCCTCTCTTGTACGTAAGGTACGTGTTATACGTGTTATACGCGGGCGTACACTGCGTACACTTTGTACACTACGTATAACATTATATAACTCGCTTACTATTCCTCGTTATATAGTTCCACCGGATCCATTCTAGACTATGCCTGTATCAACTAACTAGCTTCCTACGACTCTTCCCTAAGTAGTTATAACATTGTACTTAAAGCGTCCGTAACACGCGAGGATTAACTAAGGGTAATAGATTTATATATAAGATCTTGGACTATAACTAAACTATTAAGGATATAGAGAAATATATAACCAACTAGATATATTACAGTACGAGCATAAGCGGTAATAATATATAGCGAAGTAGATATTAATAAGCTATATATATAAACTGCGTAATAAAGTTAAGATGTTGTGTAAGGAAAGAAAGTAAGGAAGTAGGAAGAAAAGGGTATATATATTATTAACTTAGTTGTTTAGTTAATACGTATATGGGGCAGAATAGGCTTTAGGTTATAGTCCTAGCAGATCTTAACAAAATTTAGTAAAACATAGTAAAGGATAGCAGATTGCTATAGATTGCTATTACGTAACAGCAAACTGCCTTAGATTGCCGTTATGTGCCTTAATTAACTAAGTTATTGATATAGAGGTTAAGACGGTAGAAATAGGTAAACGTATGCAAGGTGTTATAGGGTAGTTCTATAATAGTAACCCCCCCTTTAAACTCAAGCTTCTATAAAATAGAGCTATAGTAGTTCTGAGTAGAGTTTATGAAAGTCTTCTATAGCTTATATAAGTCCTATAGAGTTAATAGGTTCCTATAAGGGTTTAGTAAAGCCTTTCCACTTTATAAGGTATATATACTAACGTTTCTGTTTATTGTACTTAATGTTATTAATTCTTTTAATAAAGTACTTATCCTTACTATCCACCTTAACTAGTGGGGGAGGGTTCTAGATCTATCTAGGCAGGGCGTCTAATATAGGGGCAGTAGGGTAGAGGACTAACATATAGAATATAGGGTGGATTTTAACTGTATTAGGGAGTTTTAGTTAGTAAGTATAAGGAGAGACAACCTTTTCAACCTTATAAGGGCCGGCGTTCTTCCAATTAAGTTTCTTAGTAGGTTATTTTGTGTTTAGATTTCTTATATCTAGCTAGACAAAGTTACTAATTTAGTAAGCTAGTACTAGGATTTAGTTCTTATTTACTGCGGCTTTATAGACAGATTAGGCCTATATTATTTTATTAGTAAGGAATTCTTATAGTTTTTCCATCTTCTTTATAAATTTATTTGCCTTTATAACTTATAAGGCTTAATAAGCTAGGCGAGGAATATTACTAAAGGGTTTAAAACCTATTTGCGGATGCTGGCTGTAGTTGGCTAGGAATAGGAAGACCCTTATAGTTTCTAAGACGGAGTTATTTACGATAAACTTAGTAAATATAAGCTAGTCTATTTAGTCGTCCTATAAATATAATATGTATATCCAAATATACTGTTTCATTATAGCATTTATACATTCTATTTAACCATTTGTTTTTAAGTAGTATGCTATAAACAATAGTGCTTTAATATAGAGTTAAGTAGTTAGTTCTTTCCAGAATGCAGAGATAAACTGTCTGCCTCTATTAGAGATAATTATTTTAGGAAGTCTATAGAGTTTCTATATATAATCTAGGAATAGTTAGGTAATAGCAGGCGCTAATATATTAGGGTAGGCGATTAAGTATTTTATCTTAGATAGTCGGTCTATAACTACTATAATGTTTATGCAGCCTTTACTTATAGGGAGATTAACAATAAAGTTAATTAAGATGTCTTTCTATCTTTAGTCCGGAACAGGTAGTGGCTTTAAAAAGCTGTTATACGTCTTATATAAAGCTTTAGCTTATTAGCAGGTATAGTAGCTAGAGATATATCTTTATATTATATTATATATATTTAGCCAATAATATTCTTATTAGAGCAGTTCTAGGGTTTTTCCTTAGCCTAGGTAATTGGCTACTAGTAGGTTATATACATATTTAAGGAGCTTAAGCTTAAGTTTATTGTAGTTAGGTACAACTAGGCGGTTCCTATAGTATAAGCAGTCTCTATAAGCTTTATATTTACTTAGAGAAATCCTTTTAAAGCGTCTAATGCTATTTTAGATTAGCTTAAGCATCTCTTAGATAAACTTATTATTTAGGTATTTATTAACTATTATCTATTTAATTAATTAATCAGTTATTTAAAGGATATATATTATAACGTCTTTAATAGAAGGGTTAAATAGCTTAGGGCGAAGCAGAGTTTAATTATAGTAGGTATATGCTTTTTCCTATACTAGTATGTCTTATAAACATTAGGTTATAGTATTAGGTTTTTAACCTTAAACGCCTAGACAGTATGTAATTAAAAATTAGAAATAGGATAGATATTCTAACTAGCAGGCTTAATAATAACTTAGCTGTTTTATAGTTGTGAAATACTATAAATTCTTATAGTTGCTAAGGACCTTAATTAGAAATCCGGCGCCTTCTAGTTTAGGTCGCTATTATTTAAAACATCTAATAATGGCCAATAATTCCTTATTATAGATCTTATAGTTATATTTAGCTAAACTTAGTTATTTTAAGAAGTACACTATAGGGTACAGTACTCCTTCCTTATTATACTAAGATAGGATGCCTCTAGTAACGTAGTTAGATAAATTAGCTTCTATAACACTCTTTTAGTTTAGATTAAAGTGTTAGAGTATAGGTATAGTAGTAAACATAACTTTTAGATAGGCAAAGGCCTTCTTACATTCCTTATTAAAGATAAAGGCTTTATCCTTTTAGGTTAGAGCTATAAGGGGTAAAACTAGAGCGGAGAAGTTGTTAATAAATTATTAGTAGAAGTTAGTAAATCTTATAAAGGCTCTTACGTCCTTAACGTTCTTAGGTTCTTGCCAGTTTATAATTACTTTAATCTTCTTTAGGTCCATTTATATACCATCTATAGAAATAATAAGTTTAAGGTATAGGACTTCTGTTTTATGGAACTTGTATTTATCTATATCTAACTATAGGCTAGCTCTACGCAGAGCTTTTAGGATAAGATTAACGTGTTTCTTATATTTAGTTAGGTTATTACTATATACTAAGATGTTGATAATATAAGCAGTATAGAAAATATCCAGGTAAGGTTATAGGGTATTATTTACAAAGTGCTAAAATAAACTTAGGGCATTTATAAGGCTAAATAGTATTACTAAGTATTTAAATAGTCTATACCTAGTGCGGAATACGGTAAGCTATTTATCTCCTTTTATAATATAAAGGCGGTTAAATCCATAGATAAGGTTAAGTTTTATATAGTAGCAAGCTTTATTTAATTAATTTAATATCTCTTAAATTAAACAGAGTAGGTACTGATTCTTAATAGTAATAGCGTTAAAAGCTTGGTAGTCTATATGAAAGCGCAGACCGCCGCTAGGTTTCTTAATAAAGATTATAAGTATAGCTATAGGTAAAGAGCTTACCCTAATAAATCCTTTACTAAGGTGTTTGTTTAAGTACTTCTGTAGTACTTAGAGTTTGTTTTAGGACATTCTATATAGTAGTCCAAATCCTAGCTGTTTTCCTTCTTTAAGTATAAATTTATGATTATATAGTTGGTGCTTTACTAACTTATTAGCTTCCTTTTATAAGAATACCTCTAGGTGTTTACGGTGGCATACTGGTACTTTTATGGCAGGGTTAGTGTGCTTCTTTAGTGCTAGGGCCTTTTTAATATCGGCCATTATAACAGCAAAGATTGTATATTTAGGTTTCCTAGCAAGTTGTGCTAATATGGTAGCTCTAATTATATAGATATCTAAGGTATTAAGCGAGCTTAGATCGTCCTTAGTTTCTTATTTAGGTTTAGGTTCAGTATTAGGCACGAAGTTAGTGTTAGATTTAGGTTTAGGTTCTTTAAGTATCCTTTTTATAGTAAAATACTAGTTCTTCTAGTATTTTTATATATTAAGCTTAAGCTTCTACTTAGTTTAGGGTACAGCAGTTAGAGTCGGTTTATATAGTTATATATTATTTTTAGGTTCTTAGTAAACATTAGTGGAAATCTTATATTAGTGGAATTTAGTAGAATTCTTAGGTAGATGGAATTGGGTGGACTTTTTAGGTATAGGGTAGACGTCAGTGGAAATTTTAGACTGGTGGATTCTAGTGGATTTTTTAAATTTTAGTTTAGAGTCTAAGCAGTGGGTTATAAGGCACTTCTGCTTGCAATAGGGGGCAGTAAATAGAAGCTTAAGGTTGTCCTAATTAATGGTTACCTTATATAGCTTTATTTAGGGTTATCTAAGGATTACTAGGTAACCTAGGGTAGTTATAAAGAGCTTAATAAATTTTTTATAGTTTAGGTATTAGAGTCCTAAGGCCGCTATATAAGTAATATGGCCCAAGATAGTACGTTTGCCATTAAATCTAAATACGTTAATATACCGGTTAAGGGGTATTAGGGTAAACCTATTATCTTACACAAAGATCTTATTAATAAATCCTATACCGCTAGCACCTATATTAATTAGGACTTAAGCGTTAGCCTATTAACCTTTCTACTAAAGATGGTAGTTAACGGTTATACTACAATCCTAAGAGTTAGGGTTTGTAATATCTAATATATTTAACAAGATCTTATAATATAACTATTCTAAAAAGCAACTTAACTCTAAAACGTACCTTTTAGTAGTAAGTAAAAAGGGGTTCCTATAGAACTGTAACGGCTCGCACAAATGCCTCTAAACTAAAGCTTGTGGATTGCTATCTAATAAAGATACTAAGCTAAGGAGAAGAAAAGAAGGGGGTCGCCAGGACTATAGTAAACATATATAAAAGGGCAGCCGCCAAGGCGCTAGCGGTAAGCAAGCCAATCGTAGGTTAGCAGAATATGGCAGCAGCATGGCAGAATTTGGCAGGTGACGCGCTCTAGCACCATTACATCACCCCCCCCTCCTAAAAAAGCCTGCCCTCAGGCGTTGTCCAAGCTCTCTATTATTATCTAAATTGTCGTAATTATCTAACCCTTCTTCCTAGCATTTAATCCAGTTGTCTAATTTACATAGTGGTCTAGGGAGGTTAGGGTGGGCTAGGTAGAAGTCCTATAACTTATAGGAGGAGTACTTAAAATCAGATGCCGGGTACCACTCTAGGTAATTGTCATGGCCTACCCAGCTTGCACGGTATTTTAAGACATTACAGACCTTTTTTACTGCTAGAATTTCTTTAACTTTCCATTCTTCGTCCTTAGCAATCTGGATTAGCAGTAGGGGGTCGTTATACTGTCCAGGTAGTGGATTATCTGCAGCCTTTTATAGCCGGTCCAGAGAGAAGACAGGGTGGATCCTTATTAATTCTAGTAGCTTAACCTTAAAAGAGTGTTCTACCTTTTAAAGAGTCTTGTATAGGCTAGCCATTTAGTAGTCTAACTTGCGGCTCAGCCTCTAGGTTTTCTAGTTCTTTATTAACACCCATACCTTATCTCCTACTTAGAAGTCTTCTTTGCGACAATATTAGTTTATATCAGACTCCTTTTTTTTCTTATACCTTTCTTATAATTATTTAAGCAGTCTCCTAGGCTCTATACATTCTCTTAGCAAATGCCCGGGCCTCTTTATAGCTAAGGCGTTTATGGGCCATAGTGGGTTCAGTAGGCCTATCCCAATCAAAGGACATTCGTGGTGCATACCTATAGAGCAGTTTAAATAGGGACATCCCTATACTGTCGTAGGGGAGTATAAGCTACGCGTAGTCCATTATAGGCAGTAATTCCAACCAGTTGTCCTAATAGTAGTCTATAAAGGGCCGTAGTTACTGGTTAAGGTACTAGTTTATAATCTTAGTTTGGCCATTAGTCTAAGGGTGAAATATAGTAGAGAGCTTAATCTTAATCCTAAGGATACGGTAGAGTTTATTCCAGAAATCCAATATAAACTAGGGGCTATGGTTAGAGACAATTAATTCAGGGGCACCGTAGAATTAATAGATATTATTAACGTAGAGGTAGGCCATATCCTTTGCAGTTATGGTCTTAAAACAAGGGAGGGAGACGGATTGCTTATATAGTCGGTTAACCACTACAAAGGCTGCATTATGGCCATGGGCGTCCTTTAGAAATGACTTAAAGTCCATAGTAATATATTGCCAAGGGCGTTCTAGAACTAGTAGCGGTTATAGCCACCTAGGAGTTCAATCTCTAGGGGCATTTACGCGTTTATAGGCGTAGCAGTTTCTAACAAATCAATCTATATTAGATAGAAGTCCTCACCAGTAGTAATAGGGCGCTAGTAGTCGGTGGGTCTTATTATAACCAGGGTATACTATAGAGACTTAACAGTAGGCTTTACAGATTAACTCTGTCCTTAGGTTATCAACATCTAGAACTATAAGCCGTTCTTAGTATAGAAGCAGTCCTTCTTCCATTTCCAAATTAGGGTCCTCTTTTGCGGCTTAGTCGCGGAGGACTTTCAGGGAGTTAGCTGTATGGTTCACAGTTAGGATGCAGTTAACTAGCCCTATTAGTTCATCCAAGACTGCTCCCTCTAAGGGTGCTAGCTTATTCTGTTTGGAGTCTAGTTCTTTAAGAATTTATGGGTTAAGCTGTTTGGGATAAAGAAGGGCGCGCGTCCAGTATTAGGTCTTTAGCTTATCCTAGGGTCCTATATCTTATTCCCTTTGGGTTAGTACATCAGCTTTAGTATTTTGCTTGCCAGAATGATATATAATTATAAAGAAGAATTTAGAGAGTATTTTAGCCCAGTAGGCTTATTATCCAGTAAGCTGCTTTATAGTTATAAAGTACTCTAGGGCTTTATAATCCATATATATCTTAATCCAGGAGTTTATGCCTTTAAGCTCTACGCACCATTAGGATAGCAATTGGATAATAGCTAGCATTTCTTTATTATATACTTTATAGTTATACTCAGCTAGGTCTATTGTTTTTAAGAAAAAGGTAATAGGGTACCATTCACTATCTAGATATAACTGTAATAGGATTCCCGCTATAACTCTATTAGAAGCGTCCATCTCTAGCATTAATTTAAGGTCTGGGTTATAGTAATAAAGAATTAGAAAAGAAATAAGCCGATATTTTAACTCTCCAAAGGCTTCTATATAGTTATTATTAAAGATAAAAAACATGTCTTTCCGGGTAAGTTATATAAGAGGCATTGCTATAACTCTATAGTTACGGATAAATTAGCAGTAGAAATTACAAAAACCTAGAAAGGACTAGATCCCCTTTATAGTATAAAGGGGCTTCCAGTTGCGGATTATATCAACCTTCTTAGAGTTAACTTCAATCCTATCCATACTCACTATAAACCCAAGGTACTTTATGCATTTTACCCTAAATTTATATTTATTAATATTAACTTATAAGCCTACATTTCGTAATCTCTCTAGGACCTTCTTAATATAAACTTGGTGCTTAAGTTCGTTGTCTAAGTATATAAGAATGTTGTCTAGGTATGCTATATAGAATTTGTTAAGGTAATTAAAAAGAACGTTATTTATATACCTTTAGTACATAGCCAGTCTATTTATTAGTCTAAAAGGAAGAACTTTATATTTATAGGACCCGTAATAGGTACGGAACGTTATTAAATCTTTAGATATAGGGTTTATCCTAATTCGGTGGAAAGCTTAGCGGATATTAAGTTTAGTAAAGATCTTTACCCAGCTTAGACGTGCAAGGGTTTCGTTAATTAAAGGAATAGGATACTAATCCTTTTAAGTAATAGCATTTAGCTTCTAATAGTCAATACAAAAACAAAGGCCTCTACTAGGCTTTTTTATAAATAGGATAGGGGAAGCAAAAGGGGCTTAACTTGGCTTAATAAACCCTTTATTAAGGTTATCAATTAAGTACTACTTTATTGCTTTTAGCTTGTCCGTTAATTATTAGTAGAGGGAGCTATAGCCTAGCAAGTTATTGGCTTCCAATTAAATCTTATAATCATATATCCAGTAAGGGGGTAACTTGTCTAAAGCCGCCCTTAAAAATGCGTCCTTGTACTTAACATAGACAGTAGGAAGAAGACATTTAACTAGTTCCTTATTAGTTTCCTTAATTAGCTTTTCTTCCCTCTTATTAATAATCTAGTTAATCTTATATAGGCTTATTGTAAAGACCTTATTATCCTTCTAGTATATATTAAAGTGGAACGCTATAGCGCTAATTACAGTAATATCTACTATATGGGGGTTATATAACAATGGGGGCGTTCGTAACCTTAGGGCCCTCTAGGGTATTAGCGTTATTATTACTCCTTTTAACTCCTATTATATCTTTTAGAGGTCATCCTTTATATCTTATTAGTACGTTCTTTTCTATACCAGTTAAATCTACGCGATTTAGACATCGTCCATATTACTATCTATCCCGCTTCTGTATATAAAGTCCTCCTTAAATATAGCGCTTTAGGAGAGTATCTTTATTAGTACAGAGTTCTTTCCAGCTTTACGGCGGGCGTCTTCTTAGGCGAAAGCTAGGTTACGGGCCCAGACATCCTGCTGGTATATAGGGTTAGACTTCACAGCTAGTGTCTTATGGTTAGTTTGGATTTCTCTAACAAAAGAGGGTAATTTTGGTCTATCCTCTAGCCAGACAAGCTGTCTTTGTTATATATTTAGCCAAATATTAAAATAGGATATCTATTTTCAGCTAAGGATTATATCATAGGACCCTAGGTCTAAGATGCAAAAGGGGATACCATATTAATATTGTCCATTAAGGGAGATATATAACTTTAGGACATAGGTAACCGGCTTACTGGCTTAGCCGTTATAGCCTTTTACCTAGATAGGCTTCTCTAGTAGGGTGGCTTTTACATTTAGAAACTTGGCAACGTCAATTATATAGGCAGTATTTATAAAAGCAAAGCCATTTACTCTAGTGTTAATAAGGGTAGTTAAGTTAACTCCATATCCATTTTAAGATACTATACATGGAACCGTAAAGTATTTTCCACCTATTAACTAACTTAGATTAATCTCTTTAAGATCAATAGGATACCCTAGGGAGGAGTCTTTCCCTAGGGTTCTTCTTTTCCTAACTCATCGGACGTTTCTCCTTCCTCTATCTCCTTAATATCCTTTAGTTCTGGGCAAGATAAGGTAAAGTAACCCTCCTTATCGCAGTTATAGCAAGTGGCTATGGCAGGGTTAATTGGGGTATTATAATAAGTACTAGTTAAGGTTATAGTACGTAGCTAGTCGGGCAAGGCTCGCCGGTGCATAGTTATAGCCGCTTTTAGTATAGCAGCGGTCGTGGCTTGTCTTCCTACTCTAGCTCCTATAGGGGTGGCGGATAAGCTTCAATCGCTATAGGGTCGCTTCTACCGATCTAGGCGGGCGTTAATCCGCTTTAGCTCTAAGTCCAATAATAGGCAATAAGCTGTAAGTCTTTTATAGGTTAGTAGGTTATCTAAAGTTACAGCAATCTTCTCTTATAGCCTAATTATTAGTTTATTATAAAGGTCTAATTAGTAGTTTTTAAGGAGAACCTAGCCTTCTCCTGCAAGGTGTAAGAATTAAGTCTAGAATTTAGCAAAGGGTTAGTTTGGCTTCATTATTAGGCGGTTATAGTTATACTAAGTGTCCCATACTTTGTTTGGGTTAACATAGATAGCCGCTAGGTACTATAGCATCTTATTAATAGATACAAATTGGACAGGAGAGTTATCTTCAAACTTAGCTTAAAGGTAACGTTGGGCGTCCCCCATAGTTCGGCCAAAGAGGTAAAGCATTTTGGCCTCTTTAAAGGGAAAATAGTTATAGTTAATTTAGAGTTTTCCTCATACTTAAATCCTCTAGTTCTCAAAGGTAGGGTCTATCCTATTGGACAGTAGTTAAGGGTTAGGAAGCTTAACGGATTTTAATTACTTCGTTATTATATCCATACTCCCTAGTATATTATATTTAGTTGAGCAAATGGGTTAACTAAGGCTTTATAAAGGGGAGGCTAGGCTGCTTTGTAAGGCAGCAAGGCTTTCCAGGATCTCCTTTAGAGTCTCTTATATACTTTAGGCTTAAAGATAATCAACTTTCTAATTAGCCGCAAGGGCGCGAATCTGTTCGCATATATCTGTAATATTATTATTATCTTTAATTTCTGATCCTAACTAGATCTCGTGTTCCTCTTAGGTAAAGGCAGGTCTTTTAGATGAGCTCGCTTTAGGTGCTATTATTGGCTTCCTAAGGTTCATCGGAATCGTGCGCTTTAGTTTTAATTCTAGGGGTATAGGTCCAGTCCTGCCTAGCTTATAAAGTAGGATATTATTAAGGCCTTCCCAGGTAGTATAAAGTTGTTCTAGTATTTAAGTATAGCGCATTAACGCGTTGTTGCAGACAAAGTTTTTTTTAAGATATGGGGATATTATTAAGGCCTTCCTAGGCAGTGTATGGAGAGCTTAGTATAATGTGACGGCTCGTATAAATGCCTCTAAACTAAAGCTTGTGGATTGCTATCTAATAAAGATACTAAGCTAAGGAGAAGAAAAGAAGGGGGTTGCTAGGACCATAGTAAACATATATAAAAGGGCAGCCGCCAAGGCGCTAGCGGTAAGCGAGCCAATTGTAGGTTGGCAGAATATGGCAGCAGCATGGCAGAATTTGGCAGGTAACGCGCTCTAGCACCGTCACAAGAACGTTAGTTATAACTTTATCCTTATTAATGGTGCTTATTAAATACGGGACTAGAGCTAGGTAAAGATTAGGGATAGTAACTGGAGGATTAATGCGGTAAATAGTTATTAGTATTAGCCGTTTATAAATTGTGTTAGGGTATAGGGACAGAGTAGTATTTTAAGATATAATCCTTACTTCCGCATTTAAAGCAAAGGCCTAGCTTAATGCGTTATTCTTATTTAGGGGACCCTAGTAGAGCGTATTCTAGGGTCCCTATATTAATATCTATAGCATTAGGATGCCTAGGCTAAGATAATAACTTAATAAACATTTATAGAGTTATTGTATTATATTAAGGAGTAGACTTTAGTATTAGGCGTAGTATATTATTATATTATTTATTAATAACGTTTATGTAGGCGTTAAGGGCTCCTAGTAGGTCTATACCTATTAGGGAGGTTTTTAGTTTAGGGCTTAGGGACTTAATAAGGCTGTTAACTAGTATGGAGTTATTCTAGCCTATTTTCTTTATATAACGGTTAAATTTAGAGAAGTATACTAGGAAGCTTTTCGCTCTTTAAATTATATAGTTTATCTTCCTCTAGGCAGTAGCTTGGCGGTTTAGGTTACTATATATAGCTTTAAGTAGTACAACTAGACTTTATACTAAGTTTAGTTAAAGGGGTTTAATAAGGTTAGCTACGTCTTCTTCTAGTTAACTTAGGGTGTAGCAGAGTTGGTTAGCTTTAGTTAGGTAGCAGTTAGTATTACTAGTTAGCTTATTTTTAAGCTAGCTTAAAAATAATTAGAGTTCTTATTATTTACTAGTAAATATTAGAGGGTCTAGTAATTGTTTAAATCGTTATAGTATAGTAGTCAGTTTAGGGTAAATAGTTACTGTATGTTTGGGACTCTTATCTCACATATTCGTCTCTAGAAAGGGCGTTCGGTCTTAGGGCCCTAGTATAGGCATCTTAAGGGTGCGGACTTCTTCTTAGAGGTCCTTAATTATTTACAGATGTTATGTCTCTTATTTGGCTTATTATTAAGTTAAAGTGGCTTAGTTTTATGCAAGGGCGTTTATCCTTTAACACGTTAGTTTGAGTCCATCTGTTATCGATAAGGACTAGCCAATTAAATCAACCGAATCAAACCTTCGTGCTCAGAAATATGAGGTTAGTGATATTTGCGGAATCTTATATAAAACGATCTATATAGTTTATTCCTTAGAGTTTAGTCGCTTAATATAAGGTAACCAACACTCGTCCTTTCTGCAGAACGGAATCTAATATATTTTACACCCAAAATGTGTCCGGCGCTTGCGCAGTCTGTATAGGTGCACGCGTAGTCAAGAGTCTGGTGTTTTGGTGTTCCACGCACGAACCAGATTCTAGATGGACGCTGACGTATTAAGGGATAAAGGACTTCTAAATCTTTGCTAATTGTTCTTAGAGTGCGGATATAATGCTAGCGGCTGTTACAGGGGCTTTAGGGTTGTTTTATATTTTGGAGGGTAGTATATAAGGTTAATATAACGTAGTATCACAGTGCGAGTATAAGCGGTAATAATATATAGCGAAGTAGATATTAATAAGCTATGTATATAAACTGCGTAATAAAGTTAAGACGTTGCGTAAGGAAAGAAAGTAAGGAAGTGGGAAGAAAAGGGTATATATATTGTTAACTTAGTTGCTTAGTTAATACGTATACGGGGCAGAATAGGCTTTGGGTTATAGTCCTAGCAGATCTTAGCAGAATTCGGCAGAACACGGTAGAGGACAGCAGATTGCCATAGATTGCCGTCACGTGATGGCAAACTGCCTTAGATTGCCGTTACGTGCCTTGATCAACTAAGTTATTAATATAGAGGTCGAGACGGTGGAAACAGGTGGACGTGTGCGAGGTATCACGGGGTGGTTCCGTGACAAGGTAGCTTAACCGTATAAGAAAAGAGATATACGTATAACTACACCTTACCTTCCTTATAGGGTGAAAGGACTTTTAACTAGGACCTAGCAAATAATACTACTATAGTTTGTTGGTATTTAGGATAATTATAATAACTTAGAAGTTACTAAGGGAGGGACTTAGGTAGAATTAGTAGATACTTACTAAGACTTAAAAGCGCCGCTCCGTATGCTATTTAGATATATTAATCTCTACATCGCAATTCCGTATCGCTTCCCTATAGTAGTTAAGCTTATAGCTACTAGTGCCTTATCTAACGCCCTTCTAGGTAAACAATAATAGGATTCTCTAGCAGTACTTTAAGATTACGATCTTTTTCTTACTAGTAATAGGAACAAAGTTATAAAATAGATATATTCCTACCGTCTTAAGGCTGTTAAGAACTATAAGGATACGTTTTAGCTTATATATATAACTAAATTAGAGCGCTTTACATCAGGAATATGTTTATGCCTCCTAATAGTGCTAACAGGTTCCTAACAGCTCCTGTCAGGGCTGTCAGGACCTCCAGGACCTCCAGGAGACACTCACACTCGGCTTCCTATCAGGAACCTGTCAGGAGGTCGCCCGGACCACTAGGACCTCTAGGAACCTCCAGGACCTCCAGAACCTCCAGGACCATCAGGACCATCAGGACCATCAGGACAATTAGGACAATCAGGACAATAATTTAAAAATTAAATTTAAAAATAAGGTATATTAATGCTCTCGTATTCACAGCTAGCTAATAAATATAAAAACCAGTTTAATTTTAGACTCTATTCTATATACAGGATACTTTAAGGAATCTAAATAATCCAAATCCTTCCTGCCTACCACCTGTGTGTGTCTGCGATCGAGGGGGAAGTCTCTCGCAGAGGCTACAAATCGTCTATTGGCGGTGTTCCCAATGATCCGCCGGCCGTGTACTGATTTCCTAACTAGGTCTAGTACCTGCCTGCCTGCCTGCCTACTATAGTAGATCCTTTTAATAAGATAATACTACCTAGCAGTAACTAAGGCGCCTTAGCTTTACTACTACCCCTAAAAACTCTATAAGAGGGTCTTGGGAATCTCCTCTTAGAAAGCCTTATATATATATATTAATTAGACTCTATATTACTTCTAAATTAAGCCCAACTTAAGTAGGGCGCCTCGGTTACTGCAATAGATCCTCTTAGTAAGATAATATTACTTAGTAGTAACTAAGGCGCATTAGCCTTACTACTACCTTTAAATTAAGCAAAAGCTCTATAGAGGGGGGAGTCAGGGGGTCTCCCTCTGGAAAACTTTATATCTATATCTATATTAATATATTAATTAAACTCTATATATAAGGCTCTAAGTTAAAGCTTTAAAACTCGGGTCAAAGTTTACGTAGGGTAACCTAACGTTCCGCATATTATGAATAAGCATATCGCGATAACGCAATAAATAACGTTATCGTTGGGACTACTAGCTCTCGTAGCACCCCATAGGGCGATCACCAAGAAACAGTCCAGTAGATGGGATCATCATCATCCAACTACCCGCTATAGAGTATTTGAGGGGGTAATCGGAATGGCTCGTGCAGAGGCTTCACCGCCATGCTCTGATTGGCCAGAATAATTATTTCTGCCGCCCACACCAAAATATTGACCGATTCGAATGCTCACACCTCTCTTACGGCCTAATACATCACCTTACTATGCCCCCTAGGAGCCAAGAACCTCCAAAAGAGCAGAGAATACAAGAGGCAATTGCTGCTTACAACTCTAAGCACTTCCGTACCCCTTCTGCATCTGTAAATGCCCATGGGATCCGACCTAAGACCATTCTCAATTGTATAGCTGGAAAGACATCTTCCTATTAGCAAGCGCATTAATTCCAGCAGAAATTAAGCCCAGAGTCTGAGTCCACAATTAAAAGATATTATATATTCCTCTTAGAGCATCGCTTTCCTTTTAAGAAGGCCCAGATCCGTAAGATTGCACTTAGTGTATATAAACGGCAGCTTTGCGATGCCGGCCAGGATAATAGCCAGGCAATCCTCGGTGTTAGATAGGTGGATTTATACTTAAAACGCCACCAATCCTTTTAAGTTTAATACGCTTGGTATCTTAAAATAGAGAGATCTACTGCAGATAATAATCTGCCAGCATATATAAGGTTCTTTAATGAGTTAAAGGCTACCTATATAAAATATCATATAGAGGCACCTGATTGCTAGAATATGGATAAAATAGGATATTAAATAGGGTACGCCTATACCTCCAAGAAAGTTATTCTGCGTGGTTCCTCTATACAACCTATTACGCTAGGTAATTAAAAGTAGGTTAGCGAAATCGCATCTATTAATGCTATTAGTGGATTAATACCATCCTATTTTATCTTTAAAGGGAAGGTTATTATAACCTATATAGCCCAAAAAGCTCTTAGATTGGTGCTAGATTATAAAATAGCAGTTTCTAATAATAGTTAAAGCGACTAGAGCCACGTATCTAATTAAATAAGGCATTTTAATATATATTCCCGCCGAGAGGACTATTAGGAGGATATTTATAAGGAACAAGAGGCTACCAGTAAGCTATACGGCTGGAGGCTTCTTCTAATAGATAGCTATATATCGCACCTCTCCTTGGACTTTATCTAATACTATAAGGATATAAAGATAATTCCCTTCTGCCTACCTCTGCATTCTACACATAATCTCTAGCCTTTAGACTGGTGTCTCTTTAGCATGCTAAAAAAGGCCTATTTTAATAAGATTAATAAGTATATTTTAAAGGGAATTACTGGAATTATATATAGCTACTTCCTAAAAATATACGGGCAGATTTGAGAGAGAGTATATACTCTGTAATATATTAAAAAGTTATTTAAGGCCGCTGGAATCTATCTTATTAATGCTAAGAGAATATTAAGTAAACTACACAGTACTTAGGCTGCTAGGAGAGCTGCTACTCCTCCACTAAATTAAGCAGCCGCTCTATAGCTCCTTTTATTACTGATGTATCCTAGAACACCCTCTACAGAAAGCAACAGAATATGGTACTGAGCGACCATTTCTCACCCCTCTGCAACACCAGAAATTTGAGAGTTAGCCACTAGGAAGCTCCTGGCTACTATATAGGTCTAATTAGAAGAAATTAGGCTCCTTTAAGAGCGTAATAAGGAGCTGGCTACTACTGCTGTAAGGGCTAAGAAGAAGAGGTTAGCACGGAACTCAGTCCTTATAAAATCACACCATATTTCTACTGCTGAGATAAGACAAATTCTGGACACTAAGGCCGCCATAGAACTTTAGAAATAAAGGGCTAGGGAGCTCTGTTAGGCCTAAAAGCAGATTAAACAAGAGCTTAATAAGGCTGAGAAGGAGGCCTTAGGGAGGAGAAAGGCTGCTTATAGTAGTAGGGCTTAACTACGGAAGGTAAAGGACGAATCTATTAAGGAGATGAACGCATCTAAAAGGGCCTGCAAAGCGGTGGAGAAGAACCTAGATTTAGCTATTAGGAAGCACCTATAAAATCCTACTACAGCGTTAAACTAAGAGATTAAACGGCTTAAGCGTGCGTTAGCTAAGGCCTCTATTCTATTTACATTAAAGAAAGAGGCTGCAGATGAGGCTGCTGCTAAGTGGGAGGCTGCAGACGCTCTATTAGCTATGCTCCTCTCTCAGCCTTCGCAGGAGGAAATTAATGAGGATGAGCTAGATAAGGAGCAATATAATGAGGAATTAGAGCTTAATGAGTATATAGAGGATTTTGGGCCATTAGATAGCGTTGAGGGTGTAATTTAAGTAAATATAATGCTGCCTGATGGACGCGCAGTACAAAAAACGGGTGGAGGGGGCATTCTTGTGTATTCTAACCCGCTCTATGGCCTCCTAAGGCCTCAACACCATGCTAAAAGTCTCCTAAGCAAAAAGTGAATGCGATTGAATGCAATTAGTATACGATTTTCTATACAAACGGCATTCTCCGACATTTTTGATTTTCCTCTGCACGGGCCATTCCGATTACCCCGTCGATTCCGATTACCCCCTCAAATACTCTATAGCCCTTACAAAACGCGCCCATAATCTCTCAGACCCTCGGAGAGGAATCCACCTCGGCGCTCTGTAATTGGCCACTAAAGCTAGCGCAAGCGCTAACGCCTGTGGCATACATTAGGCTGCGGTGCCGGTCGCTAATTGGCTTAGGAGTTTGAAGGAGTCACAGCAGAGGTGTGGCGGTGCCAGCCGCTAATTGGCAGGAGGTGAGGTGGATTTTCTCTCCGAGGGTCTGAGTCAACTAAGATAAGCTTAAGTGGGTATTGGTTTAGGTCGCACGGGCGCGTTGAGGCTAGCTTCGACGAATATAGCTTAAGCAGCGATTCGTTGAGGCGCACCTCCGAGGTCTCGGTAGGCACGCGAGCCCACGCTAGCCGTCCAAAGCTCAAGAACACCAAAACCTCTTCACGGCATTGGTTGAACCCTTATGCAAAATACTAGTACACCGCCCATTGCAGAAGGATGGAGACTAGATGTCGTGGTGGATACTGCAAGACGTTCTAGAATCACACAGCCACCAGGTCCGTGAGGACTCCAGGAGCGGCGTCTCTTATTTATGATCTTGTAAGCATGACGCAGTGAGTTATTTACGTGAATATTTCCTATTAAGAGAGCATCGAAATTTAGGCTTCTAGGAATTAAATCTAATCAAACATAACTTCAAAGTAATGCCGCGGGACAAGCACTAGCTTCTTCCATCAGAATAGCTGAGTTATGCATGAGCGGGCAGCGCGCGCTTCGGGTACAACCAGTTTCCTAATCAGGCGAATGTTGATTATGAGCGGCCCAAAATTTAGGCACGTGCAGTGCCCCGCGCTCAACTCTCAAAACGCAGATTCCGTCAGTGGCGAAATACTGCAGGACCATCACTGCCGCTTGTCCCAGCACATACTCTTCTGATTGATATATACGCACCACAATCCTATTAGTACCTGTATAATACCTCTGCAAAGAAATCGCCATCAACTACGATTATACCCCGGATTCCGCACAGAAGCACTCGTGAGTCTATCTAATGCGCAAAAGGCCATCAAGCCCAACTCTCTATGCAACACTGATTCCTCTGAAGACAATGCCAAGCGAGACCTCTTCGTCCACAACCATTCAAGCAAGCGACCACGCTACTAAGTCGCAACCTTGGAAGGCTCACTGGCCCCCAAACACTGCAATTCAAGCTGGCGACTCTCATGGCTTCAAGAAAGGGGAGATTATCCGCCTGGAAGGAACTGCTAGTGCTCCACCAAAGCGAGTGGGGCAAAAGGGTCAATAGCCGATGGGAAGGAAGATAACTATATCGCAAATGGCGTGAACTGCTACTGGGGTATTTTCATAAATATTTCATGAAGTTTCAGGAGAGAACTAGAAGTTTTTGCACCGCGAAACTATTGTTTTAAATGGATTTGTGGATGTAAATATGCACAGTCACTAAATAAGCTTGCACACCTGGGATGTTCAGGATCATTTCCCTACACACTAAATCAACGCATATAAACGTAGGATAGAGGGGCCAAATTGTAGATATGTCATTTATGGGAATAATAGCATCAGTAATACACAAACGCCCTAGCTTCAATGCTCTCCCGCGGTTTCTCATCAACCCTGGCTTTCGGGTTGTAGAAGCTAGCGTGTGGTACGCCTTCCCGAATGAATCAGTAAATTTAATCCAGCTACTGCCCTTGGTAAAAGATCGCTCACCTATTGCATATCTCTCCTCCGTATCAGTTTGCCGGAAAATGATGACTTCTGAAGCCAGTTGATTGTTGAGGTAGTACCACCTGTGGTCAGGATTATAGTAGCACTGAAAGTTCTCGGTGAAGCCAGTTCTCGTTACGACATCTGAAGCAACGAAGTCCCGCTGTTTGTCGACAGTTTGCGCATCACAGAGAGCCAGTGGCCAGTCCGTCAATGGCCCGCGCAACGGCTTCCACAAACTTCCTGTCGGTCAGCTTGATCCATTTTAGAGTTGTGTTCTTGACATACTTGAGGCATTGCACACGACCATAATCTGCAGGGTCAATGTGGAGGACGAGCTCACTAGCCTCAAGTGCAGCCTCGGGAGTAAAATCTGTCTATTTTAGTTCTAGATTTAGAAAAGAGCAAAGCCCGCACCTGTGTGTACTATCGATGTTGGTAGCTGGTGCTCGTAGTCCTCTCCTGTTGATATGGGGAATCCAGGATAACGTTTCCGGATCTGTTTATAAGTTCAGTTTTTTGGGACACTGATTGATCGTGTTCATGCGCACAACATGTTCCAGTATCTCAACCTTCTTTGCCTGAAGGAGATCTTTTAGAAGATCTTTCAGCTGCTCGTAGTAAACATCCTTTACTTTCGAGCTATCATAGAATTCATTGAGTGACAATTTAGGCTCAAGCTTCGCGACAGTGAAGCCGTGGTTCTCTAAGGAGAACAACTGCTCCTGACCTCGAAAGTCATGGATACGAATGTCTTTTTGTGGCTTCGTTACGCAATTTGTACGCAGTAGGTCTTCGCCAGGGTCATAACGGAGCCTGTATGGCTTTTCTTCATCGTGCTTCTTGTCACGAACAAGATATGAAAGATTTGCTGAAGTATCGCATCGCGGCGCATCATTTGATTGGGAGATTTCCATGGAAGATTCCACTAGTTAGTGGCTAGCAACGGCGTTACGGCTTGATATCGTTGATGCCGGCGTGGACTGGAATGGAAGAGTACTCCCACTTACTCCGCTGCCGGATTCCTACAAACGCAATGAAGCTGGTTGATGACGGAGGCTTCGGCAAAGAATTTCAGGCGTTTTCTGCTGTTGTTAGGATCTAATAACAAGCGGGGTAACTAATGTCGCAGAGAGCGGCAGGTGAGCTGGAAACGACTACTCTTTTTTTTTAAAAAAAATCATACACCGTCTTAGCTGTCTACAAGACGCCATGCCGGGTCTTCTGTGTTACGGGGGTAATATCCTCGGTAAACACCCGCCTTGTGATTCCGTAAGGCCCTTATCCGCTTTTCTACCACGTGCTATATCCTTGGCACGGAAATCGCCTAAAGTTGTCCTACATGATAATACCATTATGTAAAGATGTTTCATCTAAAGAAAATCTTGCACGTCCAATGCGTTCTTACAGAAAGCCCGGACAATGATTGTTATACACAAGCAAGCCATCATTCTGATAATGCGTCGCGTCTACTAGTGCGAATTTGCGGGACAGACTCGACGGCCGAAAATGCGTATACAAAGCTAACACTTTATTCGATATCGTGGTAGGAAGGAGTCTTATAGAATCGCGCAATTTGCCACGACGCTGTATATGCTGTCGGCAAAATAATGGAAAATTAACAAAATACACTTAGAATGAGAAATATAGATTTGGGCAATACCATAAATTTGTTAAGTGCTGTTATATACTACGAGATATTATAGATTAGCTGGGAAATAGGAACGTTAATTAGCTTACAAGGCTAGAGAAATAAAAAGGCTTAAATTAGTTCACGATTTTCTTTTTAAATGGTTAGTCAAAAATTGATACTTTATAGTTATAATTAATATTCATTTTTGTAATTAAAATAAGCTCTCCTGGTCTAGTTGGTTTATAACGTCGGTCTCATAAGTTTGGCGGATCACTAAAAGCTACAGTTCTGATTAAATAATAGATATGATATGACTTCGAGCATCGAAGACATCCAAAGGTGGCCAGTGCGATTCTAGCGGAGAGCAAGTTCTGTTTTTAGACATGTTTTGATCCTTAATATATTTTTCTCGGAATTTAGGGGGTGTCGAACGGCCTAGAGCCTTTGATAGAGTTAGAGCTGGTAAAGGAGAATAATTGTAGAAGAAAATATCTATTATATACGGAGGTGCCTAAAAGTCTTTGCCGCCAAGCCGGCTTACCGCCAAGGCAGAAAATCAAGATTCTGCCGGCAGAATTCCACTACGTTATCAAGCGTTCTACCAAGGTTGTTTTCAGCAGCTTAATTCCGTAGCTTTAAGTTCTTTTAATATTCTAAATGGCTAAAAGATCTACTGCTAAACGTTCTATAGGCGGCTATAATTTAGCTACGAGGGCTTAAATTGTAGCTCTTAGAGCTTATGGAATCTCAGCTGGCGAAATCGCGCAGAAAACCAAATTTCCGAACGAACCATACGAGACATATCGCCGTGCAGTCGATCGAGGCTTTGACCCAAAATCTTCTCCTCCTCTCATCCTTAAGACCCACGTAGACGACGCTCCTCGCCTTAGCCGTCCATCCAAATAGACTGAAGATACCAAGAACGCAATACTAGAGAAGGCCCGCTGTGATAGATATAGCAGAGAGAAGACATGCGATTATATTGCTGCAGAGGTTGGAGGAGTTAGTGCTACAACTGTATGGCGAATACTCAGAGCCTCTGGATTAAAAAAGACTAAGCCTATACAAAAGCCTAGATCAACAGAGAAGATGAAGCTTAAGAGGCTTAAGTTCTATAGAGATCATGCTTATTAGAAGTTGGAAGATTAGAAGAATATTATCTAGTCAGACAAGACATCTACCATCTTAGGTTATCGCCACGGTAGATATTAAATTTGGCATACTGTAAATAAGCGTTTTGTTAAGAGCTGTATACGTAACCACTAGAAAGGCTACTCGGAGTTTATATTCTAGGGTTGTTTTTTATATAATAAAAAAGGTCTTTGCTATATTTAGCAGCTAGAGATAGCTGCAAAGCGGAAAAAAGCTTAGGCTGTAATTAACAAGCTAAATAAGGAGCTTAAGCCTTATATATAGCAGGAGTGGGAGCTTAATATAGGTATTAGATAAATGGGGCTGCGCAACCTTCCTAGACTAAAGCAACTAGCAAGCTTGTACAGAATTAGGGCTATAGAGGTATTAATTAGTGGCGATATTAAACATTAATTCTTATACTAAAGCTACTACCTTTTGCTTAAGAGTGCCTTAAAGAGAGGCTTAATACTATTATCTAGGAGGACAAGGCTCTAGCTTACATCCACTAATATTAATTAACCATATATAATGTATGGAACATTTACATTACGGAGCGAGTATAAGCGGTAATAATATATAGCGAAGTAGATATTATTAAGCTATATATATAAACTGCGTAATAAAGTCAAGATATTGTATAAGGAGAGAAGGTAAGGAAACGGGAGGAAAGGATATATATCGTTAGTTTAGTTGCTTAGTTAATATATATATATAGAGCAGAATAGGATTCAAGTAGCGGTCCTAGTAGAACTGAGTAGAATTTGGTAGACTTGGCAGAATATAGTAGAATGCGGCAGATTACTATCAGGTTGCCATATATTACTATCTCGCGGTTAGTCTCTTCTTACTATATTAGTAAAAATAGGTGTGACAGGCTCGTACAAATGCTTCTAAACCGAAGCTTGTAGATTGCTACTATACAAGAATACTAAGCTAAGGAGAAGAAGAAGTCTATCAGAGACTAGCAAGATATAAAGGGGTCACTAAGGCGCTAGTAGTAAGCGAGCCAATGGCAATTTTCCATCCCGGGGATGGAAAATCCTGATTAGTTGGCAGGAGTTAGGGTCCACTGAGTATGGCAGGTAGCGTTACCCCAGCACCATCACATTACCCCCCCCTCCTAAAAAAGCCTGCCCTTAGGCGTTGTCTAAGCTCCTTATTATTATTTAAATTATTATAGTTATCCACCCCTTCTTCCTAGCATTTAATCCAGCTTTCTAATTGGCGTAGTAGTCTAGGGAGGTTAGGGTAGGCTAGGTGGAAGTCCCGTAGCTTATAGGGAGAGTACTTAAAATTAGATGCGGGGTACCATTCTAGATCTTTATCATAACCTACCCAGCTCGCACGGTATTTTAGGGTACCGCGGTCTTTTTTAACTACTAAGATCTCTTCAACTTCCTATTCCTCATCCTCTGCAATCTAAATTGGCGGTGGGGGGTCGTTGTACTATCCAGGCAACGGGTCGTCCGCGGCCTTCCACAGTCGGTCTAGAGAGAAAATAGGGTGGATCTTCATTAACTCTAGTAGCTTAACCTTAAAAGAGTGCCCTACCTTCTTAGGGATCTTATAGGGGCCAGCCATTTAGTGGTCTAGCTTGCGGCTCGGCCTCTAGGTCTTCCAGTTCTTTATTAACACCTATACCTTATCTCCTACGTGGAAGTCTACCTCGCGACAATATTAGTTTACGTCAGCCTCTTTCTTCTCTTATGCTTTTTTTATAATTGCTTAGGCAGTCTCCTAGGCTCCATGCATTCTCTTAGCGAATATCTGGGCCTCTTTATAGCTAAGGCGTTCGCGGGCCGTTATAGGTCCTATAGGTCTATCCCAATTAAAGGATGTTCGTGGCTTATATCCATAGATTAACTTAAATGGCGACATTCCTATACTATTATAAGGGAGTGTAAGCTGTGTGTAGTCTATTATAGGTAGTAGTTCCAACCAGTTGTCCTAGTAGTAATTAATAAAGGGGCGAAGTCATTAGTCAAGGTACTAGTTTATAATCTCAGTTTAGCCGTTAGTCTAAGGGTAGAATATAGTAGAGAGCTTAATCTTAATCCCAAGAATATGGCAGAATTCATCCTAGAAGTCCAATATAAATTAGGGTCCACGGTTAGAGATAATTAATTTAGGAGCGCCATGGATCTGGTAAATATTGTCAACATATATACGGGCCATATCTTTTGCGGTTATAGTCTTAAAGCAGGAAAGGGAAATGGCTTACTTACTTAGTCGGTTAACTACTACAAAGGCCATATTATAGCCATATTTGTCCTTTGGGAATAATTTAAAGTCCATTATAACATACTACTAAGGGCGTTTGGGAACTGGCAGTGGTTGTAACCATCTAGGGGTTTAATCCCTAGGGGTATCTACCCATTTACAAGCATAACAATTCCTAATAAACCGTTCTATATCGGACAGGAGTCCTCGCCAGTAGTAGCGAGGCGCTAGTAGTTGGTGGGTCTTGTCTTAACCAGAGTACGCCATAGAGACTTAACAGTAGGCTTTACGGATCAGCTCCATTTATAGGTTATCAACGTTTGGAACTATAAGCCGTTCTTAGTATAAAAGCAGTCCGTCTTCCATTTCCAAATTAGGGTCGCCTTCTGTAGCTTAGTCATAGAGGGCTTTTAGGGATTTGGCTGTACGGTTCGCGATTAGAATGCGGTTAATTAGTCCCATTAGTTTATCCAGAATCTCTCCTTCCATAAGCGCCAGTTCATTCTGTTCAGAGTTTAGTTCCTTAAGGATACGTAGGTCGAGCTATTTGGGATAGAGGAGGGCACATATCCAGTGCTAAGCCTTTAGCTTATCCTATAGTTCCACATCCTGTTCTCTCTGGGTAAGGGCATTAGCTTTAGAATTTTGCCTACTAGGGCAGTATATAATTGTAAAGAAGAATTAGGAGAGTATTTTAGCCTACCTAGCCTATCAACCGGTAAGCTGCTTTGTTGTTATAAAATACTTAAGGGCTTTATAATTAGTATAGATTTTAATCCGAGAGTCTATGCTTCCAAGCTTTGCGCGCCACTGGGACAACAATTATACAATAGCTAGTATTTCCTTATTATATACCTCGTAGTTACACTCAGCTGGGGCCATTATCTTTAAGAAAAATACTATAGGGTACCACTCGCCATCTAGGTGTAACTATAAGAGAACTCCCACTACTACTCTATTAAAGGCGTCCGTTTCTAGTATTAATTCAAGGTCTGGGTTATAGTGACGGAGAATTAAGAAGGAGGTAAGTTGGTCCTTTAACTCCTTAAAAGCTTCTATATAGTTATTATTAAAAACAAAAGGTGTGTTGTTCTTTATTAGTTATATAAGAGGCTTAGCCACAACCCTATAGTTACAGATAAACCAACGGTAGAAGTTATAGAAGCCTAGAAAGAACTAGATGCCTTTTATAGTATAAGGGGGTTTCTAGTTGCGTATCACCTTAACCTTCTTAGGGTTAACTTTAATTCCTTTTATGCTAACAATAAACCTAAGGTACTTTATTCGTTTTACTCCAAATTCGCATTTCTTAATATTAACTTATAGGCCTGCATTCCGCAGCCTCTCTAGGACCTTTTTAACGTGAACTTAGTACTCAAGTTTATTATCCGAGTATATAAGAATATCGTCTAGGTATACCGTACAGAATTCGTCAAGGTAGTCAAAAAGAACATCATTTATATACCATTGGTACGTGGCTGGCCCATTCATTAGTCCAAAAGAAAGAACTTTACATTTATAAGAACCGTAGCGGGTATAAAACGTTGTTAGATCTTCTAATGCAGGGTCCATCCTAATTTAGTAGAAAGCTTAGCGGACATTAAGCTTAGTAAAGATTTTAGCTTAGCTTAGACATATAAGGGTCTCGTTAATTAGGGGGAAAAAGTAACGATCTTTTTAAGTAATAGCGTTTAGTTTCCAATAGTTAATACAGAAGCGGAGGCCTTTATTAGGTTTCTTTACAAAGAAAATAGGGGAAGTAAAAGGGGCCTAACTTAGCTTAATAAACCCCTTATAGAGGTTATTAATTAAGTACTACTTAGTTACTTTTAGTTCCTCCATAGTTTACTAGTAAAGGGGGCTATAGCCTGGAGAATTATCGGCCTCTAGTTAAATCTTATAATTATAGGTTTAGTGGGGGGGCAGCATATCTAAGGCTGCTTTTAAGAACGCGTCTCTATAATCTAAGAGGTATATAGGGAGGAGGCGCTTAACTAACTCCTTATTAATTTCCTCTACTAGCCCTTCTTCCTTCTCATTAATAATCTAGTTAATTTCGTATAAGCTAGTTATAAAGACCTCATTATCCTTCCAATATATATTAAAGTAGAAACCTATAGCGCTAATTGCCGCGATATCTACTATAGGGGGGTTATATAGTAGTAGGGGTGTCCGCGGCCTTAGGGGCTTTTAGCGTATTAGCGTTGTCTTTACTCCTTTTAGCTCTCGTTGCATCTTCTAAAGGTTATCCTCTAAGTCCTATTAGTATGTCCTTTTCCCCATTAGCCAGATCTCCGCAATTTAGAAGTTGTCTACATCACTATCTATTCTACTTCTGTAAGTAGAGTCCTCCTTAACTATAGTCCTTCGGGGGAGTATCCTTATTAATACGGATTTCTTACCAGCCTCGCAACGGGCATCTTCTTAAGCAAAAGCTAGGTCGCGGTCCCTAACATCCTACTAGTGGGTAGAATTGGCCTTCGCGGCTAATGTTTTATAGTCGGTACAGATCTCTCTAATAAAGAAGGGTAACTTCGGTCTACTCTCTAGCCAAACAAACTATCTTTATTAAACATTTAGCCAAATATCAAAGTAGGACATCTATTTTCGGCTAAGGATTATATCATAGAACCCTAGATCTAGGATATAAAAGGGGATACCAAACTAGCATCATCCATTAATAGCAATATGTAGCTTTAAGACATGGGTAACCAGCTTACCGGCTTAGCTATTATAGCCTTTTACTTAAACAGGCTTCTCTAGTCGGGTAGCATTTACATTTAAGAACTTAGCAACGTTATTTGCATAAGCAGTATTTATAAAGGCAAAGCCATTTACTCCAGTGTTAACAAGGGCAGTTATATTAACTCTATATCCATTTTAAGATACTGTATATGGAACCATAAAGTGTTTTCCACCTATTAGCTAACTTAGATTAATCTCTTTAAGATTAATAGAATACCCTAGGGGGGAGTTTTTTCCTAGGGTTCTTCTTTTTCTGACTTATTAGGCGTTTCTTCTTCCTCTATCTCCTTAATATTACCCGTATCCTTTAGCTCTAGGCAGGATATAGCAAAATAACTATCCTTTCCACAATTAAAGCACGTGACCGTGGCAGGGTCAATTAGGGTATTGCAACAAGCATTAGTTAAAGGTATAGTACGTGGCGGGTTAGGCGAGGTTTGCTAGTAGGCAGTTATAACCACTTTTAGTATAAGGGCGGTTATGGTTTGTCTTCTAACGCTAGCTCCCGTTAGTATAGCGGATAGGTTGCGGTCGCTATAGGACCTCTTTAGTTAATTAGAGCGAGTATTAATTCATTTTAGTTCTAAATCTAGCAACAAACATTGGGCTACAAGTCTTTGGTAGGTTAGTAGGTCATCTAAGGCTACCACAATCTTCTCTTATAGTTAGACCGTTAGCTTGTCGTATAAGTCTAAACAATAGTTCTTAGGGGGGACCTAGCCTTCGCCTATTAGGTATAAGAATTGAGTCTAGAACTCGGTAAAGGATTGGTTCAATTTCATTATTAGGCGATTATAGTTATAACAGGCATCCCGTACTTTATTTGGATTGATATAGATAGTAGCCAGATACTATATTATCTCGTTAACAGATGTAAACCGAATAGGTAACTTGTCCTCAAACTTGGCCTAAAGGTGTCACTGGGCGTCCCCAATGGTTCGACCAAAGAGGTAGAGCATTTTAGCTTCTTTAGAGGGGAAATAGTTGTGGTTAATATAAAGCTTTTCTCGCACCTAGATTCTCCAGTTCTTAAAGGTTGGGTCTACGCCGTCTAACAATAGTAGGGGGTCAGGGAGCTTGACGGACTTTAATTACTTTATTATTATATCCGTACTCTCTAGTATATCGCATTTAGTAAAGCGAATGGGTTGACTAAGGCTTCGTAAAGGGGAGGCTAGGCTATTTTATAAGGCAGCAAGGCTTTTCAGGATCTCCTTTAGAGTCTCTTATATGCTTTAGGCTTGAAGACAATTGACCTTCTAATTGGCTGTAAGGGCATAAATCTGCTTATGTACACCTGTAACGTCGTTATTATCTTTAATTTCTAATCCTAACTAGACCTCGTGTTCCTCTTGGGTAGAGGTAGGTCTTTTAGATGAGCTCGCTTTAGGTACCATCGTTGGCTTCCTAAGGTTCGTCAGAATTATATAATTTGGTTTCAATTCCGGGGTTCTTTTATAGGTGCAGGTCAAGTACAGTCTGGCCTATAAAGTGGGATATTGTCAGGGCCTTCTCAGGCGTAGTAGTGTGGGTTTTTTGATGTCTAAGTATAACGCGTCAACGCGTCATTGCAGACAAAGGTCTTTTTGGGGTGGGATATTATTGAGGCCTTCCCAGGCAATATAGGGAGAGCTTAGTATAATATAACGGGCTTATACAAATGCTTCTAAACCAAAGCTTATAGATTGCTACCATACAAGAATACTAAGCTAAGGAGAAGAAGAAGTCTGTCAGAGACTAGCAAGATACAAAGGGGTCGCTAAGGCGCTAGTAGTAAGCGAGCCAATGGCGATTTTCCATCCCGGGGATAGAAAATCCTAATTAGTTAGCAGGAGTCAGGGTCCACTAAGTATGGCAGGTGGCGTTACCCCAGCACCGTCACAATAGGTAAATATGTGTAAGGTATTACAGAGGTGTCCCATAATAGTACCCCCCCTTTAAACTCGAGCTTCTGTAAAATTGGGTTATAGTAGTTCTAGGTAGAGTTTATAAAAGTCTTCTACGGCTTATATAAGTCTTATAGAGTTAACGGGTTCCTATAAGGGCTTAATAAAGCCTCTCTATTACATAAGGTATATATATTTGCGTTTCCGTTTGTTATACTTAATATTATTAACTCTTTTAATAAGGTACTTATCCTTACTATCTACTTTAACTAGTAGGGGAGGGTCTTAGATTTATTTAGGCAGGGCGTCTAATATAGGGGCGGTAGGGTAAAGGACTAACATATAGAATATAGGGTGGATTTTAACCGTATTAGAGAGCTTTAGTTAGTAGGCATAAGGAAAGACAACTTTTTTAACCTTATAAGGGCCAGCGTTCTTCCAATTAAGTTTCTTAATAGGTTGTTTTATATTCAGATTTCTTATATCTAGCTAGATAAAGTCACTAACTTAATAGGCTAGTACTAGGGTTTAGTTCTTATTTACTACGGCTTTATAAATAGATTAGGCCTATATTATTTTGTTAATAAGGAACTCTTATAGTTCTTCTATCTTTTTTATAAATTTGTTTACTTTTATAACTTATAAGGCCTAATAAGCTAGGTAAGGGGCATTACTAAAGGGTTTAAAACCCATTTGCGGATACTAGCTATAGTTAGCCAAAAATAGAAAGACCTTTATAGTTTCTAAGACGGAGTTATTTATGGTAAACTTAGTAAATATAAGCCAGTTTATCTAGTTATCTTATAAATATAACATATATATCCAAATATATTGTTTTATTATAGCATTTACATATTCTGTTTAACTATCCGTCTCTAGGTAGTATGCTATAGATAATAGTATAAGGGCTCGAAGAGGCTTTAGGGAAGATTCGAAGGAATAATATAAATTCTATCTAAATTTAAGGGTATATAGCTCTTGTAGAGAACAAGATATTATATAAAGAGGAGAAAGGAATATAGGAAGCTTATAGCTAAATATTTAAGGGCCTTGGCAGTAGACGTGTGGGTATAAGCGCATGTAGGTTTTAATAGGTTTTGACTAAATTCCATTATATTAGTGGAATTTGATGGAATTTAATTAAGTTAGCAAAATTTAGTGGAATTTAATTAACTTGGCAGAATTTAATTAAAACGTTAAAATTTATCTATTAAGTGTTTTATTAAGACATTCCTACTATAACCGGGCTAGTCTTGTTATAGTACCCCCCCCTTTAGCTAGAGGTCTAAAACAATTTAATTTGGTTGTTACGGCGCTGGCACATTGCCGCAGATTGCCGCAAAGTGCCGTCACATAACTAGAGAATTGTATATAACTTCGAGTGGTGCTTCCGTTTTTCCCCTTTCCTTTCTCTAGCTTTAGACCCTTGTTATAGACTACCAATTGTATAGGCTTACGCGTCCCTCTTGCCGTGCTCGTGCCTTAATTAACTAAGTCGCTAATATTATCCAAAGCTTATCACCACTCTCTCTTCCTAAGAAGGAACTTAAATATATCTATAAAACCATAAATAGAATAAGGAAACAGAATAGGACCCTAAGGACATTACTAGAACTAAAAGAATATAAATAGAACGCGAAACCTAAAGAATAGGACATGTATAGACTAGAACCCTAGAAAATAAACAAACACTAGAAATTACCTAGTACCCCTACCACTATGCTAAGAAACATAGTAGCTGGTAAAGCCGCTATAGGACCTGTAAATACCTCTAATAGTAAAACAGCCGCCGTCTTAACCCCCTAGGAAGAGCTTACAGCAGCTAATACTAAAATTAAACAGCTCTAAGAGCTGCTTAAAACTAGAGATACCCCTATACCTAGTGATAAATTATTAGACACCTAGAGGCTTGCTACGGTCCTTAAGGCCCTAGCCTAATATACAGCATTAACATTATTATAATCCGCGAAGGTTATAGACCCCCTATTACTTATAGATAGAACCAACCCTATATTTAATAACTGGAAGCTTTAACTGTAGGACAAGCTTAAAGTTAATATGGACTACTTTCCTAATACCCAAGCTAAAATGGCATATGTCTTCGGCCGCACTGGCAGTACCGCATAAATATACCTACGTCCGCGATATACCTAGGACTTAGCAGACCCCTTCCTCTCTAAAGAAGAGATAATTAACTACCTATCTTCTATTTATAAGGACCCCTTTAAAGTATAGAACGCCTAGCTTAATTATAAAAGCCTAAATATAAAAATAACAGAGACCTTCTCGGCCTTTTAGACCCGCTTTCTATACTTAGCTAGATAGGCTTAAATCCCCTAGAAATATTTAATGCTAGACCTCTTTAATAAGCTTACCCTAGATCTACAGCGCGCTATACTGCCAGTTTATACTACTGTATAGACGCTTAAGGAACTTATAGATTAATACCTAGCTATTAACTAGGGCCTTTGTTATATTAAGGCACGTGCTAAGCGGTATAAGACTAGAAGCTCTGCTAACCAAAATATAAGTACTACTAGAATGGGCCGCAGCGCCCCAGTAAGATCTATAACCCCTATAATGCCGGCCGTATAGCCTACTACTAATTTAGCAGCTAGTTATATAGCTAGTCCTGCTATAGGTCTAGCAAATACTTAACCTATATATAGCAACCCCTATATATAAGCCCTTAGTAATTAGGGAGCTTGCTTCTCTTACGGCTAAAAAGGCTATATTATAAGGGATTGCCCAACAAATATAAAAGCGGGCGAGGTTCTATTAATCTAGGAGGATAGTATAGAGTTGGAAAAAGAGGAACCCTAAAGGAAGACTCCTCTCTAGGGTTAAAAGGGATTAATATGTTATATATCAATCTAGGTCAGCTAGTTAGTAGAAGAAGCTGCACTATCCCTTATACTTTATTCCATAATAAATATTAAGTTTTAACCTCTGCTTTAGCTAACTCTAGAGCAAATACCTTCGCCTTAATAGATACCTAGTATACTATAAAGCTAGCTGATTTTCTAAATACACCCCTTAAAGAACTGCCCAAACTAATTCCTATTTATGGGTATAATAGATAGATAGGGCCACCTATTACAACGATCTTACAAATTCACCTCTGTGTTAATAGATAAAGGCAGTATAATATCCCCTTGCTTATTACGGACCTAGGAAGCCACAATATAATTTTAGGAAAAAAATAGCTAGCCTATTTAGGCTTATAGCTCAATATACGGAGTAGACGGCTTATCTAGCCTAAAACTCTACCCCTAACCCCTTCCTTTATAAAAGAAATCAGCATTATAATAGAAAACCTTATACGGCCATAGGTAGACACTGTTTACTAGGCTAATGCTATATATAAAGACCAGGCCTTTAAAAAAGATATACAGCTTGATCTATAACGGGTCTATATACTACGCCACCCCCAGACTACTAATATCGCGCCGCCAATACTAGAAACCTAGGAAGTTAGTAATAAGCTAGCTAGCTTAGGCCCTATATAGCTATAAAGAACAGCAAGGAATATTAGATGCTGTACTAAATGTATAGACCAGAAAGATAACTTATAGAAGATAGAATAGGAGCTAAGGAGGGTTATAAACCCCTAGCCGTAGAATATGGTCCGTAGAATATCCGTAAAGAAACCTACAGGCCTCCCACCAGTTAATATTTGCTATATTAGCGCTATAGGATTTTACCAGAACTTAATACGGCCTAATACCGTTGCCTTTATAACTAGCTTATATAAAATTAATTGGATTATTAAAGACAAGAAAGCTCTAGCCTGTAACTAGCTTAGTGGGGAAAGTAAGCTTATAGATAAAGAGCTAGTAGAACAGAAACTACTCCGCCAATACCAGGAATTTAAGGATATATTCTCTAAGGCAGTATCCAATATACTCCCACCTTACTAACCGTATAACTATAAGATTAAGATTAAGCCAGATAAAGAAAATACCCTTAGCTATAGCCCCCTCCGCCAGTAATCTACTGATAAACTATAGGCCACTAAGTAGTACCTTATTAACAACCTTAATAAGGGCTTTATTAAGCCTAGCCAAGTCCCCTTTGCTATACCCATTCTCTTTATAAAAAGCCTAACGGCAGACTCCATTTCTGCATTAACTACTATAAACTAAATTATATAACCCGCAAAGACCAATATCCACTACCCTTACTTAAAGAAATACTAGCCCGTATAAGTAAGGCTAAGATCTTTATAAAGCTTAATATCCGCTAGGCCTTTTACTAAATTAGGATGGACCCTAAATCTAAAAATCTTACTATATTTTGGACCCGCTATGGATTATATAAATATAAAGTACTACCTTTTAGACTAACTAATAGACCAGCTATATACCAACGGTATATAAATAACGTACTCTTTAACTACCTTAATAACTTCTATATAGCCTACCTAGATAATATTATAATTTACTTTAAGAATAAACTGGAATATAAGGAGCATGTCTATAAAGTCCTATAATAGCTTTGTAAAGCTAGTCTCTAGTTGTTATTACGTTGTTAACTTATTGTTTATACCTATATACCTAGCCTATTAATAGGACCCACTATAGTTCTTACTACAAGGTTCTATTATATATTTACTACCTAGGTTATAGTATTAAATACTAAAAAGTTAAACAATATGTTACCTAAAGCACTAGTTGCAATATTATTAACAGCAACTACAACCTCAGGATTAGGAGACACTAGTATAGTAGATACTAACTCATAGATAGTTATAAAAGGTTAGTTATAGAAAATAGTTAATCGCTTATAGGACAACAATAGGATACTTAAAAAATATATTAATAAAATTGGAGCAGCAAAGGTTAAGTTACCTTTAATTAAATAATTCTTAGGAGAGAAGTTAAAGCTTAAAGGGTTTCTTATATAGATGCATTTTAAGATAATACAGGAAGGAGCTAAGCTAGTAATACTTATGGATTAGGTAGTATATGTAGGATTATTCTTAATAGGCAGGGCCTTAAAGTGGTTTAAACCTTACTTTACTAAGATATAAGTAAACAGTATAACAACTACTAACCAGGATGTACGGTATATGTTTATAAGTTAGAATGGATTTATAGAAAGGTTAATACAGATATTTAGTAATCTAGAAGCATCTACCATAGTGGAATAGAAACTTTAGAACCTAGCACAACGTACTTTAGCAATTAAGTATACAACACAGTTTTAAACGTTAGCTATATAGGTTAAGTGGAATAATAGGGCGCTTATAGTATAGTATAAACAGGGACTTAAGGCTAAAGTCTAGGATGTAATTATTTTAATAGAAGATATAGACACCCTAAAGAGTTTAATTAATTAAGCAATTAAGATTAATAATAGGATCTACTAAAGGGAGTAGGCTAAAAAAGGTTAGGATAGAGTTCCATAGTTATATAAGGCACAGAGTACGCAACAACAGATATAGAGCTAAAAACCATGGAATGGCGTAGAGCTAATAGACCTAAGCGGTACCAAAGAAACCTAAAGGAGGGAAAAGAAACTATAAAAACCTAGAGGTTAAGGATCTAGTAATTAAAGGACTAAGGAGTAAAGGCTAAACTAGGGATCTTAGCAGCAGAAGACGTTTAGGCGGACTCTATAGTAAAGTTAATGGTTTAGAGATGGAGCTTGTATAAATTGCAGAAAATAGGGTTATTTCGCTAGAGACTACAGAGGTAGTTAAAGTAACTATATAGTAAAGGGAACTAGACTAGTAGAAGACATATATATATAGAGGGACAATAGTGCACTGTAAGGAATAAAAGAATATTTAATTAACAGTTTTACATTTTATTATAATAATATATACCAAATTTATAAGAACGCTAAGTATGGCGTAAGCTATTGGCTATAGGAGCCATTGTTATCTAAGTTTAGAGGAACTAACAAACTAACTTATAGATTGGATATTAAAGACAATAAGTTTAATATAGGTAAAGCATTTACTAATAATAAGGCAATAAAGGCAGTTTACTGGGAGTATATAAACCTTAGAGAAGTTAAAATAAAAATAGAAACTAAAACCGTTACTAAGCAAGGTTTAGTAATAGGTATTATAACACTATTAGATACAATTTCCATTGCTTTATAAGATGATAGGAGTAACATTTAGAAGAAACTAGGCAAGTAGATAACTGTTAGTACCAGCTTATTACTTAATAAAGGCAAAAGGCCACAGGTCTAAGATTCTTAAGAAGAGATAAGGAAGGCTTTAGACTTATAAGACACAATAAGGATAGCTTAAGAACCTATAATAGACGAAAACTAATGGAAAAGAGTAGTGACTTAGTTTAGTAATAAACAAATAAGTATAGGACGTAAGTTTAAGAACTATAAGTTTAGGGAATAAGTAAGAATGTTAGTGAGAAGCTAAGACTTTAAGAAACAAATAAGGACTATAGCAATTCTAGGTAAACACAGTGTTTAGCCTAAAGATTAAAAAATTAATACTAAGATTAAGAAGTAAGACGACTTTTAGGATCCAGCTGTAAGATACAGAAAATAGGAAACTATAGATAAGTTTAGAGCAAGAATTATTATATAGTAAGAGTAAAAGCTAGATAAAAGGTTTATAGTAGGTTATATAAGGGACAGAGCACCTATATAAAGAGTTACTAATAGGCTTAGTGCAGGGATACCTAGAGTAAAATGGTTAGATAGACTGGAATAAGAAGAGGATCTAGACATTCTAGTTAGATTTAAAGAAAGATATACTAAAGGATATTATAATGCAGTAATAATAAGGTACTTTCTTATAGACAAACTATATACACTAAACCAGTTATATAGAAAGTAGTATAGGTAACAACATAATAATAAATAGGAAGACTTTTATATATAGCTAGATAAAAAGGTAGTCTAAAACTAACCTATTACAGAGAAACGCATAAGTTACATTAAAGGAGCATTAATTATGATGTTAAGGAACCTAGAAGAAGGATCTAGGGACTGGAGAAGTAAGTAATAAATCTTAGTACCCGCAGCAGAGATACCAGTGGTTAGGTTAATTAGGTATAGATTTAAACTTAAGAATAAAGACAAGTTAAGAGTTAATCTAAAATATGCAGCGCATTATATACTATTATAGATAGCTTATGTGGATAATATATATAATATGCATAGAGCACCTAAAGACAAGAACTAGAAATACCTAGTAAGGATATATTAGGCACTAAAGGAAAAACGGTTTAGAGATGCTAAGTATATATATAGATAGCACCCAGTAGAAGTATAAAGCTAAGGAGACTTAATACTTTAACTAGAAAGATTCCTTATAGAAGAATACCTAGACGGATAATAGTAGTAAGAGTGCCTAGAGAATACTTGTCTATAGCAAGTAGAGGAAAAGAAATAAACTAAGTATTAGCCTAAGTGGGACTAAGTATAAGTAGGATCTAGTAGCCAATAGTTAGGAAAAGGGGAGGCGTATAGGACTAGAGGGAACTAGTATTAGAGCCTTAGACCCTTAAAGGAATTTAAGGATAATACCTAAATTTATAAATTAAGTGGCAAGATTAGCAGTTTAAAGCGTTAATAGACAGTAGAGTAATAAGGAACTATATATTACTAGTAATAGTAGAGAGAATAGGGTTACCACACAGACAGAAAAAACACCTATATCTACTTATAACAATTTTAGGAGATTAGATAGCCTATAGAGAAGGTATTATTAATCTTAAAATAGGACCTATTTAGTTAACTATTAAGGGAAAACCAGTTAAGATGTCTTTTAATATCCTACTATTAGGACAGGACAAGGCAATACTAGGAATGCCTTAATTATAGGAATACAATCTAAAGATTAATTGGGTTATAGGTTAGGTTAATATTAGAGATACTTAATAATATAAGATGCAATAACAAACCAAGTTAGTATGGTACTAAGTTAGAGTAATATACAAAGAGACTAAGCGAAGCTTAAGTTATATACTAAAAAGATACCACAAGTATAGCAAAAAGTTATAGTCGCTAGAAAGTGAAAAGCTGTTAAAATATATAGCGTAGGACTATAAAATAGAGTTAGAACTAGGAATAAGTTTAAGGTTCTTTTTAACTTATAAGCTTACTAAAACAAAGTTAGTAGCGCTTAAGGAGTTTGTCCGGGAGAACTTATAAAAGGGATATATTAGACTATTACAGTTATTAGTAGGATATCTAGTATTATTCATCCTAAAGAAAAATAGAAAACTTAGGATGTGTATAGACTATAGATAGTTAAACAGCATTACTAAAAAGGATAGGTATTCTTTACCCTTAATTAGCAAAATCCAAGATAGGATAGGCAATGCATAAATCTTTATAAAAATAGATCTAAGATAGGTGTACTATTAGATTAGGATTAAGGAAGGTAATAAATAAAAGGCAGCTTTTAGGTTAAAGGAAGGACTATATAAACCATTAGTTATGCAATTTAGGCTTATAAACGCACTAGTAATGTTCTAAAAATAAATTAATAGCGTGTTAGGAGAACACCTTAATAAATTTATTATAGCATATTTTAATAATATTATTATCTATTTAGATAGTAAGGAAGAATATAGAGAACATATTAAATAGGTTTTAAAGAGACTATAAGAGGAATAGATGCTAGTAGTAATTAAGAAATGCAAGTTTTTTATAAGAAAGACCAATTTTATAAGATTTATTATTAAGCTAGAAAAAATTAATATAGACCTAAAGAAGGTAGAAGCTATAATGGATTAGCAAGAACTAGAGAACGTTATATAGTTAAGATTATTTTTAGGGTTTTACAACTACTATAGAAGGTTTATAGCACAGTAGTTAAAGAGTATTAAGCCATTTACTTAATTAACAAAGAAAGAGGAACTGTGGGTTTAGGGTAATAAGTAAAAGAAGTTGTTTAAGGAACTTAAGGAGTTATTCACCTAGGAACTAATCCTTAAAATCTATTAACTAAAGTTAGAAATGGTTGTTAAGACAAATGCATTAGACTTTATACTAAGAGTATGCTTGCTATAGAAGCATTTAGACGCATAGCATCTAGTAGTATACTATAGTTAAAAGATAACACTACTAGAGTTAAACTACGATATATACAACAAAGAGTTGCTAGGTATAGTTATAGCGCTTAAGGAATAGAGAGTATTCTTACAAGGCATAAAGAGACCATTTATAGTTAAGACGGACTATAAGAACCTTACAGGATTCCTAATAACAAAGAAACTTAACTAAAGATAGGTTAGATAGGCGGAAATACTTATAGAATACTATTTTAAGATTTAGTATACTAAGGGTACAAACAACGTGTAAGCAGATGCTTTAAGTAGAAAGGCTAAACTATAAAATAACAAGAAGCCATTAGGGGCTTTACTATAAAAAAATTAAGATAGATTAATTAGGTATAATTATCCAAGGATAGCCGCAATATAGGAAAGTTAAGTCTATAAGTTACTAGGGAGTAATTAGACCTAAAAGATCTAGGAAGTATAGCTTAAGGATCTAGACTTAGAGTAATATAAGAATAGAGAAGCTACTTATATTCTAAGGTTAATTGTAGAGGAGTTTATAAAAGAGTTTTATAAAGGAATAACATAAGGACATAACGGAGCTATAGGGCTAGTGTTAAGACTTTAAGAGGAGTATATTATTTAAGGAATTTAGGGACTAGCAAGGTAAGTTATAAAAGAATATCTAGATTGCTAAAGAAATAAACTAATAAGGCATAAGCCATATAGAGGGCTATAACCTGTTAAAGTACTAGAGAGACTATAGGAGGTTATATTATAGAATTTTATTATAAAGTTATTAAAGTTAAGAGATTCTATTATAGGATAAGATTATAATGCGATCTTAGTAATAGTGGATAAGTTAACTAAGTGGGGCTACTTTATAGCATGCAAGGAGGAGATTTTAGCAGAAGATATGGCTAAAATCTATATTAAAGAAGTATTTGCAAGGCATGGAGCACTAAACAAGATTATATTAAATAGAGATCTAAGATTTATAGCAGCATTTTAGGAAGTGTTTTTAGTAGAATAAGGAGTTTACATAGCAACCTCTATAGTATATTACCCGCAAATAGATGGTTAAACAGAGAGATTAAACTAGACACTAGAACAGTATCTAAGGCACTATATTAATTACGCACAGAACAATTAGGTATTGTTATTACTAGTTATATAGTTTATATATAATGCAACACTATAGGAAGGAATGGGAACATTACTATTTAAGGCAAATTACGGGTATAAGCTAAGAATATTATTATTGCTATATTAAGTAAAGAAAACTAGTAGTATAGCTAAGTAAAAAATAGAGACTTTAATAAATCTTTATACAAACCTTAAAAAGACAGCTAAATTAGTATAAAAACAAATAAAAAGGTACTATAATGCTAAAAGATCTAAGGGACTAGATCTTAAGGAGGGAGATAAAGTATGGCTACTATATAAAAATTTTAAGAGTTAACAACTAAGTAAGAAGTTAGACTATGTTAAACTAGGACCTTTTAAAATCACACAGGAGATTTTACTGGTTACGTTTAAGTTAAACCTACTAGCTAAAATAAGGATCTATCCTATATAGCATATTGCAATACTAGAGCCAGTATATAGAAATATTAAGCCACTAGCTTATAAAGAGGACACGTATAAAGGACAGAAAGAAAATAAATGGCAAGTTTTAAAGATTATTAGTTATAAGGATGTAGATAATAAAATATAGTATAAAGTAAAGTGGATAGGCTATAGTAAGACTACCTAAAAACCACTAAGCAACCTAGAGAACGCTATAGGAAAGGTAAAGAAGTATTAGAAAAAAGTAGGTTAGGGAGCATTAAAAAAGGATTGCTAAAAGATAAGTTACCTAAGGGGGATCTATAAGGAGCAACTACTACATTACTCAGAGTTGTTTCCTTTTTTAGAGACGTTACTCTCTTATTACCTAGCTTAGACAGACCCTATTAAATAAGTTTCTACTTCTTAGAACAGACCTTCTTATAAACCTTCTTAAGATAAAGAAGATGGGTAGATGCCGCGATGCAAGCATCTAGGGCCTTCTATTCCGCATTATAAGAACATTCTAGCTTAGCCAAGGCACTTGCGAGCTTACTATTAAGCTTTATAGCGGCAGATTAAACACGAAACCCTATAATAGGTTACTTAAGGAACTTAACGACTATTAAGAGTTATAGGACGCGTATACTTAGCGTTAAAAGTAGAGCGAACATCATAAGACAATTAAATATTTGCTTTAGTGCACTTTAAATAAGAGGATAGTTGCCAAGATAAAGGGCTTGCCAACGCAACATAAACTAACCCTTCTTTCGCATAATAAGAACATAGAGACGGCATAACTTTACCTAGCGATAGTATAGCAGCAAAAGTGCGAGTATGTTATTATGTATATAAAGAAGAAGAGGCTTTAGGCATAATAAGCAATAATGTTAATTAAATTAATTAAACAGACATTATACCTCTAGTAGACAACTTAGAGATATTAGGAATCTTTAAGGACAAAGATAAAGAGGAGGGAGATAGTGTTATGGACAGCTTAAGTATAATATTATAACTACTAGGAGAGGAGTTAATAGAAGCTAATTAGTTAATATAGATATAGTCTAGGATGGAGCCGGTGGAACTATATAACAAGAAATGGTAATTAAGGTTATATAATGTACTATATAAGGAACGTGGAGTATAGAGGGAACGTATATACAATATATACATTACGTACATCACGTATAAGAGAGGATTTCTTAGGCGTACGGTTATGTATTTAAAGGACCACAGTCCTTACCTAGATAGTTCTCTCCTTATAGTGAATCTTAGAATACAATTGGAGTTAATCTATTAGGCAACCACTCTACCAGTTATTATTACGTTGTTAACTTATTGTTTATACCTATATACCCAGCCCATTAACAGGACCCACCGTAGTTCTTGCTACAAGGTTCCGTTACAAGTTAGGTTGGAATTTACCCCTATTATTAAAGCTAGGTCTAATCCTACCCTCTTTATTATTAGCGTCTTATTCCTTTTACTTACTTAAATAGTCTTTTTTAGCATTCTTAATCTAAGTAACTTTAGAGATAAGCTTTTCTTAAGAGGTAGAAATTTCGCCCTTCTCCTATATAGCCTGTTAAATCTTAGGTTATAACTTGATAAGTAGCTAATAAAGTTATATAGCGTTATCCTATAGGTCCAAGTAGGGTATATTATCTTTTAGCTCTTCTAAATAGTTTATAAACTAGACTACACTCTAGTCTTCTTGCTGTTTAGTATTATAGTATCGCTAGTTATAATCTATCTCTTAATTAGTAAGGTTTTGGACCTAATTAACTAACTAAGACTTAAGTTTACTAAATTTAAGGGATGTGGTAAGTTTCTTATTATAGCATATCTATAAACTTTTAATAGTGCTATATAGGAAGGTAGAAGCAATTAGTGTCTAATTATACTTATTAAAGTAATGTTTCAGATCTAGCCGAAACTTGGTTTTATATTAACGGATAAAATAATTATAGTTCTGGAGACTATTACTATTATACTTATTAGGTTCCTTTATGCGGAATTTAGGGTTTTCTAATATTATAGCGTAGTGTAGTATTACCCCTTTAAGTCCGCTTCATGTCTAGGGTGTCTATACTTTTCCCAATTATCCTTACAATTATTCTTAATAGTCTTAATATACTTATTTAATTATATCTCTAACTCCTTTATTTTTTTATAGGGTCTTGCATAGTAACCGCTTTAATAACTTCCTAGCGGTGATCGTTCCTAAAGGTCTTAGAAGGTTAGATAAACTAGCCGTAGCTTCCTAGTCTACTCCTTTATAAGTAAAGGGGATACGCTTCTCTAGGGAGACTCTGCTAGCCTCTTATAATAAGGGTGTTATTTTAAGGGGTAAGAAGGTATAGCCCGTTATTATTAATTAATAGCCATACGTTTCTTCTGTAAAGGATTATAAGCAATTAGAATTATAAGAGGCTAGTTTAACTAAAACGTATAACTATCCAATTAATAGTATAGAATAAGAGTTATAGGTAAGTAAAAGGTAAGTTAAAGATAGAATAAGCTTTATATATTAAAGGACAAATGCTTTCTAACCTTTTTTATTTAAAGACTAATTTCTAGTTCTTCTCTAGAGGAGAACTAGCTCCCTTTATAATCCTTTTAAAGTTATAAAACTCTTTAAGAACTTTTGGAGCTCTTGCTGCACCTAGCCCAAAAAGACCAAACCAATTAAAAGAACCCTAAAAAACACCCTAATAATCCCCTGAGATACATGCATCACAGGGGAGGTATAGGTGGAACGACGGTGGTACGCAGTCGCGCGCGACCGCCAGACCTATACCCAACAATGGCCCCCCACAACAATAATAAGGACGGGTAAATACTACACCAGAAAGCGGAAATACCCTAATTAAGAAGGCATCTGATAAAATACAAAGCCTATTGGACGCGTCTAGTATTTGGAACTATAAGGGAGTATCTATTAGCCATTATAAACTAATACAGCTAGTAGAATAGCTCCAGTCTAGTGAACTTTAGGCGCCTCTCTAGCAAACCCTTAATTAAATCCTCTAACGGCTAAATAAAATCAAAGATAAACAAAACCCCCCCCTATAGGCGAACCGCACCTAGGCCGCTATAGCTGCGCTTTTATAGCATAAGGAACCTACCCCCCTAAAAACAACAACTAGGTATATAATTATAATATAACCAAATATAGAAAAGGCAGAGGAACTTAGGGGACAATTAGAAACAGAAGTTCTTATAAAGATTCGCAAGGAGGTCCACAACGCCGTCACAGTCCAACACCTTAGAAGTGGAGATATTAGAGTCACCCTAAAGGACCAATAGGTAAAGGAACAGGCCATAAGGGCAGGGGACAGGCTAGGAGAGCGTATTAGCATAAAAGTGCTTCGTAAAGATTACCTAGTTAAAGTCCTGTTGGTTCCTATAAGCCTTAGGGTAAAAAGGGGACGCTAGGCGGACAATACAGCAACTATATAGGAGATAGTAAAACAAACAGAACGCCTTATACTAGGACTTGTAATTACCCAAATCTAATAGCCTTAATAGGAAAATACAAACCAAGCATATAATGAGAATAATAAGAGGACACAAGGGGCGCCAGAGACTCGCTAGGGAGATAATAGATGAACATATAGCTCCCTTATTATTAGCGTATATACACTAGGAATGCAAAAACTCCTTATCTAAAAAGGAATAATTATAAATGGCCTTATATATAACACAAGGCTCTACAACCATAGACTACACCTGGAACAATATTATTGCTGCGCATAATAGGGACACACCTAATCCACATGCGCAGTATAGGTATGCTGTGGCCACTATACAGGCCCCTATAATATAAGACAATGTATAAATTAAGACTAAATAAAATACATAAACTGTTACCGAAGCACACATAAGGCGTAGGAGAGAGAAGACTGCATTAAATATAGGAGACGGAAGGAAAGGGCTTAATAGCTACAGGAATAACTGCATGCTAGGTTATACGAATGGAAACAATAGGCGATAAGCTAGGGGGACGTAGGTGTCTTCCTAGCATTTCCTACCTTTAATACTAGGGGGCTAAGCCAGCTATCCCAAGCCTTAATGGGCCAAAAGTAATACTGCGTAACATTACTAGACCGAACAGGGATATAAGGGACATATAGGACACAAGAAAGAGGACGCCCAGTAGGAAGACCCCTATAGACAGCTATGGTAAGTTTAAGGCCAGGACAATTAAGAATTAGATTTAATGCGGTAAATATAATATACATAGCTGGCTTATAAGGGGCATATAGCCAACTAGTAAGAACAGGGGAAGAACCGGAGGCAATAACAGACTTAGATTTAGAAAGGCTAGTAGGAACACAAGATATAGGAATAGAAAGCTTTACACAAAATAAGTAGTGGCTAGGGAGCAAATATAGGAGATGGAAGTTCTAAACATTTTAGAGAAAGTGGAAACAGAAGAAGCGAGGAGTGAAGGAGAGGCAAAGGACCCCTACCAGGGGTCCGCCACTTGACCATTATACAGTACAACTACGGCAATATAAACCACCGTCTAGCAAGGCCCCTACTAAACAGTCTAGACCCAGAGAAACACTATATTCTTGCTATATAAGAGCCGTATTATAATACCTATATATAATTAATATACTGCCCCTAAGGATTCTAGCTCCTATATAAACCAAAAGCAGCTATACGCGTATGCTTTATGATTAGCAAAAATATCAGCCTTGCCTTATAGTTATGGCAGGCAGTTAACCTAGATATTGCAGTTATAACTATCCAGACATATAGGGGACTAGTATAAATCATTAATGTCTATAACCCTAGGGTTAAAGGGGTAGCATAGATAGAGAATATTATATCTGTAATAAGCTTGCTAGAAACTAAACACGCGGAGTCTATCCCACTAGGAGATATAAACCTCCACTACCCACGGTAGGGGGGCATCTATATTGCTACTAATTAACAGGCAGAGTGCCTACTAAGAGCTATAGATAATGGGGGCCTTAAGCTAGCTACCCCCCCAGGTGCAATTATATGGCAATGGGGTACTGCCAAAAGTACAATTAACCTTATAATTATGGACGAAAACCTATACTAGAGACTTAAAAGGTGCTCCCCTAAAGAAGAATGGGCACTTACCTTAGACCATATCCCTATTTAGATATAACTAGATCTAGACATTAAGGCGCAACCAAATGGCAAAAGATACGCAATAAGGAAGCTTAATATAGATAGCTTCCTTAATACAATTAAACAATAACTCTAAGACCTAAAAGAAATCTACCTAATACCAAACAAGTAAGGCTTATTAGCTACCCCTAAGGAAATTAATTAAAGACTAGAAAGGATCTAGGCAGCAATTAAAAGTAGGCTAGAAGAGTACTGCCCAGTTTTAAAACTGGGCCCCTATACGCGACACATATGGTCCGCATAGTGCGCGGCCCTTATAGCCGGCCAACAACAAGCAAGGAGGAAATACATAAGTAGCCACAATTCTAAGGACAAGAGATAATATAAAGACACAAGAAACCAGCTAAAGAATACCCTAAGAAAAGAAGTAAGGAATAACTGGAGACGGTTTATAAACGAATATACTACTAACCTAAGTCTCCCCTATAATAAGGGCCTTTGGACTATAGCAAAATGGGTAAAGAAAAAGGCGGAATACCTAGTAGAAGATCCACACCTACCACCCCTATAAAGAGCAGGCGAACTATAGGCTACAAGCAATAATAATAAGAAGGCAAAGATCTTTATAGAAAGATTTTTCCCTTAACCGGCTCTAGTAGACCTTAGCAACATTACTGGTAAAACACTGGTGACTCGCCTAAGGGTCAACAGCGATATAACAACTAAAGAAATGGCCAGAACCATTAGCCGCCTCTTAAACAATATAGCACTAGGACTAGATAGGATCCTAAATAAAGCCCTAAAGACCTATAGACCACTTATAGCACCTTGGCTTCTAAACATAGCCAGAGTATACTTTGTAATAGGCTACTACCCATAACTTAGAAGATCTATAACAACGGTTATCTTACAAAAAGAAGGTAAAGCAGACTACTTAATCCCAGGAAACTACCGCCCTATTGCCTTAGAAAACACCCTAAGCAAGATCTTAGAAAAGGTTATAGTGGACTATATAGTAGACACAGTAAAGGAACACGCCCTACTACCACAAAGCTAAATAGGGGCAAGAAAGAATCGCTTAACGCTATTAGCACTTACACTACTTACTGCTACCATTAAAACTGCATGGGCTATGCAAAAGGACTTTGTAGTATTAATACTTAGCCTAGATATTAGCGGCGCCTATAATAATATACCCTATAAGCGTCTCCTATACATCTTTAGGGCAAAGGGCTTCCCAGAATAGATTATTCAGTTTGTTTAAGGATTTATAGGCCAGAAAGAAATGTTAATAGTCTTTAGTGGATACCAGAGCCCCCCTATTGCAGTTATAATAGGAATACCACAAGGATTACCTCTATCGCCTATACTCTTTCTCTTCTTTATAAGCAACCTGCTTAACACCTTTAAGGAAGGGGCGACCTAGGGGATAGGCTTCGTTAATAACACAAACCTAATTATATATAGGCCAATAGCTATAAAGAACTATAGGACACTAGAGAAAGCCCATAACACCTATATAGAATAGGCAAGACAATATAGAGTCTAATTCTTACTAGAGAAATACCAGCTAATCTATTTTATAAGAAAACGTAACCAATCTGCAGATCTTTAGCATATAATCTATATCTAAGGCTTTAGGGGTTAACCGGTTCAAGGCCTAAGGGTATTAGAAGTGTGGGTAGATAGCAAGCTCTGGTGGAGCGTATATACAGCGCAAGCGGCCCATAAGGGCCAAGCACAGTATATCGCTATATCCAGGATCGTCAATTCTATATGGGGTCTATGCTTCTAGAGGTTACGCCTACTATACATAGCAGTTGTCCGGTTAACTATAACGTATAGATCTAGCATTTGGGCCACTAGAGAAACTAAAAAAGGCCCCCCTAAATCACTCCTTAAACCACTTTAAAAGGTCCAAACAGCCTGCCTTAGGAGTATAACAGGCGGGTATAAGTAAACAGCCACAGCACTACTTAAGAAGGAAGCCAATATTCCCCCCCTATAACTATATATTAAAGCCAATACAATACAAAGGGTGTAAAAGGAACGTAACTCTAATATTATAAAGTATATTAAGACACGCCTAAATAAACTATAGAGGGACCCTAGGGTGCCCTATAGGAGAAGAAACCAACAACCCTAAAGTAGGGAAGATATATTAGGAAAACAGGTGGAGAAAGTAGAAGAAGAATAGTGCGGCACTAGGGCCCAGGCCTATATAGAGGAGAAAGGGAGACGCGCAAGAGGCCAGTAAAGACAATAGTAAGGAAGAGAAAGGAGCCAAAGTAGAGCACGAAAAAGTATTGGAAAACTATCTACCGTAACATAATACTAGTTAGACCAACGCTAAAGAGATAAATAGGAGTTAAAGGTACAGAGGTAGACTTAGGCAAGGGGAACCTAAGCCGTAGTATAGGTAACGCTATAGGGGGTAAATACCTAAGGGCTCTAAGAGGGCCTAATAAAGGCAGAAAATACAATAGCAACACTTTTAAGAATAGGAATAATAGGACTAAAAGATTGGCTTTACTAGGTAGGTATCCTAGTGGGTAGCCTAAGGTGCGAATATAGCTGGCTAAGACAGACACTAAAACACGTAATACTGTTATGCCCCTTACACACCAGCTAAGAAGTAATACTCTTAGCAGCTGGTATAGAAAACTATAATACACTACTCTTAACATAGAAAGGCCTTAAGGCGGCTACCCAGTGGCTTATTAGCTAAAATATGCTAGACCAGTTCTGGGTTGCAAAGGAAATAGCAATAGAAAGCAAAGGGGCGAGTAACAAGCGCCCCCTAATAACTCTACAGGAGTAGAGTACAGTATATAATACTAGCGCGTCCATAGGTTTGTTACGGCAGTAGTAGTTCCTAAGAAGGTTAAAAAGTAAGGTAGTAGAGCACCACTGGTAACTTACAGGCGACTTATAAGCGAGCCCTAAAAGGCGGGGAGACGGATTACGGGGTTTTCTTAAATAGAGTTTTCTCCCCATATATATATAAGGAGTAGTCCGCGTAGGCCCAACAGGGATCCAAATTAGACGTTAAGCAATAAATAATATAATCCTTTTAAGATACTAGTAAAACCCTTTATCCCTTATCTGTCTAACTGTCTCTTCTAGGACATTGGTAGAATATTAGTAAAACCTTTATCTGTCTTATCTAATATATAACTTTTAGGAGCGCCCATTACAAGATAGTAGTAAATTTTTTTGTAATACGCCGCCCCTGCCCCCTATGCTTACTAATACTGATAAAATATATATATAATATAAAATACATTATTTTTATTAATAATATTAAATTTATAAAAATTATACTTTTATATGTACTTAGTAATCTTATAGTTAGTACTTAGTAGCTAAATACTAAGACTTAATTATAAGTGCCGTATTTAGTAGCTAAATGCTAATACTTAATTATAAATACCGTATTTAGCTGCTAAATAATAGGAAATGCTAAAAATGCTAAAAAATACTAAAATAGCAAAAAAGTAAAATTATATGCTAGAAAAAATTTTCCTGACGTAGCTTAAGTCCCAAGTTAGTATTTAGATTAGGTTACCTAAAGGGGTAGACCCACTTAGCTTATAAGCCGTTTATATACTGCTATTGTACTAATTATTAGCTAGTAACCTTTTAGAAGGGTTCTGGTTAAGCCCCTAATTAAATATATTAATATATTTCTTTAATACCCTTAGCCTAAAGGAAAACCTTAAAGGTACCTCTAGCGCTTAACCTTTTAATTAGTTTAAGTTAGGCTAGAGGAGCCCTAATTAACTTTTAGTAGCGTTATTGCTATTATAGAGGGTATTTACATTTTCCTTAACGTTGCTAGTAACTATAGGTATATAAAATTCTTTAAGCTTCTAGTATATTTATGTATTAGGGTTTATACAGCTATTTTACTTAAAAGTTTATATAATCGCAATCTCTTACTATTAGAGGGACCTTTCTACCTTAAAGCAACGGCTTTCTATAGGGTATCCATAGAGTGTCTATTTAGGTTATAAATAAACAATCTAGTTTTTAAAGCTAGTTACCCTTTTAAAAAGAGTATAAGGGATTTAAATATAAGGGGACTTTATAGATAAGGAGGCGATAAGCCATAATTATAGAAATAGATTAGATTATAGAGGAGATAAATCCTTAAGGAGGTAAGGCCTTTTAGACTATAGAGACTATATAATATAAGGGCATATACTACCGGTACGTAACTAATAACTATTTAAGGGATATTTAAGGGCTGCCTAGAGAGCTTCCCGAGGGAACAGCATTAATATCCCTTATAAGTTTTTATAATAAAGTATATGGCTTTCCTTTAACAGCTATAGTTTATAAGTATTTCTCTTAGGCCGTTAGGCTACTATAGCTATATAGATCGCCTTAGGTTATTAAACCCGGGGGAGGTAAGGAAGGTACTAGAGCTTTTAAATGCTTAAGATTGTAGAATGCGTTATTTATATCACGTGCGCGAGAATGCGCTGCACGTAAATTGCGAAACTACGAAAACTTTTAGCGGCCGTGCAACGTATCGGATTAAGATAAAAGCTAGTGCGTTTTTAAGCGTTGGCTTGGATCTATAAAGTTATATATCGTATTAGTTTATTTAAGGCCATGTGGAAGTTGCCTATAAAGCATAGTTAAAACGTTGAAGTTGGTGGCCTCTTTTAACAGCTCGGCTAAGGTCTTGGATATTGAATATTATATACACTATTAGCATTGCCACTATTAAAACCGTCTTGATGGTGTAGTTGGTTAGCTCGTCGGTCTCATAACGTGATCAAATCATAGATTTGAGAAATCCGAAGGTATGAAAAAGAAACACCATGACTGCTTTACTCTCTCTAATTAAATAGGTCGCAAGTTCGATCCTTGCTCAGGACATGTTTTTTTTTTTTTCAAATAACTATTCCTCACACCGATAACTGCGTTCAATAAGCGTGGCCGTGCCTGCATATACAGGTAGTAAATCAAGAGTTTTAAATGTGGGAGAGGACTAAACGGAAGTAATGGGTCGGACGGCGGTGGCTCTTTTGCCACCCGAATTTTGTGATCAATATATTGAGTAGGCTGCACAAAATCTATATTATTGGATATATGGTTACGCACCATTTTGGTGGTGTATCTGATACTTGACGCGGGAAAATTTTGTGTTGACTGCTGCTAAGCGCCCGCTCAGTCGCTGAGCCGCACGTGACACTAACAATCCCCGTCGACATTCGCGAATGTCTATGACTGAGCCTGCAGCCAAGCCGTACAAGGGGGTAACATCAATGCCTCAGACGCCCCCCCTGCTAGTACCAGTCAAGAAATAAGCGAGTCCAAAGTGACATAGCGGGACCAGGTTATTTTGTTTACTATACTAGCAGGGGGGGCGTCTGACCCATTCATGTTACCCCCTTGTAGACATATTCGAATATCTGACCCCCTACTAATTAAGCCGCTAATGCGCGCGTACCATTGGCCCATTGGGCCAGCCGTGCGCCATACATTTACCCTATACGGAGGACGGCCCAGAAAGAGATTTCTCCTTCCTATTTGGGAAAAGCGCAATTTCAGTGCCAAGACCCCACCAAAATATACAAATTTTTGACTTTGAGCTTTGTAAAAGCAACTCTACACCAACTTTTTAATAGAATCTACTTACCTGATCGCTTATAATATCCTCTATATACCTTCTACTGTTTTCCCTACTGTTATTAAGTCCAAAATGCCTTACTACGGCCTTGCCACGAGGGCACAGGCCGTAGTAATGAAGGCTTTAGGTACACCCCTAAAACTAATTACTTAAATTACTGGGATTAGCGGTAAGCACATAGGTAACCTAGTAAAAAAGGTAGTAGAGAATGGTTGGAATGCAAATTGGGTCCTCCTTAATAACTACCTTAAGGATAAGCCCCGCAAAGGGCGTACTAAAAAGATTACCCCTAATATTAAGCAGAGAGTTATTAACGCTATTATATATAATTGTTACAGACGTAAAAAAAGCAGTAAAAAAATTGGTTGCAAAATAGGTATCTCTGCGGCGTCCGTTTAAACTATACGTAAAAAGCACGGCTTCTGTAAAATAAAGCCAATAAGGAAGCCTGGATTAACTGCAGCTATAAAAAACGAATAATATAGATTTGCACTGGCATATTATTATTAGATATTAGAAGATTAGAAGGCTGTAATTTGGTTAGATAAAACATGTATTGTTTTAGGCCACCATTAAGGGGGCTATTAAGTATAGCGACGATTAAATAAGGCCTGTATATGTAGCTGCGTATAAGAGCGGTGGAAGGGGTACTCCAAGTTCATGTTTTGGGGTTGCTTTACATACAACTTTAAAGGCCCTTACTATATTTGGAAGCCCTAAATAAAGAAGGAATTTAATAAATTAAAATCTATTATTAAGATCTGGAATTAAGCTCTAGAGCCAGAGGTATATAAGGCCTAGAGCCAGAGGTATATAAGGCCTAGAAGAAGAATTAAGCCGCTAAAAGGAGCCTATATGAACTATATTATAAAAGGCGAATAGGTGGCGCTTCTGCTAAATAGAAGTTTACGGCGTTGTATAGAGCTTTAACTTAATCAGATGGAGGTGGAATTAACTAGTGGCAATATTTAACAAATATTTTAATACTAAAACTTCTTCTATTTGCCTAGAGTCTTATATACTTAAATCCTAATATAATTATATAGGAAGACAAGTGTAACAGTGCAAGTATGGGAGAATTGAATGAGCGACTTGATTTTAAACGTAGCTCTAGAGTCTCTATATATATATATAAGGAAGATGCAGGGAATAAAGATGGGTGGTAAGAATTACAAGGGTAAGCAGCTGAAATGGTGAGGTATACAGGGGTAAGCAGCTGAGGTAGTGAGACGGTAGTAAGCAAGTCCGATCTTAGGTCAACAACAGCATGGTACTAGTAGTCGGTTACACACCCCCCTAGATTTAACGGTGTAGTCAAAGCTATAGAAAACAAATGAAGGTAGAAGCCATACTAAAATAAGAAATTTTAGATACAATTTAGGAGTAGTAAAGGGATAGGGTGACGTTCAAGAGTCTTTATTAGATAATGTAGTAGCAATTTAATGTCAAATATCCACTAAATTCAATTGCTTTATCCATGCCTCGTGCCTTTAACGGGGTAGGATCTTAGTAAGTCCATCAGTAGGCATCTTATCTGTAGGGACCTATTAGACGTCGATCTTTTTGTCTTAGACCTCTTATCTAAGCCAGTGCTGATGGACGTTGATATGTCGAAGCTTAGTGTCAAGCTTTGGTATATCCTGTCTTAGGAGTTGTATAGTCTGCATATTGTCGCATAGTAGGGTAAAATCGTGTTTTAAACTGAGACCAACTGCCTTAAAGAAACGCTGCCACTAGATAATCTTAACAGCAGCCATAGACAGGGAGAGAAGCTCCGCTTTAGTAGTTAAGCGAGTTACTAATTGTTATAGGGTTGCCTTCCAATTAATCAGTCCTCCGAATAGCATAAAAAGGTATCCTTAAGAGCTCCATCTGGTGTCTTTATAGTCCGCAAATGCTGCGTCGGATGCTTTATAAAAGGTGACGTCTTCTCCTTTAGGGTTTCTAAAGTAGATGTGTGCTCCGAGTACTTCGCCAGAGTATTTAATAGCTGTAGATTTTGTTCCAAGGCAATAGGCGATGGCTTGGTTTAATGCATTAAGGTGCTTTTAATTTGGACTAGTAAGAAATTTGGCCAGTTTTAAATGTGTCTTGGCAACATTAGGCCTTCTAAAAACGGCAAGGTGCGTAAGGGAACCAACCTATTACTGGTAGGCTAGTATTCTTTAAGGGTTCGTCTGCTGGTTGGACAGAATCAGTTCTTTGGCAGGAAGTAGTAACTTAGGAAATTTTCCTGGTTGAATATTGAATCGACTGGCTATCTTTTCAATATAGGAATCTTGGCAAAGCTAGAGCTTTCTGCTTGCCCGATCTCGCTCGATTTGAATTTCTAGGAACTACTGTAGGTCTCCTAGTGCACGGATCTCGTATTGATGTAGAAGTTTAGCTTTAAATTCTTCTAGTCTTTGAATGTCCTTTTTGGCAAATAGGACGGCAATATCGTCTATATAAAAGAAGACAATAAGTCATCTATTGGTGTAAAGGCAGTTTGTACCTAGGACAGGCTTTAATCCAAATTTGGCTAGTGTATTGGTAAGCTCTTTGTACCAAAGTAGTAGTAAGACTTTTAATCCGTATAGCGCCATGAGTAGCTTTAAAATATGTCCGTTTTGATTAAAGCCTTCTAGGCAGTAACAGTAGACTGGCTTATCTAGTCTTGTATTTATAAATGCGTTTACAGCGTTATACTGTCAAATCTCCAAATTAAATGCGGCTGCTATAGCCATAAGGGCACAGAATATTCGAGCAGCTAGGGTTGCTGTATAGGTCTCTTTTTTAGTAATCTGTAGGTCTCCGCGGACACACAGTCAAGCCTTTAGCTTTTAAAGGTAACCGTCGCTGTCAAACTTGTATTTGAAGACCCATTTCAATGGAAGGATCTGCTCGTTATATACTTCTTCTTTTGGTACAGTCTTAAATATCCCTTGGCGTTTTAGGTCATTGTATTCTTTTTCTATGGCCTTTTAAAAGCCAGTAGTTAAAGGGTGCTTTCTTAGCTCTTTAAGGTTCCTTAGTTTAGGTGGAAGATTGTCTTAATGCAGGGAGGATCTAGTTCAGTTAATGTCCTTTACTAGTCCTGTAGCAAAGCCAGCGTAGTAACCAAATAGGGTAGGTATATTAGCTAGTGCTGCTGCGTACGCTTAATGTCAAATCCGTTTGGAACCTTCTGGTAGGATAAGGTCGGTAGAAGGATTGGCCGAGACCTTATTAGCTTATAGAGCTGTATTTAATGGTTCTGACGAACCTAGCTAGGTAGGAATTGCTTCAATTATATTTAGGATATCGTCTTAAAGTCCTCCCGGTGTGGTATTTATTTCTAGCAGATCTGGAGATACCATTCTGCTAGGAGTTAGTAGCTGTTTAGTGTCCTTTATAGGAAGCTCTGCTAAATCGTTTAATGTAGTTATTTAATTTGCATTTAAGGTAGGTCTATATAAGATAGATTTATCCTTAGATTTGTCCTTATAGAGAGGTTCTAGTAGACTAATCGCCTAGATAATATCTTCTAATACTTCCCTAAGTAGGTAATTAATATTTTAACCCTTAGGGTCATAGAACGAGGTCTCGTTAAATATAACGTCTCTAGTTTAAATAACTTTGTAAAGGCTTAGAATCCAGATTCGGTAGATATTAGTTAAATTATAGCCAACCAGATGTCCAATTAATGCACAAGGAGCTAGCTTGTCTCCCTTTCTAACTTATTTATTTAGCGTATAGGTCTTGCAACCGTATTCGTGTATATGGGTAAGTGTTGGCGGCTTACTGTAGGCGACCTTGTATGGAGTTTTCCACCCTAGTTGCTCATTTGGTGTTCGATTAAGTGTATAGCCAGCAGCAAGGAAAGCCTCTGGTCCTAGAGATAGGGGTAAGGATGCTTCTAGCTGTATAGACCTTAATCGTTCTATAAGGGTTCTTCCAGATCGTTCTACTCCACTATTCTGTTCTTTAGTATATAGTGCTCGGCATTTAAAGGTAATGCCTTTGTCTGTATACCACGTGTCTAGGGTATCTTTTGTTTATCTAAATACTTGTTCGTCATCACTCTAGAAGAAGACGACGTCTTAGTAAAATTATATCTTAATTAAGCGGTGAGTTTTGCGAATGGTAGGTAGGATAGTAGCTTTGTCCCTATTTTTAGAGGTAAATATAAAGTTAAATTTGGAATATGTGTAATAGAAATATATAATATATCTATTGCCGTTATACCCTAGTACTCCGAGGTAGATAATATCAAATGCTAGCCGTTCAAATAGTCAAGTGGCTGGAAATTCATGTTCTCGTTTTTAAGAGATCTGCTGTATGTGCTTTGCTAATAAGCAAACTTTATATTCGATTTTAAGTGGTGCTCATTTATTAGTTTTAAATTCGGTCAGCTCTACGCTAATAACGTGCTTAGGAAGCTGCGTAATAGCATTAGGTCCTATATAGCCGAGTATTTTATACCATCTTGTAGCTATAGCTCCGATTGGTTTACGGGCTATGCGGCTAGGCTGGTACCTCTTAAAGGTTAAGAATGTTAATTAAGTCAAATCTAGGGTACTTATAGGCTCTCTGTGCATTAGTGCCTAGTGGCCCCCTAGTCATTTCGCATAGCAGACTATTTCGCCAGTTGCTAGATGGTAGAGCAAATTTCGCCCTAAGTTAAAATAGATGTCGTTCTCAGTAGCTCTTAATAGCGCTACAATATTTGTAAACATAGTAGGCACTAGCGCTATATGGGATAGCTTTATTTTTAGCTTTCTAGTAGGTGTATTAATAGTAATGGTTACTGTTCCGTAAGCTTATATTTTTTCAAAATTTCTGCTAGCAATTAGGTAGTCGTCTTCTTTGTTGTTGTAGACATGGGTATTTACGCTAGGGTTAAGTATCCAGGTGTTCTAGAGTTTAAAAGGAACTTAACCAGTACTAAACATAGCAGCATGGCTAGTTGGTTTAGTAGAAGGTAGGGTTTTAGAATTAAAATTAATTATAAATTCTGTGCTCTAATTATTTTCCTTTACTTCCTATTCTCTTTTTTAAATTTAGTTAACAATGCGTTTGATCCAAGGTGTAGATAAGATAGCTTTATCTACTTTCTTCTAGACGTCTGCCCTTAGTCTCCATCCTTAAGGGCGCTTGTGCTTAGTAATGTAGTAGTATTTGTTAAACCAATGTATGAGGCCGTATATACATTCCTTGTTCCATCTTAAATTTGAATTTGAATTGCTGTTAGAGTCTAAATTAGAATTGGAATTTACGTTGCCTTAAAGAGTTGCAAATGCGGAGTTATTGGCAGCTAAGGTAGACGATGCTTACTGCATACAGTAATGCTCCTTAAATTCCTTAATAAGGTTGATAATGGATAGGGCCTCTTTGTCCTTCCGTTCTTTTTGAATGAGATCTACTTCTAGTGCTCCTGCGAAGCTAGAAGAGATGGGTTTGATTGCTTATATAAAGTCGTAGTGTGGCCTAAAGCCTTGTATGTCTGGAAGCTTCAATTCCTCTGCTAGCTTATAGACGCTCCTCTAGTTATTTAACCATTTTTTAATGCTCTACTTTTTATTATAGGCTTTAAGAGCCGTGTATTAATTTAGGACGTCGCGCTTTTAACCTAAGGAGGTAAGGGCGAGTACAGTCTTTAATTCTTAAAGGCATTTGTATACCGTTCTGAGGTCTTTAATAAGAGGGAGGTAGGCTACTAACGTCATACGGACAATATAATTGCTGATATCGTTTATGGCTTGCTCTTGCTTCTGGTGCACGTGGAGGTCGTCCTTATACTCAGCGTAGAGTTAATTGTATGCAATGAGTTGGTTTGGATCTAGCTTGGCTATTAATATAGTAGTAGGAAGCACGTCTCTTGGAGTAGGTCAACTGGGTAACTATAGCTTTGGAAGCTCATCTTTCTTCTTTAATAGGTCTATGTACTGCTATACGTTATTTATTTTAGCAGTGTCTTAAATAATAAAGAACTATTGCATCCAATCAGATGGCTTTTTAAGGATAAGGTTGAATTTTAAATAAGGTCTATCGGTATTGGTTATCATTTTTAGAATTTAATAGGTTAAGCAGGGTCCTAGGTTAGCGTCTTAGCAAAACCTTATTTTAACGTTCCGAGCTTTTGATTTGATTTGTCGGTTTGTTTGTCTATTGGGTACGTTCGTTGGCCAGGTGCAATCGTCCGTTCGTTTAGTAGGTGAAGAAGCTTAAGACACTTATAAAGGTGGTAGAAGTAGTGACTTCGTAAATAAGGTAGTAGATTAATTGGTTTAGTAGGTAGTGCAATCCGGACTTATAACTGTAACAGTGCAAGTTTGGGAGAATTGAATGAGCGACTTGATTTTAAACGTAGCTCTAGAGTCTCTATATATATACATAAAGAAGATGCAGGGAATAGAGATGGGTGGCAAGAATTACAAGGGTAAGCAGCTGAAATGGTGAGGTATGCAGGGGTAAGCAGCTAAGGTAGTGAGACGGTAGTAAGCAAGTCCGATCTTAGGTCGACAACAGCATAGTACTGGTAGTCGGTTACAACAAGGCTACTTCTTATCCCTTCGTGTGGCAAGATTTCTTGCACTTTTCGTATATGCACGCCTCTTAAGCCAATCTAGAGGCTCTATACCGTATATAGCTTGGTGTTGAAGCCTTGGTCAGTGCGATTGCTCGGCGGTAGGGGTATAAGCGCCTCTGACGCTCGAATGAATATTGCAGTGAGCAGCAGCGACGTGGCTAGGAAGCTGTTAGATAATCTATATTCTCTAAGGCGTGGGACACGTGCACGAGTCACGTGCACGGGGCACGTGCATTGTAAATCTCTTCAGAGCCCTAGGGGCCCTAGGTCAACAACATCGACATCAATCAACAATCAAGTTAAGATTATTAATTAATTAACCCATTTTATCAATGAACCCCTCTATCTGAATTATCTAATAGTTATAAGCCTGGTCCACCAACTTAAGAAGCTATTTAGCTATTACTTAATTATTTAAAGAAATTCTACCTTATCGTCAGACTTTAACATCTCATCGTCAAGACGCAGACTCTGACAGAAATCCTACCTTAATTATCATAGGACGAGATTCCACGAGATTCCACCTTAATCGTCAAAGGACAATTCTGATGACAAGGACGATCCTAATAAGGACGATCCTGATAACAAAATACCATTTTAATTCCTCCTTTGCCTATCAGTCAAATGACTCCACTAACGAGTTCATCAACTACGATCATCCTTAATAAGCCAGAAGACTGGGAGTAATAGCTATAGCAACTCCAAGCCCTCGCGGATCAGCAAATTTAGGCCCACGTTAACCTAGACAAGGAAGCACCTTAAGAAGGTCTACTTCAAGAACCACCCTATCTAAAAGTCACAGATTTTAATGAGGATGCTACCTTATATGCACAGCTCTCAACGAATTAATAGAAAGCGTATAAGAATAGCAGACGATACTATAACTAGGACATAAAGTATTTCCTAAGATAGGAAGATCATCTTTAACAGATCCATACCTAGATCACGTCCATAGTATTAACTTAGAAGAAGCTACTGCTTAACCCTTCCTTAATAGTTAAAGAATGGCTATCTCGGCTAAAGGAGAACACAGAACCTACCTTGTCGTTCGTTAGGAAGAAGATACAATACCAGTACATAGAAGCCCTTAAGGGGTTTAAACAGTTGTTAAAATTAAACTAATGGCTAGATTAATAGGAACACGCAATATCCCTAGGAGAGAAGTATAAGATCCCTTAAATATCTGATAGAATCTGGCTTTAAGATTTAACAGAAGTTATTTAACCTTTTAGCAATGCCTACTGTATAAAGTATACTACTAAGTTAAATAACCCGCAGAAGTCAAGATCTTCCAAATACCATAGAGTAGCAAAGGAGCTGTAAGAAGGACTTAGAAGACCCTTAGAGCAAGCCAATACTACTATAAGAGGGAGTACCTTTAACACAGACTTCGCAGAGCAAGCCATTAAGGATCACTCTAATACTACTAAAGGTTTATAAAGAGGAAAGGCCTTAGTACGCAAGAGCCGCTTAAAAAGAGCTAGGATACTAGTGAATAAGGAGATATCCTATAAGAAGCTAACACCTAAGTGCCTAGCGTACGGAATACAAGGACACTCCATTTAGGACTATTAGTGTTTATTTAAAGATAAGAAACCTATAGGAGTTATAATCAGAGATACTGTAACGGAACCTTATAGCAGGAACTACGGTGGGTCCTATTATTAGGCTGGGTATATAGGTAAGAACAATTCAACAACATAATAACAACTGGTGGAGTGGTTGCCCAACAGATTAACTCTAATTATATTCTAAGATTTACTATAAGGAAAGAACTATCTAAGGTAGGGACTGAGGTCCTTTAAATACACAACCGTACTCCTAAGAAATCCTTTCTTATATATAAGGTATATAAGTTCCTCCTATTCCTCTTATTTAATATATAGCACATTATATAACCTTAGTTACTATTCCTCATTATATAGTTTCACCAGCTCCATCCTAGACTATGCCTATATTAACTAACTAGCTTCCTCTAACTCTTCTTTAAGTAGTTGTAACATTATACTTAAGCTGTCTATAATACTATCTCCCTCCTCTTTATCTTTATCCTTAAAGATTTCTAATATCTCCAAGTTGTCTACTAGAGGTGTAATGTCCGTTTAATTAACCTAGTTAATATCCTTACTTATTATACCTAAAGCTTCTTCTTCTTTACACGCGCAACGACGTGCTTATACTATTGCCTCCATTCTATCACTAGGTAAAATTATGCCATCTCCGTGTTCTTATTATATAAAAGAAGGGTTAGTCTATGTTATATTAGCGAGTCCTTTATCTTAACAACCCTCTTCCTATTTAGAGTGCACTAAAGCAAACATTTAATTATTATGTAATGTTCGCTCTACTTCTAACACTAAGTATGCGCGTCCTATAACTCTTAATAGTCTTTAAGTTCCCTAAGTAACTTATTATAGGGTCTTATATTTAATCTGCCGCTATAAAGCTTAACGGTAACCTGGCGTAGGCCCTAGCTAAGCTTAAGCATTCTTAAAATGCGGAGTAGAAGGCCCTAGATGCTTACATTGCAGCGTTCGCTTAACTACTTCGTCTTAAAAAAGTTCATAAGAAGGTCCGTTCTAAGGAGTAAAAACTTGTCTAATAGGGTTTATCTAAGCTAGGTAATAAGAGAGTAGAGTTTCTAGAGAAGGAAATAACTCCAAGTAACATAGTAGTTGCTCCTCTTAGGTCCCCTTTAGTTAACTTATCCTTTAGCAATCCTTTTTTAATGCTCCCTAACCTACTTTCTTCTAATACTTCTATACCTTTCCCATAGTGTTCTTTAGGTTACTTAGTAGTTCCTAGGTAGTTTTACTATAGCCTATCTACTTTACTTTATACCATATTTCATTATCTACATCCTTATAACTAATAATCTTTAAAACTTACCATTTATCTTCCTCTTATCCTCTATATATGTCTGCCTTATAGACTAGTAACTTAATACTCCTATATACTAGTTCTAGTATTGCAATGTGCTATATAGGGTAAATTTTTTTTTTAGCTAGTAGGTTTAACTTATATATAACTAATAAAATTCTCTACACAATTTTAAAAGGTCCTAGTCTAATATAGTCCAACTTCTTGCTTAGTTGTTAACTTTTAAAATTTTTGTGTAGTAGCCACACTTTATCTCCCTCCTTAAGATCTGGTCCCTTAGATCTCTTAGCATTATAGTACCTTTTTATTCGTTCTTATACTAGTTTAGCTGTCTCTTTAAGGTCTATATAAAGATTTATTAAAGTCTCTATTCTTTGCTTGGCTGTACTACTTATCTTCTTTGCTTAATATAGCAATAATAATATTCTTGGCTTATATCCGTAATTCGCCTTAAATAGTAACATTCCTATTCCTTTTTATGGTGTTGCATTATATATAAACTATGTAACCGGTAATAATAATACCTAATTATTCTGTATGTAATTAACATAATGCCTTAGATACTGTTCTAGTGTCTAGTTTAGTCTTTCTATCTATCTATCTGTCTGCGGATAATACGCTATTAAGGTTACTGCGCGAACTCCTTGTTCCGCTAAGAATACCTCCTAAAATGCTACTATAAATCTTGGATCTCTATCTAATATAACTTTACTTAGTACTCCATGTCTTATAAACACTTCTTTAATATAGATTCTAGCCACATCTTCTACTAACATTTTTTCTATATATACTATAAAGTATCCCCACTTTGTTAGCTTATCTACTATTACTAAGATTGCGTTATAATCTTATCCTATAATAGGATCTTTTAACTTTAGTAACTTAATAATAAAGTCCTATAATATAACTTTCTATAGTCTCTCTAGTGTCTTAATAGGTTGTAGCCCTCTATATAGCTTATACCTTGTTAGTTTATTTCTTTAGCAATCTAGACATTCTCTTATAACTTATCTCGCTAGTCCCTAGATTTCTTAAATAATATATTCCTCTTAAAGTCTTAACACTAAGCCTATAGCTCTGTTGTGTCCTTAAGTTAGTCCTTTATAGAATAACTTAATAAACTCTTTTATAATTGACCTTGGAATATAAGTAGCTTCTCTATTTTTGTACTGTTCTGTATTTAGATCCTCTACCTATACTTCTTAGATCTTCTATATCCAATTACTCTTAGGTAATTTATAGATCTGGCTTTTTTATATTACTGCTATCTTAGGATAATTGTACCTAATTAATCTATCTGTGTCCTTTTATAATAAAGCCCCTAACAGTTTTTTATTACTTTATAGTTTAGCCTTCCTACTTAACGCGTCTGCTCTTGCATTATCTATACCCTTAGTATACTAAATTTTAAAATGGTATTCTATAAGCATTTCCGCCCATCTAACCTATCTTTAGTTAAGTTCCTTTATTATTAAGAATCCTATAAGGTTTTTATAATCTGTCTTAACCATAAATGGTTTTTCTATACCTTATAAGAATGCTCTCTATTCCCTTAATGCTGTAACTATACCTAGCAACTCCTTATTATAGATGTTATAGTTCAGTTCTAGTGGTGTTATCTTCTAACTATAGTACGCTACTAGATGCCATGCGTCTAAATGCTTCTATAGTAAATATACTCCTAGTATAAAGTCTAATGCATCTATCTTAACAACTGTTTCTAACTTTGGTTAATAGATCTTAAGGATTGGTTCCTAGGTAAACAACTCCCTAAGTTCCTTAAACAACTTTCTTTACTTATTAGCCTATACCCACAGTTCCTCTTTCTTTATTAGCCTTATAAATGGCTTAATACTCTTTAACCACTGTGCTATAAACCTCCTATAGTAGTTACAAAACCCTAGGAACAATTTTAACTATATAACATTCTCTGGTTCTTGCTAACTTACTATAGCTTTAACTTTCTTTAGGTCCATACTAATTTTTCCTAGTTTAATAATAAATCTAATAAAATCGGTCTTCCTTATAAAGAACTTACATTTCTTAATTGCTACTAGCATCTGTTCCTCTTATAGTCTCTTTAAGACCCATTTAACGTGTTATCTATGTTCTTCCTTACTTTCTAAGTAAATAATAATGTTATTAAGATATGCTATAATAAACTTATTAAGGTGTTCTCTTAATACACTGTTAATTTACTTCTAGAACATTGCTGGTGTGTTTATAAGCCTAAATTATATAACTAATAGTTTATATAGTCCTTCCTTTGACTTAAAGGCTGCCTTCTATTTATTGCCTTTCTTAATCCTAATCTAATGGTACGCCTATCTTAGATCTATCTTTATAAAGATCTTTACGTTGCCTATCTAGTCTTAGATTTTGCTAATTAAGGGTAAAGAATACCTATCCATTCTAGTAATGCTGTTTAATTGTCTATAGTTAATATACATCCTAAATTTTCTGTTTTTCTTTAGAATAAACAGTACTAGATATCCTACTAATGACTATAATAGTCTAATATATCCCTTTTGTAAGTTCTCCTAAACAAACTCCTTAAGCGCCACTAACTTAGTTTTAGTAAGCTTATAGACTGGAAAGAACCTTAAACTTGTTCCTGGTTCTAGTTCTGTCTTATAGTTCTATACTGTATACTCTAACAGCCTTTTACTTTCTAGTAACTATAACTTTTTACCATACTTATAGTATCTCTTTAGTATATAACTTAAGCCTTACTTAGTCTCTTTATATGTTACTCTAACTTAGTACTATACCAACTTGGTTTACTATTATATCTTACATTATTAAGTATCCCTAATATTAACCTAACCTATAACCCAATTAATCCTTAGATTATATTCCTGTAACTAAGGCATTCCTAGTATTGCCTTATCTTTTCCTAATAATAAGATATTAAAAGACATTCTAACCTATCTCTCTTTAATAGTTAACTAAATAGGTCCTGTTTTAAGATTAATAATACCTCCTTTATAGGCTATCTGATCTCCTAAAATTATTATAAGTAGATATAGGTATTCCTTTTATCTATATAGTAACCCTATCCTTTCTACTATTGCTAGTAATATATGGTTCCTTATTACTCCACTATCTATTAACGCTTTAAACTGCTAATCTTACCACTTAACTTATAAATTTAGGTGTTATCCTTAAATTCCTTTAAGGGTTTAAGGCTCTACTACTAGTTCCCTTTAGTCCTATAGGCCTCCCCTTTTCCTAACTATTAGCTACTAAGTCCTAACTATACTTGGTCCACTTTTAGCTAATACTTAATTTATTTATTTTCCTCTACGTATTATAGATAAGTATTCTCTAGGCAGTCCCACCACTATTATTTATCTAGGCATTCTTCTATAAGGAATTATCCTGGTTAAAATATTAGGTCCCCTTAACTCTATACTTCTACTAGGTGCCATCTATATATATACTTAGCTTCTCTAAACCGCTTTTCCTCTAGTACCTAATATATCCTTACTAGGTATTTCCAGTTTTTGTCTTTTAGTGCTCTATATATATTATACATATTATCTACACAAGCTATCCACAATAACGTATAATATGCTAGGTGACTTAGGTTAACTCTTAGCTTGTCTTTGTCCTTAAATATAAACCTATACCTAGTTAACCTAACTACTGGTATTTCTGCTATGGGTATTAAGATTTATTACTTACTTCTCTAGTCCCTAAATCCTTCTTCTAGGTTCCTTAATATTATAATTAATACTCCTTTAATATAACTTATGTGTTTTTCCGTAATAGGTTAGTCTTAGACAACTTTTTTGTCTAGCTATATATAAAAGTCTTCCTATTTATTATTGTGTTATTGCCTATACCACTTTCTATATAACTGGTTTAGTATATATAGTCTATCCATAAGAAAGTACCTTATTATTGCTACATTGTGACATCCTTTAGTGTGTCTTTCTTTAAACCTAACTAGAATATCTAGATCCTCTTCTTATTCCAGTTTATCTAACTACTTTACTCTAGGCGTCCCTACGCTAGGCCTATTAGTAACTCTTTATATAGGTGCTCTATCCCTTATATAACCTAGCATAGCCAACCTTTTATCTAGCTTCTGCTCTTGCTATATAATAATTCTTTATCTAAACTTATCTATAGTCTCTTATTTTCTGCGTCTTATAGCTAGATCCTTAAAGTTGTCTTACTTCCTAATCTTAGTATTAACTTTTTAATCTTTAGGCTGAACACTATATTCCCCTGGAATTACTATAGTCCTTGTTTGTTTTTTAAAATCTTGGTTTCCTACTAACGTTCTTATTTATTCCCCAAACTTACAGTTCTTAAACTTGCGTTCTGTACTTATTTGTTTATTACTAAACTAAGTTACTGCTCTTTCCTATTAGTTCTTATCCATTATAGGTTCCTAAGCTGTCCTTATTACATCTTATAAGTCTAGAGCTTTCCTTATCTCGTTTTAAGAATCTTAAACCTATAGCCTTTTACCTTTTATAAGTAGTAAGCTAGCACTAGTAGTTATCTGCTTGCTTAATTATCTCTAAATATTACTCCTTCTGTCTTATAAAGTAATAGATGCCGTATCCAACGGTATTATAATACCCATTACTAATCCGCGTTCTATAGTGGTTTTAGTCTCTACTTCTATTACGTCATTAAGGTATAAGTGCTCCCAGTTAGCCTCCTTTTCTTCCTTATCGCTATTAATTAATAAGTACTCTAACTTTATTATTATTATTACTAATCTTTATCCATATATTGCTTTAATATCTTAATCTAGCTTATAGAGTTGATCCTATTCTTTATTTAACTCTCTAATTCCTTTAAGCCTTCTTAATTCTGGCTCTTATGGCCAATAGCTTACACTATACTTAGCGTCCTTATAAATTTAGTATATGTTATTATAATAAAACGCGAAGTGTTTAATTAAACACTCCTTAGTCCCACGCAATACTCCTATATCTATATTATTGTACTCTAACAATCTAGTGCCCTTTACCATATAGTTACTTTAACCACCTCTGTAGTCTCTGGCAAAATAACCTTATTTTCCGCAATTTATATAAGCTCTATCTTTAAACTATTTTTCCTATTATAGAGTCCACCTAAACGTCTTCTACTGCTAAGATCCCTGGTTTAGCCTCTACTCCCTAGTCCTATAATTACTTAATCCCTAACCTCTAGGTTTCCATAGTTTCTTTATTTATCTCTTAGATTCTTTAGTACCGCTTAGGTCTATTAGCTCTGCGCTATTCTATAGTTTTTAGCTTTATATCTATTAATGCGTACTCTGCGCCTTATACAACTATAGAACTCTATCTTGCCCTTTTTTAGCTTGTTCCCTTTAATAGATCCTATTATTAATCTTTATTAACTAATCTATTAAGTCTTATAGACTTTCCATATTTTCCATTAGGATAATTACATCCTAGACTTTAGCCTTAAGTCCCTGTTTATACTGTGCCATAAGCGCCTTATTATTCCACTTAACCTATATTGTAAGTGTTTGGAACTATATTATGTACTTAATTACTAAAGAACGTTGTACCAAGTTTTAAAGCTTTTGTTCCGCTATAGTTAATGCTTCCAGGTCTCTAAACATCTATATTAGTCTCTTTGTAAACCTATTCTAACTAGTAAATATAAACTGTACGTCTTAGTTAGTAGTTGTTATACCGCTAACTTATATCTCTATAAGGTAAGGTTTAAACTATTCTAGTGCTCTTCCTATTAAGAACAATCCTATATATACCACTTAATCTGTAGGTATTACTAACTTTACTCCTTCCTATATAACCTTAAAGTGCATTTATATAAGGAATCCCTTAAGTTTTAACCTTTCTCCTAAGAATTATTTAATTAACAGTAACTTAACTTTTACTACTCTAATTCCATTAATACATTTCTTAAGTATCCTATTATTATCTAATAAGCGATTAACTATTTCCTGTAACTAACCTCTTGTGATTAACTAAGAATCCATATCTGCCATACTGGTGTCTCCTGATCCTAAGGTAGTTGCTGCCGTTAATGGCATCGCGACTAGTGCTTTAGGTGGCATGTTGTTTAACCTTGTTTAATACTATAACCTTAGTAGTAAATATATAACGGAACCTTGTAGTAGGAACTACGGTGGGTCCTATTATTGGGCTAGGTATATAGGTAAGAACAATTTAACAACGTAATAATAACTGGTTGCCTAATAGATTAACTCTAATTATATTCTAAGATTCACTATAAGGAAAGAACTATCTAAGGTAGGGACTAAGGTCCTTTAAATACACAACTATACTCCTAAGAAATCCTTTCTTGTACATAAGGTACGTAAGTTCCTCCCATTCCTCTCGTTTAATATATAGCACGTTATATAACCTCGGTTACCATTCCTTATTATATAGTTCCACCGGCTCCATCCTGGACCGTGCCTATATCAACCAACTAGCTTCCTCCAACTCTTCTCCAAGTAGTCGTAACATTGTACTTAAGCTGTCCGTAACAGATACTCGTATTGAAAAGGTACTAAGGAAGGTAGAATAGAATAAGGATCTTACTGATCTAGTTGCCAAAATCAGACATAAATAAGAAGACGAAGCTTAACAACAACAAAACAAAAGTAAGGAAGTCCTACGTCTCAAGGACGTTGCCTTTTATACGGACTTCAACACGAATCTAGTGTCGTTCCGTCTACTTCAAAAATAAGGGTACTACTAGGACAACCAAGGAGACAAAGAACATCACGGACAACAGACTATCGAATACGTCCGACTAGGAAGCCTATTAGCGTTCAATACAAGCCAACTGCCACACCGCCAACGGAAGCGCAGAATATCGTCAAGAGACATTCGTCCAGATGCGAAAGGTAATACACAACTATGGCATCTGCGTCTAGGTTATCCAGGACCTATAAGGTCTTACAAAGGTTCTTAGATCGGAATATTAATAAACCCTATCTCAACCTCCTGATTAACTGACCTCAAGGAAACGCCAAGGGATTACATTTAAGCCTTCGGCACCACACACCTAAGCTCAGAACGGTACTGCCGAACGCTTAGGGGGTGTAATCATTAAAAAAGCACGCAACGGGGCAGCAGATCCTTAGCTTAATAAGACCTACCTATAAAAGCTACTATATTAGCGAGTACGACCTATAGCAATCACCGTAAAATTCGACCTAGAGACGACACAAAAAGATACAGATAACGTAATTGTCCATTACAATCTTAATAAAGTCGTCTATCAATGACATTGTCTTCTGCTATTAAAAGATAGATAAAAAGAAAGCTTAAGAAGCAATTAAGGAGCTAAGCAAGAAATACCAAATAAGTACCCTTAGCGAGCTAAAATGGTTCCTAGAAATCCATATACTATATAATTATAGCCAGAGGCTCCTGTGGCTATCCCAGGAAGCCTATACTAAGAAGATAGCTAACCAGTATAAGATAGATCTTACAGGGCGTCTTCCGGACACTCCCATGGCAGAATCTAAACTCCTCCCTACCAATTACCGATCAATCCGTCTGACGCGTCCGTTCCCTAATACAGACCTACTAGTCCGTCCTATATCCCTACTAAGAGAAGCAGCTTCTATAATGCTATGTCAGAGTATTCCAATACCTATATGGCACGAGGAGCAGAGCAATCTACTATAGAGGAGATAGGGAAGGAACGAACGGTAGAGGGAGAGACAAAGGAATACGCGACAAACAGTGTGTCCAACAGTCAGCTAGCTATGAGCTTCAGCTTTTATAGCTGACTGACTGCGTCAATTGGACCGCTCGCTGTCCGCTAACTGCGAGGTAAGGTACGCTGACTGTCACGCTGTCAGCTAGCTGTCCCAATTAGGAAAGTTATATAGACTTTATGGTGTTTTATTGCGGATTTTTGGCAGCACCTCTCTATATACAAATATTAACGTTGCCCGATTAAATCCAACCCCAATTCACCCAAGATAGTATTTAAATATAGCCAAATTCGTCCTGCGCGCCCATAGAGGTTTAAAAAGGTAGAATGATTGGTGGTAACGTCAGTAATAAGGTCAGAAAGAAGGTATTAGTAAGGGCTCCGGAGGCTCTATTTCTATGTCAGATTTAATTAAATACGAAGCTCCGTTAAATATATCTTACCAAGCTGGCTTTTCTGCCTCTATAGTTGGCTTATAGCCAGTAAGATTAATATCCAAACTCGTTAACCAAGGTGTAGTTAAACCTCCATTAGAGTTAATACAGTTGATCAAACTGCTTAATAAAAGGCCTTTAATTAACCACCACTTTTAACATTAATCTGCTTTAATTGTGTCAGCTAACAGTTAATTACGCTTATTAGTAACAATCCTTTTGGCTTAGCTAAAGGCTCGTTTACATGCAGAGCTTATTGCCAGTATAGAGAACATATCAAGGGTAATCTTAGCAAGTGTTGGATAAAGGATTTGACCAATTTTAAGCCACCAGTTAAGAGGATTAGGAATGACATTATTCCGCTTATTACCGTTATCAGAGCGGATCTTAATAAGCTTAAGGCCTGCGTTGTAGTAGCGTTTAAGCTTACTAGCGAGCTTAATACGCTTTTAATTACGCTTTAAGGAAGTAAGGCTCTTATCTACGACTAAGGACTGTGTATATTTATCAGTTGAATTATCGTCAGATCTATAAGGAACCTTCCTATATTATGGCTCAGCTGGTTCCTCATCTTCCTCATCTACTTGCTTATTGATATAGTCATTAAATAAAGTCTCTATGCACCGCTCGGTGTGCTTCCACCATAGGGGCCACCGTTTCCACTTATTGCGAAAGTAGGCGCGTTTAAGAGACGGATAAAGGATTACTATGGTAAAATAGTAAGGGCTCTCGGCCTTTATTTTATCAAAATATTTGTTAATCTTTTGGATAGCTATATTAACGCCCAATTTAAGAAAGGAGTTGTATTTGTTCTTAAGGCTCTGCTAAGTTCGCTAGAGGATTTAATAGAGTAGCTCTATATTAGTAATCGACTCCTATAGAGCGCCATATAAGCCTTTAACACCAGGACTGTTGGCGTCGCCTTCTATGCGCTTGGTGGCTAATATAAAAGGCTTTAGGATCTTAATAAGCTGCTCTACTTACTGCCAATCTTCATTAGTAAGCACGTCCTGTGATAGATCGTAGCTATTATTAGCGGGCTTCCTCCAAGCCAGTAGATATTTATTAATTACTTTGCGAAGAAGGTAGGCACGGCGAAGCATAAAGTAGGTTAAATTCCACCAAACGCCTCCATCTTTAATAAGCAGAAGCTCTGCTTAATCAAAGAGCTTGTCCTTAATGCAGGCCTCAGCCTGGTTCTCAGCAAAGTCCTTGTGGCGTCTTATTAATTGCATAATATATTTAACGATATTGTAAACCTTGCCTACAGAGCCTCTCTGCCGCATAAGATCAAATTTAACGTGCTTACTCACGCCAATCATTAAGCGTTTAAGCTTGCTTACGCCTTTGCCGTATATTAAAGCCTTAATAATAAGGTTAATAACATGGCCAACGCACCAAAGCTGTTCCTTTTTAGCTACTAACAGGCTTTGTAAGAGGTAGTCATAGAGCTTATTATTATTACCGGCGTTGTCGGCCATTAAGGAGCCAAGCTTATAATTAAATTAATACTTTTAAATTACTAACGCCAGGGCCGTTGCTATATTTTTAGTAGAGTGTAATCCTCGCAGTTATAAAAGGCCCAAAAGTACTAATTAAAGCTTTCCACCTTTGTTAATGAAATGGGCCGCTATACCAAGTAGTAACATTCCATTTGTAGATATCCAGATATTACAGGTAAGATTAATTTTACTAAGTGCGGTAAGGAGGAGGTCTTTAATATTAACGCGTCGCTATTTAAATGCGGTCTTAATCCAATCGCTTAGTAATATAGGCGCCTTTATAAGATAGTCCTAAATCTAAGAATAGTTAAAGGTTAGCAGAGCGCGTGTATAAGGACTTATAGCTTAACGGAAGGTAATGTCTTATAGAATTGTCTAATTAATATAGGCTTAAACATAGCCAGCTGCCCAGAACAGCTGGCGTTTATAACTGCTAGCAGAAGCTTCTATACTTAGTAGTTGTATTCTACCACTGTAACTTTTAGGATTAATAATAAGGTCATACTTCGACTTTAAATGGCCGTTGATATAATCGTTGCCGTTAATTATAAGTAAAGCACCTGGTTTTTAAGCCAGATGGCAGAGCTTACACAGCCAGAGCCTCTTTTTGCCTAAAGGACCATCCTAAAAAAGGTCTACTCCATGCTTCCATATTGGTAATATAGGAGCTTTGCTTAATAGCAACCGCTTATTAATAACCCAGTATCCGTATTTGCCAGTAAGCTTGCTATATATTATTAGGTAGAGATTATCCCAATTAATAGAAAAGATATAGCTATAGTTCCAATTTGTTTAAGGAGGCTCTCGCGATACGGAATCATCTTAATAGCCTAATTTGGTATCATCGTCAATTGGAAGGAAAGAGGAAGCAGTTAATCCACGAACCCTACGCGGTACTAAAGGAGTTAAATAACGCGTAGATTGTGAATTAAATGAGGAAGAAGTAGAGGAGGAAGTAGATAAAGAAGCTCTACTGCCTGACTAACGCGTGAAATGCAATGTACATTGCATTTTGTATAGGTAATAAAATGGTAAGCTTTAGCACGGGTTTCGGCGCGCAATGGAGATATTGGGGAAAATGCTTTAATTACTATGGCTAAGCGAGATATTCCCATGGGTTTCCTATTGCTTGGCGTATAATTAACCAACCAGATCATCTGAATATCCTTAACTTTTACCAAAAGCTTCAACTTACCACCAAATCTTACCGCCAAGACAGCGAGCTGTTAGCTAGCTGCAGTCTTATAGCTGACTAACTGTTATAACTCAGTTAGCTAGCTGACTGCTTACATTAGCAGCCTCTTGGCAGCGAAGCTGACAGCGTCGCTGACTCTTGGACACACTGGCGACAAAGGACAAGACAATGGAAGAGACGGTAGAGATAAAGCGCAATTATTTATCTATACCAGCGATGCATTATTCGCGGACAATTCCGTTAACAGAAAGAGCTTGCAAGGATATATTATAAAGCTATTTAGAGGACCGATTGCATAGAGAGCAAATAAGCAGGATACGGTGACTACGTTAAGCACAGAAGCCAAGTTATTAGCCCTATCTTAGACAGCAAAAAAAGCTATCTTCACTAGTAGGATATTCAAAGCAACTAAATAAGCCTTTAATTATCAAATGTAACAACACCTAGACGCTCCAACTAATTATAGAAGATATGGCAAAGCTAATCATAAAGCTCTAACACGTTAACATCCATCGACACTTGTTAGAATTAAGCGAGAGATACTGACTAAGCTCTAGACATGTCGCGAGAGCGAGCTCTACATGTCAATCTAGATAGACATCAACCGCATCTACTGCATTACAAATTAATCAATATTTATCATCTGCGTCATCTCTATCATCAAATAGACCCTCAAGACTGCTCCGCTGTGACCTTATAACCTTGTAATTCCAACAGGTTATAAGCCTAGGTAGCGACACCTCTCCTAACTTAAAAATCGACCCTAAAAATGACCTTCTCTACCTCAACCTCAACGACACCTACATACGATCACAAGGCCAGTAAAATTGTCATTTTTAATGGAGACAACTTTGCAGACTAGGAGCGCACCTGCGAGGCAGCCCTAATTATATTAGAGGGCTAGGATTTTGTTACTGGTGCAGAGGACCTAAATTAAGTTAATTTAGCTAATAGAAGAAGAAGACAAGGGGAAGCAAACAAGATCATCTATAATTTAATAGGAGACGACCGTTAGGAAGAGATGCGTATAATAATAAAGGCGTATGATATTTAAGGAATATGGGAAGGAATAAAGAAGTTTAATAAGGCTAATAACAAGGTTTACATCTCTAGACTCCACAAAGAGTTCTATAGCACTATATTTAACCCTATAAAGATACAAATTGTTAAGTTCCTCTAAATACTTAATTAATTCAAGATTAATCTAGCCTTAACACCTTAAGCACTTACTAATAATAATATTAAAGAGCAGCTTCTCTTGGCCCTCCTAAGTAATATTATATAGCAGAATATAAAGACCTAGTGTCTACAAGACAAACAAGACCTTAAGAGCTGCATTACCCTTCTTTAGGAGCAAGAGACTGCTCTCCCTACACAAGTATAAAATGCAGTACTTATACACGAGAGGAAAGACAAACCTAGGGGGAGAAGGGGAAACCAAGGTTAAGGTTAAACAAGGGGTAGAGGCTGTGCTGGTAGATTTAATCATTCCTTATTACGTTATTGCCATAGCTTATCATCTTAAGTAAGCAAAGAGCTAAGATGACTAGAAAGAGATGAGTATAGAGTATACTATTAGAAAGGTTACTATTAGAAAGACTATCCCCTACTTAAGCAATTCCAATTTAATAATGCTAGAAAGACAGATTAAGGTACTCCTAAGGTAGAGAAAGCAAAGAATATAGTAATAGCTAAGGAAGAATTTAATAGTAATTTAATCTACCTTAACCCTAACCCTAAACGTGCTATGCTTATAATAACGTCTCTAGCTTGAGCTCTTAACTTAGGAGCAACTAAGTACTTTACTAGTAACTAATCAGACCTAACACACTTAAAGAGATGGAATACGCCATAATAGGTCCGTACTATAAATGGGACCATTATCCCTGCTATAGGCTACGGTTAAGTTTAAATTGGTACCCTAAAGCTAAAAGACGTCTGGCTTATACCTTTATTTAAGTTAATTAAGCTAATTTTAGTAAGAACTCTTACTTAGGAAGGCTACTTAATTATATTTAACCTAGATAATCAAGCTACTAGCAAGCATAAATTAGGTGCAACATTTAAGGCCACTATAAGGAACAACCTCTACATGCTATAAGAGCATTAGGAAGCATTTAATGCAATAGTAGAAGTATATAATTTATAACTAAACATTAGTGAAATAGATGCTGAGCTATAGCACCGCTGAACTAGATATACAAATTATAGTAACCTATTTAAGCTATAGCACTCCTTATTAGGCATAAAGCTTAAGAAGAGAGTAGTACTAGTTAGTAAGAGCACGTACAAAGCTTATCTAGCTGGGAAGATATAAGAAATACTAAGCAAGAAGATAATTAAGCGCGAGAAGATATTTGGTTAAGGGCTATACCTAGATACTATAGAACAAATCGGTATATTAATTAAAGGTTATAACTACTACCTTCTAGCCCTAGACAACGCTATATACTATACTTAGGTTATTCCTCTTAAAACCCTCTAAATTAAAGAGGTACTGCCATATATTAAAGAGATTATCACAAGGGCAGAGAGGTTTACTAGCAATAAAGCTATATGGATTTAAGCGGATAATAGAAAGGGGGAGTTTAGCTGCAGATTTTAAGACGAACTAATACCCTAGGGTATTAACTTTAAACCTTATCCGCCATACAAGCACTTATATAATGGCGCAATTAAGCGCGCAATTTACACAGTCGACTATAAGATAAGGTTACTTCTATTTTAAGGAAATATACTAGTTAAACTCTAGTGCTATATAGTTAAGTATGCTGTCTAAATTAAAAATTAAGTACCCACCTTAGCACTTCTATTTAATGATAAGCACAGTAGTGCTATTATACCCTATAAGGCATATACCTAATAAGTTCCTAACTTAAAGAATCTAGTTATTTTTAGGTATTACACTAATCTAATTAATACGCTTAAGAAACACCCTAGGAAGTATAATTTAAAAATAAAACCTAACTACGTTTTTATAGGGTTAAAAGGGAGTAGTTAATTTAAGATAATAAACCTATATACCCAAGCAATTGAGCTATTTAGAGATGCTAAAGTAAATAAGTATAGGTTCCCTTATAGAGCACCTTAGGTGCAAGCTACGAGATATAGTGACTAAGTGGGCCGCTTAAATCAAGTGGGAAGCCTAGGTTAAGATCAAGCGGGACGCTTAAATTACACTATAAGCTAAGCCGCGAACTAACCTATACCTCCCCCTACTACCTTAAACACGCCAACAGAGACTCTAGTTGCGAGAACTATGAGTAGGCTAGATGGTAACCAAGTGGGCCGCTCTAAATAAGTAGGAAGCCTAGGTTAAGACTAAGTGGGCCACTCTAATTAAGTAGGAAGCCTAGGTTAAGATTAAGTGGGACGCTTAAATTAAGGTAATACTAAGGGTGGGACGCCTATATAAAGTATATTAATACGTATTCCTTATACGCAGAGAACAAGGTCTAGAAGGTTACTAAATATAAGGGTTTTCAACAATATGGTGGTTTAGTTAGTAATAGCTATAAAAGCTATTTACCTAAAAGCTAAGAATACTACCTCTATAGGAGCACCTATAGCACCTTTTAACACTATTAAGTTAGATTAGGCCTTAAGGGAGGACACTCCTAGCTAGATAAAAGCTATCTTTAAAGAATTCCTCTTACTTAAGAGGATACACACCTATACTATTATAAGGGGGAGAGTACTAAAAGGAAGGTTGTTACTCCTAAGTAAGCTAGTTCTAAAGCACAAGTATAATGCTAAGGGAGAAGTAATTCGCAAGAAGGCAAAACTATATATTTAGGGAGATAAGCAAACCCCCAACATTAATTATTTTAAGATATTTACGTCTGTCATATAATACAACACCTTTAGGTTTTTAATGGTAAAGGTAGCAGCTAAGGACCTTAAGCTTAACTATATTGACATCAAAACTACATTCTTAAACCCGCTGTTACAAGAATAGACTTATATGCAGATTTCTAACCTATTAAGAGACTTCAAACCTGAGCTTAAGGGCGTAAAAGACGTCTACTTAAAGCTGAATAAGTTACTTTACGGCCTAAAGCAGGCACCAAGAAAATGGTTTTAGATGGTTAAGAAGTTCTTTAAGAGTATAGGTTTAAAAGCAGCTAATACTAACCCCAATCTCTTTATAGGAAATAAAGTATATATCTTGCTATTTATTAACAATATACTAATTGCAGGAAAGCGCCAATACCTTAATATTACAAAGATAAGAATTTTAAGAGAATAGAGATACAAAGACTTAGGTCCTATAGAAGTATTTATAGGCTTCCAAATTAAGTGAGATTGTATAAACCGAACCCTTAAGCTATATCAGACAATATACACTAAAAAGCTACTTAAACGGCTAAAAATGGATAACTGTAATCTGGCCAAGCTATTAATACTAGTAGGTACTGTCCTGAAGCCCAATATCAAAAGCCTTCTTAAGTACAATAATGCGATAGTATACCGGCAGATTATTAGCTCTATAATCTACCTCTTAAACTATATATATCCTAATACTAGCTATACTATTAGTTAGCTAGCTAGGTTTATAGCAGCACTAGGAGAATTGCACTACCGCTTAAGCAAGCAGCTACTATAATATCTAAACGGCACTCTCAAAACCGGAATCACCTACTTAAATTAAGCAGTTTACCTTCCTCTATATAAGCTTACGTTAACTAACCTACCTACTGGCTATAGCATCTTTACTGACGCCATGTGGGGAATAGAACATGATTGGATATCATTCCAAGGCATAGCAGTTATACGCTATGGGGGAGCAGTAATCTAGATAGCTCAAAGGCAGAAGTTAACGGCATTAAGCTTAATAAAAGCAGAGATTATGGCGGCATTAGAAGGAGTAAGGTTAGTAGTATAGCTTAAGAAGCTGATAAGAGATCTAGAAGAGAGAGATAATAACAACCCTTTTATCCCTACGCTCTACTGTAATAATAAGGGTATAGTTAACCTTTTATATGACACAAAACACTACCAGAAAGCCAAGTATATTAAGACTTAATACCTCTTTATACGAAATAATATAGTTTAGCGAGGTTAACTTAAAGTGGTATATATACCAGGCAAAGATCAGCCGGGAGATATGCTTACAAAATAGCTACCAATCAACCAATTTACGAAGCACTGTGCAACGCTAGGAATTGGTAACTGATGGAGATAGTAACGGACGGAGACGGAGCAAGTTATAGAAGTTTTTCGCCTACTATAGGTTTTCCCTCTGTACGTAGGCCAAATGGCACTTGCAAGGTATTTGGGAATAGCTTTATAATTGCCTATTTGGGACAGACAAGGAGAGCGTCGTCAGTATAGGGGAGTGTCAGAATTAAGCAAGAGATGCTGACTAAGCTCTAGACACGTCGCAAGAGCGAGCTCTGTATGTCAATCTAAATAGATATTAACCGTATCTACTGCATCACAAATCAATTAATATTTATCGTCTGCGTTATCTCTATCATCAAATAGACCCTCAAGACTGCTCCGCTGTGACCTTATAACCTTGTAATTCTAACAACACTGGCTACGTCAGGACAATAAGATGAGTACAATTTTAATAGACAGCAATGAAGGAGATAATCACTAATAGACTTACAAAGGCCCTGCCCAAGCAGAGGTTTTAAAGCTTCGTTAATATGATTGGAATAGTAGATATTAAGGAGCGGCTAGATAAGGAGAAGCAACTAAAGGACCTAAGGGAGAAGGTTAGGGCGAGAAGGAAGGATTTAGATAAGATTATGGTTCAATTAACGCATTAATAGGCACGAGAGGGTGGTTAGCTTTAACCTTAAAGAGCTTAAAGTTAAGGGGGTATATTAGATAATCTGTATTCTCTAAAGAGTGGAACACGTGCACGAGTTATGTATACAGGGCACGTGCATTATAAATCTCTTTAGAGCCCTAGGGGCCCTAGGTTAACAATATCGACATCAATTAACGATTAAGTCAAGATTATCAATCAATCAACCCATTTTATCAATAAACCCCTCTATCTGAATTATCTAACAGAAGCCTGTATATAGAATATATGGTAGTGTAGTTGATTAAAAAGCTTTAATATTATTGCTACCTATTTAATCATCAAATCCTTAGCAAGATATCGTCCTTATGCCGCTTAAAAAACGTCGTGCGTTTTTAGCTGCAAAGCCTCCAAAGACCCCAAAAGCTTTAAAAGCTCCAAGGCCTACAAAGCCTCTAAAAGCTCTAAGGTCTATATAGCCTCCAAAAGCACCTTAAGCATGGGAGTCTTATTTACAATCCTTCCAAGCAACACGGTATATACACGATGGCTTAGCGGCAGTAGTTATACAGCCTTTAGAGGCTTTGGTGGCTCCAGTACTTATGCGGCAGGTAGTGGCGCTAAGTAAGGATATTCAAGAGGAGGCTCGGCCGAGTGGCCAGGTAGAGGATATTGAGGACGAAGTAAAAGCTGTTTTTGAGGCCCGCGGTAAGACTGCTAAGGATAAGGTAGATAAGGTAGATACAGCCCTGGCAATAATCAAATAATTATAATCACCGACCTAATTTTAATTATTATATAATCACCAACTCTAATTCTGATTAATTATGTTAATTATATAATTATACCTTAGTTACCTAATATAGAAGTTAGTGACATTTTTAGTGTAGTAGAGGGCCTTGAAAGTCTTACTAAAATACTTAACGCCGCATGTCTGCCTAATTTCCGTACTAGGAAGTCGGCGATGGCTTTCTAGGGTTTATTTATACTCTAAATGCTTATCTGCTGCCTTATCTGCTAGGTTTTAGGGGGGTGGTATAGTAATAGAGGCTAGTGTTAACAATAAGGAAGAATAGAATACGGTGCTATAGCTAAGTACCTTAACGGGAGCGCGCACGGCTTTTATTTATATGTATTCTGGTACCTTTTTCGCGTTTCGGAAGTACTGCGGCACATCTACCGATGATCGCCAAATTAACTAAACTACCGCTTACCACTTTCTCCCCTTCTTGCCCTAGGTGATTATATAATTATATTAATATAATATAATCAGGACCTTGATTCCGATTATATTAGTTATAATTATATTATAATTATAATCAATATAACTAATCAATTGATTATTGCCACCGCTAGGTAGATAAGGTGGATAAGACTGAATTACCAGAGCTATTAGCTAAAGAAGTTGCAAGAATGGGCCTTCCTGCTGTTCCTACTACATGGGAGCCTATGGCTACCGTTCCTAAACTAGATCTTAAAGTTGTCAACCTTCCTAAAGAGTTAATATTTGCCGCTTGGCGTGCTGATAAGCCTATTGTTACGGACAGCTTAAGTATAATGTTATGACTACTAGGAGAGGAGTTAACGGAAGCTAGTTAGTTAATAGAGGCACGGTCTAAAATAGAGCCGGTGGAATTATATAATGAGGAATAGTAACTAAGGTTATATAATATACTACGTAAGGAACATAGAGTATGGAGGGAACGTACATATAATATGTATATTACGTACATTACGTACAAGAGAGGATTTCTTAGGTATATAGTTATATATTTAAAGGACCACAGTCCCTACTTAGATAGTTCTCTCCTTATAGTAAATCTTAGAATATAATTAGAGTTAATCTATTAGGCAACCACTCCACTAGTTATTATTACATTATTGACTTATTATTTATACCTATATACCCAGCCTATTAATAAGACCCACTATAGTTCTTACTACAAAATTCCGTTATATATTCACTACCTAAGTTACGGTATTAAACACCAAGAAGTTAAATAACATGCCACCCAAAGCACTAGTTGTGATGTTATTAACAGCAGCTATAACCTTAGGATTAGGAGATACTAGTATAGCAGATACTGACTTACAACTCCAAGGGCTCCGAGAGGGCCTAACAAAGGCAGAAAATACAATAGCAACACTCTTAAGGACAGGAATAATAGGACTAAAAGATTGGCTTTACTGGGTGGGTATCCCAGTAGGTAGCCCAAGGTGCAAATATGGCTGGCCAAGACAGACACCAAAACACATAATACTGTTATGCCCCTTATATACCGGCCGAGAAGTAATGCTCTTAGTAGCTAGCACAGAAAACTATAATACACTGCTCTCAATATAGAAAGGCCTTAAGGCGGCTACCTAGTGGCTTATTGGCCAAAATGTGCTAGACCAGTTCCGGGTTACAAAGGAAATAGCAATAGAAGGTAAAGGGGCGAGTAATAGGCGCCCCCTAATAACTCTACAGGAGTAGAGTACAGTGTGTAATACTAGCGCGTCCGTAGGTTTGTTACGGCAGTAGTAGTTCCTAAGAAGGTCAAAAAGTAAGGTAGTAGAGCACCACTGGTAACTTGTAGGCGACTCGTAAGCGAGCCCCAAAAGGCGGGGAGACGGATCACGGGGTTTTCTTAAATAGAGTTTTCTCCCTATATGTATATAAGGAGTAGTCCGCGTGGGCCTAACAGGGATCCAAATCGGACGTTAAGCAATGAATAATAATAATACTGACTTACAAATAGTTATAAAAGGTTAGTTATAGGAAATGGTTAATTGCTTACAGGATAATAATAGGATACTTAAGGAACGCATTAATAGAATTAGAATGGCGGGGGTTAAGTTACCTTTAATTAAATAATTCTTAGGAAAGAAGTTAAAGCTTAAAGGGTTTCTTATATAGATGTATTTTAAGGTAATATAGGAAGGAGCTAAGCTAGCAACATCTATAGATTAGGTAGTATATATGGGATTGTTCTTAACAGGAAGAGCCTTAGAGTGGTTTAAACCTTACCTTACTAAGATATAAGTAAATGGTATAACAACTACTAACCAGAATATATGGTATATATTTATAAGTTAGAACGGATTCGCGGAAAGGTTAATGTAGATATTTAGTAATTTAGAAGTATCTACTATAGCGGAATAGAAACTTTAGAACCTAGCACAACGCACTTTAGCAATTGAGTATACAATATAGTTTTAAATATTAGCTATATAGGTTAAGTGGAATAATAGGGCGCTTATGGCACAGTATAAATAGGGACTTAAGGCTAAAGTCTAGGATGTAATTATTCTAATAGAAGATGCGGACACCCTAAGGAGTTTAATTAATTAAGCAGTTAAAATTAATAATAGGATCTACTAAAGGGAGTAGGCTAAGAAAGGTTAGGACAGAGTTCTATAGTTATATAAGGCGTAGAGTACGCAATAATAGATATAGAGCTAAAAACTATAGAATGGCGCAGAGCTAATAGACCTAAGCGGTACTAAAGAAACCTAAAGAAGGGAAAAGAAACTATGGAAACCTAGAGGTTAAGAATTTAGTAATTAAAGGACTAAGGAGTAAAGGTTAAACTAGGGATCTTAGCAGTAGAAGACGTTTAGGCAGACTTTATAGCAAAGTCAGTGGTTTAGAGATGGAGCTTGCATAAATTATAAAAAACAGGGTTATTTTGCTAGAAACTATAGAGGTAGTTAGAGTAACTATGTGGTAAAGGGAACTAGACTAGTAGAAGACATATATATATAGAGGGATAATAGTGCACTGCAAGGAATAAAAGAATGTTCAATTAACAGTTTTGCATTTTGTTATAATAATGCATACCGAATTTATAAGAACGCTAAGTACGGCGTAAGCTATTAGCTATAGGAGCCATTGTTATCTAAGTTTAGAGGAACTAATAAACCAGCTTATAGATTGGATATTAAAGATAATAAGTTTAATATAGGTAAAGCATTTACTAATAATAAGGTAATAAAGGCAGCTTACTGGGAGCATATAGACCTTAGAGAAGTTAAAATAGAAGCAGAAACTAAAACTGTTACCAAGTAAGGTTTAGTAATGGGTATTATGACACTATTAGATATAATTTCTATTGCTTCACAAGATAATAGAAGCAACATTTAGAAGAAACTAGGCAAGTAGACAACTGCTAGTGCCAGCTTATCACTTAATAAAGGTAAAAGGCCATAGGTTTAAGATTCTTAAGAAGAAATAAAGAAGGCTCTAGACTTGCAAGACGTGATAAGGATAGCTTAAGACCCTATAATAGATAAAAACTAATAGGAAAGAGTAGCGACTTAGTTTAGTAATAAACGAATAAGTATAGGATATAAGTTTAAGAACTATAAGTTTAGGGAATAAGTAAGAATGTTAGTGGGAAGCCAAGACTTTAAGAAACAAATAAAGACTATAGCAATTCCAGGTAAACATAGTGTTTAGCCTAAAGATTAAAAAATTAATACTAAGATTAAGAAGCAAGATAACTTTTAGGATTTAGCTATAAGATATAGAAAACAGGAAACTATAGATAAGTTTAGAGCAAGAATCATTACATGGTAAGAGTAAAAGCTAAATAGAAGGTCTATAGTAGGTTATATAAGGGACAGAGCACCTATATAAAGAGTTACTAATAGGCCTAGTGTAGGGACACCTAGAGTAAAATGGTTGGATGAACTGGAATAAGAAGAGGATTTAGATATTCCAGTTAGATTTAAAGAAAGACACACTAAAGGATATTATAATGCAGTAATAATAAGGTACTTTTTTATAAATAAACCATACACACTAAACTAGTTATATGGAAAGTGGTATAGGCAATGACATAATAATAAATAGAAAGACTTTTATATATAGCTGGACAAAAAGGTAGTCTAAAACTAACCTATTATAGAGAAACATATAAGTCACATTAAAGGAGTATTAATTATAATGTTAAGGAACCTAGAAGAAGGATCTAGGGACTAGAGAAGTAATAAATCTTAGTACCCGTAGCAGAGATACTAGTAGTTAGGTTAACTAGGTATAGGTTTAAACTTAAGAATAAAGATAAGTTAAGAGTTAATCCAAAATATGCAGTGTATTATACACTATTATAGATAGCTTATGTGGATAACATGTATAACATATATAGAGCACTAAAAGACAAAAACTGGAAATACCTAGTAAGGATATATTGGGCACTAGAGGAAAGGCGGTTTAGAGATGCTAAGTATATACATAAATGGCACCTAGTAGAAGTATAGAGTTAAGGGGACCTAATATTTTAACTAGGACAATTCCTTATAGAAGAATGCCTAGATAGATAATAGTGGTGGAAGTGCTTAGAGAACACTTATCTATAGTATATAGAGGAAAAGAAATAAACTAAGTATTGGCCTAAGTAGGACTAAGTATAAGTAGGATCTAGCAGCCAATAGTTAGGAAAAGGGGAGGCGTATAGGACCAGAGGGAACCAGTGTTAGAGCCTTAAACCCTTAAAGGAATTTAAAGACAACACCTAAATTTACAAATTAAGTGGTAAGATTAGCAGTTTAAAGCGTTAATAGATAGTAGAGCAATAAGGAACTATATATTATTAGTAATAGTAGAGAGAGTAGGGTTACTATACAGATAAAAGGAATACCTATATCCACTTATAACAATTTTAGGAGATTAAATAGCCTATAGAGGAGGCATTATTAATCTTAAAATAGGACCTATTCAGTTAACTATTAAGGGAAGACCAGTTAAGATGTCTTTTAATATCCTACTATTAGGATAGGATAAGGCAATACTAAAAATGCCTTAATTATAGGCATACAATCTAAAGATTAATTAGGTTATAGGTTAGGTTAATATTAGAAATACTTAATAATATAAGATGTAATAACAAACTAAGTTGGTATGGTACTAAGTTAGAGCAATATACAAAGAGACTAAGCGAAGCTTAAGTTATATACTAAAAAGATACTATAAGTATAGCAAAAAGTTATAGTCGCCAGAAAGTGAAAAGCTGTTAAAATATACAGTGTGGGACTATAAAATAGAGTTAGAACTAGGAACGAGTTTAAGGTTCTTTTTAACTTACAAGCTTACTAAAATATAGTTAGTAGCGCTTAAGGAGTTTATCTAGGAGAACTTATAAAAGGGATACATTAAACTATTATAGTTATTAGTAGGATATCTAGTATTATTCATCCTAAAGAAAAATGGAAAACTTAGGATATATATAGACTATAGACAGTTAAATAGCATCACCAGGAAGGATAGGTATTCTTTACCCTTAATTAGCAAAATCTAAGATAGGATAGGTAATGCATAAATCTTTATAAAAATAGATCTAAGATAGGCGTACCATTAGATTAGGATTAAGGAAGGTAATAAATAGAAGGCAGCTTTTAGGTTAAAGGAAGGACTATATAAACCATTAGTTATACAATTTAGACTTATAAACGCACTAGCAATATTCTAGAAGTAAATTAATAGCGTGTTAGGAGAATACCTTAATAAATTTGTTATAGTATATCTTAATAATATTATTATCTATTTAGATAGTAAGGAAGAATATAAAGAACATATTAAATAGGTCTTAAAGAGACTATAAAAGGAACAGATACTAGTAGTAATTAAGAAATATAAGTTCTTTATAAGGAAGACCAATTTTATAAAATTTATTATTAAGCTAGGAAAAATCAGCATGGACCTAAAGAAGGTAGAGACTATAGTGGATTGGCAAGAACTAGAGAATATTATATAGTTAATATCATTTTTAGGGTTTTGCAACTACTATAGGAGGTTTATAGCATAGTGGTTAAAGAGTATTAAGCTGTTTACTTAAGTAACAAAGAAAGAGGAACTGTGGGTTTAGGGTAATAAGTAAAAGAAGTTATTTAAGGAACTTAAGGAGTTATTTACCTAGGAACCAATCCTTAAAATCTATTAACTAAAGTTAGAAACGATTGTTAAGATAGATGTATTAGACTTTATACTAGGAGCATGCTTGCTATAAAAGCATTTAAACGCATAGCATCTAGTAGCGTACTATAGTTAAAAGATAACACTATTAGAGTTAAACTATGACATATACAATAAAGAGTTGCTAGGTATAGTTATAGTACTTAAGAAATAGAGAGCATTTTTATAAGGTATAAAAAGACTATTTATAGTTAAGACGGACTATAAGAACCTTATAGGATTCCTAATAATAAAGGAACTTAACTAAAGATAGGTTAGATAGGCAGAAATACTTACAGAATACCATTTTAAGATTTAGTATACTAAGGGTATAAACAACGCATAAGCAGATGCTCTAAGTAAAAAGGCTAAACTATAAAATAATAAGAAGCCATTAGGGGCTTTACTGCAAAAAGATTAAGATGGATTAATTAGGTATAATTATCTAAGGATAGCTGTAATATAGGAAAGTTAAGTCTATAAGTTACTAGGGAGTAATTAGACCTAGAAGATCTAGGAAGTATAGCTTAAGGATCTAGACTTAAAGCAATATAAGAATAGAGAAGCTACTTATGTTCTAAGGTTAATTGTAGAAGAGTTTATAAAAGAGTTTTATAAAGGAATAATATAAGGACACAACGGAGCTATAGGGCTAGTGTTAAGACTTTAAGAGGAGTATATTATTTAAGGAATCTGGGGACTAGTAAGGCAAGTTATAAAAGAATATCTAGATTGTTAAAGAAATAAACCAATAAGGTATAAACTATATGGAGGGCTATAACCTGTTAAAGTACTAGAGAGACTATGGGAGGTTATATTATAGGATTTTATTATAAAGTTACTAAAGTTAAGAGATCCTATTATAGGACAAGATTATAATGTAATCTTAGTAATAGTGGATAAGTTAACTAAGTGGGGCTACTTTATAGCATATAAGGAGGAGATTTTAGTAGAAGATATGGTTAGAATCTATATTAAAGAAGTGTTTATAAGGCATGGAGCACTAAATAAGATTATATTAGATAGAGATCCAAGATTTATAGTAGCATTTTAGGAAGTGTTTCTGGCAGAACAAGGAGTTTACGTAGTAATCTCTATAGCATATTACCTATAAACAGACAGTTAAACAGAGAGATTAAACTAGATACTAGAATAGTATCTAAGGCACTATATTAATTATACACAGAATAATTGGGTATTATTATTACTAGTTATATAGTTTGCATACAATGCAAAACTATAGGAAGGAATAGGAATATTACCATTTAAGGCAAATTATAGGTACAAGCTAAGAATATTATTATTGCTATATTAAGCAAAGAAGACTAGTAGCATAGCTAAGCAAAGAATAAAGACTTTAATAAATCTTTATACAAACCTTAAAGAGACAGCTAAATTAGTATAAGAATAAATAAAAAGGTACTATAATACTAAGAGATCTAAGGGACCAGATCTTAAAGAGGGAGATAAAGTATAGCTACTATACAAAATTTTTAAGAATTAACAACTAAGTAAAAAGTTAGACTATATTAGACTAGGACCTTTTAAAATCACATAGGAGATTTCACTAGTTATATTTAAGTTGAACCTACTAGCTAAAATAAGGATCTATCCTATATAGCACGTTACAATACTAAAGCTAGCATATAGGAATGTTAAGCTACTAGCTTATAAAGAGGACACATATAAAGGATAGGAAGAAGATAAATAGTAAGTTTTAAAGATTATTAGTTATAAGGACGTAGATAATAAAACATAGTATAAAGTAAAGTAAATAGGCTTTAGTAAGACTACCTAGGAACTACTAAGCAACCTAAAGAATACTATAGGAAAGGTAAAGGAGTATTAAAAGAAAGTAGGTTAGGGAGTATTAAAAAAGGATTGCTAAAAGACAAGTTACCTAAGGGGGACCTATAAGGAGCAACTACTATGTTACTTAGAGTTGTTTCCTTCTCTAGAGACGTTACTCTCTTATTACCTAGCTTAGACAGACCCTATTAAACAAGTTTCTACTCCTTAGAACGGACCTTCTTACAAACCTTTTTAAGATAAAGAAGATGGGTAGATGCCGCGATACGAGCATCTAGGGCCTTCTATTCCGCATTATAAGAACATTCTAGCTTAGCTAAGGCACTTATAAGCTTACTATTAAGCTTTACAGCGGCAGATTGAACATAAGACCCTATAATAGGTTACTTAAGGAACTTAATGACTATTAAGAGTTATAGGACGCGCACACTTAGCGTTAGAAGTAGAGCGAATATTACAAGACAATTAAATATTTGCTTTAGTGTACTCTAAATAAGAGGATAGTTACTAAGATAAAGGGCTTACTAACGCAATATAAACTAACCCCTCTTTCGCATAACGAGAACATAGAGACAGTATAACTTTACCTAGTAATAGTATGGCAGTAATAGTACAAGCATGTTATTACGCGTGTAAAGAAGAAGAGGCTTTATGCATAATAAGTAATAATATTAATTAAATTAATTAAACGGATATTATACCTCTAGTAGACAACTTAGAGATATTAGGAATCTTTAAGGACAAAGATAAAGAGAAGGGAGATAGTGTTATGGACAGCTTAAGCATAATATTATAACTACTAGGAGAGGAGTTAATGGAAGCTAGTTGGTTAATATAGGCATAGTCTAGGATAGAGCTGGTGGAACTATATAATAAGGAATAGTAACTAAGGTTATATAATGTGCTATATAAGGAACGTGGAGTACGGAGGGAATATATATATAATATATATATTACGTACATTACGTACAAGAGAGGATTTCTTGGGTATATAGTTGTGTATTTAAAGGACCACAGTCCCTACCCAGATAGTTCTCTCCTTGTAGTAAATCTTAGAATATAATTAGAGTTAATCTGTTAGGCAACTACTCCACTAGTTATTATTACGTTGTTAACTTATTGTTTATACCTATATACCCAGCCTATTAACAGGACCTACCGTAGTTCTTACTACAAGGTTCCGTTACACCTATTAGTAGCTTTAGCACAGGTATTAAATCTGTTAATCTTTCTGCTTAAAATAAGGGTACTAAGCGCTCTGCTTACTATACACTGGTAGATTAGATTAGTATGGCGTCTAGTAGGTATAAATCTGGATAGGACCTACCGCTTTAAGTATTTCTACTGTTCTTTAGCTTTAATATATTTAAAAGGCTTGTAATTAATATAAACCTTTATACAGCCTCCTAAAACACTGGCGGATATCACTAATTAGGACAACACACTGGTAAACAATTATGGGTGTAGAAGGAGACCTCTACTGGCAAGTTAATGATTTAGGTAGGACTTATTATCTATATAGGCGTCTTTAAAGCTCCTTAAGTATGAGATTTTTAGGCAACAGATCTTAAATATCCTTAGCACCCAATTAGCTTATTTATAGGCCAAAAAAGATAGAAGCAACTTAAGCGCTTCTTTTATATATCACCGCCTCCACCAGAAGGCGTTAAACGCCAGATTTTTAAGAAAATTAAGCCATTAACAACTCCTCTAGGTAAGGCGTTTAGGAAGTACGTTATACCTAGATCTATGGTCGGTTTTAATAAGATGATGGTGAGGTTTACTAAACAATCTGCGGCTATAATTAAATTGCCTGGTAAGCCAGTACCTAAAGGCTTTAAAATAATAAGCCTTTGTTAATATGGATATTGCTATAGCTTTATATTTACCTCACCTAGCTGCTTTTTTGGGCTTCCTACTTAAACAGATCACCAAGACATTGTCCTCTTAAAGACCTCTAAGTGCGTTCTCCACCTTACTCAGCAGCTTCCTCTTTAGGCCCATTAATTCTGCCTATTTTTGGATAACTACTTTACAAATATTCCATTGCTCCAGGTGCTTTAACAACTTAGAATTGCTACGGCTGGCACGGCTTAATTAAACTTAAAGGACTATCTAGAGGTGCATAAAAGGGCCGATAAAAGGAAGGCAAGGCTGCCGTTTAACTTTATTACAGAAATAGTTATTAGCGCAGCTAATTCAGTGCTTTCAATTATATGGCAGGATAAGAATTTAGTACAGTTTTTAATAACAGCTCACTTATACAGCGATAAGGATGTTAATAAAGTTAATCAGCGCCGGCCGCAAGGATATAATTCCTTTCTTAAGAAGCTGGTAGCTAACATTTAGGGCAATAATCTAATTAAGAAGTTAACGCTTCCTAGGCTCTCTATCAACTACAATAATTAAATAGGCGGTGTTAATATCCATAATTAACTTCAAAGCTACTACACTACCCAGATTACTACTATCTGCACCTAGATACCCTTATTCTTCTAGGCGCTTAATACAGCTATAATTAACGCCTATATTATTAGCAAGAAGATCTTCTAAATATTAAGCAAGCCCTTCCTTTAAACCCATCGCCACTTCTGCGTATAATTGGCATAGAATCTTATTATTATAGGCAGTCAGCAGATAGGCCTAAATAAGGAAGATACTAAGCGTCTTCTTTATTTAATATTACCAAATCACGGGCAGTATAAACCTAATATTAGGCCTGGTCATTAAAATAGAACAAATTAAAAAAACACCTACGTCATTGCCAAAACCCCACTACCTATAATTCAACGGTGTAAAACGCGAACTTACTGCTATATTAATAGCTATACAAAGAAGCAAGGCCACAAGAGCTTACCAACGTGCTAGATATATAGATGGAAGTACGCAAGGAAGCTCATAGCAAAGATAAGGCGAACAGTATACAAATGCAAGATTTATAGGCTTCCTCTATACCTACGGTGCTTTAACGACTTTCATTCAGTAGGCGACAATTAGGTAACTATTTTTAATCCTCTACTTCCTTAGGCCTCTGATATTAAGACTCCAAAGCTAATTAAGCTTTTATCACAGCGTCTATCCTTAAGCCCTCCTCTACTGCCTTTAAACGCGCCTCTATACTAAACAATCGCTAATTAAACCGTTCTATCACCTGCAGTATCTAATCCACCTCATTTAACGTATACAACACGTCCTCCCTTATAACCTTAAGCTGATCCTCTACTGGCTTATCCTTATTAACGTCAAGAACACGTATAAAACGTATAGGTAGTAAGGATTTGGGGGAGGACTCTAAAGGCTTTTCCTATATAATTAGCAGCTGGTTAATGGAGGAAGGACAGGAACGTACAGTTATAATGTCATATATCACGACTTCTTGCTCAACTTCCTCAAAAAATATATATTCAGTGTGTTTATAGTAGTGGCCTTAGGTAGCATTTCGTCGGCATCGCAATATTGAGGTGTTTTGGTGGGGCTTGCTCAGAAAACAACGCTAGCTATATCAGAATTAAGCGAGAGATGCTGACTAAGCTCTGGACACGTCGCGAGAGCAAGCTCTACATATCAATCTAGATAGACATTAACCGCATCTACTGCATCACGAATCAATTAATATTCATCGTCTGCGTTATCTCTATCATTAATTAGACCCTTAAGACTGCTCCGCTGTGACCTTATAACCTTGTAATTCCAACAGGTTATAAGCCCGGGTAGCAACACCTCTTTTGACTTAAAAATCGACCCCAAAAATGACCTTCTCTACCTTAACCTTAATGACACCTACATACAATTACAAGGCTGGTAAAATCATTATTTTTAATAGAGATAACTTTATAGACTAGGAGCACACCTGCAAGGCAGCCTTAATTATATTAGAGGGCTGGGATTTTATTGCTAGTACAGAGAACCTAAATTAAGTTAATTTAGCTAATAGAAGAAGAAGACAAGGGGAAGCAAACAAAATTATCTATAATTTAATAGGAGACAACCGTCAGGAAGAGATACGTGCGATAATAAAGGCGTACAATATTTAAGGAATATAGGAAGGAATAAAGAAGTTTAATAAGGCTAATAATAAGGTCTATATCTCTAGACTCCACAGAGAGTTCTATAGTACTATATTTAACCCTATAAAGATGCGAATTATTAAGTTCCTCTAAATACTTAATTAATTTAAGATTAATCTAGCCTTAATGCCTTAAGCACTTACTAATAATAATATTAAAGAGTAGCTTCTCTTGGCCCTCCTAAGCAATGTTATATAGTAAAATATAAAGACCTAGTGTCTATAAGACAAACAAGACCTTAAAAGCTACATTACCCTTCTTTAAAAGCAAGAGACTGCTCTCCCTATACAAGTATAAAATGCAGCACTTATATATAAGAGGAAAGACAAACCTAGGGGGAGAAGGGGAAACTAAGGTTAAGGTTAAATAAGGGGCAGAGGCCATACTAGTAGATTTAATCATTCCTTATTACATTATTACTATAGCTTATTATCTTAAGTAAGTAAAGAGCTAAGACAACCAGAAAGAGACAAGTGCAGAGTATACTATTAGAAAGGTTACTACTAGAAAAACTGTCCCCTACTTAAGCAATTCTAATTTAATAACGCCAGGAAGACAGATTAAGGTGCTTTTAAGGTAGAGGAAGTAGGGAATATAGCAATAACTAAGGAAGAATTTAATAGTAATTTAATCTACCTTAACCCTAACCCTAAATATACTATACTTACAACAATATCTCTAGCTTAGGCTCTTAACTTAAGAGCAATTAAGTATTTTACTAGTAACCAATTAGACCTAATATACTTAAAGAGATGGAATACGCTATAATAGGTCCGTACTATAGGCTATAGTTAAGTTTAAATTAGTACCCTAAAGCTAAAAGATATCTAGCTTATACCTTTATTTAAATTAATTAAGTTGATCTTAGTAAGGACTCTCACTTAGGAAGGCTACTTAATTATATTTAACCTAGATAATTAAGCTACTGGCAAGTATAAATTAGGTATAATGTTTAAGGCCACTATAAGGAACAACCTCTACGTGCTATAAGAGCATTAGGAAGTATTTAATGCAATAGTAGAAGCACACAATTTATAACCAAACGTTAGTAAAATAGATGCTAAGCTATAGCACCGCCGAACTAGATATATAAATTATAGTAACCTATTTAAGCTATAGCACTTTTTACTAGGTATAAAGCTTAAGAAGAAAGTAGTACTAGTTAATAAGAATACATGCAAAGCTTATCTAGCTAGGAAGATGCAAGAAATACTAAGCAAGAAGATAATTAAGCGTAAGAAGATACCTAGTTAAGGGCTATACCTAGATACTACGGGACGAATTAGTATATTAATTAGAGGTTATAACTACTACCTCCTAGCCCTAGACAACGCTATACGCTACACTTAGGTTATTTCTCTTAAAATCCTCTAAACTAAAGAGGTACTACCATATATTAAAGAGATTATTATAAGAGTAGAGAGATTTACTAGGACTAAAGCTATATGGATTTAAGCGGATAATGGAAAGGGGGAGTTTAGCTATAGATTTTAAGACAAACTAATACCCTAGGGTATTAATTTTAAACCTTGTCCGCCATATAAGCACTTATACAATGGCGCAATTAAGCGCGCGATCTATATAGTTAACTGCAAGATAAGGTCACTTCTATTTTAAGGAAATATACTAGTAGAGCTCTAGTGCTATATAGTTAAACATGCTATCTAGATTAAGAATTAAGTACCAACCTCAGCACTTCCATTTAACGATAAGTATAGTGGTGCTATTATACCCTATAAGGTATATACCCGACGAGTCCTTAATCTTAAGAATTTAATTATCTTTGGGTGTCACGCTAATCTAATTAATACGCTTAAGAAACACCCTAGGAAGTATAATTTAAGAATAAAACCTAACTACGTTTTTATAGGGTTAAAAGGGAGTAGTTAATTTAAGATAATAAACC
>Ga0307507_10000248_pt1 | contig 105114 bp, 100 predicted proteins | sample 7_EM_MG_FD_207223 | JGI IMG/M metagenome (GOLD analysis project Ga0307507, IMG submission 207223) | Populus trichocarpa ectomycorrhiza microbial communities from riparian zone in the Pacific Northwest, United States - 7_EM | ecosystem: Host-associated > Plants > Roots > Unclassified | place... | reverse complement strand
GGGGGCCAACCGCGAGTCCTGGCCGGCGAGGCGGGCCGCCGTCTCCCGTTCGGTGCGGCTGAACGTCGAGATGGTGAGGTTGTGGGTGACCAGGTTCAGGATGTCGACCGCTTGCGGGTACCGCGGCCGGGTGACGTGGGTGTCCGGGTCGGTGGCACGCAACTGGTGGACATACGCGGGCCAGAGGGTGCCTAACACGACTACCGGTGTGTCGCGGTTGAGCAGGTGACGGATCGCGGTCGCGGTCAGCGGAATGTGCCCGGTTGCCTGATCGATGGCGAAGTACGGGCCAGGCAGGAAGCGTTGGAGTTCGTCCAGCCACACGATCAACGGCTCCCGCGGCCCGTCGGCGGCCAGCGCGTTGACCAGCCCGCCGTCGCCCAGGTCCGGAACCACCGCGCGGAAATCGCCGAGCTCGCGGCGGGCGGCTTCGAACAACAGCCGAGTCTTGCCCACACTCGAGGTGCCGACCAACAGCAGGAAACCACCGTCCCGGCGTGCCTGCCGCGTCCACGACAGGATGTCGGGCCACAGGTCGCGCTCGACGAACAGCGGCAGGTCCGGATCCAATGCCGGTTCGCTGGTTCGCCACCGCGCCCACCACGTCCGCCTTGCGGCACCTGAGGGCTGCGGAGGAGCGGGGATCGCGACGTGGACCCGTGCCTGCCGCGGTGACACCGCCGTCATCCGCAGCAACCGCCGCCGTGTGGGGCCCAGGTGGGCACGGAGGCGACGGTCAGCATCCTGACCGGGGTCGAGTTGACCGCGAGCAGGGTCGGCCAACCGGTGGGCCTGCCGCATCTGTGCCACGCCCAACCCGATCGACGACAGCAGCGCCAGCCCACTGATTCCCATGCCGATCACGCTGGCTATCTGGTCCTTGTCCGCCCACTCCAGGCGCCAATACCCGCCCACGATCCCCAGCAACGGCGGTAGCCACCACCAGGCGGTCAGGCCGATCACGCCGACCGCCAACGCCCCGCCCCACCGCCAACGCCAAGGGCGCACGTCACGTCCTTTCTCTCCCGTGCCTCATCGCGCCCCCGATGTCATCTTCGGCGTACCGGATGTGGCCGGAGTCCGCCAGTTATCGGATTCTTCCTGGGATAGGGCAGGGTGAGTCCTTGCGCGGGATGTGCCCAGCAAGTGTTAGCGGTGGTGGCTGGCTGTTCAGGTGCCGGTGGTCAGCGCGGCGAAGTCGGCGTGGGCCCGTTCGACGGCGTCGGGGTGTGCCTGCCGCTTCTCGTGTTCGGCGAGCGCCCGGTAGATGCTGGCCAGACTGGGGTTGCGGCCTTTGCGTTTGCCGGTGGGGATGTACAGGTCCGGCCGGATGTCCTCGACGGATTCGCCGTTCGCGCGGCGGCGTAGCACGGTGTGCAGCATGTCGTCGGTGATGACCGGGGGGCGTCCGCCGTGGTGTCCTTTGCGGGCTGCGGCGTTCAGACCTTCGAGGGTGGATTCGCGGATGGTCTCGCGGTCGGTTTCGGCCATCGCGGCGAAGAACGCGAACAGGATGCGGCCGGTGCCCGACGGGTCGTAGATCCCGGCCAGTGGCCCGGTGAGCATCTCCAGCACGATCCCGTGCGCGGTGAGGTGGTCGGCCAGCGCGGTCAGCTCGGCGGAGTCGCGGCCGAGGCGTTTCATCTCGTAGACGGTGAGGATGACCCGGCAGTGCGGGGCGTGCGCCTTGATCTGGCGGGCCGCGGCGAGGGCGGCCTCGAACTTCGGCCGGACCCGGATGCGGGTGGAGATCTTCTCGGCGAAGATCTTGTCGCGCGGGATACTGTGCGCGGCCAGGGCGTCGAGCTGGGACTGGAGTTCCTGGGTGAGGTGCGAGCAGCGGGCGTAGCCGATGCGGATGTCCGCGCTCGGGGTGTCCACGACGATCGGCGCCGGCGGCGGGGTGCCCGGCCGCCACGGCTGGCCCGGACCGCGATCGGCCGGGGTCGGCACGCGCAGTTCCTTCGCCAGCCGAGGCACCTTGGTGAACCGGCCGGTGTGGTAGGTCCCGGCGACCGCGCCGGAGCGGGACCGGCAGGGCGAGCCCGGCTCGGCCAGGCAACGCGGGCACGGGTGCCGCTCGACCTCATCGGCGTCGGACGGCACGGTCGTCTCGGGGTCCTCCATCCCCGAATCTTCTCACAAACATTTCTCAGAACTGCCCTGACCCGCTCTTTGAGTGAGAACGAGTTCTGAGACAAATTCCGACTTCATCAGCATCCCCACGACCTACACGGCGACTTGTTCTCAGAAACGACCGTTTGCGAGAACTGAACACTCGCCCCATTGACCGATCGCCGCGCCGCGTTTCTTCGAGTGAACCTCATTGCGAAAACTGAAACGCGTTGCGTACACTGAAATACATGGCGAAACGTGACATGATCGACGATCTGGTGGACATCGTCCACCCGATGCCCGACCCGCTACCGGACGACGCGGACGAGGACCAGGAAGCCGGCCACGACGCCTGGCGCGACGAAGTCCAAGGCCAGCGGGCCACGTTCGAGGAGAACATCCGGGACACCCAGGACAACGTCGACTTCTACTACGACCCGCTACTTGCCGAGATCAGAAGAGCGCGTCGGGAGATGAAGGAGGCCGAGGAGCGGATGCGGCTGCTCGTGGCCTACGCCCGCGAGTTCGTCGCACCGCAGCCTTACCAGCTCAAGGACCTCGCCGACGCCACGGGCATGTCGATCTCGGGCACCCGGTCGGCCTACACCGTCGCCGAGATCGCCGACGTCGCCCAACGTCTGGCCCGCCAACCCCGCCCCCGCCAGACCTCCGCGACGGCGCCCCCGACCGACGCGACCACCGACCACACCGGCTGAGAACAGGACTCGATCATGGCCAAGCACCAGCGCACCACCACCAGCCGCTCCGCCAAACTCCGCCGCCGCCGGGCGGTGCGCGCGGACAAGAACCGCCGCCGCGACAGCGGTACTGCGACCGTCTCCGCGGGGGCGAACGGACTCGTGAGCGTCGGGCCGGTCCCCGACGGCGTCGACCTGACCGGCTGGCACACCCTCGACGACCTAGACGACCTCGATGACGCCGCGTTCGCCGGCCCGGACGACGCGCTGCTGGACACCAGCGGCTGCCCGGTCACCCACACGTGCGCCAGCTGCGGCGGCAGCACCGGCCTGCACGCGGTCACCGCCGCGTTCAGCAGGCCCGGCGGCTTCGACGTCGCCTGCGCCACCCTCTGTCCCACCTGCGACGGACGGTCCTTCCTGCACCTGCTCGACCCCGAGGCGTTCGACGAGGCCTTCGCCCGGCACGCCGACCACCAGCCGTCACCGACATAGTTCGAAGTATCTGACCAGGCAACAACCCGACCTCGAAACGAGACCGATGACCGGCACTCACCACCTACGCTCCGGCGATTGGGGTGCCAGCACCGAACTGTCCGCTCTACCAGGCGGGTAACGACATCACGGTGCGAGGACACGACCGGAAGTGACGACCCGACCCGAGTCGAGAATCAGACCAGACGAGCGGGCGTGACCCAAACGGGGACCGGCGCCGAGGTGACCAGCGTGTCAGGGTCGCCAGGCTTGATGACGGTCTCGGGCGTGTAAGCGCCGAGCCGTAGGCGGTGAGTGGTCACGGTCGCGCCGGTGTCGTCAAGATCGACGATCCAGAGGTACTCGACACCCGCGGCGGCGTAGCCGGCCAGCTTGGTGCGCCGCTCGGCGGCGGTATTGCCCGGCGACCACACCTCGACGGCGAGGACCAGGTGCTCGGGCTGGAAAGCCACGCGGTCGGGTTCGACGTTGAGCACAGCAACATCGGGGATCAGCGCAGTGCGGAACGCCGAGGAGATCTCGACGTTGACCGCGGGCACCACGTGCAGTTCGTGCTCGAGGCCCGCGGTCTCGACGGCGTCCTCGAGGAACCGGGCGAGCCGGAACGCGGCGCGCTGGTGGCGGCCGGAAGGCGCGGGCGTCACGTGCAGATACCCCAGGATGAGCTCGTGGCGCGCCCCGTCGACGGGGCGGTCGGTGGCCAGCCACTGCTCGACCGTGGTCGGCCCGAGCGGGTGCTGAAGAACAGCGGTCACCGTACCCACCTCCGCTCACCGGGAACTGACGACGTCAGTGTCCCATGACTGCAGGCCCGCACCGTCGACTTCTGCCGGCCTGCAGTCATGTCTGGCCCCCGTCCATGAGCCCGTACTTGATCACAGTGAGTAAGCGGGTTCGTCACCTGCTCGACACCGACCACGCTCAGCAAGGCCGTCACCACCGCCCTGCCCGAGCAGCGAGCCTCGGTCCACATCCTGCAATCCGGCAAAGCCCCAACAGCAACAAGTCCGACAGCCGATCAACGTCGTCGATGGAGGGTGACACTGGAATGCTGGCCAGCCCGAAGGGCCCGCCCGAAGGCCGAACGGGTCGGTGACACGCCGACACCAGCCTCTCCGACATGACAAAGACGAGCGTCAACACCGAGCCGAGGGCCGTGTGCCCGGACTGCGACGGTCACGGCACGCGCACCCACCATCAGTTGACCGAGGAACCGGAGTGCCTGATGTGCGACCAGGAAGGAGTGCTCCACCGGTGACCGAGGTAATCACCTCATCGGCCAGAAACATGACGCGGCGCCACCAGCGTTGTCCGGTGGGGCTCACCGGGCGGTCGCGGTCGCCACGCAGTCGCCGCACGGGGAGATCGGCCAGTCGCTGACCAACGCCGCGGAGCGCTACGCGGCCGCGGTGTGGACGGAGTTCTTCGCCGACCAGGACCAGCCGCCGATCTGGATCGAGCGCTCGCTGCTCGCCGGAGCCTTCGAGGACGAGTTCGTGCTGGTCACCTTCGACGTCGTCGACGGGTGCACCCTCGGCGGCCCGGACTGGAACACGATCACCTCCGGTGAACTCGGGCTCGTAGTTCGACGACCGCATCGGCACCGAATTTCGACGTCACGACGCGGACGACCTCGCCGAACTTGCTGACCAGGCGGGATCCAACCGAGCGATGTTCGCAGCGAGCAGTCGCTCAGCCACCGCGATGCTGGCGGATGACGACGAGGCTCAGCAAAGCCAACGTGGCGGCGAAGCCGTCGCACTACCCCAACAGGCGCTGCACGGTTCAGCTCGGACGATCCACCGTGCCGTCGATCGGTTGCGTGCTCGGGCCGACGGATGGCGCCAGCGGCAGGTAGCGGACTCCGATGTGGATCAAATCTTCGGCGACGGCGGTCAGGCTGACGTCCCACCGCTCGGGTACGGCGGCGGTGATGCGCTCCACGAGGTGGCCGCAGAACACGGGAACGCTCAGCCACGCCCGGTGCGGATCGTGGGTGTCGTACGCGTACGCCGTGGTGGAGTCGGTGAACTCGATCCGGCGTTCCCGGACGCTGGAGGGTTTGGGCGGACCGTAGCCGTGCAGCAACGAGTTCCTGACGCTGGAGAGGTCGTTCGCGTCCTCGGGGTCGATGCCGTGCTCGGTGAGCAACCTGGTGAAGCGCTTCCCGACGGACTCGTTGGTTCCGGACAAGGTGTCGAGCACGATCATGCCGAGGCACAGGCCGGTCCAGGAGTCGTTGCCGGGGCCGTCGCCGGTGTCGGGATCGCGGCCGTTGACGGTGCGCATGTCGCGTAGCGCCAGTTCGAGCGGCAGGTAGCCGGTACCAGGACGCAGGACGCAGTGCACCCGCCGGATCGAAGCGCCGCCCCGGTCGGTCACGGTCGTCATCGCGTCACCGGGAGCTTGTTCACAAAGCTGAGCATGTCTGTACGGTCGCGTGCCACGCCGCCGGCGCTACAACCACCATGACCATCCCCGTACCGGAAGCTGGCTCGTCACGGGACGGGATGGTCATGGGCTGACCGGTGTGTGGCCCACCTCAGGTTCGGCATGAGAGCCACACACCGGTCAGGATCATCAGCTCGCGGCCGGAATCGTCCTGCCGGGCATCGGTCGCAGTGGTGCGCAGGGCCTCCCCGTTCTTGACGATGTCTGGACTTGCGGTGCGCAGCTGCGCGTCGGCGGCGAGGTAGAAGTCGTGCTCGTCCAAGACGTGCATGCGCGGGCACCGACATGCCGACGCAGCAGGTCGGGTACTACGTGGGGCGTTACTCCAAGCGCATGTCGAGGCTCTCGTCCTCAGCCAGATCGGCCGATGCGAGAGGGTGCGTCGGCGAGCACGCTGTTGTCCGGTTACGCGTCGTGCCCTCCCCCGAGTCCGGGTGGAGGGCACGATGTCGCTCTCGCGAGATGGCACCTGCTCGAACAGGCAGCCGTCAACCCTGTGCTTCGCCGCAGCCATGCAGTGACGCTCAGGCCCGGGAACAATGGTTGCCCGTCGTCAACCCGGTACGCCAAGACTAGCGCTCGATACGCTCCATGCAAGCCATCTAGAACTTCTGGATCTCGCTGGAACTCTCCGACCTGCTGGTTTCCCGACATCGGAGCACGTAGGCGCTCTGCACGATCAGCGCGGAAAGTCCATCTCTGGAACCACTTTTGGAATTGTCCGTAACCCGTCGTAACAAATTCATCCCACCGCTTGTAGTCGATTTTCGCATTTTTGAAGGTAATGCGGGCCGAATGGTGGACCGATCACGTCGCCCTGGGCGAGAATGATCGCGGAGGCGCGGCTGTCGAGGTCGTGTCACCCCCGCCGACAGCAGCTCGAACTGCCCGAGGACCGGGTGCTCCACCTCCCTGCACCGCCCGGTGCAGAGCCGCAGCCAGCGTGCGGGACGGTCGAGATCGTGGGCCGTCCCGCCGTCCTCGCAGTGACGGAGAAGTCCGCATGTGCGTTCGAAGTCTGGGCAGGGTTCCCGCCCAGCCCCCCGAGCCGCCAGCGAAGTCGCCGGTGTTGACCGCCCCCATGGTGTGGCTGGTGGGCCTGGTGCTGGGGTTCACCGCCGTGATGAAGCTCATTGGCCACGTCGACCTGGTACTGGCCTTCGGGCTCGCGCTGTCGGGCGTGATGTTGATCCTGGGCGTGATCGGGATCGGCAGGGGCGCGAGCACGGTCTACCGCGACGTCGCCGGGATCCTGCGCCGTGTCGACAACGGTGAGGACAGGTCATGACCAGTCCCGACCCGGTACCGCCGCAGACGCCGCCCGCCCTGCGGGCCCTCCCCGGTGCACAACTCATCCTCAGGTCCCCGAAGCCCAAGAGAGCCCGCCCCCCGATCGACGGACATGCTCTCCACTCGTCCTACAGACAAACAGACGTCGACGCGGCGGTCCAAGGCAGCGCCGCGGCCCGAGGAGGAGTGGTCCAGGCCGGGAGGATCACGAGCATCCACCTCCAGAGCCCCGCAGAGCCGCTGAACAAGTTCGCCCCGGAGGTATCGACCAGCGCCAGCGAGTTGCAGGCGACCTCAGTGGCAGAGTTCTTGGACCTGTTGCGGGAGCTGGTGAACCGCTCGGGTGCCAACCGCAAGCAGCTCGCCGAGCGATCCGGCATCCCGACGTCCACGGTGTACCACCTACTCAGCCCGAAGACAGTCTCGTTGCCGTCCAAGTCGCAACAGGTCCGTGCCTTGGCAGCCGCGTGCGGGCTCACCCGCGATCAACTGGAACGGGTAATGCAGCTGTGGGTGGAGCTGCGTAACCCGCCACCCTCGGAGATCCCCACATCGGGGAGCAAGATCGGTACAAAGCCGTGGAGTGAGATCGACTGGTTCGGCGGCGACGTGCCGGAGGACAACCCGTCGAAGGACGTGCCGGAAGAGGTGCGGTCGAAGGACGTGCCGGAGGAAAACCGGTCGAAGGAGGTGCTGAGCGAGGACGCGATCGTGATCAGTCGTCAGGCCCTGTGGAAGATCCCAATATCGCTGGTGGTCGCCGGGGCCGCCGCAGCGTGCACGTTCGTCGGGGGCAAGGAGAGTGGACAGGCCTGGCCTTGGGCTGCTCTGGGCGCCCTCGGTATGTTCCTGGCGGCTGTGGCCACAGTGGCCACGGTCATGAGCTTCTTCTTGCCCGCCAAGGGGCGATACGACTTCCCATCGACGCGTGAGGCAGCGGGACCCAGCAGAGGCCGCCACGCGCGACCGTAAAGATTCCGCTGGGCGGCGGAAGGACGCCTCGCGGACGTCGAGCCGTCTTACAACCGGGGATTCTCGGGCGCAGTGCTGGCCAAGTCGAAGGTCAATAAGGTCACCACGACGTAGTGCAACAGCGGGTAGAGCAGGCGCGGGACCAGGATCACGGCAGCCGACGGTAGCGCTCGGTCGATGGTGGCGCTGGCCGTCGCGCACGGCGACCTCGACCTGGTGGCGCAGCGCGCGCGACGGCTCGCCGACGACCTGACCGCGGCCGCTGGCGGCACGCCCCGTTACATCGCTCCCGACGACACCGCCGTCCCGTAGGCACTCGACGACGCGGTCAACCGGTGGCGGTGTCGCCGAGCCGGTCGTCCAGGACGATCGGCGGGATCGGCGTGCCCGGTGAGGCGTCGGCGTCGACGGCGTCGAGAACCTTGGACACCTGCCGGTAGACGCGGGCGGCCAACGCGCGGTGAAAGTTGCTGCTGTATCCGTAGGTGGGGTTGGTGATCTGCGTCAGGGAGACCAGGTTCGGTCCGGACAGCACCACCTCGACCATGTCGTCGCCCAAGTCGGTGATCCGCTCGTCGGGCACCTTCGGGGTCAGGTTCCACATCTTGTCGTTGAGCTCGCGCCACGTGTCCGCATGGCACTGCATCCGGACACTGCTGATGCCCGCGGCCACGGTCATCCGCTCATGATGCGGGTTCGGCGCCGTCAGGCTGTCGAACACTTCACCGATCCACGTGAACAGTCCCATGTGGCGATCCTGCCGGACCGTCGCGCAGCGTAGGCAACCGGTTACCCCGAACCCGGAAGGCCTTCCGGGTACTTTGTCAGATAATGACCTATTATCTGACAAACGGGCGGCTCGCTCCTGGGGCGACGTTTGTGACTTTCACCAGTTGATGGCGGTGGTCTTTAGCGCTTTGTGGCGCACGTCGAGGACGTTGTTGCAGGCCGTTGCCCCATCCGCCGCAACTTGTCGGCGACTTCTGATACAAACCACGGGCCGCAGCCGATCTTGTCAGCGTGACTCTGACTCGACGAACCGTTCACCGTGAGGTGCCGCGTCCTCTGGTGCTGAGTGTCGGAAAGCGAGCCGGTTCACGGCTGGTTCCGTCACCGCGTCCGCGGCCGAAGAAGCGGCCGGACTGGGCGATGGTAACTGCGGCGATGACGTCAGCCGGTGTGGTCGGGGCCATGGTGTTCGCCGGATTCACCTACCTCACCACCCAGCAGCAGGTGGCGATCGCCCAGCGGCAGATCGGCGTGGCCCAAGACCAGATAGGGGTGGCCCAGCAACAGAACCAGGTGGCCGAACAGGCGCAGTTCACCGAACGCTTCACCAACGCGGTCGACCAACTCGACCGGGCAGGACCCGAACACCTCCAGGCCCGCCTTGGCGGCGTCTACGCCCTGGAACGACTGGCCCGCGACTCGCCTCGGGACCATCCGACCATCATTGCGGTCCTGTCTGCATTTATCGGCGCCACCAGCCGCTCTTTGCCCTGCGACGACCTCGAGACACCTGAAGACGTGTCCGCCGCGCTGACCGTGCTCGCAAGACGGGAAACCAACCACGACAACAATCTCCGCATCGACCTGCGCGGAGCGAAACTCAGCGGAGCGGACATTAGCGGGATCGACCTGACCGGGGCGGACCTGCGCCAGACGTGCATGCGGTCAACCACGATCATGTTTGCCAAGCTGGACGAGGCCAAGTTGGACGACGCCGACCTGCGCAACGCTGGCGTGGTCGACACGAGCCTGAACCATGCCTCCCTGAAAGGAACCGATCTTCGCGGCGCTTTCCTGATCGGTTCCCGGCTGATCGAATCCGACCTCACGTCGGCCGACTTGCGGGGAGCAGAGCTGGGCAATGCCAAACTGGATAGAAGCGAGCACGCAGGCGCACGCGTCGAAGGCGCCCTCACCAACGAGAACACCACCGGCAAATGGTGGTGATGACCTGCTACGACCCCCCGCTGGGCGGCTTGCTGTCCGTCCGCCCCGTGGCGTCGGTGCCGGCGCAGCTTGCCTGGTGCGGTCACAGCACGCCGATGATGAGCGATTCGCGTGCGGCTTCGACGACTTCCTTGGTGACGGTGGTCATCTGGTTGATGTCCAGGATGCGTTCGATCTGGGTGGTCAGGCGGCTGGTGAGCCGGAAGTTGCCGCCGGTGATACGGGTGATCGCGGCGATCGCTTCGGCGGTGGTGAAGTCGTCGGCGTCGGCCAGGCCGAGGTGGGGCCAGTGCTTGGCGAGTACGAAGGCGTGTTCGTCGGCGGACAGCGGCCGGTAGTGGTGCACGAAGCCGACACGGCTGTAGAGCTGGGGGTAGCGGGCCAGGCGCTTCTCGATGCCGGGCATGCCGATCAGGATCAGCCCGAGCTGGCTGCGGTCGTAGTGGTCGCGCAGTTGTTCCAGGGAGGGCATCTTGAGCCGGTCGGCTTCGTCGACGACGAGCAGCTCGGTGAACGGGCCGCTGCCGTGCGGGTCGTGGTTGCCCAGGGCGAACGGATCGGTGGCGCGCAGGAATGCGAGCCGTGCGGACAGCTCTTGCAGGTCCTTGTCAATGACGCGGGGACTGGCGTGCATGGTCGGGGTGTAGAAGATGGTGTTCCAGTCCGTGCGATCGTGCCCTTCGGAGGGATGTCTCCTCCATCGCATGAGCAACGGCTCGACGTCGTCCCAATGGGCGAGGTGTCGCGCGGAGAGTGTCTTGCCGACGCCGGGCGGGCCGTGGCACAGGCCGATGTAGCGGTGGCGGCGGCAGGCGTCGGCGAACTCGGCGAACCGTCGGTGTTCCTTGGTGACCAGGAATGGCGTGGGCTGCGCGGGTTCGGGCTCGGGTTCATCGGGTGGGGCGGGCAGCCGCTCCACCGCGTCGGCGAGCGTCCCAGTGCTCTGTGGTCGGCTCGGTCTCCGGCTCGCTGGTGTCCTCCGGGTCGGGCACGGTCAGTCCTCCCGGTAGCGCTTGAGCGTGGGCTTGGCTGCTGCGGCGTCGGTGGGTTCTGTGGCCGGCTCGGTGGTGGGAAGTCCGCCGAGCGGGTCGTCGGTGCCGGTCCGGTGCACGGCGAGCAGGCGGTCGACGACGCTGGTCCGCTTCTTGAGCTGGGTATTCAGTTCGCGTCGGCGGGCATTGCGGGCCGCGACGATGTCCTTGATGCCGATCGTGCGTCCGGCCAGTTCAGGGCAGATCGCCCGGCACAGGAACCGGTCGCGGTGAAAGATCCGGATCTCGGCGAGGTCGCATGGGTCGTAGCGGATGACGACCGGTTCGCCGACGTAGTCGGCCAGCACGGTGTCGAGGTAGCGCAGGGACTCGAAGTGCACGCCGTCGGGGTGGACCTTGCGGGGCTTGGCCACGGTCAGCAATAGCAGGTCGAGCCGTTCCAGGCTGTCGGGCAGGTGGGGCAGGAACCCGCCGGCTTCCCACCGGGCCTGGGGCGCGTGCCCGGTCTCGGTGTGCAGGCGGACGTTGTACACGGTGACGAACTCGCCGATGGCCGCGTCCAGTTCGCCCAGGGTGAGCGTGGCCTGTTCGGCCCGGTCCTTCGTGCCGCGCGGGGCGTAGCCGGGCAGCGCGGGCAGGCACATCTGGTTGACGGTGAGCACGAACCGCTCGATCTTCCCGCGGCCGCGCGGTTGGCCGGGCAGGGAGAACACCGCACGGATTTTCAGGTCGGCGCAGACCTGTTCGAGGTGGCGTGAGGTGAAGTCCGAGCCGTGGTCGGTGTAGAGCACGCCGGGGATACCGCAGACGTGCCACCCCGGATCGGGTTTGCGCCAGATCGCCTGCCGCAACGCCAGCGCGGTGTTCAACGCCGACGGCGCGCCGGGGTTCACCGCGTACCCGGCCACGGCGCGGGAGGTGGTCGTCCTGGATCGCGGTCAGCCACGGCCGGGCCGGTTTCCCCGAAGGCAGGCGGATCCACAGGTCGAGCTGGGTGTGGTCGGCCTGCCAGATGTCGTTGGGACGATGGGCTTCACGTCGGTGGATCAGGTCGAACACCTCCTGATCGGTGGCCGCCGCAGCGCCAAACCCTCGATCAGCAGCACCTGCAACTCCGGCAGCGTCCGGCGGCCGCGATCCCGACGCTCGGCACGGGCGAGACCGGCCAGGCCGTGCTCGCGGTAACGGGCCAGCCGCACCGGGCCGGTGTTCCTCTCCACCCGCCGCGCACCCGAGGACGGCACCGCGCGCGCCGGGGAGTTCGACCCAAGCAGCCGACGGTGCCGGATGACCTACCGCACCGCCGAACGGCACCTCGGCACCGCGAGCGGCGGCTGGGACCTGCACGACCTACGCCATTCCCGGCTCACCCACGCCGGGGAGGACGGCGCCACCGAGGCCGACCTGATGAACCTGTCCGGTCACGAGGACCGCCGCACCCTCCAGCGCTACCTCAAGCCGTCCAAGGAAGGCACCCACCGACGGCTGGACGAGATCGACGCTCACCGCGGCACCTGGACACCCGGCGCGGAGGAACTCGTCGCCCGGATGGCCAGGCACTGACCAGCACGCGCGGGAGTCCTACGTCGTGGTCGTGGCGAACGCTACGGTCGCGATCATGGTGAGTGACGCAGACAAGCCTGCCGTACATCCCGAGCGCGCTCGGGCAGAGGACCTGTTCGCGCTGGCCCAGGACAACCTGGCCGACGGCGACGGAGTGGAGCTGGGCGCGGCGGCGGAGCTGGGCTCGCTGGCCTGGGCCCAGGTCCATCTGCTCAAGGCCATCTACCACGAGGTGCGTCACGGCAACGACCAAGCCGCCGCGCGGGCCGAGACGGACGCCGCGGCGTTGAGCGAGCACTCCGCCGCGATGGACCGCATGGCCCGCGACATGCGAGGGCTGGGCGATTCGCTGAGCCGCAGTCGCTACCGCGACTAGGGCGTGCCGGTCGTGGCGAGGTCGACGAGTTCCACCAGGCGCAGCACGGCTGACAGCTTGGACCTGGTGCACGTGGTCGTCGCTGGTCTGGTCCCCGATCCGCGCACTGGTCGCCACGACAAGGGCGACACGCTGTGGGTGTACTCCCTCCGGAAGTCCAGAGGAAGCACACCCACAGCATTGACCATCAGCGACGTGGTCGTCGCTGAATGATCTTGAAGATCAGCAGACCGCAGACTGCAATACTCGCCCCGAGCCCACCGGCGAACTGCTCGGCGACCTTCGGCTCGGCCTGCGTAAGGACGTAGGCGATGAAGGCCAAGAACATCGCGAACAGCGCGGTGAACGCGGACAACAACCTCAGGGCTCGCCGCGTGCGGTCCGGACTCATCAACACGTACTGCGTCAACGAGACCCACGACGAGTCGTCGGGGCGCCGTCGGGACTTTTTCGGCCCGACGAAGTGCACATCTCCTGTCACCATCCGAGCCTGTACCGACGAGCCGCCGATGATGGAGGGGGAGACGTCCACGGTGTCGGACGTCGGTGCGCCGTCGGACGCAGTCCTGTGCATCACCGTGGTCGTGGTCGGGACGTTGTGCGGCTTGGGCTTGTCGGCCACTTCCTGCAGCAACTCCATGACGACCTCGACCTGCACGGGGGAGAGGTTGCACGCCGTGACGAAGGACCGCACCTGATCGGGCTTGTTGGGCACCGCGTCCTTGTTGCCATCGACCAGCGCGTACGCCGTGCTGCGGGCGATGTTCGCCTTCACGGCGATCTGTCCGCAGGTGAGACGGGCAGCCTCGCGGACCTGGTCGAGCATGTTGCGGAACTCTCCCCCGGTCTCGGCCCGCAGCACGGTGGGGGCCACCTCGACGAACTTTTCGCCTGGTCCGTGCCAGTCAGCGATGTTGGACATCACTGCTGTCCCGTGTGGCCACCATCAGCGGCCGGTGCCTGAGCATCCACGGCCGTGATGACCATCGGCTGGGGAGCGGCGGGCTGAGCCGTTTGGGCGCTCAACTGCTGTGCGAGGCTGACGGCCATCGCCACGTTCCCGTTGAGCATCGCCACGGAGCTGGTGAGCTGGCGCAGCCCCTTCGGCATCAGCACGACGAGAACGAAGATGCTGAGCCCCCCGGCGGCCGTACCGATGGCGGGGACAACGTCGTAGTGCCGGTACTCGCACAAGTACCAGGTCGCGACCATCGCGAAGAAGAGGATCGGGATGTCGGTCCAGCTGAACCGATCGGTCTTGCCCTGCTCGGTGACCGGCAAGGACGGGGGCACGGCGGACATGCGGCGGCTCCTGGGTGGGTCTGTACCTCATGCCCTCGTCCCAGGGGACGAGGCTCAGACCCGTTGGTTGCGGTTGAGGCTTCGGAGGGAAAGCCGTCGCGACGGTGACTGGACACCACCAACGCTCAAGCCCCGGTTCGGAGAACCGGACTACGTAATTCCAGCACACGGCTACGCGAGCGCAAGGGGTTGACGAGAATAAGCGTCCATCGGCCCGATCTTGACCAGACGACGAAGGGCTCCAGGCGACCGAGTGGTCACCTGGAGCCCTTGACGTTGGTGGCGGATCCCGTGTCCAGCGAGAACCGCCGATACCCCATGCTCAACCGCAACCAACGATGAAGTCAGGGGCGCTGCGTACCGTTGCCGGCGCTTGCATGAGCAAGAATGCCAGCTCGCAATGGTGACGTGCGTCACTTCTGGACACAGTGCGGCCGCGATGGTTCTGACCAGCGGTTGTGCAGAAAGTACATGTCCATGAACGCCGATGGACACGGCTGCGCCATGCGAAACGGATCATGAGTTTTATCCCAACCGTCTGCCCGTCCGATCGGGATAGGCAGCCCGTCCGATCGGGGATAGGCAGCCAGCCAAGCAGGCTTTGCCAGCAGGAGATGGCCTCCTGGCACCCCTACTGATCCTCATGTCGCCGAACGGTCCGTTCCTCACCGACGCGGTCCCGCCTCACTCGATTGGCCCAGCGTCGAACAACGCGCACTTGATGGTCGGATTCGGTCTACGCCGAAACCCCTTACTGGAAGTCAGAATTACGGAACAAAGCAGTTCCTGCCAATTCGGGGTACGGGCGACGAATCAGCCGTTCACGTGGACCCAGACGATGCCGGACAGGTCGGCATAGTCGAGCAGTTCGCGCACGTCCTGCTCGTCCATCGGTCGGACCGCGCCCGTCGAAGGAAGGCACGCACGACGTCTCGACGAGATCGACGCGTGCCGTCCGGAGCACACCCCGGACGCGGACGAGTTGGCCACGCGGATGGCCGGGCGGGACGGGACGAACACGTAAGGGAACCGGCCCCGACCTCGTAGGCCAGCGCGGCGCGCGGGTGGCCAATCAGCCCGACCGACATCCGTCCCAGCGGCGAAAGGTCCTCACCCAGCGCCGAACGCGCGCGTGCGAACGGGACGGCCGATCAGCCGCCCGCAGCCGAAAAGAGCGCGAGAGAGGACTGGAGAACCACACAGACCGATCAGCGCAGGCGCCCCACCGGTCGCCGCCAACGCCCGGTCGGACCGCCCCAGGCAACCTGGTCGAGCCCTAGGGTTTTCGGCAGCGTGCAGCACGGACAGCAACGGGCGGCCCCGTGTCAGGGGCCGCCCGTTCTGGGATCACCACCCGCGTCCAACGGGCCCGATCCCGACAAACCCCGTACTGCGTGTCGTCTTTCACCGTTCGCCGCACCAGTCGTCCTCCAGCCGAGAAACGGGCCGGTGCGCGCGAAACCACACAGGAGGTTTGTCAGTCGTGACCATAGGTACAACGCGTACCCCGTCACCATCCCCGCACCGGGGGCACTACGCCGATGTGGGCGCATCGTGCGCCGAAGTGCTCCCCGACGCCTCTAAAACGATCTTGAAAGCTCCGGGGACCGGATCGCTGTCGGATGACCGGGGCTCCCGGTACGCCGATCGGTACCCCGTGGTGATCGGTCTGACTGGTCGGGACGCGACTAGCGCGACCGATATCGGACCGGGCGCCCCCGCGGCCGCGGCCCTTCGGCACCCGTGCGTCAACGGGTGAGGGGTGTCCGTCACCATGTTGGGCTGGTTCCTCGGCGCGGTCGGCGCCGTGTCCTGCGCGCTGAGTTGGCGTCTGGTCGGCGTCATCGTCGAGAGCACGGACGAGAAGCACCGGGAAAGCGCGCGCCGCACCCTGGCCACCGTCTGGACCGGCAGTCTGCTGGGCAGCGGGGCCACGACCACCGTAGTGAAGCTCTACGAACTCGGGATCCTGGGCTGAGCGCGCATCGTCACCGTATCCGGTGACACCTCTGCGGCATCGGTGGCCGGGCGATTCCCCGTGCGGCCTCCGAGAGCAGGACCAGGTTCTCGAGGCGTCGGCGATCTAGCCGAGGCCCTGGATCACCCTCAGGGAAGTCCACCCGAGGGTGATCCAGGGCCTCGGCCTGCGCCGACTACTTGATGCCGGTGGTGTACTTCATCGCTCCGATCTTGTTGCCGTACATGTAGAACAGCGCCACGAAGACCTGGACCTGGTCCCCGGCGTTCAAGGGCTCCAGATCCGCAGCGACGTCGTCGTTGTCGAAGTCCTCGGTGCTGGCGGTTCGCCGGTTGAAGATCGACTTGGCGATCTCGTGCTCGCGGTCGGACATCGCCAGCGGCGTGATCTGCCGCAGGTCGTAGCGTGCAGGCAGAGGGGAGCGGACCAGCTCCTCGGGATAGCGGGCCGACATGATCCTGAACGCGGTGTTGACGACATGCACTGCCAGGAGAGGACCCATCGCCATCGACTGGACCATGCCCGCCAGTTCGTCGAAGGTGACCACGTCCTCCTCGATGCTGATCGGCGTGTCGATGTCGACGTCCAAACGCTCCATCGCGAGCGCGACGTTCTCCAGGATCTTGTCCGGCCGGACGACCAATCGGCCGCCGCCGCTGATGCTGGCCCGAGGGTGATACCGATCGAACAGTTCGGCCACGGCCTGCTGGTCCTCGGGCTGTCCTGTTTCTCCGGCTTTGCCGCCTGACACTCCCATGCGGTACCTCACTTCCAGTACGCGACGGATCACCATCAGCGACAGTATGTCGAGAGCGGACGCACGCGGGGTCCATGACCGCAACTCCGCAGCTGTGTGGATCATCAGGTTGACACCAGGCCAGGCAGCCGCTCAACCGCGACAACCGGGCCCGCCGATGTCCGGCCCGGCCAAGGCAGACCAGACCCAAAAGGGCGACGATGACCGACTGCGGCACGTTCGTCGCACGGCACCAGCGGCTGCGTGAACTGCTGGCCGACGCGGTCGACGAACACGACCGGAAGCCTGCGGTCGAGCCCTCACCGCAGCAGGACGACCAGCCCGCCGGCGTACGACCCTGACGTCGCCACCGCAGACGTGCAGGCGCCGACCCGACGACCATCGCGGCGCTACCCGCCGGTCGGATCGACAGCCATGGTGAACAGCCTCACCGTGGAACCGCGTTCCGACGACGAGTCGCGGACGGGTACGGAAGCGCCGCTCACACGTCCTTCACGTCGCCGCTGAACGACGTGTGCACCGGCCCGCAACCGGTCGATGAACCCCGCGATGCGGTCCTGGGCCGCCACCGAGATGTCCTCATACGCCGCGAGCGCGCCGGGGATGTCCTCGCCGAGCAGATCCTCGTCGCGCAGCTCGGCCAGGATGTGGCGGGCGTCGCGCGCACCCGGACGGTCGGCGTAGCCGTTGTTCCCCGCGAACAGCAGCCGGTCCAGGTGTTCGGCCAGGGCCGCGGCGGATCGGGTGGGCTGTCCGGTGACCAGGTCGACGGCGTGGACCTGCCCGGCCCAGCCGAGCACCGGGTCGGAGGGGTGTTCCCACACGCAGATGGCCGACAGAGCCATGTCCTGTGCGGCGCGCATAGCCCGGCGGGTCGGGTGGTGGACGAAGACCGGCCCCGACGTCGGCGGTCCACCGGCTTTTGCGCTGTAGTGCGTGCTGCCCCGCCGGTAGGTCCCCAGCAGGCCGTGGTCGTCGACCTGGAAGTCGCAGGTCAGCAGCACCGACGGTGCACCGGCGACCTTCTCCTGCTCGCGGATCCAGTGCTCTACCGCCGCCCACCCGTGCTCGTGCGCCTCGACCGTGTTCGGGGCGGGCAACCAGGCGGCGGCCGTGAACTTCCTGACGTCCATGAACAGCTCCTTGCTCGACGAGATGAGGTGGGCGGCCGTGCCGCCGTTGTCAGCCTGGCTCCGCACCCCGGCGAAGCAGGTAACGCCACGCGGGCCGGACTCCGCGGGAGTCGAGGCTTTCGGAAGCTTAACTTTGGTCAACACTGAAAGAATAGAGGCAGTAAAGCACCTCACCTCACGGTTGCCGCGTAGCTCGTCGTCCGCGTCGCCAGCCGACCGCGAGGACGGAACGGGCGGCCGAACCGAACGGTTGTGCTGTAGCCTGGTACAGCGCTGTAGGTTGCTACAGCACTTCTGGGAGGGAGTTGCCGCGTGGCCCGGCACGAACAGCCCGTTGCGAACGGCATCCGCACCGATCACCCGATACCGAACCTGCCCTTCATCGACGACAGCCACATCCCGATCCACGACCCGGAGGCCGTCGAGCAGGTCGGCCGACACTCCGGCACCGACATGTGGGGCCGCTTCGACTCCAACGACGAGAACGGCGAATGGATCGCGTTCACCACGGACCCGAAGAACCACGCCTACGCCTGGATCGTCCGATACCACCCGGAACACGGCCGCAGTGTCGTGCTGTACCGCGACGGCGACGGGGCCAGCGTGCACAACGACTGGTTCGGCGACCGCCCGCTGCTGGACCGCGTCGGCGGCTACTGGTGGAACGGCGACACCTGGTACCGGCCCCGCCAGGTCATCAGCTGGGCCAGCGAGACCTACATGCGCCGCCCCGTCCGACAGCCGACCACCATCACCGCCGACGACCTGCTCGACAACAGCTGCAAAGCGGCCCTGGGCGAGGTCGGCAAGATCATGCAACTCGACCCGGACACCGCGGTCACCGCCGAACAGTGGCGACACGACCTCGCGGTGTGGGCGCTCCGCCGCCGCACACGACCCGACGCCCTCCCGCTGGACCGCTGCATCGTCACGCTCAACGCCCCGGAACTGGCCGAGAGCGCATTGCTCGGCGTCGACGAGTTCGCCAGGGAAGCGGGCATCGCGGCCTCGACCCTGCGCGCCTACATCGCCCGCGACGAGGCCGACATCCCCCCGCCGCAGGCCATCGAGGGCGGCCGCAAGCGCTGGGCCCCGCCGGTGGTCGCGGACTGGCTCGAACAGCGGCGCCGCGACCCGTCGAACGTGGCCACGGTGCTCAGCGGTGACGCCGAGAATCAACTCGCGCCAGGGCTGCGCGCGCTGTGGAAGCGGCTGTCCGACGCCGCGTTCCGCGACCTGTGGGACCAACCGGCGTCACGGCGGCGCTGGTCGCGACCACACCGCACCGAGCAGGCCGTGCGATCGGTCGCGGAACAGGTGAGCTGGACCGCAGCTCTGCACCTGGACTCGGTCGTGCCGTTCGACGCCCTCGCGGAAGCGGTCGAGAACGCCCTGCTGTGGGAGTTGTCCAACCACAGCGAGATGGCCAAGAGCGCAGGCTACATCGCGTTCACCCCCAGAACCGGCCGCTATCTCGGGTGGTTCATCCAGCACCGACCCTCCCGGGTACCGGCGCTGTTCGGCGGCATCGTGCGCGAGGCGCAGCACAGGCTGGACATCGCACCCGCGGTGACCAAGAGGTCCCTGGAAAAAGCGCTGATCATGGACGGCGGCTTCGACGACGACGGCAAGCAACAGCTTCGGGAGTTCTTCAAGGTGACGCTGCCACCGGAGAACTGACTCCAGGGCCAGACGGTGTCGGGGTCTCTCGATGATCAGGGAGACCCCGACAACGCTGCGTTTTGGCCAGTTTTGGTTAACACTGAAGCTATAGGGTCAACTTCGCGGATCGGTCGCCGCAGGGTGATTCGCCGCAGCGATGTACGGTATTCGCGAATCGCGCCTGTGAGTCTGGGATACCAGCACCACCTCTTACCGCCGCCTCCGGGCAGGTCAGAACCGGTGACACCGGCAGACAGAGGGATCCGCTCTAACATGACCCCCCGTTTGATCCCCAAGATGATCCCCCGTATGAACCCCCAACGGCGGCGGTCACCGTGAATCGCATTCGATGCGGACAGCCAGGGCGAAAGCGCTGCTCGGGAGAATGTCGCACGTCTAGGTTCAAACGCGGGTCAGCCTGGCGCCGAGCGAGGAGTTCGAATGGGCGTGGAGAGGCCAGAGGTTACCGCTTGGAAGGCGGCGTACCGAGGGGTGGACAGCAGCACGCTGCTGTCGCTCCTGCCGGCATTGGACGCGGCGATCGAGGCAGCCAAGACCGAGTTCGAGTTGATGGGGCGCGCACAGCAACAAGAAGAGCGGTCCCACGAGTTCGTCGCGAAGCACTTGCAGAACGCCATAACGTTGCGCGAACAGGGCGTTGATGTCTCTGAGTACGTGGCGCAGGCGGAGGGCTTCGCGGATCTCACCTCGGAGCAAGCTCCCCAGCGAACCAAGGCCTACATGGCGACGTTCGCCTATCTGATGGATCTGACCATGCGTCGGCGATGGATCTTGGACGTGGAGGCCCGCCAGCGCCGGTTGCTGCCGGATCCAGCCGACTTTCCGTATCCAGATCCGCCGTCGAGCTAGTTGGTGCGGCGGAGGCGCGGTACCCAGCCGCTGCGGGACCAAGCCCAGGCCGGTCCCGCCCAAGTAGGTCAAGGCCGCGGGTGGTGGGCAGGTCGGTCACGTGGTGCGCGGTCAGCCGAGGTCCTCCAGCCACAGGACGCGTTCGACCACGACCAGCTTCTGCTGCTCCAGGATGAGGTAGATGATCAGGCCGTTGCCGAACCCGTAGACGAATTGTCGGACGGCGCCGTCGGGGTTGGCGCGGTGGGCGGGCCGGCCGTACCAGGGTTCGCGGGCCAGCACGATCATCGCCTCGGCCAGCGGTTCGTCGGCGTGCGCGGGCAAGGCGTGGATCTGGTCCCAGACCTCGTCCGGGAACTGGATCTCGTAGATCACCTAGCGGCCGCCGCGCTCCGCTCGCAGCTCATCCCAGGTGCGCACGCGCCCCTCGGCCCGACCGGTGGTGAGGGTCTGGTCGATCCGGGCCAGCATCCGCCGGTGGGCGGCTGGGTCGTGCCGGGTGATCCGGGCGATGCGCCACCAGTGCTCGATCACCTCGCGCACGGGTTCCAGGCTGGACTCGGCCACGGCCTGGGCCATCGCGTGCCGGCAGTCGACGTCGAACGCCTCGCGCTCCTCGGGCAGCAACGCGGCCCGGATCTCTTCCGGGGTCTTGGCGATCTCCGGGGCCGGTCCGTGCGCGGCGGCTGCGGTCATGGCGGTCAGGGTAGTCCGCATCGGCGGTCGCACGATCGACGAACTCGACCCGGTCCCGCCCACGTCGATCCTAAAAGGACTCCGAGACTGTCGGTGATCGCTCTTAGACTCGAACCATGCGATGCACAGCGCCCGTACGCGGCCACATCCGTGGCGGTGGCGCAGACTGCCCTGTTCACGGTGGCCGATACCGGTCCTCCTACTCCCCGTCCTCCTATACCTCGCCGACCCCGCGCGCTTCGAGCGGTAGCGGCAGGTCCGGCGGTGGAGGTGGCGCCGGCCGATCGACTCGTCCGCGGTGGTCGCCGGCCAACTCTCCCGTCACCTACAGCTCTGACGAAGTCGCGGCGCTGGATCGCTACCGTCAGCAGGTTGAAGCGGTGGGACCTCGCGCCGAGTCCTACGACCTGTTCCTCTGCCATGCCTGGGACGACCGACGAGCGACCGCGACCGAACTGCACGACCTGCTCGAAGCGCAGGACGTGTCGGTCTGGTTCAGCGAGCGGGACATCATCCTCGGCTCGCCGTTCATGCGGGAGATCGACAAGGGCCTGGCCAAGACGCGCATCGGTCTCGTCCTCATCACGCCCGCCTTCCTCAAGCGCATCGAAAGCGGTGGTGTGTCCGAGAAGGAACTCTCCGAGCTGCTGGCTCGCGACCTGCTGATCCCCGTCGCGCACGGGGTGACCTACGACGAAATTCGAGCGATCAGCCCGCTCCTCGGCTCCCGTAACGGTCTCAGCACTGACGAGGACTCGCTGGAAGACATCGCCAAGAAGATCGCTGAACTCGTCGCCTTGTAGAACCTGGTCGCGCTGTTGGACTACTTGTACGTGATGCCGGCGAAGGTCCGCCGCAGCCGGGGACTGTGATCTAGGGGGTCAGGGCGGGCCGGACCTCGTCACATCTCTGCGGGCTGGGCCCGCAGTATATGTCCGAAGCCTGGTCCGCCCTGGTGGGCGAGCGCGTGTCAGGTCACCCACTCCAGGCCCGACCCGATCGCGTACATCGCGCCGCGCCACCATCGCGCCACCTCGTCGTCGCAGTGCAGCGGCTCGACGTCGGCGCCCGCAGTGAGCACCGCGCGCATCACCGGCGACAGCTCGCGGGCCAGCACGTCCAGGAACACGAACGTCACCTCGGCGCGGATCTCGTCGGGGTCGAGCAGCAGTTCGATGCCGGCGGCGTCCGCGGTGCGCAGGTCCTGCTCGGTGACCGCGCCGGACGGGTCGATGACCCGGACCAGCATGGCGAGCACGTCACCGGACGCGCGGCGGTCGACGTAGCCCGCACGCCAGCCGCCCCGGACGAGGTCCAGGCCGGTCACGACGGCATCGACCAAGGGCTGGGGTCCGTCGGGATGTCGTCCACGTCGGCAGCCTAGGAAGACGCAAGAGGCCCGGACCAGCTGGTCCGGGCCTCCGTCACGTTGTCGAGCTACTTGACCAGGCTGTCGAGCATCGCCTGGAGGGCCGTCCCACTGAACACCAGGACGGGACTGGCGTCGCCGAGTTTGGAGTCGCGCACGCCCGCGTAGCCGGGAACGCGGTTGATCTCGACGCAGCCGTTCTGTCCGCCGCTGCGGGTGGACTTGCGCCACCCGGTCGACGCGGTGGCGGTGAGGGCGGCCCGTGCCGCTTCCGTGCTCATGAGATGTCCTTTGCTGCTTGCTTGATCATCGCGAGGGAGTCCTCGGGACGTTCGGCTTGCACCTGGAGCCGTTCGAAGACCCTGCGGTACTCGGTGACCTGCGCGGGATCCTCGTAGTACAGCCCCTGCACGCGGGTCTCGACGTAGGCGGTTCCGGGATCGCCAACGAAGTCCTGGCCGTAGTCCAAGATCGTGAACGTGCCCTCGACACCGGCGTGCGCACCCACGCGGTTGGGCAACACCTGGATCTCGACGTGGCGGCTCTCCACCAGGGACACGAGGCGTTCGAGCTGGGTGCGCATCACCTCGGGGCCGCCGACCAGCCGGTGCAGGGCGCTCTCGTCGAGCACGGACCACACCTGGGGCACGTCCTCGTCCCGGTCGAAGATCGCCTGGCGGGCCATCCGCAGTTCGACCTTGGCGCGGATCTCCTCGTCGTTCAGGCGTCGTTCCCCGGCGCGGTAGAGCGCGTCGGCGTATTCGGGAATCTGGAACAGGCCGGGGATGATCTGGTCGTACGACGAGATCCGCGCCGCGCCGGTCTCCAGCCCCAAGTACAGCTCGAACCAGTCGGGCACGGTGGGGGCGAAGTTGATCCACCAGTCCTTGCCCTTCTGCGCGGCCTTGAGCAGTTCGCGGAAGAACGGCACGCGCTCGGGCACGCCGTACCAGTTGAGCAGGACCTCGACGTCGGTGGCCGAGGGCATCCGGACGTTGTTCTCCACGTGGCGGTAGGCGCCCACAGTCTTGGAGACACGCTCGGCCGCGTCGGCGGGCTCGTACCCGGCGGCGACGCGCAGGCGCTTGAGTTCCAGGGCGATCCAGCGGCGCAGAGCGGTCGGCGAGTTCGCGACCACGGCTTTCTCACCTCCGGCCGGGGGAAAGTGCTGTTCGGACAAGGGATCACCCGGATAGGCCATACGTTGACCGTAGCGCGCTACGCGTGTAGCGGGCTACATTCAATGCTGACTACCAAGCTTTCTAGCTACAACGGTAGCCCCTGGCGATGCGATGGCGGGAACGGGCTTTCCGATCACCCGACACCGCGCTCCAGGTTGGCAGTAGTCCCTGGTGACGCGCCTACCCGGTGCTATTCGGCCCACCAGGGGCCACGCCACGAACCAGCGGTGGCCCCGATCTGACATCCCGAACGGTCGGGGTCACCGCTCCCAACCGAGGGGGGTGCCGACCGTGACCTGGACCGCTGTGCAGGACCTGTGGCCGCTGCTCGCGCTCGCCACGGCCGCCGGCGTGTGGACGATGCGCGACATCGCCCGCTCCACTCGCCCGTCCTCGACCACCGTCGACGAGAGCAGGTGACGTGATGCTCCGGGCACTGCTGACCAGGACCAGGCACCGAATGCTGTGCCGCGACGAGTACGGCCACCGCTGCCTACTCAACGTCGTCCCACGCCCCGAGGGCCAAGGCGTCCGACTGCGAACCGCCCTGGGCGACCTCTACCTCTCACCGCTGGAGGTCGGCCAGATGCGGCGCCACCTGGCCGAAGCCGTCCTGGAGTCCGAGACCACTCCCACACCCAATGCCACCGGCGGGGCGGCATGACCTACCCGAGCGACAACCCGCTGGCCGAGCCGGTCGACCTGCTGCGCCACAGGCACTTCCGCCCACTGATCGTGCCCACCGAACCAAACGAGGAAAGCCCGGTCTCCCAAGGGTTGGTGCGCCACGGCATCGACGAACTGGGTCGTCCCGTGGTCGACGTCCTGGTGCTGCGCGTGGACGGCCCGTCGGCGGTGCTGCGATCTCTGACCATCGACGACAAGCGCTCCCCGCTGGCCATCTCCGGGCCGATCCAGATCTACGAGGAGCTGCACCCCCTCGACGCGGTCGAACGGCTGCTCGACCTCACCGGCGGTTTCGGCGGGTACCTACCCCGCTGACCAGGCGGCCCCGCCCGGCGACTTGCCGGAAGACGGGCGGGGCCTACTCCCACGAAGGAGCAGGTACATGACTACCAAGAAGACGACCGAGCTGGATACCGGGGATCGCGTCACCACCCCGAACGGCGACCGCACCGGGATGGTGCGGCGCGTGCACAACGGGGACCAACTGTCTCCCCCCGGTCAGGAGCGCGAGGGCCGAACGGTGCAGTTCCAGTCCGGCTCGGTGCAGGCCACCGACGGTAAGGACCTGGCCAGGCCTCGGGCCTTCGTGCACGCCGGCGACAACGCCGAGTGGACGGTCGCCGACTAGCCACCCCCGAGGGCCACACCGGCGCAGCAGCCCGCCGGTACGCCCTTCTCCCGGCGTCGGATGGTCACCCCTCCGTCGACGCCCGCGCGGCCCTCGTCCCCCGGCCATCCCCCGGGTCGGTGACGGGGGCCGCGCCCTGTTGCGGCACCCGCCGTTCTGCGCGCCGCGCCCGCCATCCGCTCGCGGGCCCTCGTCCAACCCTCGCTTCGCCCAACCGAAGGTGATCACCCATGCCCGACTCCGACTTGTTCTCCGCCGTGCGGCACGTGCACGCCGCCCTGGCCACCGCGTCCCCGTCGACGGAGGTCGACCTGCCGATGGTGGAGGCGTTGCTGCGCGGCCGCTTCGCCGCGGGCTACGGCGAGCAGGTACTCGCCGTGCTGGTCATCAGTGGCACCCTCGACCAGCCCGCACGGGGCCGGTTCGTGACCCGCCCGCCGGCGCCCGACCTGCTCACCCCGACCGGTTTCGACGACCTGCTGCTGCTGATCGAGGGACTCCTCCAGCAGGCCGCGCGCGCCGACCGGACCCTGCGCCCGCACACCTGGCGGCTGAACCCGGTGACCGACCCGCAGCTGTTGCCCTCGCGCGACGCGGCCGTCCGCTGGTTCGACGACCACCGGTCGGCGCTGCTCGCCGCCCTGGACATGACCATCGAGCAGGTCTCCGAGCTGGACTTGGCCGTGGCACTGTCCGACGCGCTCGACGGACTGCTGCAGTGGACCGGACACCGCCACGACCGCGCCCGCGTCGCCGAGTTGGCCGCCGTCGCGCTGATCCGCCAACAACTGGGGCCCTACCTGGCGGGACAGGAACCGGCCCGCACCCGCCGGCATCTGGTGCGCATGGCCCTGGTCTACGCCCGGATCTGCCACGCCCGCACCGACCTCGAGGAGCACACCGACGCCCTGCGCGCGGCCGCGACGGCGGCCGAGTTCGCCCATCGGTCCGACGAACCCGCCGCGGTGGCGGCCGCGCTCGCCGCCCGCGGCCGCGCGCTGGCGGCGCAGGGTCCCCCCGCGGACGCGGTGCCCGACCTGCGCCACGCCGTGGACGTGGACCAGGCCCACGGCGACGACCACGGCACCGCGCTGTACCGACACCTGCTGGGCCGGGCGCTGGCGGGGTCGGGCCACCACCGTGACGCGCTGGTCGAGCTGCGCCTGGCCGGCGTGGCGCTGGTCGAGATCGGCGACCGGGTCGCCGGGGCGCGGGTGCTGACCACGATGGGCGCGGTGCACCGCCGCGACGGCGACACCCGTGTCGCGTTCGTCGTGCTGGGCCAGGCGCTGCTCGTGCTGGCCGAGCACGGCGCGCACGCCGACCTCGGGGACGTCTACGCCGAGCTGGCCCGCAGTGAACGCGACACCGGCGACCTCGACACCGCCCGGGCCTACTACCGCGCCGCCGCGCAGCACTACCGACTCGACGGTCACGCGGTGTGGACGGACACCGAGGCCACGACCACCACCTGACCCGCGCGAGCGCCCGTCGGCGCCCGACCGGCCCGGTCGACCACCCGGTCGATCGGGCCGGTCCGCGACCTGGCATCGCCATAGGATCCGGCCGCGTGCACAACTTCTTCGGCGACCGAGTCTGGTCCCCTCTCGGGTCCCGGCAGCACATCCTGCTCACCGGTGCGCCTGAACTCGCCATCCACGTGGCCTCGATCAACACTCGTTGCCGCAGGTGGTGGGAGCGACAGCCCGCGAGCGCGGAGCGGCGGTGGGACTTCGCGTACCTCCCGCCCGAATCGAGCACTACTCCGACGGGCGGCGCGTTTATGCAGGTAGAACAGCTAGTGTCGTCAGTCCTTTCACGACGCTGGGGACGGAACACCTAATGACCGACGCTCCGCCCGGCGCCGTGGCGGACTACCTGGCTCAGGAACAGGGCGGGCCCTCGACGGCCAGCTGGCGACGCGAATAACGTGCGACAATCCGTATAACGCGTGATAACGCGTTATACGGGGGTTGCAGATATCCGATGATCGCGGTAGAAAGCGCTGCGGCCCCATGGGTGTGTCTCCTGATTTTCAGGAGAGGAGTCTGCCCAATGTGGGTTTTCGTCATCGGGTTCGCCATCTCGGCGCTGATGTCCCGGCCACTGGTCACCGTTGTCACGACGTCCACTGATGTGCAGCAGCGCGCGGACGCGATCAGGATGTTCGGGTTCATCTGGGGCGGTGGCACCGTCGGCACCGGTTTGGTGTCCGGCACGGTGAAGCTCTACGAACTCGGCGTCCTCCACTGAACCCGCAGCAGCCCAGGACCTCGACCACCGCTCACGCGGTGGGGCCGGGCTCCTGGGCTTAATTGCTGCTGGTCTCTGGCTTACGCGATGGGGAATTGGCCGCCTTCGGCGCGGATGGCCCGGCGGGCCAGGGCCAGGAACTGCTCGTGGGTGCGGGTGCCGCAGGTCGGTGTCCAGCTGGCCCGACGAAGGTGTTCAGCCCCACGACATGAGGGCGCGCCGTGGCGGGCCAGGTAGAGCCCGACGCTTCGGATGCGGTGCAGGTCATGGGTGCCGAGCCAGGCGTAGGCCAGGATCTGCCACAGCCACCGGCCCACCCGGTCCGGGTCGGTCACGGAGATGACGGTCTTGACGTCGATCAGCGTGGTCTCCTCCGCGGTGCCGACCAGCAGGTCACCGTCGGCCCAGCCCGGCACGAGCGTCGGTGCCGCCACCACCCCCAACGGGTGTCCGGGACCGGGGTGATCGGCGTCGGCGCGCAACTGGTCGAGGACGCGAGGCGTATGCACCGGCTGACCAGCGCGACCAACTGCACCACCACCGACTCGGTCGGGATCGCGCGCAGGTCGTTCGCGGTGCCTCCAGCCAGGCACAATCCGCCAGAGACGTTCACCCGAACCATCAGTGTTGAGACTGAAGTTCTGACCATTCACACTTTTGACATTTGGGGCCTTCACCTGCGGGTTCGTCACAAAATCGGCCCCTCTAGCACAGTCAGTCCGTTGCCGACCCAAGGTTGCCAAGCACCTGATGGTCGCGGTAGAAAGCGCCGGGGCCCGAAGGCATGGCTTCACCTGATCTTTCAGGTGAGGAGTCTGTCCATGTGGGTGTTGGTCATCGTGTTCGGTTTCGCCATCTCGGCGTTGATGTCCTGGCGACTGGTCACCGTCGTCACGACGTCCGTCGATGTGCAGCAGCGCGCCGACGCGATCAGGATGTTCGGGTTCATCTGGAGCGGCGGCACTGTCAGCACCAGCCTGGTGTCCGGTGCCGTGCGACTCTACGAACTCGGCCTCTTCCAGTGAAACCACAGCACCTCAGGAGCCCGACCCCGCTCTCGTGGCGGGGTCGGGCCCCTGAGGCATCGCTGCTGGTCTCCGGCCTGCTAGAGGGGGAATGTGCCGCCTTCGGCGAGGATCACCTGGGTGGCGACATGCAGGAAGTCGCGACGGGTCTCCTCGAGAAGGTCGGGGTCCAAGTCGCCCAGCAAGAACCCGGCGTAGCTCTTGAGTCCCCAGGTCACCAAGGCGCCGTGGCGGGCCAGGTAGAGCCCGACCGATCGGACGCGGTGCAGGTCGTGGGTGTCCAACCACGCATACAGCAGGATCTGCCAGCACCAGCGGGCGATCCGGGTCGGGTCGGACAGGTTGATCACGGTCTTGATGTCGATCAGCGTGGTCGACGTCGCGGTGCCGATCAGCACGTCGCCGTCGGCCCAGTTCGGCACGAAGGTCGGCGCGGCCACCCCCCAGGGCCGTCCCGGTGCGGGCTGTTCGGCTTGGCCGGCCAACTCCTGCGCCACGCGCGCGGTCCGCAGACGGTCGACCAGCGCGACCATCTCGGCCACCGCCGGCTCGGTCGGGATCGCGCGCAGCTCCGCGGCGGTGCCCCCGGCGCGCAGACCGTGGGCCAGGCGCTCGTCTACCTGCCCGGAGCGGTGGATGCCCTCGCACGCGGCCAGCACCCAGGCCGACCTGGCCAGCCCCGCCTCGGCGCCGGGACCGGCGATGACCCCGACCGGGGCGTGCGCGGTCTGGTAGGCGCGGGTGCGCTCCAACAGGTCGATCATCACCGCGGCGGCCGCCGGGTCGACGGTGCGGCGGTCGCGAATCGGGCCGAAGTCGAGCCACCCGTCCGGGGTGCGGCGCAGCGACAGTCCGCGCGCGGCCCGCTCGGCGTCGAGTTCGGCGTGGCTGGGGTAGGCGGCGGCCTGGGCGTGGGCCTGCTCCCAGCTCAGCCACCCGGCGTGGATCATCCCGAGCAGCGCGGCGTAGGGCGGGGCGGGGTCGACCAGGTCGGCGAAGCGCTGGCCGAACGCGCCGCCGACGTCGGCCCAGTGCTCCGGCTCGACCTGGCCGCGGGGACGGACCGGGGGACCGGCCTGGCGGGCGGCGGCGACCACCCGGCCGACCACCTCCTGTGTGTTGGGAAACGACTCCTTGCACCACTGCTCCAGGCGGCCGCCGTGCAGCTGGCCGGTCAGGCTCACCGCGCCTCCTCCTGGTCGACGTCGTGGCCCGGCCCGACCAGCTCGACCGGCACCAGCCCGCCGACCAGGGTCCCGGCCCGCACGGCGTCACGCACGCCGTCCAGGCCGGTGTTCGCCCAGTCGACCAGGTACTGGCTGCCCAGCAGCAGCACCGTGGCCCCGAGGTGCTCGACGCTCGGCCGCCACCAGCCGTCCGGATCGACGCGCGCGGAGGTCTCGATCTGCCCCAGAGGGTCGATCACCTCCACCACACCGGGCGCGGCGGCGCCGGGGCCCTCATACCGGAACCGGACCCGATACCCGTCCGGACCAGGGGCGGGAGGCGCGGCCAGGGTGGTGATCGGGTGCCAGCCGTAGCCGATCAGCGCGGCGGCGACCAGGTCGACCCGGTCGGTCATGTCGGGCTCGTCGAGCGCGAGGTCGACGCGGAAGCTCACCAGCACGGCCGGGTAGGCGGCGTCGCCCTGCGGGGTCGGGATCGTCGTGGCGACCACCTGGACGTCGTCGGTGTCCTCGGCGGGTCCGGCCTCTGCACCGGCGGCGGCCAGGGCGGCGCGGTGGGCGCGGATCTGCTCCAGGGTCAGGACCAGGACCTGCGAGGACAGGCAGTCAGGATGGGCCCAGAGGGCGAACGAGGACCCCTTGCGGCGGGGCTCGTCCAGCAGTTCGGCGACGCGCAGGAACAGCACGGCGGCGTCGTGGTCGGTCGGGATCCACTGGTCGCACTGCCAGCACTGGACGGGCTGCGCCCACTGCGGACCGCGGAGGCGGGCGACCTGTTCGGCGCCCAGGTGCTCGGTGACCCCGGATGCGATCGTGACCGTGCGGCCCATCACCGGCCCCCACCGGTGGGGGCGTTCGTGCTGGTCTCCGCGTTGTCGATGCTGCGGGGACCGGCGGCGTCCTGGTCCTGGTGCTCGTCGGGTTCGATGCCGCTGCCGTCGCAGTGTCCGCAGTCGTCGTGCTGCTCGACGGTGTCGTCGACCATCCGGAACGGGTGCGGGTTGTCGCCGGTGCCGTCGCACGCGGTGCACGCGGTCCGGCGGGCCTGCACCCGCGTGTCGACGTGCTGGGCGAAGTCCTCGGCTGCCGGGGCGGGCACCACGACGTCCAGCGGACACGGCACGCGCGCCGTGGTGTCCTGCTCGCCCTCGGGCCGCTCGGCGGCCGGACCGCGTTGCGCGGCCGCGGCCGTGAACTGCAGGCCGTAGACCAGGCGCTCGACCTCGCGGGCCGGTAACTCGTGCACGCGGTCGTGCCGGTCGCAGTACAGCCGGACGTTCACGCCTTGCCGCCCTTCTTGTCCATGGTGGTGGTCTTGTCCATGGTGGTGGTGCCGCTGGTCCGGGCCGCTTCCAGGGTCGTCTTCAGGGTCGCGACCTGTCCGGCGTAGGCCTTCTCCAGGGCCTGGGTCTGCGCGGCGGCCTGCGCCTGGTCCTCGACGCGCTGGGCCTTGTGCGCCTCCTGCACCCGCTCCAGTTCCTTGCGGGTCCGGTCGCGGAGGTCGTCCAGGTCGGTGCGGTGCTTCGCGGCGGCTTCGTCGAACCGGGCCCGCAGCGCGGCGAGTTGCTCGCGCACCGCCTTCGCGTCCGCGCGGGCCTCCTTGGCGTCGGCGCGGGCCTCCTTGGCGTCGTTGCGGGCCTCGGCCAGGTCGGTGCGGTGCTGCGTCTCGGCGTCGTCGAACCGGACCTGCAACCGGTCCATGTCGGCGCGAACACGCTCCGACTCGGCGGCCGCGGCCTGCGCGGTGGCCTGGTCCCTGGCGGCGGCCTCGCGGACCAGCTCCAGCTCGGCGGCGGCGGTATCGGCCTCGGCACGGGCGTCGGCCGCGCTGGCCCGGGCGTCCTCGATCTTCTGGTCCGCGACAGCCTGCGCGTCGGCGATCTCCTTGGCGGCCTGGGCTCGGGCCTCGGTGAGCAGGCGGTCGTGCTCGGCTTGGCGCTCGGCCAGCACCCGCTCGATCTCGTCCCGGGCGTCCTGGTGCGCTCGGGCGGCCTCTTGCCGGGCGGCGGCGACGTCGATCCCGGCTTGGGCGCGGGCGTCGGCGGTCTCCTGCTGGGCGGCCTCGACGGCCAGGCGGTCGCGCTCGGCCTGCTCGGCGGCGTCGGCCAGGATCTTCTCCGCACGCTGGTCGGAGGCCTCGGCGGCCTCCACGGCCTCGACCAGGTCGCGGGCGGCGTTCTCCGCGGCGGTGACGGCCAGGCGCTTCTGCCGCTGGGCCTCCAGCTTCTCCCCGACCGCCTTCTCGACATCACGCTGGGACTCGTTGCGGACGTGCTCGATCTCGGCGGCGGCCTGCTCCTCGTCGCCCAGGATCGCGACCTGGGCGCGCAGCTCCTCCATGCTGCGGGTGATCGTGGCCACCGCCTCGACGACCACCGCCTCCACACGGGCCGCGCGTTCGGGCAGCGCGACGCGGGCGTCGGTCACCGGCGCCGCCGCCACCGGCACCACCAGTTGGGCGGTGCCGCTGGTCCCACCGCTGTCCAGGCGCCTGCGCTCACGCATCGACTTGATCGGGGTGTGCTCGTCCTCGCCGCGGGCGTCCTTGACCACCGAGCAGTAGGCGGGCGGGCGGCCGCCACCGGTCGCGGGGCGGCGCGGGTGGAAACACGTCGGGTAGCGGCAGAGCTGGACGTCCAGGGCCGGGGTCTGCTCGGCGAGCTTGTGCAGCGTGACCACGTCGCCGGTCTGGCCGACCTGGTCGGTCAGCAGCTCGACCGCGTCGGCGTCGAGGGCACCGAGGCCGTGGGCGTGCTCGATCGCGGACACCACGGCGGCGCGGGCCGCGTCCAGCGTCCAGGTGTTCGGAACCGGGGCCCGGTCCTCGTTCATCGTCATCCTGCCATCATATCATAACTGTCAATCATTGCAATCGTTACGTAATGAAATGAATGAAAGTAATGATATTCTAGTGTTTAAACACTACTCCGGGCGGAGGAAAAGGCCCCCTCGCCGTTCGTGGCAAGGGGGCCTCTCGAAGGTCCTGTGTGCGGGGCGCTGCGCCGGGTCGTTCTCGTCGCCGGTCCGGGCGCGCGGTGCACGTGTGGAGTTGTGGTCGGCGGTGCTCCGCCGTGGCGGTCCGCCGGCGCGGGCCTCGGTGACGGTGTCGCCGCCGTGGCCTGTGACGCTACCGCGCCACCTCGGACCAGGGCAAACCCGGTTTCACTCCTCCAGGGTGAACGGCTGCCCGCAGGTGTCGCAGCGGATCGTCGTCCGCTCGAACTGGGCGCGGGAGATCCGGAACCGGACCTGCGGTTCGCACCCGCACACCGCGGCGAACATCCGCCCCACCGGCGCGCTGCCCCGCGGCCGGGCCGGTTCCGGCACCCGGTGCACGATCACCTCGCTGGCCAGCGCCCGCACCTGGGGCGCGTAGAGCGCGGCCGTGGCGTCGGGGACGCTGGTCGCCGACCAGCCGCGGTGCGCGTCCTCGGCGACGTCCAGGCCCAGCTCGACGGCCAACGCCCGGAACTTCCCGTTGTGGTAGGTGCCTCGGACGCTGGTGTCGGCGATGCCTCGGACCTCGGCCAGGGCGTGGGCGGCCTCGTGCAGCTGCACGCCCAGCAGCTCGACCGGGCTCAGGGCCAGGGCGTCCCCGCCGATCAGCAACTCGTGGACGAACTGCTCGGGCCGCGCCTGGCCCTCGGCGCCGACGGCCTGCCCTGCCGGAACCACCTTGACCCACCGGCGGCCGGCGAAGTGACCCAGCTTCGTGCTGGTGCGGCGCCGCCCGCCGTTGTCGGTCCCGAACACGATCGCCACGTCGGGCACGTCGGGGTGGCGGGCCTGGATGGCTCGCCAGGTGTCGGCCAGGACGGCGACCAGGCGCTCGCTGACCGACGTGCCCGTGGCGGTCGACGTCTGCGTGGTGTTCATGCTCGGCTCCTCCTCTCGCTGGTGTTCTTGCTGGTCCGGGGCCTGATCAGCGCGGGTGCAGTGTGTCAGATGTCGCGTCGTTCGATGTCGGCGAACCCCTCGGCGAACCGGCTGCCCGCTGCCTCGAAGTAGGTCTTGGCGACGTCGTGGAGCGCGGCGGGCAGCCACCCCTGGCTGGTGCCCTGGCGGTAGAGCACGATCATCGCGCCCTCGCGCAGCTCCTCCGGGGTGCACCACGGCGCGACCGCTTCGCGGAAGTCGTACGTGCGGTCCCCGTCGGTCACCGCGTCCAACTGCGCGACGTACGCCGCGGCGGCGAGCATCGCGCGGGCCTGCCGGGGGTCGGTTCGGGGGTTGCCGCTCTCCAGGACCAAGGTGCTCGGCGAGCTGCAGCGCTCGTGCCGGTTCGTGGGCGCGCAGCGCGGCCAGGATCTCCTGCCCTCGTTCTGCCTCGAACACCGCTAAAGGGTCCATCACTGCTGGTCTCCGTCCTGCTCGATGATCATCACAGGGTGCTTCCTCCCCTGTCGTGTCCTGGTCGGCCGGCTGCGGTCAGAAGGGGCGCATCTCCTGCTTGCGGGCGGTCCAGGTCTCGAAGTCGGCGGCCCGCCGCCGGCGGCGGGCGTCGCGGCCGTAGTGGCGTTCGTGGCCGAGCCACTGGCAGATCGCGGTCGCGGCCGCGTGGGCGCGGGTCCAGTCCTCGGCCGCGACCAGGCGCTCGACCTTGCGGCGGGCGTCGCGGTAGGTCCGCCGGTCGACCACGACGGTCGACCTGGTGAGGCTGCGGTGGGGCTCGCGCAGGCGGTCCCAGAGGATCGCGGCGCCCAGGACCAGGCCGATCGCGGCGGGTCCGGCCAGGGCTAACAGGATCGGATGCATGGTCGTGCCTTTCGAGGTGGTCGCGGGGTGCTCGTAGACTTCGTGCGGGTGGACGGGCCAGTTACCCGCTGGCCCGTCCACCCTTGTTGTGCCTGGTCCTGGTGGTGCGGGTCGATCAGTCGCAGTCGGGGTCCTCGGGCAGGTCGCGGACGCGGGCAGCGAGGAACGCCGCGGCGCTGTCGACGTTCTCGGCCGCGGCGAGAGTCCGCCGGCCCAGTCGGTTCAGCACGTCGACCGGCTCGTCGTGGTCGTCCAGGCACCTGTCCACGACTCGCGACACCAGCGCGTCGAACGCGTCGTCGACGACCAGGACCTCGATGTCGACGCCGGGGGCGTGCTCGCCCAGCACCTTCTCGGCCGCGTCGCGTACCCGATCGCGCCAGGACTGCGACGGACGGCTAGCGACGTCGGGCTGGGCTTGGCCGCTGGCGCGACGCCGTACCGCGTCGAGCAGGCCGGAGAGGATCATGCTGTCGAGCACCACGTCGACCCCTTTGGCCATGTCGGCGTCGAGCGCGTCGATCAGATGCAGGCCGGCCTCGCGCCGGTCGGCCAGGTAGAGGCTGATCAGCGTTCCGGCCACGGCGATGGCGGCCTCGTGCTGCGCGCCTTGCTCCACGGTCACGTGTCCCATGTCGGTCACTCCTTGGCTGTCGTGTCGGTCGGTCGCCCAGGCAATCGTGCTGCCGGGGCTGGGGGTGTTGGTGCTGGTCTCGGCGGTGGTGGTCACCACGGCGGGCCGGTGCAGCAAGGCTTGCGGCATCCGGCCGGGCACGGGGCGGCCACCGGCTCGGGTGGGTGTTCGCGCCGGCAGCACACACCGTGCACAGGCCTGGTTCGGTGGCCGGCAGCATCGGGCGGCCGCAGGAGCCCGCAGTCGTGTTCGGTCAAGGCGGTCATGGTGGTCATGGTGGTCGGTGGTCACCAGGCGTTTTCGAGCCGGCTGCACTCCGGGCACGCGTCCACCGGGAGGTTGCAGCGGCCGACGTTGTGGGTCTGCGGGTCGACGTCCTCGGGCCTGAACGCCTCGGCGGCCGCGGTGCCGGCCTGGGTGTCGGGGGTGGGCTGCTGTGCGGTCATGCCTGGTCTCCTGGGTGTCGCGATGGCTACAGGTGGTGTGGGTGGTGGTTGGGCGGACGGTGGTGCAGGGCCAGTTACCCGCTGGCCCTGCACCACCGGTTCGTCCCGTCCGGTCAGATCTCGTCGACGTCGTCGTCCAGGTCGTCGTTGGTGTCGGGGTGGAAGCGCGCCATGTAGTCGGCGAACCTGCCGCGCTCGTCGGCGTGGGCTTCGAGCCACGCGTCCGCGGGGGTCAGCGCGGAGTCGTCGAGGATGAGGACGCCGGCGTAGCGGTCCAGGGTCTGGCCGGAGGCGGGCTCGTAGACGACGGGCTCGACCGGCCGGCCCTGCTGGGACTCGGCTTCGCGGCGGGCCAGGTCCAGGGCCTCGCGGGCGACGTCGAGGGCGTGGACCATGTCGGCCAACTTCTGCTCGACGGGGGTCTTGTGGATGGCCATCTCGACCGCCTGCACGGCCTTCACCGCGGCGGCGGCGCGTTCGACCACGCGGATTTCGGCGGCACGCACGCGGAGCAGGAGGATCTGCTCGATGGTCCGGGTGGTGGTCATGGGTTTCTCCTGGGGTCTCGGTTCGGAACGGGTGGACGTGCTGGTCAGCGTGGGTCGACGACGGCGCGGCCGGTCATCCCCACGAGTGCCCGTTGCGGTTGTCGGCGTCTTCGGCCGCGTAGGTCTCCCCGCCCTCGCTGCCGGGGTAGCGCCTGACGACGTCCCCTTCGGGGGACAGCACGACGGCCACGCCGTCCCGCTCGCCCACGGTGTACTCGCCTTTTCCGGTCCCGCCCATGCCGTCCTCCTGGGTTGCGGCCTCGCCCTGCTGCTTCTTCAGCCTAGCATTTTTAGCGTTTAAACGCTAATTGATAACCGCTGGTCAGGGTGCGCATTCGGGTGATTCAGCGGCTGGTGCCGCGCGGTTTGCCCCCCTCTCAGGGGGGACGGCCGGAATACGCCGGAAACCTGCCACGAGATCGGGTAACTGCTGATCAGGCCCCTACAGGGGCAAATACTCGCGGATCTTGCCCTTGACGTGCGGCCGGTGGTCGCCGAGGGAGAGTCCGAGGGTGGGGAACTGCTTGGCGATCTCCAGGTCGGTGAGCGGGGAGGTGACGGGGACGTCGGCGTAGCCACGGTCGTCGGTGTCCCACTTGGCAGGATTGGGCTCCACCGCGCGAACGCGGGTCACGACGCCGTCGACGACGTAGACGACAGCTTTGAGCCGTTGCCGGCGGCTGGGGGCTATGGGGAACCACTTGCGGTCGGCGTCGAGCTGGAACCGTTCACCGGCGCCAGTTTCGCCGTAGCGGCGGTTGGTGTCGGTGTCGACCTTGCGGGTGCGGGTGTTGCGGTAGACCACGAGCACGCAGTTCCCGCCGCCGTTGTAGGCGTGGAGCCTGCGGTAGAGGGTGGCGCGGCCGACCTTGAACGTCTCCGCGATCTCGTCCACGGTGTGCTCGCCGGAGTCGTACATCATCTGGGCCTGGTCGAGCTGCCGTTGACTCAGCGCCTCGGGGCGTCCGCCGACCCGGCCGCGGGCCCTTGCGGCGGCCAGCCCGTCGAGCGTGCCCTCCACGATCAGCTCCCGGTCGTATTCGGCCATCGCGGCAAGGAAGTGGAACACCAGTCGGCCGCCGGGGGTGGTGGTGTCGATGCCCTGCTCCAGCACGATGAAGTCCACGCCGGTCTCGCCGAAGCCGCGCACGAGTTCGAGCAGGTGCTGGTGCGAGCGGCCGATGCGGCGCAACCTGGTGACCACCACCTCGTCCCCGGCCTGGAGTTCCGCCAGCATCGCGTCGAGCTTCTTGCGCGAGGACAGCTTGCCGGAGATCTTCTCGATGAACAGGTTCTCCTCGGGCACGTCGGCCGCGAGCAGGGCGTCGACCTGGTGGTCGGGGTTCTGCTCGCGGGTGGACACCCGCGCGTACCCGTAGCGCGCCATACGAGTCTCCTAACTCGACCGATACCTTTTGCGGGACGTTGTTGGTGAGACAGTCTTTGGAGACTCATGCTACCTGCGGCGATCCACCTTGCCTACATGGGTCTCGTATACGATCGTTTTAGAGACCCCTGCTCAAGACATGAGGCGGCCGATAGTGGCCAAAGCAGCAAGTCTGCTCCGTGAGAGTGGTGTTGTGTTCGAGTACACCGGGACTCGGTATCACCAGCGACACACTGGTGTGCATGACGGGTCAGCGCACGGAATCTCGACACGGCATCGGGACACGATATCGAGATCCCGTGGCGTACGCCGGGCGATCCAACAGGTCCGGCTGGCCAGGGCGCCGACCGGTCGAGGTGCTGAGTCCATGGTTTGTCGCAGTGACAGATGCGAGATTGCATAGGTCGTACCGAGAACGTCCCGACCTGCATTTCAGAGCTGGAGGGGGCGGCACTGGATGTTGACGAGGAGGGCCAGGTGGCAGGGCCATTGGGACAGATGCGGAGCGGCGCGATGAATGGAGCGGTAGCAGCCGTCGCGCTACTCGGGCTGCTATCAGCCTGCACCACTTTGGTTGACGGTACGCCCCAACTGCACGTGACGCCGGGCACCGTCCAGTCGAGCTTTCTCACGCTCGACGAAGTCGGTTCACTGCTCGGCACCACGCTGGCTTCGCGCACCATTGAAAGCGAGCCGCCACCTTCGCTCTCGGTCGACCCGACGGCATGTGCCGCAGCCGTCGGCCCAGGAACCCAATCTGTCTATGCGCGTGGGTGGACGGTCTTCCAATCCGCCACGTATCAGGACTCCGACTACGTTTCCGATCACACGGTGACCCAAGTACTCGGCGTCTACTCGGACAGCAGCCAGGCTGGCATGGTGTTCCGCACGTTGGCAGACGGCCTTAAGGGATGTACGTCCGCCGTACGAACGGACGCCGACCAGAGCACATCGAAGTGGACTTACTCGACCGATTCCTCGACGTCGGTTGACGTCAGTTGGACGGCGACCCAGGACGCGGGCGATGGATGGGCCTGTTACCGACGGGCGCACTTGAAAGGGAGGGCTGTCGTGCAGGTCGCCGTCTGCGGAGCGGGCGATGGCAAGCAGGCCGCGTCGAAAATCATCGAAAAATTCTCCGAAAGAGTGAGCGAGTGATTATGGCCGCTTCAGGTTTCCCGGACTCTGCCGCCCGTTCCCCGGCTGCTGCCAAGGGTTTGGTCTGCCTATTTCTCGCGATAATGCTCGCGATGACGTCCGGAGTCGCGACTGCAACTGCCGACCCGCTGGCCGGTGTGCCCGAGCCTGGTGCCAGCGATTCGACTAAGCCGAGCAGCGACTATCCCGTCAAGCTCAACGAGAGGATCGAGCGGAATGCCAAGCGCCGTAGCGAGCTTGAGCAGTCCGGAAAGCCCTTGGCGGCACGGCGCGAGTCGATCCACGAGAAGCGCCAGTCACTCGACAAGCGAATGGATGACCACAACGCCAAGGTCGCGTCATATCCCAACCGCGAGGCACCGGCGCAGATCGCCGATGCGATGAACGCCGAAGCCCAGGCCCTCAACTCGGAGCGAGGCTCACTGAATGCGGAGATCGACGCGTACAACACAGATCTCAGTGCATACGTGAACGGCCTTCGGGAGGTGGAGGGCGAAGCTCTGGCGATAATCCGGGAAGTCGATCACGTCTGGCAGGCATGGCTCGACACCTGGCCGAAACCTTTGGTGATTCGCCAAGTGCCGGGCGTCGACTCCGTCCGCCCGAAAGGCGGACTGAATCGAGGCCCCGACGGGAAGTACAGGAGCGGGAACGGTGGCGACAGAGTGGCCACCGGACGAGAACGGGCCGCGCTCGACGCATACGAGAGAGACCACGGCGTCACCGTAATCAAAGGACAGGTCCACGCGTACCTGACGTCGGAAACACGGGGAAAACTCTCGCCCGCCGACGAGGCGAAACTCAACAAGTATCGAAAATTCGACGGCCTGGTCCTATTGCCCAACGGGCACTACCGGGGAATAGAGGTCAAGACCGCCGGAACTGGCCTGGAGGCACCGCAGCGGATTTTCGATGAAGCGATCAAGTTCCATGGCGGGCAAGCATACACTTACCTTAACGGCAAGAAAGTTGTCATCGACGAGGTCCATCTTCTGGCGGGGTGACAGGGCTCAGCGCGCTGCAACCTCCCCGGAACGATGGAAAAGAGACCGCACAGAGCCTTCAATGGCGCGTCCGCACATGCCCGGACCGCGAGCTAGGAGTCCAGTAACTGTTCACGTCGACTGAGGCCTCTTGTTGGCGTTGCCCGCTGACCTGGGATGATCTTGGTGTGTCAGGTCTGGACGAGGTGTCGCGCGAGGAGTTGCTCGCGCTGTTGGCCGCCCAGGCTCGGACGATCGCGGGGTTGACCGCTCGGCTGGATGTGCTCGAAGCGGAGAACGCTCTGCTCCGGGCGGAGAACGCCGAGTTGAAGCGACGAGTGGCACAGAACTCGCGGAACTCGTCGAAGCCTCCGTCGGCCGATGGCCCGGAGCAAGCGCCGCCGCCTCGGTCGTTGCGCCGCAAGACCGGCCGCAAGCCGGGGAAACAGCCTGGTGCGCAAGGGTTCTCGCTGGGCTTGGTGGACGATCCCGACGAGGTCGTCGATCATGTCCCACCCTGTTGTCGAGGGTGTGGGACGGCGTTTGAGGAACATCGGAACGAAAACCAGCGCTAAGCGATGATCATGGCTTTACCTGCTGTTTCTCGTGTTGACCGGCCCTGCTGTGTGGTGCTGAGGTTCGTCGCGGTTCCGCCGCGGTGGGCGGTTGCAGCAGCAGGAGAGATGCGTTGCCAGTTGAGTTTTTGTCCGACGATCAGGCGTCGGCGTACGGCCGTTTCCCGAGCGGGTTCAGTCGGGCCGAGTTGGAGCGGTACTTCTTCCTCGACGATGTGGACCGGGCGCTGATCGAGCCGAAGCGCCGGGACCATAACAAGCTCGGGTTCGCCGTGCAGATGGCCACGGTCCGGTACACGGGCAGGTTCCTGGACGATCCGCTCGATGGTGTGCCGGTCGAGCTGGTGGGCTACCTGGCCGAGCAGTTGGGGGTTGCCGATCCGTCGTGTGTGAAGTCCTACGGCGATCGGGAGATGACCCGGCTGGACCACGCGAGGGAGATCCGCGAGGCTGACGGCTGGCACGAGTTCGCCGGGTTCGCGGACGAGTTGGGCGAGTGGGTCGAGGGTCGGGCGTGGACGACCGGTGACGGTCCGAAGGCGTTGTTCGACGCCGCGGTGGGCTGGTTGCGGGAGCGGCGGGTGCTGCTGCCGGGGGTGAGCACGCTGGTGCGGTTGGTGGCCGGTCGACGCGACGCGGCGGCACAGCGGTTGTGGGAGACGCTGTACTCGCTGCTGTCCGGGGAGCAGAAGACGCTGCTGGACCGGCTGCTGGAGGTCGCCGAGGGTGAGCGGCATTCCCTGTTGGACAAGCTGCGTCGGCCGCCGACGCGGGTGTCGGGACCGGCGATGATCGGCGCGCTGGAGCGCGCGGCGGAGATCCTGGGCTTGGGGTTCGGCGAGGTGGACGCCTCGGTGGTGCCGCCGCGCAGGATGGCCGAGCTGTCCCGATATGGGATGGAGGGCCAGGCCACGCTGTTGCGCAGGCATCCGGAGTCGCGCCGGTTGGCGACGCTGTTGGCCACCGTGGTGTACCTGCAGACTCGCGCGGTAGATGACGCCCTGGATCTGTTGGACGTGCTGATCACCAGCAAGTTGTTGGCGCGGGCGGAGAGGGAGTCGAACAAGCAGAAGGTCAGGACCTGGCCCAGGCTCGGGAAGGCGTCGATCCGACTGGCTGCGGTGGTCGGGGTGCTGATGGAGGTGACCGGCGCCAGTGAGGACATCGCTGCGGACACCGAGCGGGAGGGTGTGGCGTTCGAGCCGGTACGCCTGTCGCAGGTGTGGGAGCAGATCGAGGCGGTGGTGCCGCGCGAGCAGATTACCCAGGCGTTGACCGATATCGTGGCGTTGGCCGGTCAGGCGGACGAGGATGCCGACGCGGCGTGGCGGACGGAGCTGGTGAAGCGGTACGCGACGGTGCGTCCGTTCCTGCCGCTGTTGTGTCAGGTGATCGCGTTCGGTGCGGCCCCGGAGGGTGAGCGGGTGTTGCGGGCGTTGAAGGCGTTGCCGGGGTTATGGGGCGGTGGCCGCAACAAGGTCGTGGTGGACGAGATCGACCAGGACCTGCTGATCGGGTCGTGGCGCAAGCTGGTGCTGTCCGGGCCGGAGTTGGAGCCGGGCGCGGTGGACTGGCGCGCCTACACCTTCTGCGTGCTGGAGCAGTTCCATCGGCATCTCAAGCGCCGCGACATCTTCGCCGCGAACTCATCCAAGTGGGGCGATCCGCGGGCGAAGCTGCTGGCAGGGGACGCGTGGACGAGTGCGAAGCCGATGGTGCTGGCCAGCCTGGGCCTGCCGGAGGATCCGGCGGAGCATCTGGCCGAGCGGGCACGGCTGCTGCACGACAGCTACCGCGACGTCGCCTCCCGACTGCCGCAGAACGCTGCGGTGAGCTTCGACGACGACGGCCGGCTCACCTGAAAGCGCTGCAGGCCGAGGCGGACCCGCCGAGCCTGGTCAACCTGCGTGGGATCGCCCACCGGATGCTGCCGCGGGTCGACCTGCCCGAGGTGCTGCTGGAGGTGTTCTCCTGGACCGGCGCCGACCAGGCGTTCACCTCGATCACCGGTGGCGATGCCCGCCTGTCCGATCTGCATGTGACGATCGCGGCGCTGCTGGTCGCCGAGGCGTGCAACATCGGCTGGCGGCCGGTGGTCAAACCGGGCATGGCGGCGCTGACCCGCGACCGGCTCGCACACGTCAACGCGAACTACCTGCGGCTGGACACCATCCGGGCCGCCAACGCCGCTCTGATCAAGGCCCAAGCCGACATCGGGCTGGCGCGGGTGTGGGGCGGCGGGCACGTCGCCAGCGTGGACGGGATGCGGTTCGTGGTGCCGGTCAACACGGTGCATGCCGGCTACAACCCGAAGTACTTCAAGTCCCGCAAGGGCGCGACCTGGCTGAACATGGTCAACGACCAGGCCGCCGGGCTCGGCGCGAAGGTCGTGGCCGGCACTCCGCGGGACTCGCTGTACGTACTGGACGTGCTCTACGACCGCGACGGCGGCATCCGGCCGCAGACCATCGTGACCGATACCGCCTCCTACAGCGACATCGTCTTCGGACTCCTCTCGCTGGCAGGCTGGACCTACGCCCCGCAGCTGGCCGACCTGCCCGATCAGAAGCTGTGGCAGGTGGACGCCCGCGCTGACTATGGCCCGTTCAACACTGCGGCTCGTGGCCGGGTCGACCTGGAGAAGATCGGTCGGCACTGGGAGGACATCCTGCGGGTGATCGCCTCGATCCACACCGGCGCGGTGCGGGCGCACGACGTGATCCGGATGCTGTCCCGCGACGGCAACCCGACCCAGCTCGGAGAGGCAATCGCCCACTACGGCCGCATCCACAAGTCCCTGCACGTGCTGCGCATGGCCGACGAGCCCGATTACCGCCGCACCATGAAATCCCAGGGCAACCTCCAAGAGGGTCGCCACGCCCTGGGGCGGGCAAACGCGGCGAACTGCGCCAGCGCTACTACGAGGGCATGGAGGACCAGCTCGGCGCACTGGGGCTGGTGCTCAACGCGCTGGTGCTGTTCAACACCCGCTACCTCGACGCTGCGCTCGCCCAACTCCGTGCCGAGGGCTACGAGGTGCGCGAGGAGGACGCCGCCCGACTGTCCCCGTTCCGGCACCGCCACATCAACCTTTATCTGGACATTTTTCTTCGCGAATCGGGCATCAGCAGTGATCGTCGGGTCCGGGTCCGGTGTTCTCGCCGAGGTCTGCCAGGAGGCCACGGATGCGGTCGGAGACCGCGTTGTGCCGTTCGACCTCGCGGGGCCAGCCCCGTTCAACAGCATCTTGGGCGAGTTGCTGCTCACGAACGAGGCGTGCTCTCAAGCGTGGCGCATACTCGCTGGTGGTGAAGAACTTCGAGCAGCGCAGGTAAAGGTCGCACTCGCAGGGACCTTCGGCCGGGGTGCGCAAGCAGTGGCCGAGCTCCAGTTCGGTCTTGAAGAAGTTGCTCTTCAGCCAGTTGACGGTGTCCGTGTCGAGCTGGCCGGCGAGCAGTGCCTCGGCGGCTGGCCCGGCGAGTTGTCCGCCTGCGGCAATGATCTTCTCGTACTGCTCTTTGAGGACAGGGTCGCTGATGTGGGAGTACGTCACCGACATTTGCGCGCTGCGGTGGCCGAGGATCGCCATGATGGTCTGGATTTGCGCGCCACCCTCGGCGAGTTGGGTGCCGACGGTGTGCCGGAACCGATGCGCGGATACGGTCGGTCGCCCCTTGTCATCGAGGAGTCCGACGGCGTGGCAGGCGATCTTCAACGGCTCGTCGAACAGGTAGTTCTTTCCCATGGGGCGGCCTCGATGCATGAACACCCACTGGACGGACTGCTGGGCCCAGGTGTCGTATCGTGCGGCGGCATCGTCCACCTTCGCCTTGTTGATCAGCTCACGGAGAGCGTCGGCGGCCTGGGGGTGCAGTGGGATCATGCGCTCGGTGTAGGTCTTGCCGACCGGGATCCGCAGTCGTGGGTAGCCGTCGGGATAGGCGTCCAGGCAACTGAGGGTGAGCCGGCGGATCTCTCCCCGGCGAGCTCCGCTCCACCGCACCAGCAGCAGTGCCGCGCGCTGGTAAGGGTTCTCCAGTTCTTCGATGGCGACCATCAGCCGATCCAACTCGTCGCGAGGGATGAACCGCGGCAGTCGCGATGGCAGCTTCGGCAGATCGGAGCGGCCCAGCAAAGGGCGAGTGGGCACGTCGTCCCAGCCCCACTGGCTGGTTTCCCGGAAGAAGTTCAGCAGCGGGCTGATGTAGGAGTAGCGGGTGCGCGCGGCCAGCGGCTTGCCGTTGCGTGGGTTGACGCGATCGTGGAGGTGGGTGAGGTAACGCTCGATGTGGTCGCGGGTCAGCTCCGTCAGGCTGGCGATGTCGGGGTGCACCTCGGTGAGCCAGCGCAGCAGGTAGCGGAAGGCGTCTCGTGCGCCACGAACCGACTCTGCTCGATCGGTGGTCTGCAACCGGCTGGTCAGCCAACGGTCGATGGGCGCGGCGATCGCGGGCGGGGTGCCGGGTGGCACGGGCTGCTCCTTCCAGATCACATTCCCGCGCAGACCATGGATGGGCTCGCGCGTGATCTGGCCGGTGTTGAACAACAGCACGTGCAGGATGTGCAGCCTGGTCAGGCATTGCCGCTCGAACTGCGCTGGCAGGACGGCGGGGTCATGGTTACGGCGGGTGCTGTGCACGTGACCGGCTCGGATGAGCGGGGCCTCGGGACGGGCGCACCATTGGCGGATTTCCTCGCCGAAGGCGGTCAGGTCCTCGTAGCCGATGCTCGTGATGTCCGGATCCCCGCGCCACAGGAGCAGCCGGGCGGTGGCCCACGTCAACGGGGAACGGCCGTAGCGGTACCCAAGTTGTTGCTGGCGCTGATCGAGAGACCCGAACAGATCAAGGTCCACGCCCAGGGCTGGAGCGACCCGAGGGTTGAACAGGGTGTCGAAGTTTCGGCTGAGAACCCAGTCGGCGTCCATCGGTATCCGGTGGACCATCGACAGGTAGGCGAGGTAGGAGCCCGCGTCGTAGGACGGTCCGGTCCGCTTGCCACCAGGTGCGAAGGTGGGCGTGCCGTCGGGGTTGAGGTCGAGTCGTTCCAGCAGCGGTGCGGCGAACCATTTCTCCAGATCCGGCCAGTGTTTGACGAACCTGGTGTAGAAGTAGCGGCGGCCCCTGATCGCGGCGAGTCGATCGTGTTCGCGGGCCTGTGGCGTCCCGCCGAAGACGTCGTCCAGCCAGGCGAAGTACTCCTCGCGCGGTGCGTGACACCGCTGTGGCACCGGGATCGCGACCACCGACAGGGCGGTCACCGGTGCTTCTCCAACGCGCGGGTGTAGTCGGCCAGTACGGCTTCGTCGGAGACGCGGGTGTAGACCTTGGTTGATTCCGGCGAGGCATGCCCGAGTCGCTTCTGCAGGGACAGTTCCCGCATCCCGCCTTCCCACATCGCGGTGGCGTGGGTGTGCCGCAGGGCGTGCGGAGTCGTCTCCGGAGTACGCAGACCTAGTTTCGTCATGCGCCGGGAGAACAGACGTACCAGCGCGTCGTAACCCAGTGGCTCCAGGCGTCGGGTGCCGTTCCCGCCGATGAGGAAGACGAACGGGCCGGCCGCGTCCAGTGGGCGTTCGTGCATCACGTAGCGGCTGACCGCGTCCAGAGTGCGAGGTTCGTGCAGGTCGACGACTCGTTCGGTACGGGACTTCCCCCGTACCCCGTGCGGATGGTCATCTCGTTTGCGGACTGTCACCCGGCGCCGACCGTACGACAAGTCGGCCAGGTGCAGTGAGAGCACCTCGCCCGGCCGCAGGCCGCCGTCGAGCATGAGCAGGAACATCGCCAGGTCGCGCAACCGTTTCAGGCTGCCGATGAAGCCTTCCAGGACGTCGTCGTCCATCGGCCGGGGCAACCGTCGGGGCTGTTTGACCGTGACCGTGCGCCGAATCGGCTGCTGGCGGCTGGCCCGGCCCATGAACGGCTGGTGCCGATCCGGCACTCGCGCCAGGGCGGGGTCGGCCCGCATCTGCATCGGCGACGCGTCCCCGTCGTACTCCTCGGCCACGATTGACCAGTCGTAGAAGCTCGCCACCGCAGCGAGGATCCGATTCACCGTGGAAGGAGCCAGCAGCTTGCCCGGCGTGTCAGCGCCGCCGAGCACGACCGTCAGCCCCAGTCGTTGAGCTGGCCGCCGGGACGGAGTCCGCCGTAGGAAAGCCAGTAGCCGCAACGCATCCGGTGCACGGAACCCTCGCCAGTCCAGATCTTCCTGGGCCAGGAACGTGAACAGGTACTTCAGGTCGTAGGCGTAGGCACACCACGTGTGTGGGGAGCAGCCTCGGTCGATCAGGTGGTTGAGGAACCGGCAGACCGACGCGATCGGCTGCCCGTCCTCGTCCACGAGTTCGACGCGGCGCACGATGCCGCCGTCACGGTGCTTGATCACTCGCATCGCAGCAGAGTGAGCCCCTGTTCTCCGATCGTTGGGGAGGCTCAGCAGCTACTCCTCAGCGACTACCCGAAGGTGTCCAGATAAGAACCTGCTGGGCCGCTACTCCTTCCTCCTGCCCACCGACCTCGCAGGCGGCCTGCGGCCACTACGCGCCCCGGACGCGGGCGACGAGGAAGTCGACGAGGACGACCCCGAATAGACCGGTATCCCTCTCCGCCCTCCGCGTTCGTAAAACGATCGTCTGATGAACGCGGACACCCGGCACGGTCGCGCAGGCGTCGCCCCAGGTCGGGATGTTCGGAAACCCGTTCGTCTGCTGGTAGCGTCGTCAAGGTTTGCGAACACGTTTCCCGAACGCCGGAGGCGGGATGGCACTGGTCGGTCTCGTCCGGGTCAGCACGAGCAGGCAGGAGACCCGACGCCAGCACGACGACCTCGACCCCATCTGCGTGAAGGTGTTCGAAGAGAAGATCAGCGGCAGGCTCAAGGTCGCCGACCGGCCGGACTTGCGGGCCGCGTTGGACTACATGCGCCCCGGCGACATGCTCACCGTCCAGGAGGCCGACCGTCTCGGCCGCAACCTTCTGGAGGGCCTGATCATGCTCAACGAACTGTTCGAGCAGGGCGTCGCGGTCAAGATCCTCGACGGCATCGCCGCCGGGGAGCACACCGAACGCAGCCTGATCCTCGACCTGGCGCTCGCGCTGGCCGAGGACCGCCGCCGCGACATCGTCCGCAAGACCCGCAACGGCCTCGAATCCGCCGCCCGACAGGGACGCACCGGCGGCCGCCCCCGCGTGGTCGACGCCGACAAGCGCCGCGCGATCCTGGCCCGCCGCGCCGAAGGCCAGTCCCTGCGCGAGATCGCCCGCGGCGTCGGCGTCAGCCTCACCGTGGTCCACGGCGAGGTGACCGCCGCGGAAGCCGCACTCCGGCAGCCGTCCTGACCACGAAGTCCCTGGTCCATCGTTATCTGCCCGGTTCCCGACGAGTGCCGTGGCGACCCTTGCTCTTGCTGTCAGATGCCTGTGGTGACGGTGACACCCGAGGACACGCGGCGTGGTGTGGTCACGCCGGTCACCAGGTTGCCGGTGGAGGCGATCGTCGCCGTCGTGCCGGTGCCGGCCTGGTAGTCCAGCCCGATCCCGGTGCCGCCGCCGCGGATGGTGTTGGCCACCACGGCCACCGCCGCCGCGTCATAGTTGACGCGCACCGACACGAAGGCCGACACCGCGCCCGAAGGGCCCACGACCCGGTTGTGCGCGACGGTCGACGCCGCCTCGCCCTGCGCGGAGGCCCGGATGCCGAAGCCGGCGAAGTCCTCGACGTAGTTGTCGGAGACGCTGCTGCCGAACAGCCGCTCCGCGGCGATCGCCCCGCCGGCGACGCGGTAGACGTGGTTGCGTTCGACGTACCAGCCTGCGGTGTTGTCCAGGCTGATCCCGGCGGCGCCCGCTCCGGCGATCCAGTTGTCGGTCAACTGCCAGTCGGTGACCGCGTTGCCTGGGTCCTCGACCCGGATGCCACTGCCTCCCGACTCGGCGACGTGGCACGCCGAGATCCGCCCGTTGACCTGGGTGTTACCCAACAGGGTCCCGTTCGCCGAGGGGTTGGTCACCCGGATCCCGTGCCGGTTCGCCCCGAGCACCAGGACGTCCTCCACCACCGACGCCCACGACCGCAGCACCAACCCATCCCCCGCGCGCGGGTTGGCCTCCCGGTTCCCCTCCAACGTCAGCGAGCGGAGCGTCACGGGGTCACCGGTGAAGTCCGTGTCGTCGAGATAGGAGTCGCTGGCCACCAACGCGGCCAGGTTCGCCCCGTCCGCCTGCCGGATCACCGTCCCGGTGCGGGACGTCCCCCGATAGGAACGGTCACCGAGCAGACGGATCGTGTTATTGATCGAACACAATCCAGAAATGGTGATTTCGGCACCGGCGGGGCTACCCTCGATCGCCGCGTTGAGTCGTTCGTCGTCCGACACCGTGTTCTCACACTCCACCAGAACCGCGCCCGAATCGACCGGTGCGGCGGCCGCAACCGCTGGCGCCAGCAGGGTCAGCGCTACCAACAGTGCCGTTCTGCGCATTGTCCCTCTCTGAATCCCGATACACGTTTCGATTGTTTGTGTGAATTCTTCCACCGCCAGGGGTTTACCCACTCGGACCGGGAAAACCCCTGGCGGATCAGCGTCGACTTGGGGAATCGCTCATTTCACCTCAGCAGGGCGTGGTGATCGAACTGGCATCCGATGTGACGTTTCCCGAGTAGATCCAGCCGTACGGAGCCGCGCCTCCGACGCTGACGTAGTACCACTTGTTCCCGGACTCGTTGTACCGGTAGCACCAGCCGCCGAGTCGCGTACCCACGGCGAGTGAGTAGCCGCTCGAATCGCCACAGCCCGCATTGGGTCCGTTCCGGAGCCAGATGGAGTTCTTCACGCTCGTGCCCCCAGGACCGTTCACGACGTCTTCGTCCCAGCAAGCCATGGCACTGATGTTCGTCGGCGTCCAGTTCGGCGGTTCGTTCGCCACGCTCGCGAGCGTGTCCGCCGAACTGGCGGGGGCGGCGTTCGCCGCGATGGGCGGCGCCGTCAGGCCGAGTCCGGCGACAGCGGCCGTGATGGCGAGAGCCGGGATGAGTTTTCGCACCACTTGTCCTCCGTAGATAGGTCGCGGTTGTCGTGTTGAGGCGTTCGGTACTACCTCGCCGATAAGTTGAGAAATTCACGGGCTGCGCCACACCGGGTGATTTCTACTGCTCTTCACCGCGATTTCGGTGGCGCCGTGCCAGCTTGGCAGTGCGGTTAGCGCCTCGCCAAGCGTTTCGCGGTGTCCCGGACCGCGATGTCATGTCCGACCTGGCCAGATGGAGCCTGTCCGGTCGTCCGGACAGACTCCGAACAGCCGATCCCCTGGGGTTGGGTGATCCACCACGATGGGATCATGACTCGTGATCGTGTCCGGCCTGAATCAGCGCGGGATATCGCGGAGTTCTCCGCCCTTCTGCGGTTGCTCAAGAGGAATTCGGGTCGCACTCTGCGTCAATTGGAAGAACAGGCCGCCGGGCAGGGTGCTGTTCTGCCCCGCAGCACGGTCGCCGACATGCTGCGTCGCGGTGCTCTTCCCCGGCCGGAGTTGCTGGCGGTGTTCGTACGCGCGTGCGGCGATGGGCAGTACCTGGCGGAATGGTTGAGCGTCCGCGAACGCCTGGCCGTGGGGCCGCACCTCGACCAGGCACAGACCGCACCGGCAACCGAACCTGATGCCCACCTCGCCCCGCACAGACCGAGGCGGCGACGTACCTGGGCGATCACGGCGGTGCTGACGGTCGTGGCGGCGGCAATGGCAGCCGTGGTGTGGTGGACGAAGACCGACGTCGACAGCGGACCCACCTCCGCTTCCGTCGACACCCCCGTCTACCCCGAGGTGCTGCCTCTGCCGTCTGCGGGCAGTTGGGTCCGGATACGCCCCGCAGGGGCGCCCGAGCTGTGCCTGACCGAAGGCCGCGAGCACACCGGACGCTACGGCTCCGCCGTGGCGGTCCTGCGCCCCTGCACCGAGCCCACGGGACCACGGGTGTTCCTCCAACCCGTCGGCACGGAACTGGCCACGATCAAGTGGGAAAACCCCGTCGACCACGGCATGGGCTGCCTCACCGTCATGGACACCGGCCCCGCCAAGGACATGCTCGAACCGCAGAACAACTGCATCGAAGGCAAATCCGAACAACTGTTCCGCATCGAGCACGTCGGCGACCGACACTACCGACTGCGCACCCCGGACAGGGACCTGTGTCTCGGGCTGCGCGAAAACCTCACTGTGGTCGACACCGAAGCCCTCCGCCAACCCTGCGCTACCCGGCCCGAACAGAAATTCCTGATCGACCTCAACAGTGACGACCAGTCGAACCACCCCGCGGCTCGACTGCCTCGACTCCAACGCGGAGAGTGATCAGCCGGTAGCTCGCATTCTGTGCCCTGCCGGGGGTAGCACCTACCCGCGCTACCCCCGGCATCCTCGGCGGCCGGTGTCGACCAGCAACTCGACGTGGCCCATCGAACGCCTGGTAGCCAAAACGTTATAAATCGAACTTTGTGCGCAAAGAGGTAGCCGTCTGACCAGCATGATCAGTGCTTAGCGCTGGTTTTCGTTCCGATGTTCCCCATACGCCGGGACCGGGCTGGCCGAGGCCGTGTCGGCGGGTGTGGTGCGTCGTCAGGTTCGCGATGTCGCCCCCGCGGTGGTCACCGTCACCGAGCACCGGTTGCACCGACGCCGCTGTGGATGCGGGAAGGTCACCACCGCCGGCGTGCCCGCGGGTGTGGCCGACGCGCCGGTCTCCTACGGTCCGAACCTGCGGTCGTGGGTGGTGTACCTGCTGGTGTTCCAGCACATCCCGGTCGCCAGGGTCGTCGACCTCGTGACCGACCTGTCCGGGGCACGGCCGTCGACAGGCTGGGTGTGCCGGGTGCTGCGGGACACCGCCGCGGTGCTGGTCGAGGTCGAGAAGACGATCCGGACCCTGCTGACCGCCGCGCGGATTCTGCATGTGGACGAGACCGGGGCGAAGGTCACCGGCGCACGCTGGTGGCTGCACGTCGCGGCCACCGACACGCTGACCTCCTACCACCTTGACCGGTCCCGAGGCCGGGCCGCGATCGACACCCTGGGCGTGCTGCCAGGTTTCACCGGGGTCGCGGTGCACGACGCGTGGGCCTCCTACGACGGCTACGACTGCACGCACGCGTTGTGCGGGGCACACATCGCCCGCGAGTTGGTCGCGGCGGCCGAGACGCATGCCGACCAGCACTGGCCGCCGCAGGCGATCGAGGCGTTGTTCGGGTTGAACACCGCCGCGCAGGAGGCACGTGAGCGGGGACTACCCGCGATACCACCGGAGATCGCCGGGCCGCTGCTGCACGCCTGGCGCCACGCGATCCTGGTCGCCCTGGCGACTCATCCCCGCCGGCCCGGCCGCAAACAGTCCAAGACCCGCAACCTCCTGGAACGCCTACGCGACCGGGAGGCCCAGGTGCTGCGTCTCGCCCACGACCTGTCGGTGCCGTTCACCAATAACCAGGCAGAGCGGGACCTGCGGCCGACCAAGACCCAGATGAAGATCTCCGGCACGTTCCGCTCGGAGACCAGCGCGGAGGCCTGGGCACGGGTCCGAGGCTACGTGTCCACCGCCCGCAAGCACGGCATCAACGCCTTCGAGGCGATCCTCACCGCCGTCACTGGAAATCCCTGGACGCCACCACTACCAACCACCTGAATAGTTACGGAGTCCAAAGGGACGGGACTAACAGAAGATCAGGTGGGAGTGGCGCGGAACAGCACCCGAGGTTCCAAGTCCAGGCGGGTGACGGGCTGGTCGGGTGGGGTCAGGTTGATGGTCCAGTTGCCGAAGCGCCGGACAGTGTGGGTGATGTACGGGGCGATCGTGGCGAGGTCGTCGGGGTCGACTGGTTCGCCTTCGGCGGCGATCTCGTTGGCGGCGTCGGTGATGTCGCACGCGGTGGAGTAGATGACGCAGTTGGCGATCAGCTCGTTGAACTTGATCACCTTCTCCTGGTGGTCGGGGTCGTTGTGGCCGATGACTTTGCCGCCGAACATGAGCCAGTCGGCGAAGCCGTGGAACGCCTCGGTGCGGTTGGTGATCGCGGTGATCTGCTCCCGCAGCGTCGGCTCGGACAGGTACCGCAGCAGCGTGATCGTACGGATCACCCGCCCCAGCTCGCGGAACGCCCGGTACAGGCGGTTCTTCCGGGAATGGTTACCCAGTCGGCGCAACAGGGTCACCGACGACAGCCTGCCCTCGCGGATGGAGATCGCGGTCCGCAGCAGGTCGGTCCAGTGCGTTTCGATCAGGCCCCAGTCGATCGCCTCGTCGCCGAACAGCGGGTCGATGTGCCGGTACCGGGTGCGCTCGTCGGGCCGATAGAAGACCAGGTCGGCCCAGTTGCGGATGCGGGGCAGCAGGTCGAAGCCGAGCAACGCGGCGAGCCCAAAGACAGGTAGGGACTGGCCCTGGGTGTCTGCGTGCACGGTGTCTGGTTGGATTTCCGAGTCGTTCTTGAGCAGCCCTTCGATGATGTAGACGGCCTCCCATACCCCGCAGGGGATGAAGTGGGAGAACAGGGCGATGTAGGTGTTGGAGACGTGCCGGTAGGCGATGCCGCCGTAGCCGGAAGCGCGCGGGTTCGCAGTTTCCTGACTCTGAATCTGGTGGAACCCGCACTGGGCAGGACGTGCAGTCACCGTTTGGGGACCAGTTCCTGGAACTGGTCGATGAGGTGGCGCACGTCGTCTGGGTATTCCTGCGCCCAGGCGGATCCGGCGTGCCGGGGTCGAAGATCTCCGGCGCGTGGGCGACGAGGCGGATCGGTGCGACGGGTCGGTAGTCCTCGCGCTGCTGGACGTGGTTCAGCTTGTCCTTCATGCGCGGATCGGCCGGCGCGGCGAGGATGCTGCGCCCAGCGCGCGCGGGCCCAACTCGGCCCGGCCGTGCAGGAAGACGACGGGGTCGCCGGTCTCGTGCAGCAGCCGGGCGAGCGCGGTCTCACCGCACTCCCGCACCGTCCAGCCACTGGGCGCGCTTTCCGTGGCGCCCAGACGTGGACCAAGACGGGTTTCCCAGTGAATTCCTTGGGCCTGGCAGTGGCTAGCGTTTGACGCGGGCGCGGACCGCCAGCGCCGCCAGGGCAAGCAGTAGCGGCCCGAACGCGCGACCGGCCATCACGGTCCACTGCCCTTGAAGTGTCAGTTGCTGGTCGGCGTCGCGGAAGATGACCGAGCCGAGGGCGATGCGGGCGGCCTTGGCCATGCGGTCCGAGGACCATCGTCCCTCCGGCGGCAGGGTCGCGGGCACGGGTTTGACCTCGATCGTCACCTGCCGCGGCTGCCCGGCCACCGCGGCCGGAATCGTCCCGGTCATCTGCTGGACCGCTGTGTTGTTGGACAGGCCAATCCAGGTCAACAGGACGAACAGCACGCCGACCAGCACGACCAGGGCGGCCAGCGCGCGGCTCGCTCGTTGCCCGTAGCCGGAGAGCATCCAGTACGTGGTGAGCAGGGCACGTTCCCACCGGCCGGTCGACGGGGCGTGCCGGCGTGCCTCCATCTCGCCGTAGTAGAAGTCGCCGGCCCCGGCCTCGTTCCTGGCGTCCTCAAGTGCCTTGCGCAGCGATCGGTACAGCACGGCGAGCCGCTCCGGACCCAGAGCGTCGGTCCTGCCTACCGCTCCGCGGAGGTCTGGGAGGCTGTCGGTCCAGCCGTCGGACTTGCGACGCCCGGCGCGCCACGGGTGTTCCTCGGCCAGTACCCGCCGCGAGGTCCATCGCCACACCGGCGGCGACGCCCGACCGATCCACCAGCCGGGCGGCGGCCTGTTGAACGGCCCACGGCCTTCCAATCGCAGCTTGTCCAGTTGGTGCGCGCCCGCGAGCCGGCACCACCGCAGATCCACATCGGTGAGCGTCAACTGCGACACGTCGGTCTCCTGCAACGACAACACCCGTGGAATCCACTCTTCCAGGTGAACAGCGCGACGATCGTTGACGTCCCCTGACACGCTGCCGTCCGCAGCCGCGGTCCAGGCACGTATTTGTTCTGGGTCAACCACGAACACGATATGTACCGCCGGATGTATGGACCGCACCTGCGCTCCACTCAACGACGACGGTCCGCCGAAAAACGTTCGCTGCAACGCGACACTCGCATAGTGAACGCGAAGTTCCGCGCCACCTTCGAACCGCGTATCGCTCGCCGACAACACACCGGCATCAAGCTCAACCACCACTCGCTTCACGAACACCGCGTTGTCCAGGTAGAGCTCACTCGCCGCCAGCGGCCCGAACTCGGAAGCCACCTCGAACTTCGCGCCGATGAACTGGGCGTCCTCACGGAACTGCGCTCCGGCGAACACGGGGTGCCCATCGAACTGTGCGCCGCTGAACACGGCGATTGCGCTGAACCGCGCAAGGACGAACTCAACGTCCCCGCTGAACTGCGCTTTTCCAAACGTGACGTGCCTGGTGAACTGAGCTTCATAAAACCCGGCGTATGCGCTGAACCTCGCGCTGGCGAAGTCGGCATCGTCACTGAACTGCGTGTGGTCGAACACGGCGTTCCTGTTGAACTGTACTTTTCCGAACTTGGCGTATGCGTTGAACTGTGCGCCGGTGAACACGGCGTCCCCATCGAACTGTGCGCCGTCGAACACGGCGTCTTCACTGAACTGCACATGGAGGAACCCGACGTTCCTGGTGAACTGTGCGCCGATGAACACGGCGTCCCCATCGAACTGTGCGCCGATGAACCCGGCGTCCTCGTTGAACTGCGCGCGGATGAACACGGGGGACCCGCTGAACCTCAGGGTGTAGAACCCTGCGTTCTTGACGCCTTCGGGCGGTGTGGTGGTGGTGCTGGTGTTCAGCGGGTCCTCGTCGTGGTCGTCTGCGGGGAAACTGCAGTAGCTGAAGTCGGCACGGCCGAGGTGAGCCGGGGAGTAGGGATCGGCTGGGCTGTTGTTCATGTGGGTCAACAGTCGGTTCAGGAGTTGCGCGGTCAACGTCGTCCCGCGGAGATCCAGATCGGCCCCAGGGGTGAATCGCCGAAAAGCGTTGTCGAGGTCATCGCCGGTGATGTGCGCGAGGCAGTGCTCGTACCCGTCGATCCTGCGGCCGGTGCACCGCCCCGTGTCGTGCGCGCAGGTCGGCCAGTCCGGCGTGAAACCGAGGGTGATGGCGTCATCGGTCATCGCACAGTTCTAGGGCATCACCGCCGCGGGCGCTCGGAGAGCAGGCGGCGGCGATATCGCACGAACGGGCCGGGGTGTCCCGGCCGCTCGGAAGATCGGGACAGAAGCCTCCGTAGCGCCAGGGGTCTCTGCATGTGCGAATCGAGGAGAAGGACGCCCTCACGTGATGCCCGAGGATGTCCAGACCGGCGTCGGGATCGTCGCCCAAGCCCAGCAGGTCCGCTCAGGAAGGCGACTCGGTGTGGGTCTGCGAGCTAATGGAGCACCTGGTGCATCAACCTGCGGCCGAGCGCACCCAGGACGTGATGAGGAACATTGCCACGGTCAGCGACGCCATGCGGTGGTCGGGGTCGTCGGACACGGTGCCCAGAGAGACACCGAGTGGTACTCCCACCTGCGCATCACCGGGCACGAGGTCTCCGACCTCGCCGGTTGGTTCTGACCAGCGCACAGCCCGGTGGTGCCCGGATCGCATGTCCGAGTCGGCAGCCTTTGGGCGGGCACGAGGCCACGTTCACCCGACACATCGCACCCGGCCTGTCCACCGAGTGCGGCGTCGGTGCCTACGGTGGGCGGGTGGCGAGCAGGGAATCGGCGGGGATCAGGCGGGGTGTGCAGTTCGGGCCCGACGAAGAAGCCGCGCTCGCGCGGCTGTACGAATACGAGCTTCGCTCGTGACGCTACGACGGTGCTCCCACGGGACGGGGCGATCATGCCTGCCCGTGTCTGTTGGTCCGCGAGGTGTGCCCGCGGCCGCGCGCCGACTGGGACGAGCGCTGCCCGGACGGCCAGCAAGCCTGTCCGTGATGGACAACCCCGACCAGTGGTACCACGACGAAGAGTTGGTCGCGATCGTATTCCTGGACGTGGCTCCGATCGAACCCGCGTGGGGTGCGAGCATCAGCGTCCTTTGTGGAGCGGGTTCGACGAGGTTAGTTTAGCGCGGGATGGTGGATCTGCGCTCGGGGTGGGCGGCGTAGACGTAGTCCATCGCGGTGCGGACGCTGATGCCGAAAGTCCGCATGAGGTGGACGGGGTCGGCGGTGTGCCGAGCCTCGTCGAGGATCCGGTCCTGCCGCAAGGCAGACGGGCCCACGCCCAGCGGCCAGAAGACGCCGTTGACAACCATGCTGGAGATTGGCGGATGGGCTTCCATGTCCGCGGTCTGTTGGCTGACCAGCAGATGCGGATTGGCTGTCACCGGCCAGCGCCGGTGTCGCTCCCGCAGCCACGCTAGGGCAAGCCGGTGAGTGAGTTCGTCGAGATGGACAACGTGACGACCACCAGGGCGTCGGGCGACGAGCTTGCCTCGCGCCAGGTCGATGTCGGCGAGCAGCAGTTCGGTGACCTCACGCTTGCCCAGCCCATGGATCGCGATGAGGGCGACCACGAGCTTGGCCAGTGGACCGTCGGCCCGGTCGATCAGGCCGCGTAGCCGGTCGGTGGGGATCGATGCGGGCAGCCTCACGATAGCGGCGAGGGTAAAGCCCCGGCTGGGATCGCGGAAGATAAGCCGTTCCTGTTTGAGCGCCCGGAAAATGCTGCGTAGCGCGGTGAGGCGATCATTCGCGGAATGGCCTGTGAGCCCACTCATCGCGGCCTCGATGTGCTGGGGGGTGACCTCCCGGAGACTGTCGTGCTCGGAGCCCCATTGGGCAAGGACTGGGTACGCGTAGCCGAGGTACTTGCGGATGGTCTCGAACGATCGAGCGGGGTGGGGTCGGCGCCCCTCGCCCCGAAGCACCTGGACCCAGCGGCGCAACTCCTCAGCCAGACCATCGGGCAGTGCCTCGATCCGTTGCTCGACGGTCCGCTCATGAGGGTCGACCTGGCGGTCGGGATCCGGAACGAGCAAGCCGCACTCGGCGAGGAACTGCACGGCGCGACGGGCATTGGTACCAGGCCGATCCGTTGGCAGCGAACGGATATCCGCCTCGCGGATTGGAGCATCAGCGCCGACCCACGCCAGCACGATGCGCAGGCTGCGGGCCACCAAGCCCCGCAGCGGATCCTCCCAGCGCCGACCACGCGCGTAGCGGTCGAACTCCTCCATCAGCAACTCGGCGGAGGGAGTCAGCGCGGGTAGTTGGTCCAACAAGCCAACGGTGATGCAGCTCCAGTCCCGGCGCACGTCGAACAACATGCCCTGGGCGCGGTCGACCACGTGCGGCGAGATTGAAACCGGGGGGGGCAGGAGAGCTGCGGCGCGCTGGCGTGCGCGATGGTGGGGAACTTCGTAGCCAAGGTGGCCGGCGCGACGGTGCAGTTTGAGCGCGAACTCGCCGCCGAGCCACAGTTGAGTCCCGGCACCCTCGGCGGACTCGGGACCGCACTCGGCGATGTGCACCGAACACGCCCGGCAGAGACTGTCGCCTCGGACCGGCGACCCGGACCGTCGGCACCGGGCGCAGGTGCCAAGCGGGTGGCCGAGGGTGAATTTCCAGCCATGGCAAGGGTTGCAGCGTGGATAGGCGTGCACGCCCCAGCAACCACAGTCGACACAGCCACGTGCCACTGAGGTGTCGCGGGTCGTGATCGGGCGGGGAACGCGGCGCGGGCCTAACATCCCGGCTCGCCGCAGGATCTCGGCCACGTGCTTGTCGAACCGCGGCAGATCGTCGAGCACATCCGATGGGACCAGGTCCTCGCCATCAGCGTCGCGCACGGCAAGCGCGATTCGACCGATCCGCGCCAACCAGTACTTCGTGGGCTTGGAGAACCCGCGCTCCGTGGCGAAGGCGAACGCAACGGAGCGCACTTCGTCCTGGCCCGGCAGAACGCGGTCCCGGATGCGCGACTCGTACTCCTCGATGATCCGTCGCCGCGGCCGGACCAGCGTGAACTGGCCGGGAAGCGTCGGCGGCAGCACCCGCGGATCGTCAGCGAGCTGAGCATCGGCGGCGCGCATCCGGTCCAACCATGAGCGTGGCCGGGTGCGGTCGGGCGACTTGCCTCGTATCGGCCGGTCCAGCGGCTGGGCCATCGGCAAGCGGACCCCCGGCAGGATCATCCCCAACTGGCAGGACTGGCCCGGTCGCTGGTGAGTGATCCAGCCAGGATCGTCGGTGCGGATTGCCAGCAGACACAGTCGGCACAGTCCGTCGGTGTTGACGTGGCTGGAGTGCTGGCACCGTCGGCACTCCGCCGTGGCGACATGCTTCTGCCGCCAGCTCGAACAGCCGACGCAGTCGGCGTACTGGGGTAGTTCACCCCAGCCGAGGCAGACCCGGCACTGGCCGACCGGCCACTGACGCCGCGCCACGTCAGTTGGGCGGCAACGAACGACGAGAGCCAGCCCGGCCGCGTCGCGGCGTCGGTCGAACGGGACCGCCGGGTTCGCCCTCGGAGCCGATGGCCCGCTGCTGCAGATCGCCGTCGCTGACAGCAAGAGGCTCGGCCTCCAGCAGGTCGGCGACCGTGCAGTGCAGTGCGGCACAGATCTTGTCCAGGTCGTCGAGCCGGAGGCTGATCGGCTTGTTGCTCCACAAGGCGGCGACCTTGGACAGGGACGGCTCGAACCCAACATCCTTGAACGCGGCCAGCAGGTCGCTGGGGCGCCAGATGTCACGCTTGGCCGCGGCCCAGCGCAGGTTCCATTTCATCGCAGGTTCCCCTTGTCCATGACGAGTCGTTGCACCGCCCGGCCGGCGGCGTCCAGGCTGGCCCTCTCTGGGTCGGCATGGGCGGTGGCCAGGTACGAAACCGTGGTCGTCGGTCGATCATGGCCGAGTAGTTTCTGCACTTCCCACAGCGACATCCCGCGCTCGTAGTTGTGCGTCGCGCACGCGTGCCGGAGTAGGTGCGGATGCAGTTCGGCAACCGGTCCGGTCAGGAACCGGTGGCCAGCGGCCTTGAGCGTCCGGCGGAATGTCGAGGGCGTCACCGCGACGCCTGGGGCTTTCACGTTCAGCGCTGTCACGGCCGTCGGGATCCGCTCGGACGGAAACAGCGGCGCAGTCAGGTCGGGGTCGTCGCTGAACTCGCCGCGGACCTCCTCGACGTACCACCACAGCAGGGCGCGGCCCTCCTGGAACAGGTACGCCTCGCGCTGCCTTGGGCCTGAACCGCGGGCGCCCTTGCCGTTGACCAGGAATCGCCCCCATTGGCCGGATTCCCAGTGCACGTCACCGATCCTCACCGCGCACAACTCTGCGGCCCGCACGCCGGAGACGTAGGTCAGCTTGCCCATCACGTAGTCGCGGCGGGCGATGACCGGCTTGCGGGCCTGGTCCAGCGAATCCCGCCAGCGGGCGAAGAATTCCCGTGCCGCCCGCTGGGAGGGCGGCACCCGTAACCCGAAGTCACCGCGGTGGCGCGGTCGGTTGAACGGGTCGACCGGCGACTCGACACCGACGCCGAAGCGGCGGGCGATCTCGCCGGCGTAGCGCTGCTCCAGGAACGCGAAGTAGTGGTCCAGCAGGTTCATCTTCTGCCGGACCGTGGAGCGGCCCCGCTTGCCCGGCCCGGCGAAGTAGTGGTCCACCTGCCGTGGGGTCAGCCGCCATGCGACCACGCCGTAGTGCTCACAGATCTCGACCACGGGTTTGACCAGCCGGTCCAGCGTGGTCGCGGCCAAGCCCGCCACGTCCCGCGCCCACTGGTACTCCGCCAGCGTGTCCAGGTAGAGGCTCTCCTCGTCCCCAGCAGTCAGGTCGGCGGCCTTTCGCCGCTCCAACGTGACGACCTCAGCGAGATCCGGCTCCAGGACCGGCTCGCCCTCGGCCACCGAGGTCACCGACGGAACGAGCGTCAACCCGCGACTCCTGGAATCCGACACAGCGACGTAGATTACAGTAGTCACTCCTGGAATCCAGGAGTGACACGCAGAATCCTGCACGGTTCGCAGTGGACAAACTTATCCGCTTTGACCTGCTGAGATGCGGTTACGCAGCTGCGGTACTGACCAAGGAACCCGCGCGTACTCCAGTTCCGTACCGGATCGACGTCTCGGCGAGCAGGTTGTCCTCCCAGGTGTCGACCTGGGAGCCGTCGGCTGCGACCACCTTGCCGTCGCCCCACACGGCGGCGACGTCGAGCCGGTTGAAGGCGTCGATCACGGTCGTGCACGCCTTGTCGATCTTGGCGGGGGTGGTGTGCTTGTTCCCGGCCAGGGTCAGCTCGTGCACGCTGACCTGGCCGCGCATGTGCGCGGCGACCTGCGTCGGCCCGAGTAGGGTGCCGTGGGCGAACGCGGTGAGCACGTAGCGGGCCATCGCGTCGCGGATCTTCGGGTCCGATCCGGAGGCCGGGCCGAAGTGCCGGTGCCAGCCCAGCAGGTAGGCGGTGCGGGTGAGGATGTCCAGCAGCGCCCGCTGCGGCAGCCGCTCGTGGACGGCCTGTTCCAGCGCCAGCGCCGACGGGCGTCGCTCGGCGCCCTTGCGGCGGCGCAGCATCGGCCGCCCGTCCTCCAGCACCAGGTCGGTGTTGCCGGGATAGCCGGTGTCCACTGCGTCCGCCACCGCGGCCAGCCTGCGCCGGTAGAACCCGGTCAGCGCACTGGCGTCGGCGGGGATGCCCGCTTGGGCGCAGAACGCCGGCACCAGCGGCGCGCACTCGTCCCAGGACATCAACTGGTCGTGCAGGTTCGCGAACGAGTCCGACCCGACTACGGCGACGTCCCCGGAGCGCAACTCGGCCGCGAGCGCGGAAAACACGCACACCTCCAGGTGACGGCGCACCAACAGCCCGGGATGGGCCTTGTCCCGCAGAATCCTGCGCCACCCGGCCGAGGCGAACGCCTCCACGTCCACCGCCAGCACCACCGACCGCGGCTGTCCGTCCGGGCCGGGCCGCTCGACCGTGACGGTGTCCGGGATGAAGGCGGAGCGGGTGTTGCGGTGCGCCCGCAGGAACTCCACCGCGTCCAGCACGCTGCGGTCCGCGCTGGTCGGCTCCAACTCGACGGCGTCGAGCAGGGTGAACAGCGCGGGCCGGTGGGAGCGGTAGTGCTGGTCCAGCAGCGGCAGGTAGTTGTTGCCGTGGTGCGCCGAGACCGCCTCGTGCGCGGCCGACAGCGCCTCCAGGCCGCCGGCCTGCTCCAGGGTCTTGAGCACCAGCCGCCCGGCGCGTTCCGCGACGGCCACGGCCGGTTCCGACTGCTCGGCGTCGCCGGGGCCGAGGGTGGCGTCGCGGACCCCGGACAGGACCTCGCCCAGCACCCCGAGCAGCCGTTCGGACTCGGCGCGGTGCCGCTCGCGCAGCGCCTCCAGGTGCTCGCGGCCCTTTTTGTGGATGGTGGCCATGCGTTTGCAGAACATCGTCACCACCTCGTCGCGGGCGGCGGTGCGGGTGGTGTGCAGCAGGCAGACGACCAGGGTCAGGCGCTTGTCCTCGCCGACCTTGCGCAGGTCGGCGACGTCGGTGACCTTGGCCTCCCCGGCGAAGTGCGCGATCTTGCCCGGCGGCACCCCGCCCAACCACGCCTCGGTCGGGCCGAGCGCGTCGAGGGTTTGCAGGTGGGTTAGGCGCAGCTTGAACTTGCCCAGAGTGGCGGCCCTGGCCGGGTCCTTGAGCCGGTCTAACCCGCTGCGCCGGGTGACCGGGTCGACCAGCAGCAGCCTGGCCAGCCGCGCGCGGTCGGCGTCGCCGATCCGACCCGCGACCCGGGTGAACAGCGCGGTGTTGACCTCGGCGCGGATGCCGGCGACCATCGCGTCCAGCGTGGTGAACCCCGGTAACTCGCAGCGCCGGCGGACCAGCTCCTCCAACGCCACGTTGATCAGGTCGGCGGGATTGTCCTTGGCCTGCACCGCCGTGCGGATCGCCGCCTCCGCCACCACTCGGACCTCCGCCGGCTCGTAGGTGACACCGAGCCGACCCCGCACCAGGTCCCGATGCCGCCACAGCGTCCGCCCCGCCTCGTACTCCGCGGCCACGTCGTCGGGCAGGCCGAGCCCGGCACGAAGGTGCCCGACCACGACGGCGGGGACCTCGGCGAGCTTCGGGAAGTAGCCCAGCCGCTGGTACGACTTGAGCAGCACGACCAACGCGAGCAGGTGCTGCCGGTTGGACGTGCGGCCACGAGCCCACACGAGTTCGTCCTCGGTCGGCGTGAACGCCTCGGCCAGCTCCCGCTGGGACACCACCCGCGCGAACCTCGGATAGGCGGTGCGATCAATCGACGCCACCCAGACACCCCACATGATCACCAGCGCGACGGCCGCACCCTAGCCATCCGGATTCGGTACGGGCGCGGCACCCTCACCGGCCCGACGCTGATCAGCGGCTAACCCGTTCATGGCAGGTTTCAGGCGTATTCCGGCCGTCCCCCCTCAGCAGCGGTGCCGGGTCCAGGGCGGAGCCTTGGCGGGTTCGGGCAGCGCCCGTCCGGCCGCCCCGCGGCCGGTGCCCTGGACCACGCGGGTGGCGGACTCCTGCACGGAGTCCGGGCTGGTGGTCCTCTCATTGCGGCGCACCCCGAAGGGGCTGTCGGGCGGTGGGCTCGGAGTGCAACCTCTTTTGGTTGCGCGGAGCGGCCCACCGTCTGGCAGGCTGGCCTGCGCCGCGATGAGAGGGGCGCCGGCCCCCTCCGCTGGGAGTCCGCCGCCCGCAACCCACGCTGGGACCAGGGGTTTCCGCCGATCGCGGGGTGCACGGGTCTGGTGTGACCACGGGTCTCGCGGCCTACTGGAGGAATGCCCCACTCCCCCTGCCGCCCCGACCACCTACCTGGGCGTCGAGGAACAACGGAGCGAAAACCGGCGCTTGTACTGTGCGTGATGACCTTCGGTTATCTTGGTGACCGCGTAGTCATGCACGTCAAGTCGCACACCTGGACGTTGGGGTGCTTGCCGGGTGATAATCGAGCGCCTCGATGTCACCCCTGGTCCAGGTCATGAATGCGCCGCTGACGCTGATTACGTCAACCTGCGCGCCCGCTGACCGCGCACAGCGGCAAGCACGGTAGTGCTCTATAGCTGCACCCCCTGGCCTGCGTAAACACGCTAAGCGCTGGCTTTCGCTCCGTTGTTCCTCGTAGCCGGAACGTGCCGCCGTCATCCGGGAACACGTCCTGGATATAACCGCACTGGGCGTCGTCAACGCTCTCGGCTACCACCACGTCACCACCACAAGACTTGCCACGCAGGCCAGCACGACCTGGTGCCAGTACGCCCCCAGGCGATCACTCAGCGCTACAACCGCCGAGAACTTGCGACAGTTGAATAAGCGACATCACCAGTCTCATCCCTCTTGGCAGACCCGTCAGCCTTGCGCGGCGAGTTCACGAATGAGGGTTTTCAACTTCGTGAAGGCCTCTTCGGAGCGCAGCAAGGTGGAGGAAGCCATCACGGTGTCGGTGGTCATTCGATGCCAGTACCGTCCTTCGACGGGGATCTCCTGGATCGCCAGCGTGAAATCGAGATTATCCTGTCCCAGTTCCCGCTTCACCTCGTCGGTCACCTCGCGCAAAGGAATAATTTCACGAGTGTGTGGTTGTCCGGACCGGGTTTCCGCTGCTCGCAGGTCCATCGCCCATTGCGAGTAGGCGGGGCGCAGTCGTCGGATCTCATCCTCCAAAGCCGCAGGGGGCTCGACGGGAATGAGTGCATTTCCTCCTGGCGCGAGCCGCAGGCCAGTGATGCTTGTCCACCATTCGTCCCACTGGTGTTCGACTTCCGGCGACGCAGGGATATCTGAGACTGGTACGGCTGGTTCGAGAGGTGGGACCGAGCCTGCTGTCGGCGAGGTGACATTCAGTGCGTCACGTGCGTAGAGGGCGAAGATGATTTCGCTGGACGAGTCGAGGCTGACCAGCCACGTGGGCCTATCATTAAAATGCATGGTTAACGGTATCGCTTTTAATCCGCCCGAACAAGCACGGCAGGGTGGTGGCGGACAGCATGCTGCCCGCCACCACCCTGCCCTATCCAGCTAGTCGATCCATTCGACGGTGCCGGGACCGGCGGAGACGCAGATGGCCCCGTTGCTCTGCAGCGCCCAGCTGTCATCGGGAATGACCGTGGCCCAGGCGTTGCCACCTGGGTACAGCCACAGGCGTTTCCAGCCGCTATCCCAGCTACGGCTAAACGGGTTACCAGCGTCGTTCTGGTTGGAGGTGCCGTTGTTGTCGCGCACGATCACCCACCAGCGGAACCCGATGGCGACCTGGTAGGTGATGAACCCGGTGCGGAAATCGGCTGCTCCGCCTGAGCCTCCCTTGTACAATTCGACGAAGGAGGAACCGCAGTCGCCAAAGAGCGTTGACTGCCCCTGAGTGGTGAGTTCGCCTTTTTTCACCGAGGCCTGGGTACCGTCGGGCCGGGTGACGATCTCGTAGCCGTTGGCCTCGGCGACCTCCCGGTCGAACCTGACCACGGTCATGCCCTTGGTGATCCTTTTGACCATCCCGGTGTGCTCCGGCTCGGCGGATGCCGTTGAGGTCGTCGAGGCACCGTCGACGGATGGACTGGCAATCGCCGGCGCTACCGCCAGCCCTCCGATCGCGGCCGACACTCCCAGGACCGCCATCACCGCTCTGATTTTTCGCAAGACTGTCTCTCCCGTCTTTCTCCATTGGAAAGATGGGGATTCACCGGAAGCGGCGACACCCGCCCGCTACCACGCTCGGGCCAGATGACCGCTCCGAGTGAGGTCCCCCCTCGACGAGAGACCATATCCATAGACTTCGGCAGTTGAGAAGAGTTTTTAGAATTTCCCACTCATGGCCCATCCGGATCACAGGCCGCACACGCTCCGTGATCTGACCATCCAGATGCCCGACAAAGGGTGATCATGTGAGAACGAGTCGCACGTTGCACTAGTTGCCGCTGATCCATTCGGAGCAGAAAACGGCATTGGTTTGAACGACTGTTGTCGCCTCTCTGGTCTGAACAAAAATTCCTTTTATTCACTGCGGCCTATAGCATGCCTCCACATGGGGGAACCTGACTTGGTTGAAGCTCTTGTGGGGAGAGCAGCGGAGGAATTGGCGTCGGAGGCTGGGGGTCGGTTCGACGACCCGGTGCTGGTGCGGCTATGGGCGGCGGATCAGATTCACTCTGCCGCCGCACGACTTGTCGACGACCTTCTTGCGCAGGCGCGTCATACCGATGCCGATGCCGATGCCGATGCCACTGTCCCGTCAACCAGGACCTGGGAGGAAATCGGCTTCGCATTGGGAATCTCACCTCAAGGTGCCCGACAACGGCACCTTCGCAGGCGGGACAGGATTGGGCCCGGCTCCGCAGTCCGTTGACCGCCGGGTCTCGGTCATGTGCTCGGCGTGAGTCTGCGTGGAGCCAGCCGGGACATGAGCGGAACGGGCAATGAGCTTCCAAGTTGCTGGTCAAGGCAGGGTTTGAGCGGCGAGGTCGCTGTGCGGTCTGGGGCGGGACTGGTGGCGGGTGGGTCGCGGCGTTGGCGTCGGAGGCTGGGGGTCGGGTCGAGTTCGTCGAGGGCGTGGGCGCGGCGGGTGGCTCGCTGTCGTGCCTGGCCAACCGGCACCTCGACCGAGATGGTCGAGGTGATGAGGGGTGTGCGCATCAGCCGCGGTCCGGATGGCCGCCCGGCACGGGGCGGTAAACGGACTGATGACGGCCGGGGCGCTGATCGCCGATCCCGGCAACGAGTTCGTGCCGGTCGACGGTGTTGGTGCGCTCGCGGTCACCGCGTCAACGCCTCCGTGGCCGCCATCCTGGTCAACACGAGAAACCGCAGGCTAAGCCTTGATCAACGCCTAGCGCCATCTTCCGTTCCGATGTTCCTCAAACGCCTAATAGGAGTTATTGAGGCTGGTCGGGCGTTCTGGTGGCGCTCCTGCACTGCCGGATGGTGATGTACTCCAACTACGAAGTGCCTATGACCAGGTATTTCAGGAGTTGCGGAGGCTTGGGTGAGGACTGGAAGGACCGCGCGGTGGCACTGGGACGGGCGTTCGGGGTGGTGTACCACGGCGCTGTCGGTGGCGAACGAATCCGGCTCGGGGGATCGTCGAGGTCGTGGGTCGGCGGGTGGCGCTCCGACCTCTTGGTGAAGCCCGGTTGCTCCTGCCCATTTTGCGGCTCGACGGCGTTCCGCGTGCGGCTGGCCTTCGGCGTTTTCCACTGCTTCGAATGTGGAGGGGGTGGCGACGCCGTGGTGTTCACCGCCGGGGTCGAAACCGCCCCTAGGCTCGGCGGTGTCGTATTTTAGCGCGCTGACCAGCAGTTTTACCAGCCTCCGGTATCGGGGTCGTGGGTGCAGCGGGTCAGGGGCACGTTGTCGCCGAGGTCGAGGATTCCGACGTGGTCGCACAGCAGGCAGGCGTCGATGGCGTCGCGGCGGGCGGTGATCTCGGCCTCGGCTTGGAAGGTGCGGTTTTCTGCGAACCAGCGCGATTCGCGTTCGACCTTGAGCACGATTTCGCGCTTGTGGGGTGGGAAGTGGGGGTCGGCGTCGCGGAGGCGGGTGATGATCCACGCGGCGGGGTTGCGGACCCATCGGGGCAGGTGGCGGTGCTCGGGCAGGCCGTGAATCTCTTTGTGCAGGTCGTCGTCGCTCCAGCCGTGGCGCAGCAGGCCGGAGCCGGCGATGGTGGCGGCCAGTTTGCCCTCGAAGGCGTCGTCCAGGCCTTCGCAGAGCACGGGGTGTAGGGAGGACCGGAGGAGCCAGCGAGCGATCCGCCTGGCCTCCGGGAGTGGCTTGGCCTGCTGGTTTGATCCCTCCGCAGGTTCGGTTGGCTCGATATTTTCAGTGTTAGCTGAAATTGTCTCGCCGACCCCCTTCATCGATGAGCCGCGCGAAGCGCGTCCATCCATCCACAGGCGTGCTGTACGGGACTTGATCTCGTCTAGGGAGAACACCTGCGGGGGGTGGACAAAACTTGAAGTGCGCACGAGCGCGGCGGCGTTTCCGCTGGTCACAGCGTCGAGTGCGGTGAGGTAAGCGGCTGGGTCGATCTCGGGGTCGATGCGGCCGCAGGTGCCGTCGTGGGTGATCAGGACGGCGTCGCCGTGCAGGAGCGTGTTGTGGGGGTGCAGGAGCGCGCCGCGGTGCTGCTGGGCCAGCAGTTGGCCGGGCGTGGGCGGTGTGCTCGTGGCGGCGGCGATCCGGTCGGTTTCGGCGCGCTCGAGGTCCGAGAGCGGTACGCGCAGCTCGTAGACGGGGGTGATGCGCACCCACTCCCCTGGGTTCTGGTCCCACAGCGGCACGCGGCGGTCGCCAGGCACGTGGTCCGGGTCGACGTCGAGCAGCGGGTCGACGGGGAGTCCGGGCTGGTCAGCCAGTATCCGGTCGGCGGCCGCGAGCGCGGCGTCACCGCGGTGTCCGGCGCGCACCGCGGCCAGCTCGGCGTCGGTGCGGATCCGGCGGCCGGCGGTCTCGATGACGTTTTCGGCCTCGGCCAGGACCTCACGCTGCTGGCGGGCCTGGCGCTCGGCGGGGGTCTCGCCGTCGGGGACCTGGCAGCGGCGCAGCACACAGCCGGGCACGACCTCCCACAGCAGGCCGGAACGTTCCAGCCAACGCAGGCAGCGTTGAACGGTCTTGGTGGAGCAGCCGACGGCCTCGGCGACGACCTCGTGGGCGGCCCAGGTGAGCGGGCGGCCCTGGCGGTCGGCGCACAGCGCGTAGACCCGCGCGATGCGCCACCAGCGGCGCCGCTTGGTGCCCCGCGGTTGCTTGAACTCGACGCTGTCGACGGCGATCGAGGCGGTGACCAGGGACAACCAGCTCTCCGCGCCGGAGGGGAGCTTGGTGTGGGCGGGGACGTCGGCGGCGCGGTCGGCGATCATCCCGGTCAGTCGGGTGCGGTCGCGCGGGATGATCGTGCGCAGCGTGGACCAGCGCACGCCGGACTCGACCGCGAGGCGGTCGAAGGGGTGCAGCAGGTCGTTCGGGTTCGCCGTGGCGATCAGCTCGTCGGCGAGGTCGTCGAACGCCAGGATCGGCCCGTCGGTCTCGCCTTGGGCGCGGGCCAGGATGGCCTTCGCGCCGCCGGCGAGGTGCCAGCAGTGATCGCAGATCGGTTCGCCGAGAAGATCCTTCGCCACGGCGCGGTGACGCCCGAATGGGCGGCAGCACGCGGCGCACTCGGGCCGGAGACCAGGGGAAACACGCTGTTCGGCGGCCATGTCAGGCCCCCGCCGGGCAGGCAGAGCGCCGGCGATGACGAGGACGCGAGCACAGAACCCGCGCCAAGCCGACCGCCGTGCGGGCTGTCCTGTTCGACGCGTCGAACAGCGACTCCACCGGGTAGTGGTCGAGTTCTCGCGCGAAGGCAGTGCCGCGACCAGCGAAAACAGGCTGGTCGAGCGCGAGCGTGTGGTGACCGGCGTTCAGCGGCGCACGCGTACCGGGCACTGCGACTGCTACCGATGGGGTGAAAATCGACAGCGTGTCAGATGTAGAGCGAAGTTCAGGGCGTGCGCTACCCTGGGGACTGGCACGCACGCCCGTCTCCTAGGTACTGGAGGCACCTGCGGATACGAGTTGGTACCTCGTTTCCGCTGCTAGGCCCCAGGTTTGAGAGTGCTGGTAACACTCCTCCTGGTGATCCGTTAACCCAGAGTCCGTCCCCCCAGGGGACGGCTATGTGGTTTTGCGGTGCCCAATGTTCAGTTGGCCCTGGTTATTGCTGGTCAGGCTGCCTTCTTGGGCGGTACCCCCTCGCGCTTGATGTCCTCGACGAGTTCGGCGAGCTCGTCGACGTCCATGTCGGCCTGGATGGCCGCGACCAGCTCCGGAAGCCGGTGCAGCGCGATCGGCACGTCGGACACCTTCGTCCGCCATTCGAGGTCGAGCACGTGCGACATCACCCGCGCGACCAGGTCGTTGCGGCTGATGTTGAACAGCTCGGCGACCCTGGCGTAGACGTCGACGTGCTCGGTCTCGGTGCGCACGGTGAAGCTTTCACGAGGGCCGCGGTAGTCGACCCGTTTGGGCTGGTCCGCGTCGTCGGCAACGGTGTTGAGCTTGTGGATGCGCTGGGCTATCGCGCGACGATCACCTTGGCGGCGGTCGCCGCGACGATGCTCCCCCTGGGACTCGTCACGTTCAGGCATGATCGTGAACCTAGCTCATTGATCTTGATGGCCGCGCGCGACACGCCACAGTCGTCGAAAAGTTATGTGGATCTTTAGCGCAAGTCCCTGACCAGCGGTTTCGTGCGCGCGCAGGTGCGCGACACCCGCGTGATCAGGCACTCGCGACAGGCGCGTGTCGCGCGCTCGCGTGCCCGGACGCGCTCACGCGCGCTTGCACGCGCACAGGCAGGCGCGCGACAGGCGCGTGTCGCGCGTGGATCAGCCAGCGGACAGGGTGATGCCCAAGACCCTGGCGATGTCCTCGACGGGCACCTTGGTGGTCCTCGAGACGACGCTGGCGAGGGCGACCAGGTCGTTCTCGCCGACGTCCTTGCGGACGGTGCGCAGCAGGTCCCGGATGTCGGCCTCGCGCTCTTGGACCCGTTCCAGGCTGCGAACCCACGACATCAGGCCCGCACGCAGGTTGCGGGTGTGGATCGTCCATTCGACCGACATCGGCGGCTCGGGGCGTACCGCTGCGGGCGGCCGCTTCGGGCCGCGGGCGGGGGCTGTGGTGGGTAGCGGAACCGCTACTGGCGCCGGTGGAGGCGGTGGCAGCGCGGTCTCCACAGTCACAGGGGCTGCCTCGGCAGAGGCTTCCGGAACGGGTGGAAGTTGTTCGGAGGATGCGTTTCCGCTGGTCGCGACCTTCTCCGACTCCAGCCCAGGAGGTGGTGGGGCCGCGGCGGGGGCGGTGGACGCTTCCGGAACGGGCGGAAGCTCCTTGATCGGTGCGTCGTTGCTGGTCGGGGCTTTCTCGGGTTCCGGGGCCGAAGGCGGAGCCTCCGGCGGTTCCACGGGCTCGGGCTTCTTGCGCTTCGGCGGGAGCACGGGCCGGCCACTTTTGCGTGCCGCTCTTTGGGCCTTCAGTTCGTCCAGGCCGCTCGAACTAGGCGACGGCGTAGTCAAGGACGCCTCCACCGACTCGGAGGAGCTGAGAGGCGAATGGAGCGCCCCGTTTGCCGAAGGCCGAGGAACTCGTGATCACCGTGCGGAGTTTGCGACGTCGGTACCAGTCGTACTCGCTGACGACCGGACCGACGGGGATCCGGTGTTTGGTGGCCAGCGCTTCCAGGCGCGCGAGCTCGTGACCAGGGATGAAGCTCGGCACTTCGTTCGGGATGAGCAGAATCGGGTACTGCTCCAGCTCGGCGAGGGTTTCCTCGAGCGCGTCTAGTTCCCTGGTCGCGAGGGCGATCGGGTGCACGACGACGTCGGCGGCACCCAAGGCGCCGAAGGTCGAGTCGCTGCCGCCGGGGTGGGTGTCGACGACCAGCGGGCGGCTCAGGTCCACCGCCCAGCGTGAGAGCTGGTCGGCCAGGTACTCCGGCTGGGGCTGCTTGACGCCGAAGTCGGGATGGCCGGGGACCAGGTCGGGGCGCTTGGTCATGCGCTTGGGCACTGGTGTGCGTCCGCTTTCGAGGGCTTCGAGCAGCGGGATCCGCGTGTACTTCGTGTGCTGGTAGCCCAGCGCGCGGCTCGCGCGGCCGCCGTCCCAGTCCAGATCGACCAGGACGCCGTCGAACAGGTACGCGAGTTCCATCGCCAGCAGGGTCTTGCCGACGCCCCCCTTGCCGGACATGACGGTGATCACCTTGCCGGCGAGCGCCTCTCTGGCTCGGGCGCGCAGCTCGTCGACCAGCGAGGGCAGCAGGTCGGCGGTCGGTGTCGTCATGGGCGCAAGCATCTCCCACGCGCTCGACGCGCACCAGCACCCGCGTCGCGTGGCGACACCCGCGTGTCGCGTCCACGCGCTGGCGACACGAGACCCAGGACGCACGACACGGGACACGCGCCACGCGACTCCCGCGCGCGCGTGTACGCGACACGCGCGTGTCGCGCGAGGAGTACGGCAAGACCAGGGAAAACCAGGTTGCAGGCCAACTGGGAACAGTATATAAATTAACTTAGTTTATGTGAGAGATGGGGTGGCGTGGCTGATGAGGTAGTCCCATCCGGCGTGTTGACGTGGCAAGCTCCCGACGGTGAAACCAGTTGGGAACGGGTGACGCGGATGCGTCGGCTGAGGGCCGAACTGGACGAGGAGATCAAGCGGACGCAGGTTCGCGCGATCCTCGATTCGCGGGCCGCAGGTGTTCCGACCGCGGAGTTGGCGTCGTCGTGGCGGGTGACCGTGGCGATGGTTTACACGCTGGCGCCGGTCAAGACCAGCTGACACGGCCAGTCCCCCGCAGGCGGCAAGCCGGCGGGGGAGACCGGAAAAGGACGGCCCCGGCGGTGCTTACGACACCGGCCGAGGCCCAGGACACGAGATTGGACCCAACATGTCCGGTACCAATGGTACGGCCTTGCCTACCTCGAAGAACTCGAACCACCGGGTGACAACCGGGCGGGGGACAGGTACCCCCGCCGACTACGTCACCAGCATGGAAACGACGGCTCCCCTGGATCTCGTGGACATGGCGGGCGCACCGGACGACGTCGATCAGCCCAACCAGTGGGGCGAAATCGAGGCGATGGCGGCGCGGGTCGCGGTGGCGCGCGGACGGATGCCCCTGCAGGCCGAGGGCGCGCTGATGGACGCGCTGTCGGACGAGGAACTGGTCGAGGAGCGCAAGCTCGTCGAATGGGAGCGCGGGCAGCGTCGCGACCAGCGACGCAAGGCCGTGAAAGCCGAGTTGGCGCAAGAGGAGCGTGACCGTGCGAACGCGGCCACGATCGCGAAACAGGACGCGGCCGACGGACGGTGGCATCGGCGCTCGGTCGCCGAGGACGAGCGATGGCATCGGCGGGCGATGACTGCCCGCAAGCGTGTGACCAGCCCACACGCGCGGTTGGCGAAGCTGCACCGCAACGCGGCGTTGTCCGCACGCGCCTTGGTCACGGTGGTCATCCTGGGTATGGCCTGGTCAGGCGTGAACGTCCAGCGAAACCTCGTGCCCGACGGGGACATCACCAATCCTCTGTGGTGGCTGTCCTACGGCGTCGAAGCGATGATCTCGGTGCCGATCGTGGTGATCATGATCCAGGCGACGACCTCGGCGGACTGGGGACAGCCGCTGGATCGGCGCCGCGTGGTCCTGTTCGAGGTCGGCTTGCTGATGATGTCGATCGGGCTGAACGTCGGACCGCACATCGTTGCTGGTCGCTGGTCCAAAGCGGCTGAATTCGCGGTCGCGCCGCTGATGGTTGGCGTGGTGATCTGGCTGCACGCGTGGGTGAGCGGCCGCTACGCCCACCTGATCGCCACCGCGCATGTGCCTGGCGAGGACGAGCCCGGTCGGCTGGGCGAGGACACCGCCGGATTGCTGGACGCGATCGCGCGCGTGCAGGCGGGGATGGCCGCCGGGTTGGTGAAGCCCTCGGAGCTGAACAAGCCGGGTGAGGTCTCGCCCTCGGCGAGCAAGATCGCGGCGGTGTTCGGCATGGGTAAGGGCGACGCAGGTTTGGTCCGCGACGCGATCAACCGGTTGGCCAAGAACTCCACGACCTGACGTATGCCTCCGGGGCCCTGTTCCTGCTGGTCGGGGCTCCGGAGGAGCGGAGAAAGCCGCGGGTGCGCGGGAACCCGTCGAGGCGTAACGGCGTCATAGTCACCGTGCGGGTTCGTCTTGTGACTGTGCGGAAGCTGCCCACCAATTCACCCGAGAACCCTGGGGGTTAATCAGCCCCTGGTCGTAACGTGCCGCAGAAGTGCGGAAGATCCGGACGTTCCGGTACAGCTGGTCAGCCGTACCGGAGTGCTCGCCGGGACGGCCAACGGCCACAGCCTGCAAACGTGCCAAGGTCAGCCGGATGTGACACTGCGCGACTTTGCGGAAACTGGGTGTGTTGTGTCGGACCGCAGTCGTACGGTCTGAAGTGGTCTGTCGGTCCGGATGCAGGCGGGATCGTTCGCCCGATCAGGCGAACGATGCCGGGTGCATCCGCACTGGGCGCGGCAGGGACAGGATTCGGCCTCCGGTCCCTGCCGCTCGGTCACGAGGAGAGGAAGTCTCCGCATGCCTAAGCGCAAGCATTCCAGCCGTGCCGACGTGGCGACAGCCGGCGTCGGTGTAGCGCTCGGCTCGACGTCGTATTTGGCGGGTGAGTCGTTTCTGACCAGGCCTGATCTGTTCGGGCAGGGGTTCGTCGACGTGGTGGAGAACGTCAGTGCCTTCGGCTTGACGGCTGGTGTGGTGATCACCGGGTGGGGTGTGGGCGGCTGGTTCTGGTCGCGCAGCCGTGCCGCACGCCGTCGCGCGGTGTTCCACTCGGCGGGGTGGGCGGAGCGGCACGACTACGCCGACGTCATCGGCGCGAAGGCGATCCGGGCGCTGGGCGAGCAGGTCCGCCCGAGCCTGGCCACTCGCGAGTTGCGGGCCGGGTATCGGCCGAAGAACACCGACTACGGGCAGCAGTTGGGCAGGTCCGTGGCTGGTGAGACCCGTGCGGTGCGCGGCCGCGGCGTGTACGCCGGGTTCGAGCGCAGCGTGCTGATGGTCGCCCCGCCGGGCGCGGGCAAGACCGCGTTGATGTTGCACGGTCTGCTCGACGCGCCCGGCGCCGCGCTGGCCGCCTCGACCAAGCCCGACGTCTATCTGCTCACCCACGAGTTGCGCGCGGAGCGGGGGCCGGTGGCGTTGTTCAACCCGCAGGCCGTGGGTGGCCTGAGGGGGAACTTCCGGTGGGATCCGCTGATCGGCTGCGAGTTCTACCAGGAGGCGATCGACCGGGCGACAGCCCTGGTCAGGGGGACGCGGGGGATCACCGCCATGCAGGAGGCGTCCTGGGCGGAGAAGTGCATCGAGATCCTGTCGAAGTACCTGATGGCCGCGCGTCTGGCGGGGATGGACCTCACGGCGGTGGCCTACTGGCTGGCCAACCCCGACAACGAGGACGCGGTCCGGATCCTGCACCACTTCGACCAGGCGGTGCCCGAGGGTTGGGCGGCGTCGCTGCAGGCGGAGATGCGCAGCGACGCGGACCGGATGAAGGGCAGCATCTGGAGCTTGGCGCGCGGCGCGGTGGGGTTCATGTCCAACCCGTTGATCGCGGCCGCGTGCAGCAAGGGCGCTGGTCAGAGCTTCGACGTGCTGGAGTTCGCGCGCAGTGGCGGCACATTGTACCTGATCGGTGACGACCGGGACGAGACGATCGCGCCGCTGCTGTCGGCATTGACCACCTACATCTACGAGGGCGTGCGCAAGGCGGCGACCTCCAGCGAGGTGGGTCGGCTGGATCCGCCGTTCGGGATGTTCCTGGACGAGGTCACCAAGATCACCCCGGTGCCGTTGGCGCAGTGGGCGGCCGACGCCCGCGGCTACGGCATGTACCTCACCGCGATCACCCAGTCGTTCGACCAGCTCCGCGAGCGGTGGGGAGCGACCGGCGCGGGCTCGATCATGGGCCTGTTCTCCAAGGTGATCTTGGGCGGTATTCAGAACACCGACGACCTGGAATACCTGTCGAAGCTGGTCGGCACCCGCGAGGTCGACGCGGTCAGCACCGGGGAGTCCAGTTCGCGGCATGGCCTGTCGCGGTCCAAGACGACCTCGACGCGTCTTGAGGTGATCATGCCGTCGCAGGAGATCCGGATGCTGCCGCGCGGGTATGCCCTGGTCATCATGGGTGAATCGCGGGCTGCGGTGGTCAAGTACAAGAAGGGTCAGGTGCGCGCGGAGCGTGAACTCGCGGCTCTGCGCAAGCGCAAGGCCAAGCAGGAGAAGGCGCAGCAGCCGAGCGCCCCGGACATCGCGCCGCAGGTGTTCGGGGACGCTCTGGTGGCCGTGCCCGACCTGCCCCGCCAGCAGCACGACGAGCACGTGTCGGGTGCGGCGTGACCGACCCGCTCCAACAGCAGGTCGACGACCTCACCGGCGAGTTCCGCGATTTCGCCGGTGAGGTCAACGGCCACCTCACCATCATCACCGACGAACGGAAGAAGATCGGCCGCGAGCACGTTGACCAGGCGCGATGGATCGCCGAGGCCGGGCCGGTAGTGGAGGACCACACCAGGCTGCTGGGCGAGCACGGCGATCGGTTGGCCCAGGACACCACGCTGCTGACGGGTCTGCGCGAGGACCTCAACCTCGTGCTGGCCGAGATGCCCCGCCAGCCGAAGCACCCGCCGGTGTGCTGGGTGGTCCTCACCGCCGAGCAGGCCGAGCAGATCTGGACGCTGTTGGGGGAGTGGGTCGCGGAGATTCTGGTCGGCCGCTACTTCGCGAACCGGGCGCAGTTGCCCGACTGCTGGGCCCTGCACCCTGGTGCGGTGGAGGAGTTGAGCTGGCTGCGCACGGCGTGGCTGCACGCGTTCGTGCCGACCGCGGGCGCGGTCCCGGCCGCCGAGTGGCACACCCGGTGGCGGCAGTCCGCCCTGGACGGCGTCACCGCCGCGGTGAAGCGGGAAGCCGACACGAGCCGCAAGACCCGCTGCGGTGTGGGTGTTCACCTGGGCGATCCGCTGCCCGGAGCGGCACCGGCGCCGCAGCACGTTCCGGTCGGCGCGGGCGGATCGGCGCCGGTGGGCGGTCCGCCGGTGTGGACGCCGGGGGGCACCCCGTCCCAGCAGTTCGCACCCGTTGGCGGGTCGACGGGGATGCCGCCGGTGTCGGTGCCGCGTGGACCGGCCAGTAGTTCCGGCCGTCCGGATCTCACCCGTGATCCGGAAGAAGATCTGGCTGAGCGGGACTTCTGGTGGCCGCACCTGCTGCGGGCGGCGGCCCAGGACGTCGCGGCCCGTCGCGCGGCCGAAACCGAAGCTGCCGCGGCCGCCGCGGCGGGCAGTGCGGCGGGCCACACCGATAACGAGGACTGACCGGACAAGATCGGCCGAAAACGAGAAGGGGGCGCACCAGACGGTGCGCCCCCTTCGTCATGCCTGGTCAGAGGGTCAGGATGTGGTTGTATCGGCCTTGCCGCACGGGCCGAAGAACCGGCACTCCAGCAGCACACGAGGGTCCAGCCCGCAGGCTTGGCGGCGACACCACACGGCGGTGGATAGGGTCGCTCGGATGACGACTCCAGCCGTGGTGCCGGTCGAGCAGTACGTGGCGGGCCTCAACCGCAAGCGCACGGTCGCCGGTGTGCTGTTCCGCGACGCTCAGGACAGGGTGCTGCTGCTGCAACCCTCCTACAAACCCAACCGGGAGATCCCCGGCGGCGCGGGTGAGGCCGACGAATCCCCGTGGGAGACCGCGGCCAGGGAAGTCGCCGAGGAATTGGGCATCACCGACCGGCCGGTGGGCGCGCTGCTGGTCGTGGACTACGTGCGGCCGCAGGACGGCCGTGACGAAGGCGTGGTGTTCGTCTTCGACGGTGGCCTGCTCGACGAGACGGACCTGGTCGGGTTGGCCTTCACCGACGGGGAGATCCTCTCCGCGCACCTGTGCACCGAGGAACAGGTGCGCGCGTCGGTCAAGCCGCTGCTGGCCGACCGGATCGCCTCGGCGCTGCACGCGGTGAACACGGGCAGGACCGTGTTGTGTGAGCAGGGCCGTCCGATCGGCTGACCACCACAACCCCCGTCGCAGCGCGACGTCGACTCCGCACCCGGTTGATACCCGCAGGTTCAGGAAGCTGGGTTGTCCGCGACCGCCAGGCCTTGGGCGAGGGCGGCGGCGTTGGTGGCGGCGAGCAGGCCCGCGGGGTTTCCGCAGTCGTAGTACCGCCCGGTGATCGGGTGGATGAGGATGTCGTGGTCGCGGGCGTAGGCGTTGATCGCGTCGGTGGCCTGGTACTCGCCATTGGAGGCGGGCGTGAGCTTGGCGAAGTCGACCAGCGCGTCGGCGGGCAGCAGGCTGCGGCTGATGTTGATGAACGCGGTGGGCTCGCGGTAGTCGCGGGGCTTCTCCACGATGGTCTCCAGCACCCGGTGTCCGCCGGTCGAGATCCTGGGGGACAGCGTGCCGTAGCGGTGCGCGTCGGCGCCGGGGATGGTCACCGCGGCGACGGCGCCCGGTGTCGCGGCGGCCTTGCGGGCTGCGGCGAGGTCGGCCAGGTCGGAGCCGCCGTCGGCACGCAGCAGCAGGTCGTCCCCGGCGAGCAGGAAGAAGTCGTCCTCGCCGACGAAGTCGGCGGCCAGCATCGCGGGCAGCGCGGTGCCGTAGCGGTCGTCGCGGGGCTGCTCGATGAAGGTGAACTCGGCGGCGGTGTGCAGGGTCGCGAGGGCCGCGTACTTGTCCTGCCAGCCGCGTGCGGCGAAGTAGGCCTCCAGTTCGGGGTCCTCGCTGAAGTAGTGGGTGACCTGGCGGCCGGTTTCGCCGGGCGAGGTGACCAGGGCGATCCGTTCGACGCCTGCGGCGAGGCAGTCGGCGACGGCGTAGGCCACCACCGGCCGGTCCAGCACGGGCAGCATGCACTTGTTGATCGTCTTGGCGACCGGGAAGAACCTGCTGCCGGTGCCCGCGACAGCGATGACGGCCTTGGCGACGGCCACGTGGGCGCCTTTCGTGGGGGATGCGGCGGGGAGGCCGCCGGCTCGGTGCGCGAGCCGGCGGCCTACCGCAGGCGCGAAAGTCTACGGGGTGGGCAGCCCCGCCCCGTGCTCCTGCGGCGTCCCGGCCTCCGCCTCCGCTGCGGCGGCGGCGGCGAGTGACCCGGCCGCGGTGATGGCTTCGCACGCCGGCCTCGCCCGCCGGTCCTGGTCGAGGCCGTGGCGTGCGGCTTGACGACGGACGTCGGCGAGCATGGCGTCATAGTCGCGAGGCGTGGCCGGGGTCCGGCCGTCGAGGTAGTGGTGCAGGGCGGCGACGCCGGTTTCCGCGATTCCGTGGCCGTCGTGGTGCAGGACGGCCAGCAGTTCGGTGTCGAAGGACAATCGCTGGTCGAGCACGCGGGGCAGCGCGGCGCGCAGCGGTGCGGGGGTGAACGCCTTGAACCCCGCTTGGGGGTCGCCGACGTCCAGGCCGAGCAGTTCGCCGACGGCGCGGCGGTAGAGCACGGTCGGGCGCGGTGGACCGCCGGGCGGGTAGTAGCCGTGGGAGGAGGGCAGCGTGCGGGACCCGATCGCGGCGGCGACGCCGGGCCGGTCGAGGGCGTCGAGCAGCAGCCCGAGTTGGTCCAGGGGGTAGGTCAGGTCCAGGTCGGTGTAGGCCGCGGTGGTGCATCCGGCCTCGAGCAGTTGGGCTAGGCCCCACAGCACGGCGCCGCCCTTGGTGCTCTGCCCCGCTGCCGGCCGGGTGGCGATGTCGAGTCGGATCCTCGGAGGGGTGGTGGTGATCTCGGCGGCGGCGCGGGCCGAGGCCCCGTCGGGGTCCTCGTCGACGAGCAGGAGCGTCACGGACGCGTCCGGGCGGGCGTCGAGCAGCCACGCCAGTTGGGCGAGCTTGGCGGCCAGCGCGTCCTGGCCGTCGGGGACATCGGCGCGGATGTGGTGGGCTTCGCCGCGGGTCGGGATGACGATGCCGACCCGGCAGGGGCCGGTGGTGGTGAGGAGGTGGGTCTTGGATCGTGCGGCCCTGGCCGCGGCGATCAGGCCGGTGATCTGGAGGAAGCCGGGGACGCGGTCACGGCGGGACTTGGCCAGGCCGTGGACGAAGCGGATGAGCTGGGCGTCGTCGAAGTGGTCGAGCGGGCTGTGCCCGTGGTAGCCGGTGAGGTGGTCGGCCACGGCGTGCAGCAGGCCCCGGCCCGCGGGGTCGGTGCCCCAACAGCGTTGCGGGGTCGGTGGGGTCGGTTCGTCGGCGTAGGTGTCGCGGACGTGCGCGACGAGCAGGTCGTACCCGGCGACCAGGCCGCGCTGGACCGGGTGCCAGAGTGCCCCGTCGTCGGTGTGCTCGGCTGCCGTCCACGCTTCCCGCCACCGGGTCGTGATGGGTTCGCGGACCAGGTCGGCGGTCGCGGTGACCTGGTGCCAGCGGTGCCGGACCGCGGGCCACGGGCAGGACGAGTCCGTTCCCTGTGCCAGCGTGGTGACGGCGTGGTCGGCCACCGCGCCGGCGTGCTGGGCCTGCTCGACGCTGGTCACCGCGGCGACCAGCGCGTCGAACCACGCCTGCGGGGCGCGGGTCAGGCCGCCGGTGTGCCGGGCGAGGTCGGCCGGCAGCGTGGCACGGCGAGCGGCCAGCGCGGCACGCACTCCGGTGAGCCGCGCGCGGGTCAGCGTGGCCTCGACGGCGACGTCGAGCGCGGTCACGGCGGGCCCGTGGCGGCGGGCGGCCAGCACCGCGGCGAGACCCGCCACGGCCGGCGGGGACACCTCCCGGTCGGCCAGCATGGGCGCGAGCAGGTCGGCCACCGTGTCCGGGCCGGCGAGGGCCAGGGCGGTGGTGAACCGGTCGGTGCCCAGGAACTCGAGGTCGAGCCGGTCGGGGCGGTAGGCGAGGAAGGCCAGGGCGCGGGTGACCCGGTGGCAGCCGTGCCCGTCGGGGAACAGCAGCGCCTTGAGGCGTGCGGCCACGGCCGCGGAATCCGGGTGGGAGGCCAGCAGTCGTCCGAGCATCGCCACGGACAGGTCGGCGCGGTCGGCCAAGGCGTGGGCTACCTGGTCGGCGACGTCGGAGTGGGTGATCGACAGCAGCGCGGCCACGGTGGTGAGGTCGAGATCGGCGGTGGCGGCCAGGCGCACGGCGAGGTCACGGTGCGCGGCGGTGTCGATGTTCGCCAACGGGCTCTCGGCCAGCGGCAGGAACACCCGTCGCGGCACGACGGACGTGGTGGTGTGGGTCATCGGAGGACTCCGGCGGTCAGGGCCGCGGCCTGCGCGACGGTGTGCACGGGAAAGAGCAGGTTCTGGCGCAGGAACGTGCGCTCGAACTGCGACAACGGCGCGTGCACCACGACGGTGAGAGCGGTGATGTCCACGCGGGTGTCGGGGCGGCCGAGGCGGGCCAGCAGGTGCCGCACCTCGTGCTCGCGCGGCGCGCGGGCCGAGGCGCAGACCCGGTGTTGGGCGGCGGGGCAGCGCAGCCGGCAGTTGGTGCCGGGCAGGTCGTAGTGGCCGTTGTAGTCGGGCAGGTGGCTGCCGCGCTCCACGGAGCGGCCGCAGGAGGACCGCTTGAGCACCGCGGGCCGCCGCTCGGCGGGCACGTCGGCGAACACCTCGTCGAACGCGGCCATGATCCGGGCTTCGGTGTCGGCGGTCAGCAGCTTCTTGCCGGGGGTGAAGCTGCCGTGCGGCAGCGGCAGCCCGTAGGACAGGAACGAGTCGACGTGGTCGGCGCCGAACTTCAGGCCGCCGAGCACGACGACGCGGGCCCCGGCGTCGCGGAACACGCTCCACACCTCGCGCAGGTGCGCGTCGGTGGTGTTGAGGCCTTCGGCGATGGGCCGGTAGTAGGCCAGCACGTTGAGCGTGGGCGAACCGAGCACGCGGCGCAGGAAGTCGATCCGGCGGCTGCGGTCGGGCGGTTCGATCGTCTTGGGCATCGCGGCGAAGCACACGTTGATGTCCAGATCGATGTTGACCAGCGACTCCAGGCACCGGATCTGCTCGTCGGACAGGGTGTACTTGGTGATGGCCGAGACCCGGTTGGTCAACCCCAGCCCGTCCAGCAGCCGCAACGCCGCCCAGGTGCGCGGCCACAGCGCGGGCAGGAACGCCTCGCTGGTGGACATGTGCAGGCCCAGGGGCGTGATGTGCGGGGTGAACCACGGGTGCGCCAGCAGCCGGCCCACCAGGTCCTGCGCGGACAGGAACCCGGTGGGCTTCCACTGGCCGAGGTAGTTGTCGACGGTGTCGCCTTCGCGGCGGTAGCAGTACGCGCACATCAGCGGACAACCGATGCCGAAGTCGACGGACATGCCGCCCTTCATCTGCGAGACCAGGTAGGCGGTGTTGAGCCCGTCGGGGCCCGCCAACGCCTGCGAGGCGCGGATCTGCTCGACCGTGGCGATCGGGGCGAATCCGTCGGGCAGCTCGGTCTTGAGTGCCAGCGGCGCGTCCGGGGTGCCCACGATGCCGGGGAACGCGAACGCGCACCGCAGCACGAACCGCAGCGCCTCGACCTCGTCGTGGTGCAGCCGGTGGCCGACGACGAGGTCGTCCACCACGCGGGAGTCCAACTCCTGCAAGGGGACGCGGCGCCCGCCGGGCTCGTGCAGGGTCCGGCGGGACACGACGTCGCCGAGCGCGTGGTGCAGCGCGCCGGTGCATAACCGTTGTGCCGCACCGAGTACGGGGTAGGGGTCGGTGAGGGTGAACACGGTCTGCAAGGCGCGGGCGACGGCCGGGCGTCCAGGACCGTCGTGCAGGACCAGCGGTCCGGCGGCCGCCAGGTGCTCCAGGTCGGGGAACGGGTTTTCGGCGAGGGTGGTCACGATCGCTGACTCCTTCACGGTTGAGGCGACAAGCGGGTGTCCTGGCGGGTGTTGCGGCAGGCCGGGCACCGGGTGCGGTGCGCGACGAACGCCGGCGGCAGCCAGGACTGGGTGCGGTGCGCGCCCAGCAGGGCGCACACGTCGAGGTCGGCCAGGGCGAGACCGGACGCCGCGGCGGTGGTGCGGTGCGCCCAGGCCCGGTCACCGGGCAGTCGTGAGCCCTGGCCGCGCACCGTGTGCGCCAACCGCGCGATCCCGGCGGCCGGATCGTCGCCGGGGGTGACGCGGCCGGGATCGATCACCAGGCACACCAGGCCACGCTCGTCCTGTCCGGTGCGGGGCAGCGGGCTGCCGGTCACGACGGCCACCAGGATCTCGGTGAGCAGGGCGAACGCCTGCCCGCGTCCGCCGTCGGCCAGCAGGACCGCCGCGTCCCCCGCACGGATGGCGGGGTGGCCGTGTCGATCGAGCGCGACCCCCGGCGGCAGCGGCTGCCCGTGTCGCCCGAGCTGGTGCACGCTCCCCCACGACAGCGCGGCCGCGGCCATGTCCAGCAGGACCGGCCGCCGGGGGTCGGGGCCGGGCACGGCGACCGCGACCGCGGAGTTGCCCAGCACCGGCAGTCCGGTGCCGCCCGACAGCGCCACGCTGGCCGCCGAGGTCTGCGCGGCGACGATCCCGATCAAGCCGTGGCGGGCGGCGCGCGAGGCGAACACGCCGACCGCGCCCGCGTGCCCCACCCCGCGCGCGGCGACCAGGCCCACACCGTGCTCGCGGCAGCCACGCACGGCGGTCCGGACCGCGATCCCGGCCGCGAGCGGACCGGGAGCCCGATCCCCGTGCAGCAGGGCGACGCACACCCCGCGCTCGGTCTCGACGCGAATCCGCGGTCGCGGGTTGAGTTCCCCGGACCGCAATTTGCGCAGGTAGGACGGCGCGAGTCTGCTGCCGTGCCCGGTCAGGCCACGCAAGTCCGCCTCGACCTGCGCGGCGGCGACCCCGGCGGCCGCACGCGGCGACATCCCGGCCGAGCGGTACAGGCCGGTCAGGAACCGGCCCAGCTCACGAGCGGGGATCCGGGTCACCACGAGGGCCCCGCCACCGCGAGCACCCCGGACGCCGACGCCGGTCCCCACAACACGGACGCGCACGCGGCCACGCTCGCGCGGTGCGGACTGTAGGCCGCGACCAGCACATCGGCGGGCGAGGAGACCAGGTCGTCCGGGGCGCCGAACGCGACCTGCGCCACCGGCACGCCACGACCGGCCAGGCGGCCCGCTTCGGCCGCGGCCCGACTCGGCAGGTCGGGACCGGTGTCGTAGCCGTAGACCACGACCGCCGCGGCACCCTCCGGTATCGGGTCACCCGGTTGCACCCGCAGCACCGGCCGGTGGCGGGTCGCCCACAGGTCGGGAACCAGATCGGGAGCCGCGTGGGCGCTGTCGGCTCGCGCCACCCGCCCGTCGGGCATCCGCACCAGCACCACCGGCCCGCCGGCCGGGTCGGGCAGCGGAAGCAGGTGCGCGCCGCGCAGCACGGTCACCGACCGTTCGCCGATCAGGCGCGCGGTCGCGGCCGCCGCGGTGTCGACGTCGTCCCAGGCGGGCCGCTCCGAGGTATCGGTCAGGCCGAAGCGACGGTGCAAGGACCGCACCCGGCGCGCGGAATCGGCCACCCGGTCCGGGTCGACCCGGCCGTCGAGCACCGCCGCGACCACCGCGGCGGCGACCCGGTCCCGTCCCCACGCCGCCGCGACCGCGGCCGCGTGGCCGGAGCGGCCTCGCGACACCTCCGAATCCAGCATCACCACATCGACCCCGGCCGCCAGCGCGGCGGCTGCGGCCGCGCACACGCCCCCGACCGGCTCGTGCACCGCCGGGATCGACAGGTTCTCGCTCACGATCACCCCGTCGAACCCCATCTCCTCCCGCAGCACCGCGATCGTCGTCGCCGAGAACACAGCCGGTCGGTCGTCGAACTCCAGAACGACGTGGCTGCCGACCATCACCGCCGCGACCCCCGCGTCGATCGCGGCCTGAAACGGCAGCAACGACCCCGGCCGGAGCCGGTCGAGCACCGGCACCGCGTGATGCGGATCCGTGGCCACACCACCCAGACCGGGGAAGTGCTTGGCGGTCCCGGCGACCCCGGCCGACTGCAACCCGCGCACGAAGCCCGCGGCCAACCGCGCCACCAGCGCGGGCTCCGAGGCGAACGCGCGCGTCCCGACCGCGGACGTCGACGGCCAGGACCCCAGGTCGCACACCGGCGCCAGGTTCCACGTCAGCCCCAGCGCCCGCAGTTGGCCACCGATCACCGCCCCCGCCGCACGAGCCACCTCCGGGCAACCGAGCGCGCCCACAGCGAGGTTCCCCGGAAGCTGCGCCACCTTCGGCCAGTCCAGCGCGTCGAGCCGGCCGCCCTCCTGGTTGACGCTGATCAGCAACGGCAACCCCGGCCCCGCCGCGCTCGGCAAACGCAGCGCGGCCGCCAGTCCCGCCGCATCGCGCACGACGTCCTTGCCGATCCGGCCGGACCCCGCCCCGGTCTCCCGGACCAGCCGGTCCTCGCGCGGCGAGTCGACGACAGCGCTGCGGGACGGCCGGATCAGCACGTCGACCTGCTCGGCCAGGGCATCACCCCGCGCCGGCGTCACGAGTCGGCCACGGCCGGCGAATCCGGCCCGACCCGACCGGACCAAGACCTGGGGTCACGTCCCGGCCTGCGGCGCGGCCGCCAGCCCGGTGACCTCGGGCCGGTTGATGTCGCTTCGCCGGCACCCCACGGGGTCTCGGCGTGGTCTGCGACCTCGACGTCGCGCACACATCCCCCTCGATCTCGCCGGACGATCCCGGTCACCACGAGCGGGTCCGCAGCGAATCGCTCGCGGCCCGACGGTGTGGAGTGGTGACTCTGTCCCTGGTCGAGGCCTGCGGGAGAGAGGTCGCGGTGGCGAGGTTGACCGATCACGACCCGATCGGTCGCGCTGATCAGGTTGGCCGATCACGTCTCGCCACCCCCGTGACCCAGCCGATACCGTGGGTGAACGCGCGGACGGAGACGGAGGCCCACGTGAACGTGCACACCGGCTCCGCGACGATCTCGCCGACGCTGTGGGAAGCCCCCGAGATGAGACAGGCGCTGGCCGGTCACCACATCGACGTCGTCTACCGGCTGTTGAACACCCGCGGCATCACCCAACGCCATATCGCCGACCTCACCGGCCAACACCAGTCCGAGGTCTCCGGCATCGCCGACGGATCCCGCCAGGTGCAGGCCTACGACGTGCTGGCCCGCATCGCCGAGGGACTGGGCGTCCCCCGCGGCTACCTGGGGCTGGCCTACACCGACTCCTCCGCCGCGCTCGCCGGTCACCACCGAGCCACCTTTGACAGCAAGGACCACGACGTCATGGAACGCCGCACCTTCCTCGGCCTCGTCGGCAAACTCGTGGCCGGAGCCCTGCTCACCCCGCAGGAAGTCGACCTGCTCGCGGTGACCCCCACCCCCGCACCGACCCTGGGCCGGGTCGGCGGCACCGAGATCACTCAACTGCGAGCGCTGACCGAGGCGTTCCGCACCTACGACGCGACCCACGGCGGCGGCTCGTGCCGAGACGCGATCCTCGCCCAGATGAACTGGGCACAGTCCCTTCTGGACGCGGCGCACGCCTCCGATCCACACCGGCTCGAACTGGCTCTGGCGGTGGCCGACCTCAAAACCCTCGCCGGCTGGACCGCGCACGATCTCGGGCTGCCCGGCGAAGCTCTGCGCTACCTCACCCAAGCCGTCCAGGACACCCAGGCCGCCGACAGCCCCACCCACACGGCCATCGTGATGCACCACCTCGGCCGGGTACCACTGGACAACGGGCATCCCGGCGACGCCCTGAAGTATTTCCAGCTCGGCCAGATCGCCGCCCAGGACTCCCGCTCCTCCACCGTGCTGGCCCTGCTGCACGCCGACGCCGCACTCGCGCACGCGCACCTACGCGACCCAGGCGCCGCGCTCGCGCAACTGCGCCGCGCCGAGGACGAATACGCCCACGCCGGCAACGACGAACAGCCCAGCGCGGCGGCGTTCTTCAACGACGGCGCCATGCAGACCAACGCCGCACGCGTGCACAGCACCCTGGCGTTGCGCGACGAGAACCACCTTGATCTCGCCATCCCGCAATTGCGGGCGGCACTGGACCAAGACCCCCAGACCCGAGCCCGGCAGCGGGCGTTCAACCTCGCCTGGATGGCCACCTGTTCCCTGGCCGCCGGCGACACGACCGGTGGCGTGGCCTACGGGAACGACGCGGTCGAGGCCGCACGACGTCTGCGGTCCGTGCGCATCGTGGCGCACCTGGAACCCCTGAGGAACCAAGCCGCACGGCATTCCGACTCCGATGCCCGCCACCTCGTACACGAGATCGGCACCTTGAGCCCGGTCGCGTAGCTCCTGGCTGAAACAACAACGCCTCTTCCAGTTTCGACTGCTGGTCAGGCCATGCATGATCAGGCTTAGCGCTGGATTCGTTCCGATGTTCCTCTTACTTACCGCCGGGCGGTTGACGGCCTTCTCCGCAGGAAGAGGCGCGCACTCTGCGTATCGAGTCGTATCCTGGTGGGCACCACACATCGGGAGGGATGCGGCCGTGCCGCTGGAGTTCACCGCTCGCGGAGTCGATCCGCGCGACCCGGATGGCCCGCTGCGGCGCCTGAACACGCCCGACGCGGGCCCCGACGTGGCCGCCGAGGATTCGCCCTGGGTCGAGCCCGACTACAGCACCGTTGCCAATGAGGCTGATTTGGTGGGCAGTAGCCCATTCCGTGACTGGCCCGGTCCACCGCTCATCATGCCCGCTGGCCTACTGCCTGACGGTAGGCCGTTCGGGCGTGACGAGCGGGAGAACTCGTTCCGCATCGAGGGTGTGAGCCCTCGCAACGGTGCTGAGGCGGAAGCCTGCGTCATCGCCTATAACCGCCAACAGGATCTCCTGCGCGAAGAAGCCGGGATCGACCTGGCGTTCCGCACCCGCGCTGGACTCCAAGACACACCGGCGGCGTACGCGGCGATCGTGGAAATTCACCGACGCGAGCGTGAGCGTCGCGCACAGCGGCATCACGCCAGCTGACCAATAGCACCGCCGACCGCCGTTTCACCGGTCCGCCCGACCTCAACTATCTATATAGACAGTATAAACCGGGTTGGGTGATCTGCTCCAAGTGGGGATCGATGCTGGTCAGCGACCCTCTGGCTGAGGTTCGGGCTGCGGTTGCCGATCCCGCGCACGCTGCTGATCACGGTCGCGGACGGCCTCGACGGAGCGGTCATGGCCGAGGTCGAGACGTTCCCAGTAGCGGCGGCGGCGTTCTTCGTCGTCGAGCACCTGGCGGTCGTCGAGCAGCCCGGCGCGCAGTTCGCGGCCCTGGATGGTGCGGTCGGCCAGGGTGGCGCGCAGCTCCTGGTCGCGGAGCGTGGCGTCGTCGCGGACCGTGCCGATGGCGACTCGGGCAGGAACCTCGGCATCGACGTCGAACAGCGTGGCCTGGTGCTCGTCGATCTCGACCGGCGCCGGGTAGCCGGCGTCGGCCTCGGCCTGCTCGTCCAAGCGGTAGGCGGTGCCGTAGTCGCCGCGTTCGGCCTCGACGTCCTCCGCAGGCACGTCGACCTCTGCGGGTTCGCCCTGGTCAGGCTGGTCGTAGCGCAGCTGGAACACCGGTGGCACGTACTCGCTGTCCTGACGGTCCGCAGCCGGTTCCGGGTCCAGCGGCCCGTCGTAGGTGAATTCGGGCTCCACGTCGGGCTCGGCGTCGTCGAACTCCGGCTCGTCGGGCAGCGGGACGTCGGCGTAGGGGTCGGCCGCGTCCTCCACGACGTCGATATCGGCGTCGTGGTCGTTCTGGCGATCAGCGACCGCGGTCGGCTCGGTGTTCTTCGCCTGGTCGACGTCCTGGTCGACCTCGACGACGGCGGGCTCCGCAGGCGGCTCGACGTCCGCCTCGGTGGCGGGTTCGGCCTGGTCGACAGCCGCGTCGTCCAGGGTGAGCTGCGTCGGCCGTCCCTGCGCCGCCTCGGGTTCGGCGGACCGCTCGACGTGCTCGACCTCGAACAGCGGCACCTGGACCGGCTCGGGCGCGGGCACGACCAGGTCCTGGTCACGACGGTCGAGTTCGGCGGCCGCCGCGGCGGCGTGCTCGGCGTGCTCGGCGGTGTGCTCGGCCCACCGCTCACGGGCCTCGTGCAGCCGCTCGTAGCGGGCGGCCTGCTCGGCGTGGCGGGCGTGCAGCCGGTCGGCGCGCTCGGCGCGGTCCACCAAGGCCTGCACCTCGTCGGTGACCTCGCCCTGTGTGGTGGTCAGCTCGGCATCGACCTGTGCCCACCGGGTCACCAACTCGCGCCGGAACTCCTCCGCGAGGGTGGCGGCCTGCTCCAGCTGCGGCTCGACGTAGCCGGGGGCCCACTGCTGCTCCCGCTCCCACCGAGAGACCTGTTCGCGTAGCTGCTCGTCGGACAGTTCGGCCTGGTCACGCTGCTCGACGGGGCGCCCCAGGGCCTCCCACGCCCGGTGCCATGCCACGTGGCGGACCGGGTCCTGGACGCGGGAGGGCGCGGGCCCGATGGTCATCGTGTCGGAGTCGACCCCGTACATCTCGCGGTAGGCGCCGACCGCGGCCGCGCGGCCGGCCCACTGGCGGCGCGCGGCGTCGTCTTCGGGGACCGGCCCCAGTTGGACCAGGGCCCAGTCCGAGGGGGCGATGACCTGGGCGCGGGCCATCATCTCGATCCGCTCGTCCGCGAGGCGGCCCAGGTCCTGCGCGTACTCGCCGACCTTGCCCGCGTAGGAGCGCAGGCGGTTGGCGAACCGGCCGGGCACCGGCGGGTCACCGGCCGCCTGGACGATCTGGCGGACGCGGTGGGTGAGCACGCCGGACATGGAGTCGACGTCGTCAAGCCCGCGCGCTTCCGGGCCGAGCGCGGCGGCCAGGATCCGCTCGACGTCGTGGCCGGACATCTCGGCGTGCGCGAGCGTGGCCATGAGCTGCTGGTGGTTGTCCTCGCTGGTCAGCCAGTCCATGCGGTCCGGCCCGAGTCGGTCCAGCAGCACGTCGTGGTGGTGGTGCTCCATCGTCTCGCGCGCCGCCAGGCCCCAGACCTGGCCGATCTGCGCCAGTGAGTCGTCGGCTTCCAGTGCGGCGCGCCAGGTCTCGGTGGCCGACACCTGGCCGCCGTCGGTGGCCAGGATTTCCCGCAGCACGTCGGCCGGGGCCACCGCGTAGGACTCGGGCTCGTGCTCGTCCGGCGACGCCTCGGTGACCACGTAGACGGTGTTCGCCTCGCGGCCGCGGGTCTGGGCCGGGTACAGCTCGTTGCGGGTCATCCCGCGCTCGGCGAGGTTGTGTCCGGTGTCGGTGGTGCGGCCCTGCACCGAGTGCACGGTGCCCGCGTACGCCAACGTGGTGTGCTTCCGCACGTAGTCGGCGCGCAGGTAGACCTTGGTGTCGTCGGAGTGCCGGCGGGCTATCAGCATCCCCTGCGAGTTGCTGCCCTCGACGGTCATCAACTCGCGGTTGACCACCATCTTCTTGTTCTGGCTGTCCGCGCGGTGGTCGTTGAGGCGCGCAGCGATGACGTCACCCAAGCCAATGGGGTTCTTGTCGCCATCCACCGCCAGCGTGTCTTCACCGACGCGCCCAAGGGCGACCAGTTCGTCGCGGACCCGCATCGACAGTTCCGCCGCGTCCTCGTTGGTCCGAACGACCAGGACGGACTCCTTGCCGTCCAGGACGTCGGCCAGATAGCCGCGCACGGCGGCGTCGACCATCTCCTCCTTGGTGCCGCCGCGAACCCGGCCGTGCCGTTCGTACTCGACGATCGCCTGCGGGTCGCCGTCGCGCATCCTCAGCGACGCCTCGCGCTCCCACTCGGCCCGGAAGCGCCACACCTGGGTCAGCTCGAACGGCGCGGCGTCACGGGTCAGAAGCCGCAACATGCCGCCCGACCCGACGGCGGCCAACTGTTCGTGGTCGCCGGTGTAGAGCAGCTTGCCGCCCGCATCGTTGACCAGGCGTGCGATCCGCGCGAGCTTGTCGGTGTCGGCCATACCGGCCTCGTCCACCACCAGCAGTGTGCCCGGCTCCAACCGCTCGACCGGTCCGGTGCCGTCACCGACGTAGCGGGTCAGGAACTGCGAGACGTTGACCGCTTCCAGACCCTCGCCGATGAGCACCTCGGTAGCGCGCTGCGAGGTCGCCAACCCGAGCACCGGCGCCGCGAACTCGCGCCGCCACACCCGGTCCACCCAGCTCAAGGTCATCGACTTGCCCGCACCCGCGGGACCGATCAGCACGTCGGCGGCCTTGCCGCTGGTCAGGATGCCCATCGCGGCGCGCACCTGGTCCGGCCCCAACCCGGCCTCGCGCAGCTCCGGCTCGACGACCTCCGCGCGGTCGGCCAGCATCGTCGGGCCACCGACGCGGTGCGCCTCGGCAACCAACTCCTTCTCCGCGCCGAGGTGCTCGCGGGTGGCGTAGCGGACCCCACGACCCGAGGCCTGGTACACCACCGCACCGTCCGCGCTCAGCCCGACGCGCAGCGCGTCCGGCACCTCGGCGCGCACCTGGCCGGTCAGCGGAACCACACCCGCCGGGCCGCCGGGGGACAGGGCCCGGTCCAGCAGCCGGTCGACCTCGGCCGGGGTCGACGCCCCCCACCCAACCTCGCCGATGAGCTTGTTCAACTCCAACGCCAGGCCGGTCCGGTCCCAGGTCGCGTACAACTCCTGCGTGCGGGCCACCGCCGTGCGCAGCAGCTCGTCCTCGGGCATCGCCCGGCGCCGCGCCTCACCGGGCACACCCTCGACCGCGGCCTTGCGGGCCGCGTCGCGCACCGCGTCCACCTGGTCGACCAGGCGCTGCGTGCCGTGCTTGTTCACATACCGCTCGGCGAGGGCCTCCGGTGACAACATCGTCTTGGCCTGCCGGGTGTCCGCCCACGCCTCACGCCGCATCTTGCCCACGGCATCGCGGCCGGGTTCGCGACCGTGGGTGTCGACGTAGTCGGCGACCAGCTCGCCCAGGCGCTTGTTCATCGCCGCCGCGCGGCCGGAGGACTGCTCCAGCAGCACCCGGTCCAGGCCGAGGATCTCGCGGGCCTGACCGTCCGGTCGCCACGCGTACTGGGCGCCGGTCGCCTCGGTGACCAGCTGCTCCAGCCGCCGCTCGTAGAAGATGGCCGCGGTGCCCTTCAGATCGCCGAACTGCTGCGCGTCGACGGCGTAAATCTGGTCGGTGCCCGTGACCTGCACACGGTTGAGGACCGCCGCGTGGGTGTGCAGGTGCGGGTCACCATCGCGGCTGGACGAGTGCCGCCACACCGTCATGGCCAGACCGTCGATCGAGGCGTGCTCACCGATCGTGCGCTTGGACCCGTCGTCCAAGGTGATCGTGGTGTGGCGTCCGACCCGCGTCGTGGTGACGTTCTGCTCGATGTAGTCCAGCGTCTCCCGCACGGCCTGGTCATGCGCCGCGTCCACCGCCGTGGCCTGCTCGGCCAAGCCCGCGACCTTGAGCACCTCCTTCCACACCGAGGTCGATTTGTCGGCCATGAAGCTGACGTCGTAGTAGCCCACCGACTGCCGCTGCGAGCGCTTCAGCTCCCGCTCGATCTCGGCCCGACGCTCCTCCGACGCGGTCGGCTCTGCGGCCAACGCCTCGGCCAAGCGGTCCTTCGGCGAGGCGTAGACGCCCCGCACGCGCGGCCGCGACCCCAGCACCCGGATCGTCTCACCGGTGTCGGGGTCGGTCTCCCAATGCTCCAGCCGCCCGTACACCGCGCGCATCTGCTCCGCGGTCACCACGTCACCACCAGCGAGGGTCGACCCGTCCCGGCCATCGAGCATTCCCAAGCCCCGACCGTGCCACACACCCAGCGGCTCACCATGAGAACTACCGCCCAGTAGGTACTCGGCACCCTTCGACGACGCCTGCCGCGAATCCCGAGCATGATCATGTTCAGCGCAGCCGGCCGCACGCAACAGGTAGTTCGCCCCCGCCATGCCCGACGAGATCGGCGTGATCCGCAACATCCGCCCTCAGCACCCCCGCACAGGACGCCGCACACCATCGGCGAACGGACGCGCGCAGCGGTGTTCGGTGGACTCGAGAACCAGCTCAAGCCCACCCAACACCGGGATCGCGGTCGTGCGGAGCACGCTGCGATCTTACCCGAGCATCGACTGATGCATTGGTACATGATTTTAGGCAGGAAGACAGGAGAGGAGAGGACAGCACGAGGTAGACAGGGGATGAGCAGCAACAACGGACAGAACAAGATCAGGAGCAGAGGACGACAGGAAGACGGGCAAGGAACAGGGACACAGGCAAGGCGGGAACGGCAGGCAGGGGACCCGCTTCAGGGCAGGCCGCGCCGCCGATGTGAGGGGTGTGGGGAGAGCCTTTCTCCCCACAAAAGGGCCACGTGCCGCCTCTCGGGCGGCCGTGTCCACGCACGCAACCGACACGCATCCGCCATGCAATGCCCCGCCACGAACGCGGCACGAGGAGCACCGCTCCGTGCCCACAAACGACGAGGGGCGGACCACACGGCCCGCCCCTCGTCACGTCCTCGCGGTCACGCGTTGGTGGCCATCGAGCGTTCGCTGTCTGCCGTCAGGTCGTCCGCCGAAGCCACGTCCGTCAGGGCAGGCTCATCCGCTCCCTCGACCCCGCGCACCGCCTCGACCGCTGAGGCGGTGCGCCCGCTCACCGTCGCCGGTCGCGCGGCCTTGACCATCGCGCGCACCTTCTTCGGGCTCAGCCCGACCATCTTGGCGATCTGCTCGGCACTCCGGTCGACCTCGGTCAACTCCAGCAGCGCGGCGGCCTTGCGCGCCTCGACCGCGACCAGCTCGGCTTCACCGTCACGACGTGCCTGCGCGATCTGCTCCTCCAACGCGGCCACCCGCTCGGCGACCCGTCCGGCGATGCCCTGCGTCTCGACCTCGGCCGCGGCGTACGACGCCAACGCGGCATCCTCACGCTCGCGCCGCTTCACCGCAGGAGCGTCCTCGTGGTCACGGCGCTCCTGCAACGTCCTCAGCAACTCGGCCGTCGGATCCTGCTTGCGGGTCCGGCGTGCACGCCCCGACTTGTCTTCAGCCATCCCACTGCCTCCGTCCCAGCAGCACCCGCCATCGGACACTGACCCGACCAGCGTAGCCATCACCACCGCAGATCAGCGGACAGCGCACTCTCACCCGAGTGGTCACCGCGACACGGCCCAGCGAGACCCGGTCGCATCGGGTCGATCTATCTATATAGTCAGTTGGTGGCCCGTCACCTGGTGCAAGTCAACGTGGAGCCATGGGCCGGACAGGCGTTGCGGCACAAGACCGCGTTCCTGGCCTGGCGAGCGGATGGCGAGTACGAACAGCGACGGTTCGAGGCGGAACTGCTGCCGACCCGAGCCGAGCGGCGGGCGGCGCTGGCCGCGTTGTACGCGGACCGGATCCGCCGCCGCCGAGCGGGGGAGCTGGTGGACACCGCGTCCGCGTTGTTCGAACAAGGCCTCCGGCGGGAAGTCGAGGCCCGCGGCTGGGCCGGTCGACGCTGGCGAGCTGCACCCAGCGGCGTTGCTGAGATGCCCGGACGACGGCCCGGCTCGACCGACAACCCGAACGCGCCCCGTGGTTCCTGGCGCCTGCGCACCGCCGACGACGAACCGGCCCCGGTGCCCGACTGGTCGGACGACCTGAGCTTCACCATCGACCCAGTCTTGGCGCGGCTGGTACGCGACGCCGTCACCGCCACCACCGCTCGCGATGTCGAAGCCGTCCAGGCCGGGAGCGTCCAACGGGTGCTGACCACCGGCGATGTGTGGCGCGCGGCCGTGTACCGCGCCATCACCGACTGGTTTCCCACGACGAACCCCTGAGCTGTCCCACGTTGCCGCGTGATCTTGCCCCCCCACCGTCGCTGAGAACCAGCCAGATCACCTACGAAGCGACAATTCCGACAAGTGGATCTTGCTCTGAGCTGCGACTCGACAACTCCGCTGTCTATCTATATAGGTAAACACCCCATTTATGCGGCCTGACCTGCGTCTTTTGGTTTGACACGGTGCCTATCGTGGGTGTCATGGCAGTGGATGTTCAGTTCATGGGCGAGCGGTCCGCGGTGGACCGTCTCGCGGCCGCGTTAGGCGGCTTGATGGAGTTGGTGCTCGGGTCACGCCAGTACCCGATGAGGGGGGAGCCAGATGGCGTGCGCCGGTTCGGTGAAGTGAAGCCGCTGGTCACCGAAGGGGGCACGGCGGTGGCCGTGCGCGAGGCCGCCGTCGCGCTGCCGAAGGCCGCAGCGGCGGACCCGTCGGTGCGGCTGCGGTTGTCGGGGGAGGTGCACGAACTGCTGGCCGTGCTGACCGCCGGGCGGGAACTGCTGCACCTGGCGCTGCCACCCCGCGACTACCCGCGCGACGGCGGATTCGGGGTGAATCTGTACCTGCACGTCTACACCGGGCATCTCTCCGGCGCTCCGGCGCAGGGCGACCCACCGACGGTGTTGGACAACCGAGAGCAGCCGCGTCGTGGTCGCCGGTGGACACCTTCGGAGCGTGTCGACCGGCGTCCGTTGCGGGATCGGCGGGCGCTGCCGGGAGGTGCCCGGTGACGGTGCCTTCGTACTCGTCCTGGGCGTCGGTGCCGTGGTACCTGATGACCCAGACCCAGATCGGCGAGCTGGACCTGCCGCGTGATGTCTCCGGGCAGCCGGTCGCGGCGTGGGTGCGCGGCTACGACTACCGGGGAAAGTCCGACGAGGTCGCTCTCTACGACGCCAGGTTGTGCCCGCCGACGCGGGCGACCGGTGCGGCGCTGGCGGCCGCGGCGGCGCGGTCGACGAAGTCGCGCCGGTGCTCGGATTGCGGTGCGCATCTGCAGCGCAATCCGATCACGCCGTTGGGCGAGGGCGAGGATCGGTCGCTGCGGTTGTGTCCGGCGTGCCTGCTGATCATGCGGATGCGAGCAACGCAGACGGAGCTGGCAGGCGAGCGGGAGACGGCGCGCCGGTGGGTCACGGAGGTGCTCTCGTGGGACGGGCTGGCGGTGCTGTGGTGCGACGACGTCCAGCCACCGCCGACCCCGGCGGGCTCGGTTCGGAAGGTCACCGCGGTGCGGCTGCGGGCCTGCGACTCGGACGGGGCTCGGCTGCTCGATGTGACCGTGCGCCTGGTCGGACCGCGCGCCAAGTTCGTCCCCGAGGGCGCCGTCGACCGAGACGGGGCGCGGCCGGTGATCCATGGGGCTCTGGTCGGCCGACCGCTGCTCGCCGTCGACGCGGAGGTCTACCGACGGCTGCGGGAGGTCGCCTGGCACGAGACGTGGGGCGGGATGCCGCCCGCCGGGTCGTGGGTCGATGGCCAGTGGGTCGTGGTGCCGCAGGAGGAGCGCGATCGGCTCGCCTCGATCCAGGCGCTGCGGGCTGGGGTCGACGACCGGATCACCCGGTGGCGCGGGCAGCTCGACCCAGCCACCGGCAACCTGGTTCCGGCACTGCCGGCGGGTAGTCCGGACCGGCTGCTGTATCTGCTGCGGCGGATGGTCGGAAGCCGTGAGTTCGCGGTGTCCGACGACGCGGTGCCCGCCACCGCCACCGCCGGCCGTTCCTGATCTTGTCCTGACCCGGTGGCAAGATGTGCCTCCGGCTAGCTGCGCTAGCCGGAGGCGGGAACGCCTGGTCACCGACCGGGCACGCAGGCGACACGGGCTCGTGCGCGCGTAGGGTCGCGGCGTGGGGTGCGGCGCGTCGGGGGATTGCGTCGACCGCCCCGACGGTCCGGGGGGACCTCATGCGCCACGACGAGGATGACCACGCACGCCCGGTCGGGGACTGGCCAGCCGACGATCCCGGCACCACCGGCCCGGCACCGGACACGCCGGAGGTGTCGTCGCCGAACCTGATCGGCCACGGCGGGCACCTCGCGCCGGTGCCGGGCGGGCGGCGCAGGCAGGTGCTGGTGCGGTTCACCGACGCCGAGTTGGCCGAGGTCACCCGCCGCGCGGCCGAGTACCGGCTTGCCCCGGCGGCGTTCGCGCACATCGCCGCGCGGTACTTCCACGCCACGGTCGCCGTGTCGCGCAGGCTGCGGCCGCCGATGAGCCGGCGGGACGCGATCGCCCTGGCGGCGGAGCTGGTGCTGCTGCGCCGGACGATGTCGGGAGCCGGCACGAACCTCAACCAACTCGCCCGCGCCGCGAACACCGGGGAGCAAGTCACCACGGCGCAGCAGGCGGCCGTGCTGGAGTACCTGGGGCACGTGCTCGCGCGGGTCGAGGACTGGCTGGACCGGCTCGACCCCGACCAGGTCGTGCACCGACGCACCACGCGGTGAGGCGGCCAGTCCGATGCTGCCCAAGCTGCTGCCGCGCCACTCGAACCTGCGCGAGACGATCCGCTACCTGTTCGCCCTCGTCGGCGCCCACACCGACCCGCACATCCTCGCCGCGTGGGACGAGGACCTGTTGCACCCGGAGGTCGCGCGGCCGAACGAGGCGGGCGAGTTGCGGGAGACGGTGTTGCGGGAGATCGTCACCGGGTTGGACGCGCCGCGGCGGATGCGGGGCAAGACGGTGGCGGCCGGGCACGTGTTGCACGTGCCGATCGCCGTGCACCATGACGACGGTCTGCTCGGCGACGCGCGGTGGCGCGAGCTCGCGGAGGAGTTCGTCGCCCGCCTGGGGTTGCAGCGGTGCCGGTGGATCGCCGTGCACCACGGCACCTCCACGGCGGGCAACGACCACATCCACCTGGTGGTGCAGCTCGTCGACGAGGACGGCAAGGTCGCCCGGCTGTCGCACAGCAAGGTCAAGGCCCGCGCGTGGGCGCAGGAGGTCGAGCAGCGGCTGGGCCTGGTGCGCACCGGCGCGACCGGCACCGGCGCCCGAGAGCTGACCCGCGCCGAACACGAACGCGCGCACCGCACCGGCGTCGAGCCGCAGCGGCGCACCCTGGAACGGCGGGTCCGGGCCGCGGCCGCCGGGTCGACCGGGCCGGGGGAGTTCGTCGACGTCCTCGCACAGGCCGGAGTGCGGGTGACGCCGTTGACCGGTGGTGACCTCGACGGGGAGCGGGTGACCGGCTACCGGGTCTCGCTGGACGAGGACCAGGTGCTCGACCAGGGGCCCGCCCTGCGGTTGGGCGGCGGGCAGCTGGCCCGCGACCTGACGCTGCCCGAGCTGGTCGACCGGTGGCGCACGGCCCGCGGCGTCCTCGCCGACGACGCGGGGCTCGACCGGACGGCGGTGGCCGTCGACGCCGCCGACCCGGCGGCCTGGTCGCCGGGCTCGACCAGGCCGACACGGGGCGGCGACGCGCGGTGGGCGTTGGCCAAAGGACACGTGCTCACGGCGGCCGGACTGTTGGATCGCCTCGATCTGGACGATCCGGTTCACCGGCACGTGGCCGTGGAGCAGGCCGCGCAGTTCACCGCGGTGCTCGCGCTGCGGTGGCCCGTCGACCCGGCCGTCGAGAACCAGCGGCGGGTGGCCGACGCGGTGCGCCGGGCGGCCGACGACCTCGCCGCCGCGACCCGGCTGTGGCACCCGTCGCCGGTGCGCCGACCGGCGCGACCCCGGCCGCTGTTGCCGGTCCTGGCCAAACTCGCGCTGCGGCTGGCGCGCACCGGTAATGCCGACCTGGCGCTCACCCTGCTGGTCGTGGCCGCGCTGGCGGTGCTGGTCATCGCGCTGTCCGACCGCATCACCGGGACCGGAGAACCCACGCCGCCGCGCGGTGAACCCGGTGCGCACCTGCGCGCGGCCGCCGAGTGCCTGCGGCCGTACCAGCGCCGCACCACCGGCACCTCGGCCGGCGCGACGGCCGTGCGGAAGGATCCGGCGGCACGGCTGGTCGACGACGTCGAGCGGCGGCTGGCGACCTCGCAGGCCCGAGTGGCCGGACGTCCAGTGCCGGGTGCCGACCCGCGCCGACGTGCCGGGCGCGACCGGTGAACGCGGCGTCCGTGTCAGATTGGCCGACGATTGTTCGTGAGGGGTTCGCGCGTACAGCCAAAGCCGCTGCAGACGGTGGACAAATCGTGGACATCCGCGCGCAGCCGGACGTGGTGAGCGTGGAATGTAGACCGGACACCAGCCTGGGCCGGTACTCCGTCGCGCAAACTTCGATGAGTGTTACACGTCACCCGTTCGGCGTAGAGGCCCAACGCATGAGGTCAGCGGCGAGTTGATCCGTTCGCCCTGGTCAGGCCGATCGGTCCGTAAACGAGTCGCCGCAGCGACACATCGCAGCGAGCACGGTGATATCGCCAAAGGAATTTCGGATTGTACTTCGGTTGTGACGTCCGTTATGAATGCGGGATATATTGGCTGGCTTTTGAGCCCGGCATTTGGATCCTGTTACCGGCAGGTATTGCACTCCGAAATGTACGGGGAATTGCAAGCCGCAACTAGGGCGGCTACTGAACCGGAACGGCTCAAGGGTGCCCGGCACCCCGGTTGACCTGTGCCAACCTACGGGAAGCGTTCCCGCACCGACTCAACTCGGCGAGTCTCTTCCTTCGCTCGGATCGGTTGACCGCCAGCGCACGGAGGAAGGGCACCACCCATGGGTGGTGAATCATTGTGGAGGTGGCGCGGACGGCGGCGCGTGCTATTGTGGGCGCAGACGCAAAGGACCCCCGAAGCCGTTTCACCAGGTCTGTAAACCTGGATTGGCTTCGAAGGTCCGGTGCGTTTAGCTATGCGGTCTTCTGGTGCGTGGTAACGCCAGTATAGGCATGTCGGCGAAGTTTGTGCCACTCCCTCCGGTGCCCGTCAGGCCGCTAGCGCAGAGGTCTCTAGCAGCGGAAACGTTGCTAGAGGCCTCACTTGTTGAGGACCTCGGCGGCCGTCGCGACCACCCTGCCGAGTGGCTATCCACGCAAGTCGACTGCGACCTCCGGCTCGCGTCGATGGCCGGACAGCTCAGCGGCGCACGGACGGTAGGCGGATCACCGAGGCCAGCACGCCGGTGTCGCGCAGGCCGGGCTGACCGCCTTGGTCGGCGGGCACGACGTCGCCGACCACAAGCCCACCGGGTGCCTGCGTGCCGCCAGGTAGAGGGCGAACAGCCCACCGCCGCCGACCGCGATCGAGGCGGCCACCTTCACCACGTCCAACTGCGCCGTGGCCTTCTTGTCCACGTCGACCAGCGCCAGCCCGTCCACCCACCGCCACAACACGACCAAGACCACGGCGGTCGTGGCCAGCACCACCAGGGCAACCACCGGCACCGTCCAGCGCGGCAACGGCGTCCGCGGCGTCACCGAGTTCGACGGGGTGGCGGGGACGTCCTGGGAGTCGACCATGTCCATACGGTCGCGCACCGCGAGGCTGGCGCTACACGGCGAGGCTTACCGGGTGCGAGACCGTCGGGTTCCGAATTAAGCAGATGAGCGATGCTTATGTACCGGGTTGGACGAACGGCATCAGTTCCAGCGGTACTACTCCGTGGGCGAACGTCGCAGCCCCGAAGTCGGCGCCGCGGTTGAACGTCGCCGCCCCGAAGGTGGCGCGGCCGGTGAACGCAACCTTCCCGAAGTCGGCGTCGCCGGTGAACGTGGCGAACGCGAAGTCGGCGCGGCCGGTGAACGTGGTTGCCCCGAAGTCGGCGTCGCCGGTGAACGTGGCCTCTCTGAATCCGGCGTCGCCGGTGAACGTGGTTGCCTCGAAGCCAGCGCTGTTGATGAACGTGGCCGCCCCGAAGGTGACGTAGGCGGGGAACGTGGCCGACGCGAAGTTGGCGCGGCCGGTGAACGTGGCCGACGCGAAGTTGGCGCGGCCGGTGAACGTGGCCTCCCCGAAGTCGACCTCGTTGGAGAATGTCACCAACCTGAAGTAGGCGCTGTTGATGAACGTCGCCGACCAGAAGGCGGCGTCACCAACGAACGTCGCCAGCTCCAGGTCGGCCGTTCGCACAATGCACCGGCTCAAGTCAAAGTCGACCAGGGTGGCCTCGCGGAGATCCAGGTCGACGTCGGACCAGAAGGTGGCCACCGGGATCTCCCCGTCACCGGAGCGCAGGTGGTCGCGCAGGATACGCTGGGCGGCGACCCGCACCTCGCGCTCCTGGACCCGCGTTCGATGCTCGCCCAGTGCCGTGGCGTACTCCGGTCCGACGGCCACTGGCGGCGGCTCGCCGGGTACTTCGAACGGCATCCGCAAGTACGCGCACAGCACCCTGACCACGGTGGGGCGCTGGTCGGGGTTGTCCTGGGCTAGCCGCTCCAACGCGTACAGCCCGCCCAACCGCACCGCGGCCTTGTCCGAGCCGAGCTGTTCCACGGACTTGCTGTACAGCTCGGTGACCCGCCGCGCGGCCGCGTCCCGCTCGCTGGCCTCGGCCACCCGCTCGGCGTGCACCCGGTTGATCTCCGCGACCTGCGCCGCGTGCTCTTGGACCTTCTCCGCATGCAGCCGGTTGGTCTCGGCGACCAGCTCGGCGTGGGCTTGGACCTTCTCGCGCTGGGCCAGTTCCAGTTCCTGGATGCGCTGGCGCCGCGCGGCCAGGTAGAGCGCGAACAGGCCGCCACCGCCGACCGCGATCGACGCCGCGAGCTTCAGCACGTCCAGCTGTGCGGCGGCCCGCTTGTCCAGGTCGGGCAGCGCGCGGTCGACCCACCACCACATCGCCACCGTCACGCCGACATCCACCACCAGCACCAGCAGCGCGACCACCGGCACCGTCCACTGCGGCAACGGCGACCTCGCCACCACCGGGGAGCCGGTCGTGGTGGGGGTGCCGTTCTCGGAACTGATCATGCTTTTAGGTCGCGCGCGGTCACGGTGGCGCTACACGTGAACCGACGACGGAAGACATCACGGGCGAGCCGTCGTGAACGTGGCGTATGTCGACCTGAGCGAACTCCGTGAGATCCCAGCCCACGCCTGATCCCCGCTGCTTTACCACGTTGATGCCGGGCGACGGCTAAGGCGACGCAGCTGTGCTGCTCTCGGCCTCCACCAGCCGCCTGAGCCGGGAGAGGGCCCGATGTTGCGCCACCCTCACCGCGCCGGGTGTGGTTCCGGTTATCGTCGCCGTCTCCTCCGCCGACAATCCAGCCACGATGCGCAGCATCAAGATCTCCCGCTGCTTCTCGGGCAGCAGACGCAAGAGCTGGGCCATTTGCACGGTGAGTTCGCCCTGCATGGCGCGCTGTTCAGGACCGACATGTGTCTCGGGACCGTCGGGCACCTCAGGTCCGGACCGGTTCCTGGCGGCGGAGCGATGTGCGTCGGCCACCTTGCGAGCGGCGATCCCGTACACAAACGCCATGAACGGCCGGCCTTGATCACGGTAGGTGGGCAAGGACGTCAGCACAGACAGGCATACCTCCTGGGCCACGTCGTCCGCCGAGGCGAAGGACCTTTCCTGCCTCCCGACGCGGGCGCGGCAGTACCGCTGGACCAGCGGCCGCACGTTGCGGACGATCTGCTCCATTGCGTCGCGATCCCCGCGCACCGCGGCGGCTACCAGCGCGCTTCCGACCTTGCCCGGTCCCGCGAGGTCGTCGGCCTCGTGGCGTTCGGGCCGGAGTCGGTCGGCCTCGCGCTGGGCGCTGCGCGACAGGACGTCGTTGATCTCCTCCGACGAGGACAGCAGGCGTAGGTACCGGGCCTTCTCCCCGCCGAGGGAGGACTGTTCGACCAGCTGCAGGTAGTCGAGCAACTCCGGGATCGCGGCCTGCAGTTCCGCGTAGGTCTCGGTGGCGTGCGCGCCGTGTGCGAGCTTGTTGCGCAGCGGACGGATCCTGCGCAGGATCGTCGCCCGTTCGGCGTCGGGTTCCTGGGCCTCCTGCATCTCCAGCACGCCGAACAAGCGCAGGAACAACGCCATGGTGATCGCCGCGTGGTCGGCCGCCGGCAGCTTGCGCATCAGGCTCACGGCTGCTTCCTCCGCTCGTTACGGCGACGTCGGAGCTCGGTCCGATACCGGTACAGGTGCGCTCCGATCGCGCCCTCGGTGGTGCCGAGCGCGTCGGCGATCTCCGCGTGGGACTTCTCCTCCCACACCACCCGCGACAGCACCTCCTCCACCGGATCGGGCATCCGGCGCAGCATCGCGCGCACGGCCTCCCTGCTGGTGACCTGCTCGGCGGGGTCCTCCCCGGTCGTGGGGTGCAAGACCAAGTGGGCGAGCACGGGCTCGCCACCGCCGTCGATGCCCATCGCGCCGCGCCACCTGCGTCTGGCCGTGTGCCACTTGCGGTAGATGCCGGCGAACTCGCCCACGCAGGCGCCGACGAAGTACGTGGTGAGCGACGCGCCCCGCTTGGCCGACCATCCACCACCGACCAAGGCCTCGTCGTGGAACAGGTTCAGCGCGGCCGCGACGGTCTCGTGGGCCAGCCCGACCCGTTCGTCGTAGTCCTCCGCCAGATCCCGCCGGTCCAGCTCGGTCGCGGTCACCGGGCGCCCCCTCTGCTTGCAGTAGGCGAAGATCAGGCCCCTGCGGATCCAGGAGCGGATGACCGGGAGCGCGTAGGCGGCGAGTTCGCCGCGGAACATGTCGTACTTCCACCCCGTGAAACCCTGTGCGGCCAGCTCGTCGTAGAGCGCGGTGTCGTTGCGCAGCCGCAACAGGTTCGAGGCGGCCGCGGCCGCCTCGGCGTCCTGCTGTTCGTCGCCGTCGAACTCCGGTTCGCGCTCCTCCAGTTGCAGATCGGCGAGGAGGTCGGGCAGGACGTCGGCGAAGAAGTCGACCAGGTCGTCGTGCTCGAGGTCGTCGTCGAAGTCGGCTTCGGCCGCCGAGTCCTCAAGTTGTAGGCGCGTAACAGGCTGCGGCGACCCGCCACCGACCTGCTCTCCACCGCCCGCCAACGCCATCTCCTCGGCTCTACGCGACACCCCTGTTCCTAAGGGCTCCTATATACGGCCGAAGGCCATCCTTCGGACGACCTTCAACTGCACATACGACCCCTTCTAGGCGGCCCCGAGCCAGCTACCCCACGACTTTTTTTCAAGATTCTTTTCCGAGGTGCGCGGGACGGATTTTCGTGGGGTTACCAGGCCGGATCGTCCTACTACCCGGCATGGCCGGGTAGCCCGGCCCACAACGAGGGAGACGAGAACGATCATGCTGGGCTGGCTCATCGGCGGGTACGCCGTCGTCTCCGCAGTGCTCGGCTGGCGGCTGGTCGGGGTGGTAGTGAACTGCGCTGACGCCGACCAGCGCAAGGACGCCATCAAGATGTTCGGCTACACCTGGGGCGGCGGAACGGTCGGCACCGGGCTCATCGCCGGAGCGGTCCGACTCCACGAACTCGGACTGCTCGCCTGATGCCGTGGTGTTGTGGGTCGCGCATCGCACCGTCGGCGCTACAGCGCCGGGTCGCCTCGATAGCGAGCAGTAGTTCAGCAGGTCAGTACGTCAGTACCTCCTGACCTCAGGCAGGCCGGTAGAAAGGCGAGGTCCACGACGTCGGCGGCCACCACCGTAGGCCACCGGTCACCCGAGTCCGGATGGCCCGATCCGCCTTCTTGTCAGATAATGACCTATTATCTGACAACAGTGTCTGTGCTGGTCACAGCCTGCGCTGGTGGCCGGTGTTGTGAGGCGTCGTCTCGTTGACGTGGGATACGTCGCCAGGTGTCAGTAGATAGGCGTCATCTGGTGTCAGTGGCCCAGCCCGGTTGGGTTTGGGGCAAGGGGCCGGAGCGACACCGCCGTGATCAAGAAAGTGCCGAAGCAGCCACCTTGTTGTCAGACGGGGGTAGTTCCGCTGCCTGCGGTACGACGGGAACGACCGCACCGGGCAGCCCAACTCGGCCACCGCCTCCGGTTCAAGATCGAGCCGGGCAGTGGCTCCGGTAAATGAGGGGTCCACGGCACACGCTGCTCAACACCGTCCTTCGGTGACCAACACCGCCTCCAAGCCCCTCCGCGCTCGGGTCGAGCCCCGGTGGGCAGGCTCGCACGATCTCGCACTCGGGGGGGCCACGACATCGTGCGACGTACCCGCGGAGCTGTTGCAGCTGGTGAATCTGGTGGCCGTGCGGGACTTGGCCAAGCTGTCGTTGCGTGTGCCGCGGTCAGCAGGACCCTCTCAGCCAGATCGCTAGAAAGATCGTCAGCCAAGTCTGGTGCCGTCACCACGGCTGAGCGACATCACCGTCAGCGTTCAGACCCCAACGACGAAGCTGCTCGACATCCACACCCGCCATGCTGCCCTGCTCGCTGAGCGCCAAGGCCACCATGGCGGCATGTGCTGTACCGGCATGGACCTCCTGCCACAACTCCTCGACCTTGCCCTCCTCAATCAGCGGCGCGACCAGCGACCAGGCGGCTGCGGCGTTGCCAGCTTCGGCCAGAGCACGGAGTTCGTCGACTTTGCCCTGCTGAGCCAGCAGCTCGACCATCGGGGTGGCGGCCAGAAAGTTGCCAGGGTCAGGCAGTGGGCGCAGCACTGCCTCCGCTTCGTCGACTTTGCCCTGGTCAGCCAGCAACCAGGCCAGCGGGTTCGTGGCTGCGGAGTTGTCGGCTTCGGCCAGAGCACGGAGCTCGTCGACCTTGCCCTGCCTAGCCAGCAACCGGGCCAGCATGGCGACGACCATCACGTGGCTGAGAGCGGCCACAGAGCCGACCTTGGCTGCGGAGTTGCCAGCTTCGGCCAGAGCACGGAGCTCGTCGACCTTGCCCTGCTCAAACAGCAACTGGACCAGCCGCCTGGTGGCTTCGGCTTCGGCCATTGGGGCCCGCACTGCCTCCGCTTCGTCGACCTTGCCCTGCTCAGCCAGCAACGTGGCCAGCGAGTTGGCGGCAAGGCCGTCGCCAGCGTCAACCAGTGGGCGCAGCACCGCCTCCGCTTCGTCGACCTTGCCCTGCTCAGCCAGCAACCAGGCCAGCCGCCTAGTGGCTGCGGAGTTGCCAGCGTCGGCCAGAGCACGGAGCTCGTCGACTTTGCCCCGCTCAAACAGCAACTGGACCAGCCGCCTGGTGACTGCGGAGTTGCCAGCGTCGGCCTGGGCACGGTATATGCGGGTGGCCAGGGCGTATTGCATGCGACGGTGGGCGTTGTCGGCGAGGCGGGTGAGGTCGTCGTGGTTGTGGGTGTGGTGTTCCAGGGCTCGCCAGGTGGGGTCAGACAGCAGGGTGCTGCGGCGTTTTCGGAGCAGGTGTTGGAGGAGGTAGTCGGTGACGGTGTAGCCGTGGACGGCGCGTTGTTCGGGGCTGGCGAGGGTGATCAGCGGGGCGGTGGCGGCGTCGTCGCGTCGGTCGCTGCGGGTCAGGGTGTGCAGGGCAAGGTCGAACCAGGTGTCGTTTGTGTGCACGCTGGTGAGGTAGCCGCGGGCAGCGGCGCGCAGCAGGTCGGCGGTCAGGGGGCCTTGGATGCCCATGCGGCGGGCGTCGACCGCGGCGTGGATCACGGCTTGGTGTTCGGGGAGGGCTTCGTGGTAGCGGCGCAGGATCGTCGGGACGCCGGCGAGGGTCTCGGTGACGTTGTAGTCCTGGTTGGCCACCGCGGTGGCCAACCGCGAGTCCTGGCCGGCGAGGCGGGCCGCCGTCTCCCGTTCGGTGCGGCTGAACGTCGAGATGGTGAGGTTGTGGGTGACCAGGTTCAGGATGTCGACCGCTTGCGGGTACCGCGGCCG